>TARA_R110002096_G_scaffold132789_1_pt1 | contig 10365 bp, 6 predicted proteins | sample TARA_R110002096 | Tara Oceans TARA_R110002096 (sample SAMEA4397295) | marine metagenome | biome: Polar Biome; feature: [DCM] deep chlorophyll maximum layer (ENVO:01000326); material: water (ENVO:00002006), including particulate matter (ENVO:01000060) such as... | depth 35 m
GGAACGTGACGGACACGGTACTCCCGGCAGACGTTAGCGAATACGGATGCGGCCCAATCCCGGGTCACTTCACCGGGCGATGCTCGCGCAACCAGTCCATCAACGACTGCAAGTCGTCCGGGATCGGCGCGACGAACTCGAGGCGCTCCCCGCTGACCGGGTGATCGACCTCGAGCTTCCACGCGTGCAACGCGTGACGGTGCAACTGCGGCGCCGCGTTCGGCAACGGATCGCTGAGCGCGCCCGGGTGCGGGTAGTGCTTGTCCCCCACGAGTGGAAGTCCTTGATGCTTCGCATGGACGCGAATCTGGTGCGTGCGCCCGGTGTGCGGCTTGGCGACCAGGATGCAGTAGCTGCGGAAGCGTTCGACCGTCTCGAACAACGTGCTGGCCTCACGACCTTCGCCCTCACGCGCGATGCGCATGCGTTCGGGGCGGGCGGGATCCTTCTCGAGCGGGCTGTCGTCCCAGAACGTCTCGAACTCGGGTACGTGGTGCGCGACGCCGATGTAGGTCTTCGCCACCGTCCGCGCCATGAACTGCTCTTTGATCGCCAGCATCGCCTCGGGCGTCCGCGCGATCATCATCACGCCGCTGGTCAGGCGATCCAAACGGTGCACGATGCCAGGGCGACCGGGTTGATCGGCCTCGGGCAAGGTGCCGTAGCGCGCCTCGGCGAGTTGGACCAGGGACGAGCGCAGGCTGTGCGTGTTCGGATGCGACAGCAACCCGGGCGGCTTGTTGATCGCCGCGAAGTGCTCGTCCTCCCAGATCACGTCGAGTTCCGTGATCGCGTCCCCGGCCGGCGTCACCGACGGGGCGGTCTCCGGCAGCTCGACCTCGATCTGGGTCCCGCCCGCCACGGGCAACCCCGGCTTGGTGATGACCTCACCGTCGATCTTCACGCCACCGGCGCGCACGACGGCCTGGAGCCGACTCCGCGACCATTCGGGAACGGCCCGTGCCAGGATTCGGTCCAGGCGAGCGCCGTCCATATCGGTGGGAACCTCGAGGTGTTGCATGCGCGTATTCCATCCGGTCCTCGCGATTGCTACAACGCCGAAGCGCTCCTAGCCCCAAGGAATCCCTCGATGATCGAACACCGCCGCCCCCACGTCCTTCTGGTCGACGACGAGATCGGGACGATCGAACTGCTCGGAGCCGTGCTCCAGCGGCAGGGATTCCAGATCGACCTGGCCCGCACGACGGCCGCCGCGATCGCCCTCCTGCGCACCAAGACCTTCGATGCGGTGGTCACGGACGTGGTGTTCGACGGGCGGGACGAGGGCCAGGAGGTCCTCAGCGCCTGCCGCGACCTGGCCCCCAGCACGGTCGTGATGTTGATGACCGGGCACCCGGCGCTCTCGGGCGCCGTCTCGGCGATCAAGCTGGGCGCGGTCGACTACCTGCAGAAGCCGGTCGACCCGGTGCTGCTGGCGGCGCGCATCCACCGCGCGGTCCGCGAGCGCCAGATGGGCTCGCCCGACGACCTGAACTACAAGGACCTGGTCAACATCCTGTCCGACCTGGTCGCCCAGACGATCGAGCGCGTCGATCCCTACACCGCCGGCCACGGCGAGCGCACGCGCAACTACTGCCGGCAGATCGCCGAGAAGCTGGGGCTGGACAAGCGCACGGTCGAACGACTCGAACTCGCCGCGATCGCCCACGACTACGGCAAGATCTACTTGGACGACCTGACATTCCTGACCAAGAAGGGCCCGCTGACGCCGAACGAGTACCGCGAGGTGCAGCGTCACCCCGAGGTCGGCGCGAACAAGTTGGGCACGAACCCGCACCTGGTCGAGGCCTGTCGCTACGTCGCCGAGCACCACGAACGCTGGGACGGCACGGGCTACCCGCGACGTCTGCGGGGCAGCGCGATCAGCGAGGCGGGACGCATCCTGTGCCTGGTCGAGGTCTTTGACTCGCTCACCACGCGGCGCTCGTACAAGAACCCGTGGGATCTGCAGAAGACGCTCGACTTCTTCGAGTCGCAGACCGGTCGCGCGTTCGAGCCCGAGGTCCTGGACATCTTCCTGCGACTGCTCGAGGTGCATGGGCCGGAGTGGCTGTCGGCGCCCCAGCGCGATCTGATCGCGGCGGGCGTCATCCAGGCCCCCGACGCCCAGCCGGCCTCCTAGGGAGACGGGCCCACCCCGAAGCTGGCCTAGTTCGCTCCGCAAAGGAGCGAGCCCCCCAACCACAGGCCCCAGCGCCGCCCTTCGATTCCTCGCGACGCACTTGGGACCCTTGGGAATGGGGTCGAGCCCTGTGTGCGGAGCGAACTAGGCCAGCCTCTGGGAGAGGCCCCGGGGCCCGTGGGGGGCGATTTTCGTCGCTCGCCCCCTCCCTGGATTGCGCCACGGCCCCCCGCTGGTAGGCTCTGCGCCCTCCTGTGAAACGAGCAGGGGTCCACGGACTAGAAGTGGACACGGGCTCGGCCTCCCTCTTGGCCGCCCCCTCTGAAGACCCCTCCGACCTGGCCCTCGCTCCCCTCTCTCGCGGTCCCATGACCCGAGCCTGGCGGGAGCGCCCCCACCCTGGAATCCGCGTGATGCTGACGATCCTCGCTGCCGCCCTGCTGCCGCCCCTGCTGGCCCCCACCCCGACCACCCTCGTTCAGGACGTGGCACCGCCTCCGGGCATGGTTCGCATCGCGGGCGGGCGCGCCAAGATCGGAAGCGATCAGAAGGACATCCAGAATCTCCTCGACGAGGTGCCAAGTGCACGCGAGGTGATCCGTCCGCTCGATGGCGAGACGCCGCAGATCTCGATGAACATCGAGCCGTACTTCCTGGGGCGCACCGAGGTCTCGAACGAGCAGTACCTGGCGTTCGTCAAGTCCACCGGACACCGCCCGCCGAAGCTCTGGGGCGCCAAGGCCATCGACGAGATCGGCCGTCCCGCGTTCTTCGAGAAGGCCAAGGCAGCCAAGGACGACGGACAGGATGTCAGCGACTGGCGTTTCGACGACGTCGAGTGGTGGACCGACAACTGGCAGGACCACGAATGGGAAGCACCGGTCAAGGACCTCCTGGCACCGGTGTGCTACGTCGACTACCAGGACGTCGTCGCGTACTGCACGTGGGCCGGGCTGCGGCTCCCCACCGAGTTCGAGTGGCAGTACGCGTCGCGTGGCAAGGGCGATTCGCTCTACGCGTGGGGCGACGAGTGGGAGGACGGCAAGTACGCCAACACCCGTGAGAACCGCGCCACGAGCAAGTTGATGCCCGTCGGCACCTACGTCGAAGGCGTCAGCGAGAGCGGCGTGTTGGACCTGGCCGGCAACGTGTGGGAGTGGACCTCCAGCCCGTACAAGGCCTACAAGGAGCCGTTCAAGCCGGGCGTCTACAAGTTCAAGAAGAAGAAACTCGAGGCGGCGCTGCCCAAGTGGAACGTCAGCCAACGCGTCGGCATGGGTGGGTCCTACCTGACCGACCGCGTCGTCGCGCGCTGCACCACGCGCCGTGGCACCGAGCAGTCGCAGATCACGGCCGGACTCGGCTTCCGCGTGGCGGGCTCGCCGCGCATCGGCGAGGACGTGGCCCAGAATCTGCTCCGCTTCGAAGTGCGCAGGTCGTCGTTCCTGGCCGAATATCCCATGAGTTGGGGACCCAGTCTGTCCGTCGCCGCCGACCGCTGGGCCTTCCTGCCCGGTACCGAAGCCCCGACGACCGGCCGCCCCCAGGGCTACACGTTGCCCCAGGACTACGGCGTGATCACGGGGTACGAGTACCTCCTGTTCATCCCGGTCGAGGAACTGGCTGAGGCGAACGCCGAGACGTGGCGGCGCACCAGCCTGGACAAGCCGCACATGGTAGGCGTGCTCGCGACGACCGAGGCGATGGTCGAGCCCAAGCTCGATCCGGGGACGTACTTCGTGCTGTACCGCACCAAGGGCAAGGTCAAGGACGAGCCCAACCCGGTCCCCGACCCGAACAAGGGCAAGCAGGGCGCGGGCGCCGCACAGGACGAGGTCGTTCCGGACGAGCCGGACGATCCCGCCGATGCCGATCTGCCCTACAACCCCAAGAAGAGCAACCTGCTCTTCGTCGACACCGATACCGGCCAGATCGTTGCGGTCCAGGTCGTCGACGACGACCCCAAGTTCGACAAGGTCAAGAACCTCTCCGGCTGGGCGGTCAAGACGGTCAAGGAGACCCAGAAGGGTGCCGATGGCAAGCCGGCCAAGGTCGACGTCGACCATCTGATCATGACCTCCGAGATCCCGATCGCGACGCGTGGCAAGTGCTACCCGTTCACGATCGACTTCAAGCCCGCGCTCGGGGTGACCGGCAAGGTCTGGCGCGGGATGCGCAAGTGAACGGAACGCACCCTCGCGGTCGAAGACCACGAGGGTGACGGGACCGCCCCTTCGGAGTCCGAGTCACCCGCCGGCGAGGCGGGGGAATCCGCATCGGATTCAAGAGGCTCCCTCGTGCCCGCGCCCCCTACCGGGCGCGGTCCGGTCACGCTCGACGGTGCGGGTTGGCAGGATTCGAATGCGGCGGGTTCAGAACGGGAGAACCAGGACGATTCCCTGCTACCCGAATCCTCGCTGTACGGCTGGCTCGCGGCCCTCCTGGTCGTCGGGTTCATCGGCCTGCAGATCCTGGTCGCCTGCCTGGTGCTGCTGCGCCCCCACCGGCGCCAGTCCTCGTCGCTGGCCTGGTTGATCGTGTTGCTGTTGCTTCCGGGCCTCGGGCTGCTGGGGTGGTTCCTGTTCGGCGAGGTCCGGGTCGGTCGCTCACGCGTCGCCCGCCACCGACGCATTCAGGACGAGGTCCGGCGAGCACTGATCACACCGTTCGCCACCTGCAAGGGTGTCACGCTGGACGAGACGTTCCGCTCGCTGGCGGAACTCGGGCACACCGTCTGTGAGACGGACCCGCGTCCGGGCAACCAGGTCGACCTGTTCGCCAACACCGGCCAGGCCGTCCAACGACTGATCGATGACATCGACGGCGCCGCGGACCACGTCCACCTCCTGTTCTACATCTGGCTTCCGGACGACACCGGCAAGCGCGTGGCCGAAGCCGTGTTGCGCGCTACAGAACGCGGCGTCGCATGCCGCATCCTGGTCGACGCGTTGGGCTCGCGCTCGTTCCTGGAATCGAGCCTGCCCGGAGCCCTGCGTGAAGCCGGCGCCCAGGTCGTCGCCGCGCTCGAGCCGCCGTTCCTGCCCCTGCTCACCGCACGCGTGGACCTGCGAAACCACCGCAAGATCGCCGTGATCGATCACGACATCGGCTACACCGGCTCCCAGAACCTGGCGGACGCGGCCTTCGCCCCCAAAGCCAAGTACGCGCCGTGGGTCGACACGATGTTGCGCCTCGAGGGTCCCGCGGTCGCCGACCTCCAGGAGCTGTTCATCGAGGATTGGTACCTCGACACGAACGAGAGCCTCGCGGATCTGCTGCGCATCCCGGCCCCGCGCGAGGACGGCATCCCCGTCCAGGTGATGGGGACCGGTCCGAACTCGGTCAACGACGCGCTGGTCCAGATCCTGCAGGCATCCATCCACCTGGCGCGGGAGGAGGTCATCCTGACGACGCCCTACTTCGTCCCGGACGAAGGCACGCTGTCCGCCTTGTCGACCGCCGCACGCCGCGGGGTCGAGGTCACCCTGGTCGTCCCCCACAAGAACGACAGCTTCCTGGTCGCCGCCGCCAGCCGCTCGTTCTACGAGCCGCTCCTGACGGCCGGCGTCAAGGTTCTCGAGTACACCGCCGGCCTCCTGCACGCGAAGACGATGACCGTGGACCGCCAGCTGGCCTACGTCGGTTCCGCGAACCTCGACCGGCGCTCGTTCGAGATCAACTTCGAGATCTCGACCATGTTGTACGACTCGGACTTCGCCAGTCACCTGCGACTGCTGCAACGCACGTACATGGATTCGACCATCGCGATCCATCCCGAGCGCTGGATGCAGCGGCGTTGGTACAACCGCGTCGGCCAGAATGCCGCGGGCTTGCTCGGTCCGCTGCTCTAGCTCGCGCGCGTGGCTACGAAAGCGGGGGCCGCCCCCGAATGGGACGGCCCCCGCTGTGGACTGCGCAGTGCGGCCGAAGCCGCGCTCGACTAGAACTGGACCTCGATCATGTTCGAGAAGTTGGCCGTGTCGCCCGGCGTCACGAGTTGATCGCGGTACCAGACCTGGAAGTACAGCGTGTCGCCCGATCCGATCGTCTGACCCGCGGGCGAGAACGGAAGCTCGGTCGGCACGTCGAAGCCAGCACCGCCGGTGGACGTGGCGTTGCCGAACAAGTTCTGAAGGATGCCGGACGCATCGAACTGACCGATCGAGTTCAACTGCGGAAGGCCCTGGTTGGTGGCGATCTGCGGGTTGTAGCGCCCTTGGGGAGAGCCGAGGCAGAGCACGCCGTTGAAGATCGCCAGGTTGGCGCTTCCATCGGGTGACACGAGCACGAAGCCGAACCCGTCGATCGGGCCGTCGACCGCGGAGATGTTCAGGTCGCTGCCGTTGCCGCTGCCGAAGCTGCTGCCGTCGAGCTTGACGTAGTCTCCTTGGAAGTGGTTGCTGGCGGGGTCGCACAAGATGGTGATCGGCGAACCGCCACCGTCGTACTCGACGATGTAGGAGTGGGCCGTCGGGTTGACGTCCAGCGTGTCGTTCCAACCACCCTCGGCCGTCGACGAACCGGGCAGGCCGCGCAACAACTCGATGTGGTTCTCGCCGACCGGGTTGTCGTTCGGTTCCCCGGCGACCCAGTTCGTGAAGGCGAACGGCTCGCCCGTCGTCCAGACCCAACCACCGGCCGGCTCCGCGTAGTTCGGATCGTTCACGTCCTGGAAACCACCGGTCCAGGGGCGGTCCCAGTTGAGGCTGTTGATCAGGAAGTCCATTTCGGCCTGGTCCTCGATCGTGACGAGGTGGCCCGGCAGACCCAGGTAGCTCGAAGCCTCCGCGGCGGTCCGTGCGTCCGTCCACGACAGGTCCGTGTTGACGACGCGGTAGTAGTGACCGTTCGCCGGGTTCAGGATCGGGATGTCCTCGGTGATGGTGATCGTTCCGGGTCCGCCCGCGACGCCGGCGGTCCAGTTGCCGACCTGGAGGAGGTAGGTGCTGCCCATGACGATGCCGTCGACGCTGACGAGCGCATCGATTCCGCCGCCGCCGTTGTCATCGGAACCGAGACAGGTCGCAGCGCAACCCGAGCCAGCGTGGACGCTGAGCAGGGTGTTGTAGCTGCTGCCGATCGTGTCGAAGATGAACGTGCCATCGGCCGTGGCGACCCACTCGAAGAAGACGTCCGTCTCGGGAGCACCGTTCTGGCCGTTGTTGCAGGGCGCCCCACCCCCGTCGAATCCCGACGTGAGTGCGCTGGTGCTGTCGAAGGCGAAGGATCCGGTGCCGACGAGCGTCGTCGTGTCCGGGGTCGAGCAGTCGTCGTTGGCCGGGGGCGGCGGAGGCACGGAGATGTTCAAGACACCACCGGGGCCGTTCACACCGTCCTGCCACCCACCGACGCGGATGAGGTAGGTCTGTCCCGTGAGAGCACCGATCACCGTGACAATGTCGTTGCCAGGACCGTTGGCATCATCGGAGCCGATGCAGACTGCAGAGCAATCGGCACCGAGGCTGACGGAGATCTCCGAGTCGTAGGTCGTGCCGATCGTGTCGAACGCGTAGTTGTCGTCGGCCGGAACCACGAACGTGTAGAACATGTCGTTACCGATGACCGTGGGCGTGCACAGGCCAGCCGGGGTCGTGCTCGTAGCACTCGTGTTGTCGAACGCGTTGGCTCCCAGGACGGCCACGGACGGCGTCGAGCAATCGTCGTTCGTCGGGGGCGGGGGCGCCGCCGCGATGTTGAGCGTGCCGGGTCCCGCATTGGCCAAGTAGCCACCGACCTGGACCAGGACCACGTCCCCGGTGAGCAGCGGAACCTGGACCGAGCTCTGGAGCCCGCAACTGCTGTCATCGTTGCTGGCGAGGCACGTCGCGAGGCAATCGCCACCGAAGTGCACCGAGAGGATCGTGTCGTAGCTCGTCCCGCAGGTGTCGATGTTGTAGGAGCCGTCCGCAGGCGCCGTGAAGGTGAAGAACTGGTCCGCGCCGATGGCGTTGGAGCAGCCGCCTCCACCATCGAAGGCCGTGGTCGAGGCCGCGGTGTTGTCGTAGGCGTTCGCACCGAGAGCCGCGGCGGGCGGCGCGGTGCAGTCGTCGGACTGGGCGAACGCCGTGCCTGCGAAGACCAAGGCGGTGAGCGCCGGAGTCAGGAAAGTGTGGTTGAGATGCATGAGAAGTGTCGAAGGGGTTGGAGTCGTCGACGAATGGAGGTCGGCGATCAGGAGGAGCAAGGTGACGGGGTGAGCGATGCGCTCGCATCCATCAAGAAGGCAGGGCGGGATCGAGCCTCACGGACGCTCGCGACCGGAGGCCACGAGCGATGCGAGGCCCGATGGTCGTCAGGGGAACGTGACCTCGATCATGTTCGAGAAGTTGGCCGAGTCGCCGGGCATCGCGATCTGGTCGCGGAACCAGGCCTGGAAGTAGTAGACGTCGCCGCTGCCGATCACCTGCCCGGCGGGCGAGAACGGCAGCTCGGTCGGAACGTCGAAGCCGGCCCCGCCACTGGAGGTCGCGTTGCCGAACAGGTTCTGCAGCACGCCCGACCCGTCGAACTGACCCAACGAGTTCAACTGGGGCAGGCCCTGATTCGTGGAGACCTGCGGGTTGTAGCGGCCCTGGGGGGTGTCGAGGCACAGGACGCCACCGAAGACCGGAGCGCTGCTGGAGCCTCCGGCGGACACCAGGATGAAACCGAACTCGCCCGACGGGCCGTCCGTCACGTTCAAGTGCAAGTCACTCCCGATGCCGCTCCCGAACGAACTCGTGTCGAGCTTGGCGTAGCCGCCCAAATAGTGGTCGTTCGCGGGATCACACAGGATGTTGAACGTGGCCGTCAGGGCCCCGAGCGAACCATCCGGTCGAACGTTCTGCATGTAGATGTCGCCATCGTCGACCCGATCGTCGGCCCAAGCCAGGACCCGGTCCCCCCCGGTGTTCGTGGTCACCGCGAGACGGCCCTTGGCCGAGGTGACGGTCGACACGTCGAACGTCGCCACGTCCAGGACGCCGAGTCCGTCGACGTGAGCGCCAGACAGGGTCTCGGTCAGGGGTCCGGTCGCGGAACTCCAGAACACCATCCCACCGTTGGTGTCGGCGGAGCTGCGCACGAGGCCCAGCTCGGTCGCCGCCAGGGGGGCGACGACGGTGCCCTCGGCGCCCCACAGCGCCGCGCCAGTCACGGACAGGAGCTGACCGTACACGCCGTCGAGCGCGCCCTGCTGCTCCCGCCAGAACACGACGCAATTGCCGGTCGAACTGTCGAAGGTGAGACTGGGGTCGACGCGGTCCCGCGTGAGGTCCGAGGACACGGCCACGCCGTTGTGCGGGAACAGCTCCGCGCCGTTCGTGTCCAGCCGCTGGGCGAAGCAGTTCAGCGACGCGCCTGCCGTGTCGTACCAGGCGAAGGCTGCCCCGCCCGCTCCGTCCGGAACGAAGGTCGGGAAGTTGCCGAACTGCACGGATCCCCCATCGAACACGGGGACGTGTCCAGCGCCCCATTGCAGGGCGCCGGTGGAGTCGAGCTTCTGCGCATAGATGTGACGCGGCGATCCGAAGCCGCCGGTCTGGTTCACGAACGAGACGATCGCGTCCGTGCCGGCCTCGTGCATGTCGCTGACCGAGTACGAGCCGACGATGGAGGTCAGGACGACGTCGGTGCCCCACTGCGCCACACCGGCGGCGTCGAGGCGCTGGACGCGCGTGGTGGCGTCCTGGGTCCAGGCGACGTAGACCGAGCCATCGGTCGCGCCGGCGATCTTGGGCGCGGCGACGAAGCTGGTGGTCGAGGTCAGCTGCACGCCGGTGGCTCCCCACAGCAACACGCCGGTCGGTGAGACCATCGAGGCGCTGATCTGGGTCCCGCTGATCGTGTCGCGGTAGGTCAGCAGCGCGTTGCCCGACGCGTCGACGTCCAACCCGTAGTCCTGGGTCGACGAGAACGCGCGGTCCGCGACCAGCACGCCGTTGTGGGCGAAGACCTCGTTGCCGGCGGCGTCGAACTTCTGCAGCCGGACGTCGAACCCCGTCCCGATGCCGTCGTACCAGCTCATGTAGCAGCCCCCGTCGGAGGTCGCGACGACCTTGGGCTGGGTCTGGTCGGAGGCGCCATCGGCGGCGGACAGGTTCACGCTCGGGTCGGTGGACCATTGCGCGAAGGCGGGGGTCACGAGAACGGCACAGGCGAAGGACCGGCGGAGACACCGGGTCAGGGGGCGCGAAATCGTCATGGAAACCTCTGTTGGGAGCGGGATTCAGGTGGGTGGAAGG
>TARA_R110002096_G_scaffold55624_1_pt1 | contig 10360 bp, 12 predicted proteins | sample TARA_R110002096 | Tara Oceans TARA_R110002096 (sample SAMEA4397295) | marine metagenome | biome: Polar Biome; feature: [DCM] deep chlorophyll maximum layer (ENVO:01000326); material: water (ENVO:00002006), including particulate matter (ENVO:01000060) such as... | depth 35 m
TAGGGGTGTGTAGTGGTTTACAGTTGATGACTCCTCGGACTCGTCTAGGTCGTAGTCAGTTACGTCTAATGCCCACATATGGTCATCGGTTTCAACTGGGTAAGTAGGTCTACGTGTGCCTTCTCCGTTGATCCAATAGCTGTAGCCACGCTCCTTGCCTTCTTCATCGGCTCGTTCAATGGCGGCTTCCTTGCTTGCGTATATTAAATAAGTCATTATGGTAGAGTTGGATACGCAGATTGAATGTTAGTTTCAAGGGCTACTCGATTTGAGCCTTGGTCGGAGTCATAGATAATTACTTCTTCTATCTGACCATCATAAAAAAGAACGCCGTTGCTGGACCCAATTGTGCCACTTGCAGTGTATCCAGATGCGGTAGAAATTGTCCCCTTTGAAATACCATCTTGGAATGACTCAGCATTTGAATCCCCAACAATAAGAGAACTCAAGTGCTTTGCTCCATCAGCACTTCCAAAGCTAGTTAATGAACTTCCGTATCTATTTGATAAAGTAGGTCCTATATGAACATTTAAATCCACCAATGTTCCTGCACCTGTGGAAAGTGACAATGCAATGTCAAAAGCAAATCCACTTGCATCCTTAGATACAAGAAAAGCTGAAGCAGAATTTATATTAGATATAATGGTAGAAGGCATATCTAAGTCGTCATTGCTGCCATCAAAATCTAAACCATTTGATACTAAAGAACCAGAGCTTACAATCTTGGGTTGATTAGCTGCTGTAGTCTGAGTAGCGTTTCTACCGTTGCCCGATTGGTCATACCAAGTTGTCACAAGTCCGTCACCTGAACCAACAAAAGCAACTAATTCCCCAAGAGATATTTCAGAAACAGTAAAGTCACGCTCACCATCGTTGCTTGACCTTCGGACACGCACAACCACAGGGTCAGCACCAGTAAGACTACGGAGGCTGTATGCCGCTGTTGCCCCAGGAGCAAGCTGCAAGGCACTCTCGCCCACTGAGTTCAACATACGCTGGCGACCCAGTGCTGAATCAAGGCTAATGTGCATATTAGACCCTGTGTAGTTGTACTAAGCCTGCGTCAAGAGCAACGGAGGTAAAGTTGCCATATATAATTGTTCCTGCTCCAAAAGATGTATGTAAGTAATTTGGATTAGTAACATTAGTAGCCAGTGCTTGTCCGACAGTTGAATCTTTTAGGAACTGGATGGCTCCAAATGTACCAGCGACTGCCCCGTCAGAGGGTTGAACTACTATTGAACCTACGGAGCTAAACTCCAGTGCGTTATTTCGTGAACTTGCCATAATTTGTATTATATCACAGGGGTTAAGTGCTATCGAGCTTGCCGATTTACGTATGTGGAAAATCTTTTGTTAATTGTGTTATTGTTTGATCGAAGGTCAATTTTTTCTAACTCTTGAGCCAAGAAAAGAGTACCCATTCCTTCTTCCGCAGCAGCTTGTTCACTTTTGCCTTGCATTCGTATAAAGTCTGCAAATGCGGTATGAGCAAGGTAATTAAAGAACTCACCCGGAACTTCTACGGTTGAGTCATAATATCCAGAAGTAATAGTAAATGGGGTGAACTGCTTCTTGTAGGAAACAAATGCTGAATTGTCAGCGGAGTTAGCAATGTTTAAAATGTTGGCTCCATCAAAATCTACAAAGAACTCGTATTCTAAGGATGAATTATTAAGGAATGCTTGTTTGCGATGGATGCGGTTAAAGTCACCAATAGTATCCTTCCCTGTTTCTGCATAGGGAATTAGATTTTTAACAACAACTAAAAGTAAATCAGTGCTAGCACCTCTTGCGTCCCAAGTTTCAACCTGAGCAACATTTGCTTTTTTGGGAACATCCGTTTCAATAAATTGTTCAGTTCCCGCCGAACTCAATACAACTTCTGAGTTAACAATTGTGTGTTTTCCTGTTATACCACTTGCAACACGCCAAGCATCATCTGTTGTTTTATATATATAAACAGTCTCGGTAGTTACACCTTGGTATACGCTTGTTCCTTTTTTACCGTGAGAACCTGAGTTAGAACCAATAAGCCTGAAGTTTTGATTTACGTTTACGTCAGTTCCAGCAGTAGCACCCGAAAGTAAAAGTGATACTATATTTCTTTCCTCTGAGGAAACAAAATATCTGGGCCATACTGGACTAGAATTAAAGGCTTCTTCAAATCGCCTGTTAATAAAATGACGAAGTTGATCTTGCTCCGGGACAGCCAACTGCTGACCAGTTCCGCAAAGTGCAGATATTAACTTAAATAACTCTCCATATGTGCGTGTTTGCATTATATTTTATTAGGACTAAGTTCTGGAAATTTTTTGTTATAGTACTTTAGAAATTCTTTAGAGTGAACCTGATCGTGTCCGTATTTTTCCGTAAGCCTAAAAAATTCACGGGCAGGTATTGTAGCAACTGGCTTTCCCAAAGTTGGGTGGGTCTTGCCCTTTAGCTCTGTTGCCTCTTTACGGGCTTGATCTACTCTACTTTGTTCGGACTGACGTTCTAGCTTAAAGCCGTTTTTGATCTCCTTCATAAAGGCACGATCAATTTCGCCATCCGAATAGCGTTTAAAATTAGGAACAATTATATCCATATTAAAAAAGGCGGGGGGCTTTTGCCCCCCAACCAGTATTTAATTAGAAGCTCAGACGACGGATGCGAAGCAAGAGAGTCATTGACCCACTTGTGCTTACGTCGAGTGCGCTTGCAGCGATAACAGAGATGTTACCATCAGCAGCAGCTACAACTTTAGTGTTGTTAGCAGCACCACCATCAGATAGCGATGCACCAGTATCAACCTTAACTGCGGTAGCATTTGCATTCGAGTTAAGGATGAATGCTTCTGTTGCAGCAGAACCTGCTGTTACGGAAGCGTCGTAGCCAACTTTTACATTAGAAGAAACGCTGAACGCTTCAGTAATGTTAAGTGCAGCACCTTCGATGACATCACCTGCTTTGACTGGAATAAGAACCTGTGTGGTTGTATTTCCAGCGGCAGCTGTGAAGTCGCTAGGGCTGAGTGTGATTTCGTCTGTGTAGCCAGATGTTCCAGCTTCATTTACGGTTAAACGTGACATATTATTATATCTCCTTGGGTTAAGGGTTAAGTTACGTCTTGAATGACACCGTGAGCGCCAGGGTGGTATACACCTAGGGTCAAAGCACAATCAACGAAGCCACGCTCACCACCACCAAGATTAGGCAGACGAGTGCTTCCCATTGGGATAAGCTCGTGAACACCATAGTACTCAGGGTTGATTAGGTAGCCAGAACCAGTTGTTGTATTACCACCAAAGTTAGGTGTGCAATCTGGATTAGCATTAACAACGGAAACGATTCCGTGATCTGATTGGTATAGATCAACAGATAATTTGATGCTTGCACTGTCACCATTGTAGTTAACTGTGCGAACACCAGAATTGCTTCCGTCTACACTATCAGCACCAAAGCGAGCGAAGTCACTAACAACCCGGCGTAAACCAGTATCAGCAACAAGCATAAGGCTGTTTGTGCTACCAGTTACCGTGAAGATGCTAGTAATGATGTCATTAAGAGCGCTTTCGCTGAATGGACCAGTTGCACCAGCAGCAGCTTCTGCGGTTGTGTAGATGCTACCAGCAGGAGTTTGGAAGGCGGCGGGAACGCCACCTGCAGCACCATTTAGCCAGTTACCAAGACCGCGAAGAGTATTGGCAACGCCAGCACCATTTTCGACAGATCCAGCTTGAGTGCCAGATAGTGTAGCTTCGATGTCACGTTTGATTTCACGGATAGCCTTAGCTTCTGCTTGAGCAATCTTAGCGGGACCAACGGAATCAACTGCTTCTTGCAGATCGGATACCATATAGTCACGACGGAACTTTTGAGTATTGTTACCAAGGCGAGCGCGACCAGCGAACTTGTCTGTGAATGCTGTTACGTCAGCACCTTCTGAAACACCTGCGGTAACAGGAGCAGAAAGACTGTCTACAGTCCATTCACTACGAGTGGCGGTTGCGGATTGCTTGCTTGCGGATGAAAGGATGGGAGTTTCTTCTGGGGCAAGAATTGTCAGAACATCTGTCAAGTCTTCCCGGTTAGAAACAGCCGATCCTGGATTTGTTGTATCGAATGTGTTTGAAAACGACATTTTATTTACTTTCTATTTAGGATTAACGATTTTTAATTTGTAGGGTTCTTAGATTGATAAAATCACTCTTTGAACCAGATGTTTTAAACCGTTGAGATATTTCTTTCAAAGCCTTTACAGACTTAGTTGCAGTTTTTTCTGGAGTACCCGCTGAAGATGTAGCATTACCTGGAGGAATTAATCTTCCTGGTGAGCTTTTTTCTGAGATCGTTTTTCTTGCATACAAGCTATTAGCGGCGTGTGCAATGATATAGTTTAGCTGAGATGCTACTTCTGGGTCAACGGATTGCTCCATTTCCACAAAACGAGGGTCTTTAATCATAGACTCATATTTGCGTCTAGTATCATTGTCCTCACCTTTCATCCAAGAAAGTTCACTTTCAGCTTGTTCCGCAAAGCTTTCTTTCATCTTTACGGCATTTTCTGATTTGTGAACATTTTTTAGCTGATCTGGCAAAAACTTATCTCTAGTTTTGCGAGCATTTTGCAAGGTAGTTCGTACCTGCTTTTTAGTAATGCTTTTACCATCTACTTCTGCAACTCCATCTTCTGGCGAAAATCCATCTGAATTGAATAATACATCTTCTGCCCACTCAATTATATTATTTACCTCTTCAGCTTTAGATTTTAATTCATCTATGCTTTTAAGGTCTGAGTAAGGGTTGTTTTCAACCTTAGAAGAACTTTTTAATTCATTTTCAGATAGTTTATTTTCTAACTCTACTAGCCTTTCTTCCGCTTTTTTGCGTTTGGCAGTAAGCTCGCCAAAGCGAGATACAGCACGGCTACCGAGTTTTTCAGATAACTCTCTTATTTGATCTTCAGACAAATTGTCCAAATCTAACTGTGAAAGAACATTTTCAGAGGACTCCGATGCGGATTCTTCTGACTCAACCTCATCAATAGCTTCTTCCGAAACTTCTGATACTGGTTCTGATTCTGATTCTGGCAATTCTTCCGGGGCAACTTGCACCTCTTCGGTTTCACCTAGCCGACTTTGGATAAAATCCTCTGGCGACATATTTGACTTTAACGCTGTTGGTTGTTCGGATTCAGCGACTTCCGTTGTGATTTCATCTGACATAATTCCACTCCTTAACGCTTGAGCGATAGCGATGTTTATATATTAACAGTAGTGTAAACTATCTGTTGAGAGCATCTGCGTGAGATTTCATAATCTTATCAAAATCCACCATTTGTAGTATTTGATCATAACTGATTATTCTTCCAGATAGTTGTTGTATCTGTTCTAATGGTGCTTTGTGCATTTCTTCAATGCACTCCTCACGAAATTGGTGTATTAAATCTACAAATCTTGCAAAAAAATCATATTGTTGAAGGGCTTTAATATCATCTTGTATTTGCATATTTATTTTCTGGGTTGGTACGTGCTTTCAGGTAGTTTTGATTTATTAAAAATATTTTTACGAGCTTCTAAACTAAATTGCAACCTAGTAGGTAAGGACTTAACTCTAGCTTCTGGCAAGGGATTCATCATAAAATTTACAAAATGTTCGTGCATATCTCTAAATACAGGCTCATAATCCTTTCGAGCTATTCCGTGCCTACCACCCCTTTCTGCCGAGACTTTTCCGCTTAACATATTTCTATAATCAAGCATATATCCATTACCAAGATATTCAGAAACTATTGCATCTTTACCTGATATTCCATCAAGATAATATTTTATTTCGTTTCTTTCATTGTTTTCCAACTTATTTCTTGTTAAATAATCCTCATAATTTCTTTTAGTAGGTCCAGTTTTTTGAAATAATCCTACTCCTTTTGCACTATTATCTCCCGGATTTTTTTTCTCTACCTTGTTTATATCAAAGCTTGTATCGCTTTCATATCTTATATTTCCATAAAGTATAGATTTTAAACCTTCTGGAATATTAAAAGAATTTAAAGCATCAATTACTCTTTGTTGTCTTAAATCCTGGGCTCTAGAAAGAGAAAAGGCTGAAACATTTTGATTGTCTATAGCCATTTTATTGTTGTAGCTGTTGTGGCTGTTGTGGCTGTTGTAGCTCTGGGGATAGCATTCCCGCAGGAGCAGTTCCCAATCTACCGATCTGTGCATTTTGCATTTGCTGTAACTGGAATGTGTACTGAGAAGAATACTTTTCAATACGAGCAGCAAAAGACTGGTCCGTTTGTAGCCTTTGAGTAATATCTGGTTGTTGGGCATATTCCTGTATTAGTTGCAATGCAATTTGCGCTCCATTTGGTTGTGCGTTTACCTCGATACCAGCAAATATTTTTGTAAGATCATCGGTAACTTTTTTAACTATTTGTTCTTGTGCAACTTCTGTAGGCTGCAATATACTATCCGCAAGAACTGGGTCAATTGCATTAGCAACTGTATCAAGCAACCTGTCGACATTAATGCGACCATTACGATCCATTTGCGTAAGTGCGACGATTTGCTCAAGTTTCTTTTCCTGAGATTCTGTATCCGAATTGAGGACATCGTAATTTACAACAATATCAAAATTTTCTTCCGCATTACCCTTATCAAATGTTTGAGGGTCTGGAATACCAGTAACTCTAAAGAATATAGAATCCGGGCCAAATCTTTGAAAGCAACGATAGCACATCCGTAAAACTTCTGCAGAATGTTGTAAAAACTTATCTACTAAGAACTGTTGTCGTATTTGGCTAATTTGTGATTTTTCATCTAAACCGCAAAGCCGATCTGCTTGAGCTTCCATTGTTTGCTCCATTTCAATAGAACCAGAATTAAAAGCAGGTGCAGGAGCAAAATCCAAGTCACCTTTCCTGCGATACGGAATCATTCTTCCTGGTCCCCAATCTGAGGGGGCCTGACCAACTGGATGCAGTATCGGCGGAAGTGTAGCTAGGCTATTTCGATCAATTCTAGAATCACGCTCTACTTTAATTTGATTCTGTATTCCCCTAAGGACATCTGGAATAGTAGGTGTATCGTAAAGGCGCTTGCTGTCTTCTGATAGTTTTGTAACTACGACTGGATAGTCTTCGTAGCCGTTGAGAAGTTCAAACTTTGCATAACCGGGTGCTAAGTCATTGCCGTCGAAGTCTTTATGAAATACTGTGCAATATATGCCTTCAGATCCATCTTCTTGGTCTATAAGTCGTTGATAACCATATATTAACTCAACTAGATCATTTGATTCATATGTGCTATTATTTAATGAAGAATTACGTGAAATATTATCTTCTCGATTTGTAACATCATTATTTATTCCTCGGTAGTGACCTATAATGTAATCTACAAAATCTTTGTCCCATCCATCTGTAACTACCTTATTTTCAAGCTCTTGTGGAGTATAATATGTTCTCCAAAAGCAATATGGCGCACGTTGGGGGTCTGTGACATACGAAGGAAAGAAAAAATCACCATCCGGGGCTAATGTTTTGACCTCTGGAGCATCAATTTGTCTGCGAACTACGGGAAGCTCGGCTTTACCCGTTTCTTTTAGGTCTTTTAATGCTTTCTTTGCCCTAGAAGTACTAATTCCATCAAAAGCAGCTTGAATTAGGGCAGTTATTTCATTATCTGCTAAACCGCTAACAATAGCTTCTGCCAATTCTGGGCTATTTTGTGCAATTTGCTCTACAGATAGCTCTTGAAGAAATCTACGATCTTCTCGATGCCATCCGACATAGGTTAAAAGTATTCCGCGCTCTAAAAGATAGTTTGCACCTAACTCCATTTCCCTCTTAAAGCGAGGAATGTATCCGCTGGATACCATCCACTTTAAAAAACCAGAAACAACGACTGATCTTGCAATGTCTCCCGCTTCAACGGGAAACGCACGAACATTTGCACGATTAAGTGCAGACATAAACAAAGAAACCAATCGGGTTATGCGCTCATCAATAGTGTGCGCTTCCATATCGGCAGCACCTTCCCAGGGGAAAGCATCTGCTCCGTGCTTACGGTGATCCCGGCTTTTACCAGCCCATTCGTTTCGCCTGTCATCGTATGAGTTTCGGCAGAGATCAAAATATCCCTCTAGGTCTAAAACTGTTTCACTATACGCATTGCGCAAAGTTCCTACACTTGGTTCTTTGCTTACATAAGTAAGTCCCTCGTAATTTGATTGACTATCCATAGAATTTTAAATTATGACTTCTGGGGGTTTGTATCCAGTGATACTTGGCGTTTGGTCCAGTATTATCTGCTTGTATGTGAATAATTTTATTTGTTAGTTTATTGTGATAGCGAATAGGAACTCTAACAGGAACTTTCTGTGTTAGTTCTTTAATATACGCTATAACATAACTTTTATTTTGAGCAGGGTTTAACACCCTACCCCTATAGATTATATCAATAGGAACAAGGTCATCAAACATAGCTTGCCCGGCTTCATCTATCCAGGTGTTTTTGCCCTTACCTGATACCATTGATTCATCAAATTGAAAGTCAATTATATCTTTAGCTTCACTAAAGTGAATGCCATATTCTCTACATAAATCTGTTAATCTTTTCTTAGCCATTAATAGCCTCCTTGTGTATTTTTGGTTGCAACAAAACTCGCATCCGTTATGTGATCCGGGCCTTCCCCGGAGTTAGACATCCTTAAATATCGCATTACATCAAAAAAATCCTTTAGAGCTTCATCTGGTTTACCACGAGCATTATAATTAATCAAGCTATCGATCAAGTTCCCGCAGTCTTCGTGAATAAAGCATAAAGGCTGATTTGCCTCGTCTATTTCAAAATTTGGATTATAGTTAAACCAATCATCTAATGCACTTATTCCCATTTCTTCCCCTCTGCCGTCTGACGGAACAAAATTTAATCCATAGTCATAGAATGATGTAAATAGATCATCATTGTTTTCATTTTCTCTCGCAAAATATCTTGAGTCACCAATTCTTTCCATTACCTGTAAATTTAGATCGTCTTCAATCTCCGCAAATAGCTCTACATATCCTGCGACATTGTATCCAATTTTCTTAGAAGCTGGTCCATATTTCCACTTGGGGTCACCAAAATTTGCCCATTCACCATATGTATTGCGGTCGGGCCATTCTCTACGTATAAAGATTTCACCTCTTTCATTAACTGCTGCCCATATTGCGACATAGTTTCTTGCTCCAGCGGGATCGACCACTTGATAGCAACTAAATGATCGTTGATCGGAAATATCTGGAAAGGTTTTTCCAAATTTGTTTGGTTTATCAGATAGTACATTGATTTCTGTATTAAACAATGGTAACAGAGATGTCATTGATTTGACTGGTACTCCATAGGCACGAACCAATATATCTTCCTGGCTTCTTCCCCTTAGGTCTTTTGCTATTCTAGAATATCCCCCAAAAGGGTTTTCATCGGAATGCAGGTATATAATCGAAGCATCTCTATCTGGACTGTATTGTTTTACTGGAACCTCTTGATTGTCAAGAAGTTCTGCGGGTTTAGTTTCTATTGTTTCTACGTTTTTTAAATAATCAGAGATGAATGGTGTATATCCATCGATGGGAGTGAATCCAATTACCATTTTAGAATCCCTTGTAGATAGTCGGAATCTAAGGGTATTTACCAAATTGGAATCCCCTAGATATTCATCAAGCCAAGCTCCAATGTTTAGTTCTTTTGTCCCGTTAAAACCGAACTCAAAACCCTCTAATAATGTATGGTTATTACTAAACTGCGTGTAAGTCTTGAAGTCCACTCTGGTTCTAGTATCTGGAAAGATAAAACTACTACCAGTAAAGCCATTTTGCATACTATAATTAATATATCCTTCAATGCTCTTTGTTTTCTTTTTAAACTCCTTGGGCATCATATCCCATATTGCAGCTTGTTGAACCTTAACAGATGTATCTGCGTTTTGACTGAAGCATACTATATGACCATCCGTATTGTTTACTACGGATTGCATCACTAGCTTTGCACACCCGGTAGTCTTTCCGCTTCTGTTCCCCCCAAGGGCTAGAACCTCATTGTGTTCTTTTAATCCATCCGCTATTCTTTGCCAGCCCTCTAGATCAAAGCCGTGGCGAATGGGGTCTTCCTGGGATGCCTTAATTCTGCCCTCGTGACTTTCGTATAGGGATTTTAATAGCTTAGGATCGTTCTCCGCAAGCAAAACAATTTCCTCGTCTGAAGGAGCGCTTAGAAAGGGATGATCTGTAAAAACCAATTCCATACTACTCTTCTTCGTCTTCCCAGTCTATATCAATTTCTATATATTCTGAGTTAATTTGCTCCGCTGTTTCTTTAATTAGCATTTTTGCAAT
>TARA_R110002096_G_scaffold138704_2_pt1 | contig 10335 bp, 17 predicted proteins | sample TARA_R110002096 | Tara Oceans TARA_R110002096 (sample SAMEA4397295) | marine metagenome | biome: Polar Biome; feature: [DCM] deep chlorophyll maximum layer (ENVO:01000326); material: water (ENVO:00002006), including particulate matter (ENVO:01000060) such as... | depth 35 m
AACAGAGGAGTAGATATGAGCGTATTACGAGATAAAGCAATTTTAAAGTGGTTAAACAGCCAACGAGATGAAGCAATTTTAGAGTGGTTGCAAGGGCAGTTACAGGTAGTCAATGGTATTGAAGATATTTCTACTTTAATAGCTGATGCCTCCTCTCAATTAGACGAATTAAGTCATAGTGTCTTTGAAAATTGGGATGTAAGGACTTCTGAATGCCGTACGCTTTACAATATTCTCAGAGATCAGAAATCTAGTTTAGAGGCTACAGAAAAAAAATTAAGGGTCAGCCTCTCTACTTTTCAACATGATGCTTTAGCTACTCAATTTGAAAAAGTAGCGAATTTAATTCGCAAAGTATCGCCTCCGGGATTTCCTAGGCCGACTAACACAAAAATCAAAAAGGAGAAATAAAATGCTAGATAGTCAAATTTTCGGAATAGACAACGGTGCGGCTTTAATCATATTATGTTGGGTACTGATACCGTTAACCATTAATGCGTTCAGAATATGTAGGAGAAAAAATAATGGCTAAACCACTTATTAGAGTAAGAGCGGGAGGAAACCCACGCGACTGGAGCGACAACTCGATTAACACACTACGACGCTTAAGGAATAAAGGTTACACTTTGGCGGAGATTAGCGCTGCGTTAAATCGTAGCAAGCGATCTATTTCATGGTTTATTCACCAACACGGAAGCCACTTTGGGATTTCTTCTCAAGAAAAAGCATCTATTTTTAATTTAAAGGCTTTTGAATCAGAATGGGCAGGATGTTTACCCAAAGACCATTGGGCTTTCAAATCGTGGAAAACGATTAGACCGTCAACGATTGAGGAATCATAGACATGACAGACTTTTATAAAGGAACTGATAATAGAGTTGATGAAGAAACCGGCTATTCTAATTTCCCTGACGATGAGTGTCTGGCTTGGGTAATTCTGGAAGTGTGCACTGCCATCGGAAGTAAAAATGTTAATTCTGATGATTGGTACGGGTTTTATGAAATTCTCTCTGGTCAATCTGCTGAAGAAGCTTATCAAGAATATATTGAAAGTGGATATTTTTGAATGTCGCCTTTCAATGTATAATTCTAAAGAGGCATAAGATATGAACTATATCTGTACAGTTATTGTGTTTATAGAATTAACCAAACGACTAAAGTTGCACTTAAGTGGGGATTTGGTCGATTCAGGTTTTGAATCACAAGACACTATAAAATTAAAATTTTTACTTGAAGCTTTAAATAGTTTATCTATAAAACCAAAGGAGGTTTGACATGATTACGGAAGGTATCGCGGCATTCATTAATCTACATACGCATGAGTTTTTTAATGATGTGTCTACGAATAAATATTCTGTCGTCTTAACGATTTCAGACGAGGAGGCTGAAAAACTAGAAGCAGCAGGAGTCAAAGTCAAGACTTACGATAATCCACAAACTGGTGAAAGGAGCCGACAGCGTAAGTTCACGACATTATTCGACGATTATCCATTAGTGGATAGTGAAGGAGAAAATCTTAGTAAATCGTCTATTCGTAGAGGCGATACTTTGCGAATTAAATTCGCTACGTCGAATCCGCATCCGGTACACGGCATGGGAACATATATCTCAGCCATTCGTTTATTAGCCAAGGGTGAGGTGGAACTTGAGGACTTCTGATAGTGCGTTCGTCGAACATCGTTCCTGTACTGTATGCGATTCGTCCGACGGTTTATCAGTTTATTCTGATGGTCATGGCTACTGCTTTGCTTGTCAAACACACATTAGAGAGGTGGGCGGCATGACAAAGCAGACTGAACACGATAATGTTTCACCGTTTACCAAGGCGGTGGAATTACTCGGAGAACCCGTAGCCATTACCGACCGACGTATTTCTGCTGAAACCTGTAAACGATTTGGTGTCACAACGGCGTTCACAGGAAACTTTAGTAACACAAAACAGTATTATCCTTATCACGATGTCAACGGTCATTTAATAGGAAGCAAGGTAAGAACCGTGAGGAATAAGGAATTCTCAACACGCGGAGACATGAAGAATAACGTCTTGTTTGGTCAGCATTTATGGAAACCCGGGGGACGTTTTATTACGGTGGTTGAGGGCGAATTAGACTGCCTCGCAGCTTACGAACTCTTAACTAGTCGTTATCCGGTTGTTTCACTCAGTAAAGGAGCGGCAGGAGCTGAACGCGACATTAAACGGAACTTAGAATATTTAGAGAGTTTTGAAAATGTGGTGCTATGCTTTGACAACGATCCTGCGGGTCAGGAAGCAGCAGAAAAGTGTGCACAGATACTCAGTCCTAACAAAGCTAAGATCGTCTCACTGGGGGCTTTTAATGATCCCTCAGACTATCTTAAGAACAACAAAGTCCGACAGTTCACTGCCGAGTGGTGGGAAGCCAAAACGTATCGGATGACTGGAGTGATTACTCTAGAGGATGCTTGGGGTGACTTCATCAAGAGGGGCACAGAGGAGGTCATTCCCTTCCCTGAGTCCTTTGGGATGCTGAACTCAATGCTCAACGGAGGCATAGCCGCAGGAGAAATTACTGTCATCGGTGCTCTGACCTCTGTTGGTAAGACCACTATGGTTAACGAGATTGCTTATCACTTCTGGAAGAATACCAGTAAGACTATTGGCTGTGCGTTCCTTGAGGCATCCAATGGTGAAGCTGTCGAGAATCTCTTGACGATACACACAGGACACAATCTGTCGCTTGAGGATCGTAAGAACATAGACTTTAATAAGCTACGCTCTGAGATTATTACAGACGGTCGTATCCTGTTGCTTGACCATAACGGTGCTGTGGATACTGCTGAGTTGTTCTTGAAGCTACGAGCGATGGTCAAAGGAAACGGTTGTGATGTGATTATCATCGACCCTCTCCAAGCGGCTGTCACAAGTAACTCCAACGAGACGATTGATGAGTTCATGGATGGTTTGCTCAAGTTGGCTAAGGAAACCGCTGTCTCTGTGGTCGTCGTCAGCCATATGCGTAAGCCTAGCTTGACTAATCCTCACAACGTCAACGAATACGATCTGAAGGGATCAGGATCCATTAACCAGATTGCATTCAATACGATTCTGTTAAGTCGTGACAAGATGTCAGATGATGAATACGCGAGGAACAGTACTCAAGTTCAAGTGGTTAAATGTCGTCGGACAGGCATCACTGGCTCTGCGGGTTGGTTATACTATAACGCTCTGACTGGTCGCTTGGAACGCGGAGAGAAACCAGACGTTCACGAAGCCAACAACGTGCAGGAATTCTAATGCAGTGTATTTGGGACGTAGAAACAAACGGACTGAAACCTACTCAAATTTGGTGTTTGTGTGCGATCAAAGGCGACAAGATGTATACGCTGTCGGCTCCTACAAAAGAAATGGTTGAAGAACTGTTCACAGATGTTACTGTACATATTGGTCACAATTTAATCGGTTATGATATTCCTGTGGTGGAAAGACTATTAGATGTCACAATTACAGGTCATGTTACTGATACATTAATCTTGTCGAGATTATATAATCCACAATTAGAGGGAGGCCATTCGTTACATGCTTGGGGAGAAAGACTTAAATTTCCGAAAGGTGATTACCACGATTGGACTACACTTACGCCACAAATGGTGGCTTACTGTCAGCAGGATGTTAAGCTTACTCAACTTGTTTACCAACAACTACAGTCAAGGCTTGTTGAATTTGGAAATCAAAGCATTGATCTTGAGCACCGTGTTCAAGTTGGAATTACAAAGCAGATCGCCAACGGATGGTTATTAGATCAACGCAAAGCTTCAGACCTTGTTGCAACGTTAAAGGAAAAACAATACGAATTAGAGGAAAAGGTTCAAGAGAAATTTAAACCGTTACCTACGTTTGTAAAGGAAATAGTTCCTAAGTACAAAAAAGATGGTTCTCTGTCACCTGTAGGTCTAAAGTTCTTAGGCGACGATTGGACGATCATTGGAGGAACATTTTCTCGCGTTGATTGGCCTTTGTTTAATCTAGGATCGCGTCAGCAGATTGGGAGGTATCTGAAGAGATTTGGTTGGGAACCTAAGACGTTCACCGAAACTGGTCAAGCGATTGTTGACGAAAAGGTTCTTTCTGGCGTGACAGACATCCCCGAAGCACAGCTTATTGTGGAATACCTTACGGTTCAGAAGCGCATTGCACAGGTTCAATCGTGGCTTAACGCAGTCGAAAGTGACGGTCGAGTGCATGGACAGGTCAACTCAATCGGAGCAGTCACGGGACGTATGACACATAGTAAGCCGAACATGGCTCAAGTTCCTGCTAGCTCCGCATCTTATGGCTCAGAGTGTCGCGCTTGCTGGATTGTGCCAAAAGGCCACAAGCTTGTAGGCGTTGACGCAAGTGGCTTAGAATTACGCATGTTAGCTCATTATATGGACGATCAGGAATATACAAAAGAAATCCTTGAGGGTGACGTGCATACTGCAAATCAAGAAGCGGCAGGGCTGCCAACAAGACCACAGGCTAAAACTTTTATCTATGCGTTTTTGTATGGTGCTGGCGATGCTAAGATAGGGTCAATTGTTGGAGGCAGTGCCCGCCAAGGTCAAGAGCTTAAAAAGAAGTTTTTAGATAATACACCTGCACTTGCAATTTTACGACAAAAGGTTGCGACAGCGGCACCCAGAGGTTATTTACGAGCACTCGACGGACGATTCGTCTGGGTTCGCTCAGATCACGCAGCATTGAACACGCTCTTACAATCCGCAGGAGCAATTATTATGAAGAAGGCTTTAGCGTTGTTCCTTGAATATGCTCCAAATTGGAATCTCAGATTCAAGTTACTAGGCTCTATTCACGACGAATATCAGATTGAAGCGGTAGAGAAAGATGCAGATAAAGTTGGTTACTTAATGGTAGAATGTATTAAAGCAGCAGGAATTGCTTTTGATCTTAAGTGTCCGTTGAATGGCGAATATAAAATTGGTAATAGTTGGGAAGAAACTCATTAATACTGGAGAACAGAATGGTTGATTTAAGTGAATTAGCGGATGGCCTTAAAAACCGCAAACGTAACCTTAGTATTGATTCTATACAGGACTTTCAAGAACGATTAGAGGGCTTATCTATTGGATTTGCTGATGTACGACACTTGGTCGAGTTTGTACAGAATCAGAATAAAGCTTTAAAAGCTGCTGAATTTAAATTAAGTTTTGCTGAACGGTTACTTGGACAGTATGTGTTAGACGAACGATTAATAGAGAAAGACCATGCGTAAATCTATTCATAATCTCGTTCAAGATATTTATTCGTTAATGGATAGCCGAGATGTTCCAAGTGATGTCGATGTTGACGCGGAAATAGAGCGTTTTGGTGAGGCCATGAAAACTCTGATGAAAAGAGAGTTTACCGCGACAGAAATTCGTGATACCAGACGGCTACGTTTGTCGGCTATAGGGAAAACTGATCGGCAACTTTGGTATTCTGCAAACAATTACAGCGGCGAAAAACTACAGCCTCATACTTATATTAAATTTTTATATGGTCATTTAACTGAAGAGCTTATTTTGTTTTTAACCCGCATGGCAGGACATAAGGTGGAAAGTGAACAGAAGCTCTGCGAGGTTGATGGAGTCAAAGGATCAATGGATGCTCGTATTGACGGTGTGTTAATTGATGTGAAATCTGCTTCTTCTTACGCATTTAAAAAGTTTAAAGACGGTACGTTAGCATTTGACGATCCTTTTGGTTATGTCGCTCAACTTAAAGCATATGCTCATTCGGAAGGTGACACTAAGTATGGTTGGGTTGCAATCGACAAACAGAATGGGCATTTAACTTATCTTGAGTATGACGAGAAAAAAAGCTGGAGTTCCGTATATCACAAAATTAATTATGATATTACTGAACGTGTTAAGCATGTCAAAAAGATGGTTGATCAACCAGAACCGCCTCCGTTATGCTACGACACGAAACCTGACGGAAAATCTGGGAATCAAAAATTAGCTGTAGGCTGTTCGTACTGTAGTTATAAACATTATTGTTATCCAAAATTACGCGGCTTTGTGTATTCGACAGGTGTGCGGTTTTTAACTGAAGTTTTAAATGAGCCAAAAGTACCTGAGATACCTTTGGAGATATTATGATTGATGATCTTTTTCCTGATGCTCTTATCCCCTATATCCCTAGCGGATTAGAATGCAATAATTGTGGACAACTTCAACCTGTTGAGCAATTCAAACAAATGCCATCAGGCGAGATTAAACGCAAGTGTCGGACGTGTGCTAGAAACCAATCTCAATTAGTAAACCATCTAAAGAAAGTTAATGCCTATCCTGATGCAGAATATAAATGTCCAATTTGTGATCGTAAGTTACTGGAATTAGCGTCTAAAAAGCAAACACGACTACAAACTTGGGTGCTAGATCATTGTCATAAAACAGAAACCTTCAGAGGATGGCTGTGTTTTAACTGCAATAGTGGACTTGGTCAATTTAAAGATAATTTGCACAGATTAAAAAAAGCAGTCAAATATTTGGAGTCACATAGTGTTAAAGAAAAAAGGTAAACCACCTAAAGGTTATGATAGTTGGTTTGAACATGAGTTACACCACGGTGAATTAAAGACTTGTGAGTACCACACGAAAGTCATTCCGTACACACAGCAAAAAACTTATGAACCTGATTTTCAATTGGATTCTAAAACAGGTTATATCTATATAGAAGCAAAAGGACGATTTAGAGATTCAGAGGAAGCTAGAAAGTATGTCGATATTCGACAATGTATGGGTCGTTTTGATGAACTTGTATTTTTATTTTATGAGCCTAACACACCCATGCCACGCGCAAGACGGAGAAGTGATGGTACAAAATTTACAATGGCTGATTGGGCAAAGAAGAACGGATTTAGGTATTATACTAAGTGGACTGCGCGGCAATTACTTAAGGAAGCGAAAGCATGTTAACTTTCCAAGATGTGTGTGATCGTCTTAAACAACAAGATGAGATCAGTGTTTTAGAAGTTTTAGAAATCACATCTGAAGAATTAGTAGACAGATTTGCTGATAAGATTGAAGACAATTTAGAATATTTTGCGGAGGATTTAGATGACGAACACGAAGATTGACGAACTAAACAAGAAGATTGACGAACTAATATACGAACTCCAAGATATGTCAGGTAATTTAGTAAAACAACACACAAGCTCTGTAGATCGTTTTAAGCAGGTTGGAGGATATCACTACACATCTAAAGAGATACAACCTTGGGACGCTATGCAGTCATGGATGTCAGAAGAACAATTTGAAGGATATATCCGTGGCAATGCAATCAAATACTTAGCACGTTATCCTGAGAAAGGTGGTAGGTACGATATAGAAAAGTCTCAACATTATCTTGACAAACTCTTACAAATAGTGTAAAATGGTCGGTTCCGTTTGCGCATGGAGATCAAACTAAATGACACAATATCTAGGGATAACGATTAACTATGATAGAGATAATCGCCTCAGTGAACAAGCAATTAAACTCATGGAAGACTATTATATGTATAAGCACGAAACCTCTCCTCAAGAGGCTTTTGCTCGTGCCAGTGTGGCTTATTGTTGCGACGACCTCAGTTTTGCACAGCGTATTTACGACTATGCTAGTAAAGGTTGGTTCATGTTTGCGTCTCCTGTGCTCAGTAATGCACCTGACGATAAACGAGACAATCGTGGTTTGCCTATTAGTTGTTTCCTTACTTACGTGGGCGATTCTCTTGATAGCCTTATAGAACATAATGGAGAAGTTGCATGGCTGAGTGTAAAGGGTGGTGGCGTAGGTGGTCACTGGGGAGACGTGAGAGGCATCAGCGACAAAGCGCCCGGCCCAATTCCGTTTATGAAAGTAGTGGACGCACAGATGACAGCGTACAAACAGGGGAAAACACGGAAGGGCAGCTACGCGGCATATCTAGACGTAAGCCATCCTGATATAGAAGAATTCATTAATTTTAAAGTTCCTACTGGTGGTGACATTAACCGCAAATGTTTAAATTTGTTTAATGCAGTTAATTTAACAGACGATTTTATGCAAGCGGTAGTTGACGATACGGAGTGGCAATTGAAAGACCCAGATGGAGGGGTTATCAGGGATACAGTAAAAGCAAGAAAATTGTGGCAACAAATATTGTCTGCTCGCTTCAGAACTGGCAGTCCCTACCTTAACTTTATCGACACCGCAAGAAGACACTTACCAGAAGCTCAGAAAAAACTAGGTTTAAAAATTAATGGAAGTAACTTGTGTAACGAAATTCACCTTGCAACTAATGAAGACCGTACAGCAGTCTGTTGTCTTTCATCAGTCAATCTTGAACGATACGACGAATGGAAAAAAAGCGGAATGGTCGGTGACCTTGTTAAATTTTTAGATAATGTTTTACAATACTTTATTGACAATGCACCCAAAGAACTTTCTAAAGCTGTATACTCAGCGTCCAGAGAACGCTCTATTGGTTTGGGAGCGATGGGCTTCCACGGTTATCTTCAAAGCAAAGGATTAGCATGGAAATCGTTGAGGGCAGCTAGTGACAACTATAAAATATTTAAAGATATCAAATCCCAAGCCGTGGCAGCAACGTATGAGATTGGCTATAGAAAAGGTGAATGTCGTGATGGATTGGGTCTCGGCATGCGTAATATGCACCTCCTCGCTATTGCTCCCAACGCTAACAGTAGCATTCTTTGTGGGTGTTCTGCTTCTATTGAGCCTAGCATTTCCAATTGTTACGTTCACAGGACTAGGGCTGGTAGTCATACTCTGCGTAATCCTTACTTATTAGAAGTTCTTCAACGGCATGGGCAGGACAATGAAAAAACGTGGAAGTCGATTATTGAGAATGAAGGCTCTGTCCAGCATTTGGTTTTCCTTACGGACAACGAGAAAGATGTTTTCAAAACAGCCTTTGAGCTTGATCAAGCCCTTATTGTTGAGTTCGCGGCTAAGAGACAGGAATTTATCTGCCAAGGGCAATCAGTAAATGTATTCTTTGCTTCTGGTACTGACAAAGCTATTGTCAATCAAGTCCATCTCAAAGCATGGAAAGAAGGCCTCAAAGGGCTATACTACTTGCGCACAACATCAGGCGTGACAGCGGAGCAGGTTGGTACAAAGGTTGACCGCAATGCGCTAAGAGATTTTGACGATGAAGAATGTCTATCATGTCAGGGGTAACGCAGATGATCCACGATGAAAAACGAACTATCCTACAAAGGTTAGACCTACTCAAAGATATTGACTCTGCGTATAGTCGGTTGCTTAACGATAGTTATAGTTATATTTTACAACAGGAAAAACGTATTGATATGCTGGAGAATCAATTATATGAGCTTACTGGAAGCAAATAAAAGTTACAAGCCGTTTAGCCATGCTTGGGCTGTAGAGTATGCAACCAAACACGAAAGGATACATTGGATTGAAGATGAACTGGAGTTACAGACAGATGTCAACCACTGGAAATCCGGTGTCTTATCGGACACAGAGAAGAACCATATTACCCAGATCTTGCGGCTTTTTACGCAAACAGACGTTGCGGTGGGGACAAACTACTTGGAGTATTATATACCCAAGTTTAAGAACAATGAAGTCAGGGCAATGCTTACGGCCTTTGCAAGTCGAGAGTTTATCCACCAAAGAGCCTACGCCCTCCTAAATGATACGCTAGGACTTCCAGAGGAAGAGTTTACGGCATTCTTAGAGTATGAAGAGATGGCAGATAAAGTAGAGTTTATGAGTGACATAGACATGCACTCACACTCTGGCACTGCATTAGCTCTAGCACGATCAGTGCTAAATGAAGGGATGTCTTTGTTTTCTGCGTTCGCCATGCTGTTGAACTACCAACGCTATGGTAAGATGCCGGGTATGTGTACGGTCGTTGAGTGGTCAGTACGCGATGAATCACAACATGCTGAAGGGATGGCTAAGTTGTTTCGTGAATTCTGCAAAGAGCATCCTAGAGTTGTTACAGATGATTTCAAGAGGCAGATATATGATATGTTTAGAGATGCTGTTAGATTAGAAGATAAAGTAATTGATTTAGCATATGAACTAGGCGATATCAAAGGATTAACTGCTGAAGAAGTTAAACAGTACATTCGTTATCTTGCTGACAGACGATTGATTCAACTAGGCTTACGACCTAACTGGAAAGCTAAAGAGAATCCTCTTCCTTGGATGGAAGAACTACTAGGAGGCTCTAGCATTTCCAACTTCTTTGAGAAGCGAGTGACGGATTATAATTCACATGGACTCACAGGAGACAACTGGGGATGGTGAGAGTTTACGAGGTGTACTGTGACAAAGAGTTCTTAGGTACATTT
>TARA_R110002096_G_scaffold80453_6_pt1 | contig 10334 bp, 9 predicted proteins | sample TARA_R110002096 | Tara Oceans TARA_R110002096 (sample SAMEA4397295) | marine metagenome | biome: Polar Biome; feature: [DCM] deep chlorophyll maximum layer (ENVO:01000326); material: water (ENVO:00002006), including particulate matter (ENVO:01000060) such as... | depth 35 m
TCGGGCTGCGCATCGCGCTGAATTCGCACGGGCCGCTGGATTACATGACCCTGATGCTGGGCACCAATGATGTCAAAACGCGATTCGGCGCGTCGCCAGAGGCGATATCCGCCGGAATAGCCGGGTTGCTGGACATGGCGCTTGGCCCGGAAATGGCGGCGCGGCACCCGGCGTTGAAAGTGCTGCTGATTTGCCCGCCAGCGGTGCAGGAACTCGGGCCGCTGCGCGCTGAATTCATCGGCGGCGCGGCCCGGTCGCGCGCGCTGGCGTCAAATTTTGCGGCCCTGGCACGGGCACGGGGCGTCGGGTTTCTGGACGCCGGCATCGTTTTGCGGACCAGCGCAACCGACGGTGTGCATTTCGAATCCGAAGGCCATGCCGCGCTGGCCGAAGCCGTGACCCAAGCGCTGCTGGTGCTGGGCTAAAGGTCGAACGTCGCGAACACCGGCACATGGTCGCTGGGCTGCGCCCAACCACGGATCTCGCGCAGGATACGGCTGGAATGGCCCGAGGCGGCAATATCGCGCGACGCCCAGATATGGTCGAGCCGCCGCCCCTTGTCGGCCGCATCCCAATCCTTGGCGCGGTAGGACCACCAACTGTACAAGAGCCCGTCGGGGATGTCGGCGCGGGTCACATCAACCCAATCGCCCACCTCCATCAGCGCGTTGAGATGCTCGACCTCGATCGGGGTGTGGCTGACGATTTTCAGCAATTGCTTGTGTCCCCAGACGTCATCTTCGCGCGGGGCGATGTTCAGATCCCCGACCAGGATCGCGCATTGCGGTTTTTCCCAGCGGCACCAGTCGCGCATCTCGGTCAGGAAATCCAGCTTCTGGCCAAATTTCTCGTTGACCTCGCGGTCGGGCACGTCGCCGCCGGCCGGCACATAGCAGTTGTGGATGGTCACGCCATTTTCCAGCCGGACCGCGACATGACGCGCCTGGCCAAGGGCGGCGAAATCGCGGTCGCCCATATCCATCAACGGTAATTTTGACAGGATCGCGACGCCGTTATAGCCCTTTTGGCCCCGCGCGACCATGTACTGGTAGCCAAGCGCCTGAAACTTCGCCATCGGAATTTTCTCGACCGGGCTCTTGCATTCCTGAAGGCAGAGGATGTCAGGGGCCTCTTCCTCCAGCAGTCTCACCACCAGATCTTCGCGCAGGCGAACCGAATTGATATTCCAGGTGGCAAGGGTAAAGGACATGGCGCTCTCCGGCTGATACGCGGGCGAGGATAGACAGGTGTCGCCCTGACCGCCACCCGCGAAACGCTGAAATTCCAGAACGCCGGACAGGTGCGGATCGGGGCGCAGCCCGAGCACCCGAAAAACAGCGTACATGCCGCCGATTCAATCTGCCGAAAGATTGAACGGAGGGCGAGACCTCAGGCAAAAAAAGACCGGGCACAAGGCCCGGCCAGGTCCAACAGGGAGGATGCCGCGTCATAACCCCGGCGCGACAAGGGGAACTTTGAATTCACTATACGCTACAAACGAGCCATATGTTTCTTATTGCTGACGATTCTGTCAACAATATGGCTATCAGGCAACAAGTCGGTATCCGCCCGATTCCGTCACCAGCAACCGCGCGTTCGATGGGTCTGGCTCGATCTTCTGACGAAGGCGGTAGATATGGGTCTCCAGCGTGTGGGTCGTGACCCCGGCGTTGTAGCCCCAGACCTCGTGCAGCAGCACATCGCGTGCCACCACACCCTTACTGGCTCGATAGAGATACTTCAGGATATTGGTTTCTTTCTCGGTCAACCGGATCTTCTTTTCCTTCTCGTCCAAAAGCAGCTTCTGCGCCGGCTTGAAGGTATACGGCCCCAGCTGGAACACCGCGTCTTCCGACTGCTCATGCTGGCGCAATTGCGCGCGGACACGGGCCAGAAGCACCGGAAACCTGAAGGGCTTTGTGATGTAGTCATTCGCACCCGCGTCGAGGCCAAGAATGGTGTCGGCGTCGGTATCATGGCCGGTCAGCATGATGATCGGGCATTTCACCCCGGTTTTCCGCATCCGGCGGCAAAGTTCACGCCCATCGGTGTCGGGCAGACCGACATCAAGGATGACAAGGTCGTAAAGGCCCTCTTTCGCCTTGTCCATGCCTCCGGCACCGGTTGCCGCCTCGAACACATCGAAGTCTTCGGTCATCACCAACTGCTCGCTCAGGGCTTCGCGCAGATCGTCGTCGTCATCAACCAGAAGTATTTTCCGCAACGCCGTCATTGTCTTGCTCCTTCTTCGCTGGTTTACAAATGTACCCTGCTCACCACTCCGACAAGATATGCTGCAAACTTCTCACGTGCTCGTGTCAGGATCGGCTGGTATGTTTCAATTTCTGCGGCTTGCGGTTAGAGAAGCCGTGACACAAGGGGGCAATATGGTGCTTGGCCTGACCATCGTTGAACGGATGACGCGCGCGCGGGGCGATCTGCGGATGGGTGTGCCGGTAGTGCTTTCCGGGCGCCAGGGTGCGGCACTGGTTGTCGCGGTCGAGACGCTGACAGCGGCGCGTCTGACCGGACTTCAGGCGTTGGGGCTTCAGGCGTCGGGACAGCCGGAGCTGGCGCTGACGGCGCGCCGGGCCGAGACCCTGAAAACCCCGGCCTATGATCAGGACCTGGTGCGCATTGCGGTGCCAAAGGGCGCGAGGCTTGACTGGCTGATGGCGCTGGCGGACCCGGCAGACGATTTGCGGTTGCCGATGAAAGGCCCGTTGCGCGCGATTCGCGGCGGTGACCCTGCCTTGCACCGTGCCGGCCTCGCGCTGGCGAAATCGGCGCAATTGCTGCCCGCCATCATGGTGGTTGCCGTCACCGAATGGGATGCGGAACAACTGACCGTGCTGCCATATGAGCAGGCGATGGCAGAGCTTTCGCGTCCTTCGCCGCTGCATCCGGTGATCGCGGCGCGCCTGCCGATGGCCGCAGCGGGAGCGGGCAGGGTTCATATCTTTCGCCCCGAAAACGGCGGACCGGAGCATTACGCGATAGAGGTCGGCCGCCCCGACCGCGCCGCCCCCGTGCTGGCGCGGCTGCATTCGGCCTGCTTTACCGGCGACGTCCTCGGCAGCCTGAAATGCGATTGCGGGCCGCAGTTGCACGCCGCCCTGACCCAGATGGGAGCAGAAGGTGCGGGCGTGTTGCTGTATCTGAACCAGGAAGGCCGCGGCATTGGTCTTGCCAACAAGATGCGGGCATATTCGCTTCAGGATCAAGGGTTTGATACGGTAGAAGCCAACCACCGCCTCGGCTTCGAGGATGATGAGCGCGATTTCCGTCTGGGCGCCGCTATCCTGCGGCAAATGGGGTTTTCCGCGGTACGCCTGCTGACCAACAACCCCGCCAAAATCAGGATGATGGAAGCCATGGGTGTGCGGGTGGCCGAGCATGTGCCGCTGAAAGTCGGCAAGACCGCGCAGAACGCCGGCTATCTGGCAACCAAAGCCGCAAAGTCCGGTCACCTGCTGTGAGGGGCGATCTGGTGATAACCCCGACGGGTGTGCGGTTCCTCGGACGACGCTTTGGCTGCACCATCGGGCGCGGCGGCGTGACGCGCGACAAGCGCGAGGGAGACGCTGCCACACCGGCCGGAAGCCACCGGATCATGGACATGCTTTATCGCCCCGACCGGTTGCGCGGCGCGGATCTGCCGCCATGGGCGCGCCCGATCGGGCTGCGCGATCTTTGGTCTGACGACCCGCGCGACCCCGACTACAACCACCTTGTCCGCGCGCCGCACCGCTATGGTCACGAACAGATGCGCCGCGCCGACCCGCTGTACGACCTGGTGATGATCACCGATTGGAACTGGCCCCGCGCGGTTCCGGGCAAGGGCTCGGCGATCTTTGTGCACAGTTGGCGGCGGCCCTGTTTTCCCACAGCCGGTTGCGTTGCCTTGGCGCGGCCCGATCTGCTGTGGATTGCCGCGCGCATTCAGCCCGGGGCGCGGCTGCTTATTTCACGGCCATGCGCCTCAGATCCAACCGCAACAGATCCGCGCCGAGGCTGATCAGGCGCGGTCCGGTCTTTGCAACCGCAGGGTCGAATTCAAGCGTCATCGCAACGGATTTCACGCCAAGCGGGCGCAGATGCCCCGGCCCGAGGATGACGCGATAGGCAAGCTTGCAGGTCAGAACGGTCCCGCTCTGGGTGACGCTGGTCGGCGTGACCTCGACAACCCGGCGGGCATCGTAGATCTTGAAGGCGCCTTGCGGACAGGAACGGGCGAGAGCCAGCCTTTCGAAGGCCTGGACCGGGTTCAGCACGCCGGGCGGCACATTGCCGGGCCGGGTGAATTTGGTCATGTCCCTGGCCGGTGTCACGGTGGCCGCCGCCGCGATGCCTGTCGCTGTCAGGCTGATCGTCGAAACCCGCTTTTTGCGGGGCGAATCGCTGGTCGCGCGGTAGATCACCCCGCCGCTACGGTCCGGCGCGGGGCGACTGATGGCGGCAAAGCTGCCGTCAAGCAGACCCAGCAATGTTCCTTGCAGGTCGCTTGACAGTACCGCCCCTGTCGCCGGGTTGGTCTGCGGATCAAAGGTGACCACCCCCAGTTGCGAACTGCCCCACATCACCGCGTAAACCTGCTGCTGCGCCACGACGGGGCTGGCAAGGGAAAGCAGGGTGCAAAACCCGATCACGCCTGCCTTAACCATAGTTTCGCGCGCCGAAAATTGCCGAGCCGACGCGGATATGGCTGGCCCCTGCGGCAATCGCCGCCTCGAAATCGCTGCTCATTCCCATGGAAAGGCCGGTCAGCCCGTTGCGCGCCGCAATCCGGGCGAGGGCCTGGAAATGCGGGGTGCTGTCTTCGCCTTCGGGCGGGATGCACATCAGGCCGCGCACCGGCAGGTCCTTCGCCCTGGCGTCGGCGATGAAGGCATCGGCATCGCCGGGCAACACGCCTGCCTTTTGTGGCTCGGCACCGGTGTTGACCTGAACGAAAATCTCGGGGCATTTGCCCCGCGCCTGCGCCAGCGCGGCAAGCTTCGTGGCAAGGGCGGGGCGGTCGAGGGTGTGAATGGCGTCGAACAGATCGACCGCCACCTTGGCCTTGTTGGTTTGAAGCGGGCCGATCATATGCAGGGCAAGCGGGCCGAAGCGGGCGCGCAGGTCGGGCCACCTGGCCCGCGCCTCCTGCACATAATTCTCGCCAAAGACCCGGTGACCGGATTGCAGAACCGCGAGGACCCGTTCTGGTGGCTGAACCTTGGAGACGGCGATCAGCGTGGCGCTGCCTGGCGCGCGACCGGCGGCGGCAAGGGCGGCGGCCATGCGGGACTGGATGTGTTCAAGCGACATAGGCGGGCCCTTTTTGCGTTGCTGCGCGAAAGGTAGCTTTGACGCGGCCGAATGGAAAGTGGCCTTGGGGCCTGGCCGGGTGCCCGTGGCCAAAAAGAAAAGAGCGGGCACAAGGCCCGCTCTTTCCCTATCGTTTGATCAATCAGATCAGAACGAGAACTTCACGCCCATACCAGCGCGGGTCTTTTTGTTGAAGCCGCGCTCGATCGAGCCTGCCAGCGTAGCGCCACCCAGATCGTAGTCAGCGCCGACACCGAAGGCGGTTTTGCTCATGCCAGCAACTTTGTTCGCTGCCATGTCGTTGTTCGCAACGTAGCCACGCAGGACAACAGCGTCCATTTTGTAGTTGCCGTACATGGTGATGGTCTTGCCATCAACAGTTTTGTCGCCATTGTCGAAGTACAGCAGACCGATGTTGGTTACGTCGTTCAGAGCATATTCGCCGCCGATGAAGAGCAGGTCATTGCTCTTTACGCCGTCGCCGTTCTGGGCAATTGCGCCGGAAATGGTGAACTGGTCCATCTTGTAGTTGGCAGTCAGTGCAAATTCAGCAGCGGTACCAGCCGGCAGATTCTTCAGAGACTGGTCGGGGTTGATGTAGGAAGCTTCGATGTTGAAGCCAGCCACCGAGTAGGTCACGTTGACGCCCATACGGTTGGCTTCTGCCGCGCTGTATGCCCCGGTTTTGTAGGAATAGAAGTTGCCGCCCGGGTTGCCGTAGGACTGGCCGATGAAGCCGACTTCCGAGTTGTAAGCCAGAGCAGCATCGTCATATGCGCCGCCGACGTTGCCAACGGTAACTTTCAGGCCATTGTAGGAAGCGTAAACGTTTGCAGCGTTCAGAACAGCAGCGGCATTGTTTTCGTCGTACTGCAGGCGAATGCGGCCACCGAAGGTGACGCCCGAATCAGTTGCTTTGGAAGCGTCGATGTTGAAGCGCAGGCGGGTTTCAACCTGAGTCTTCGCAACGCCGACGCCAGCCCCGCCGTCATAACGCAGGCCAAAACGACCCATGCCCGAAATGCCGACTTCAGCAGCAGCGACGGTAGTGGTTGCGATCAACGCGGTGGTCGCGATAAGAATCTTTTTCATGGTTTCCCTCGTGTTTGTCAAAGGTGCTGCCCAACTCAGGTACTTCCGAACTGGGTATGCCCCTATTTCCTCCCTGGCGCTCCGGATTGCAACAACGCGGGATTGCCCGACCGGAAAGACGTGATTGATGGTGCAGCTATGCCACAGTGTTGCCGCGCGCCGCCGTATTCGCGCCCTGAAAACGCGGCATTCCCGGGTTATGGCCCGCGTGAATGCCGCCTGCGCCCCGTATATATAGTCAGCGCCGCGCAAGCCGCCGCCCGATTTAAGCTGCGGGGGTGGCCCGGCGCGGGCTGTGGGCGCGCCGGCAGCGCCAGGCGATTCTTTCCCGGCAGCCGAAAGGCCTTGTTCCAAAACCGTCGCTAAGCTAGACAAACAAAGACGATAAACGGGAGTGCCGTATGACCCAGCACCGCTTGCTGCGCACCGCCATGATGGGCGGATTGATTGTTTCGCTCTCTGCCTGCGGTGGCGGGTTGAGTGGAATTGGCAGTGGCGACTCCGGCCTGTTCGGGGGTGGCAGAAAGACGGCTGCGCCCGCTGGTGCCGGCCTGAGCGACAGCCAGATCGCCGATGCACAACAGGCGGCGCAGGCGAAAAACGCCAAGCCGCAGAAAACCGGAACGATCTGGGATCTGTTCTCGAACGCGAATGACCCCAACACGACGGTCGAAGTGAACAAGTACATCTGGAACGCGACGCTGGAGGTGCTTGATTTCCTGCCGGTCCAGACGGTCGACCCCTTTACCGGTGTGATCGTCACCGGATACGGCACGCCGCCCGGCGGTGGCCGCGCCTACCGCGCGACAGTCTATATTCAGGACCCGGCGCTGGACGCACGCTCGCTCAAGCTCGCGTTGCAGACGCGGGGCGGTGCGCCGGTCAGCCGCGATACCGCGCGGGCGGTGGAAGATGCAATTCTGACGCGCGCACGGCAGTTGCGGATTCGCGACAGCAAGCTGTAGGCGGCCCTGCCCGACGCGCGGGGGGCCAGCCCCCCGCACCCCCCGGGATATTTTTGAACAGATGAGGGGCGGCGTCTGGACCTTCGGGTGCCTTGCGGTTTAACTGCGCGCGAGTGTTGACCCCCGCAAAGAAGGCCCGTTTCATGCCCTATGATCCCGCGATTGTCGAAGCCCGCTGGCAGGACGCCTGGGAGAAGGCCGGCGTTTTTACCGCAAGGCGGGATGCGTCGAAGCCGAAATACTATGTGTTGGAAATGTTTCCCTACCCTTCGGGGCGGATACATATGGGGCATGTGCGCAACTATACCATGGGCGACGTGGTGGCGCGGTACAAGGCGAGTGCGGGGTTTTCGGTGTTGCATCCGATGGGGTGGGACGCCTTTGGCATGCCCGCCGAGAATGCGGCGATGGAGCGCGGCGGCCACCCCAAAGACTGGACCTATGGCAATATCGCCGACATGCGGGCGCAGATGAAGCCATTGGGCCTTTCAATCGACTGGAGCCGCGAATTCGCGACCTGCGACCCGGAGTATTACGGCCAGCAACAGGCGATGTTCATCGACATGATGGAAAAAGGTCTGGTTTACCGCAAGAACGCCGTGGTGAACTGGGACCCGGTCGATATGACCGTGCTTGCCAATGAGCAGGTGATCGACGGCAAGGGCTGGCGATCTGGGGCGGTGGTGGAACGGCGCGAGTTGACGCAGTGGTTTTTCAGGATCAGCGATTATTCGGGCGAGTTGCTGGAGGCGCTGGACGGGCTGAAGGACTGGCCCGAAAAGGTGCGCCTGATGCAGGCCAACTGGATCGGCAAATCGCGCGGCTTGCAGTTAGCGTTCTCGACCGTCGATGCGCCGGAGGGTTTTGACCGGATCGAGGTGTACACCACGCGGCCCGACACCTTGCTGGGTGCGTCGTTCGCCGCGATCAGCCCTGACCATCCGCTGGCCCGGCACCTGGAGCGGCATGACCCGCAGGTTGCCGGTTTTGTGGCCGAGTGCCGCCGGGTCGGCACCTCGGAAGAGGCGCTCGAGAAGGCCGAGAAACGCGGGCTTGATACCGGCGTGCGGGTGCGCCACCCGTTTGACGAAGCGTGGGAGTTGCCGGTCTACATCGCCAATTTCGTGCTGATGGAATATGGCACCGGCGCGATCTTTGGCTGCCCGGCGCATGACCAGCGCGATTTCGACTTTGCCTCCAGATATGGCCTGCCAATTCCGCCTGTCTTCGGGGCCGAAGGCACGGATGAGGCAGCGCTGACCGAAGCCTATGTGCCAGCCAAGACCGAGAAGGTTCGCTATTTCAGGGGCTTTGCCGGCGAAGAATTGCAGACCGGGGCGGACGCCGTCGATGCCGCCATTGCCGCATGCGAATCGAAGGGCGTCGGACATGGCGTTACCAACTACCGGCTGCGCGACTGGGGCGTTTCACGCCAGCGCTATTGGGGCTGCCCGATTCCGGTGATCCACTGCGCGACCTGCGGCGTGGTGCCGGAAGCCAAGGAAAACCTGCCGGTCGAGTTGCCCTATGATGTCAGCTTTGACATTCCCGGCAACCCGCTTGACCGCCACCCGACGTGGCGCGACTGCACCTGCCCGAAATGCGGGGCGGCGGCGCGGCGCGAAACCGACACGATGGATACGTTTGTCGATTCGTCGTGGTATTACGCGCGCTTTACCGCGCCGCACGCCGCCACGCCGACCAACCTTGAAGACGCCGACTACTGGATGAACGTCGATCAGTATATCGGCGGCATTGAGCATGCGATTCTGCATCTGCTCTACAGCCGCTTCTTTGCCCGCGCGATGCACAAGACCGGTCATTTGCCTGCCAAGGCGATCGAGCCGTTCAACGCGCTGTTCACGCAAGGCATGGTGACGCATGAAACCTACGCCACGCGCGCCGCCGATGGCCGCCCGGTCTGGCACCTGCCGGAAACCGTGACCAAAGGTGAAGGCGGCCCGCAGCTGGCCGACGGCACCCCGGTAGAGGTTGGCCCGATCATCAAGATGTCGAAATCCAAAAAGAACGTCGTCGATCCGATGAACATCATCGCGACCTATGGCGCGGATACGGCGCGGTGGTTTGTAATGTCTGACAGCCCACCCGAACGCGATGTGGAATGGACAGCGAGCGGCGCCGAGGCGACCTACAAACACCTCAACCGCGTATCCGGGTTGAGCGAGCGTATCACGGCGATGACGGATGAGGCCGGCGAAGGCGAAGAAGACCTTGCCCGCGCCATGCACCGTGCGATTGACGAGGTGACGCACAGCATCGAAGGCTTTGCCTTCAACAAAGCCATCGCAAAGCTTTATGAGTTCACCAACACCATCAGCAAGGCCAAAGCGGGCAAGGCTGCGATGAGCGCCGCGATGCGCGGCCTTGCGCAGTTGATGAGCCCGATGGTCCCGCATCTCGCCGAGGAAATCTGGGCCGCCCAGGGCGGCATGGGGCTGGTGGCGCAGGCACCCTGGCCGATTGCCGATCCGGCGATGCTGGTGCAGGACACCATCACCCTGCCGGTGCAGATCAACGGCAAACGCCGCGCAGAAATTCAGGTTCCCGCCGATATGCCCGCATCAGAGGTTGAAAAAGTCGCGCTGGCCGATGATGCTGTGATCAGGTTCCTTGCCGGGCAGCCGGTGAAGAAGCTGATTGTCGTTCCGGGGCGTATCATCAATGTCGTTGTATAACCGCCGCTTGCTTTTTGGCCTTTTCGCGACAGCGGCGCTGGCTGGCTGTGGCTTCGCGCCGGCCTATGCGCCGGGCGGTGCCGGAGTGGTACTGCACAACAGCATTCTTGCCAAAGAGCCATCGGACAAGGCCGCTTTTGATCTGGTCGAACGGCTGGAAGAACGGCTTGGCCCGGCCACGGCCCCGCGTTTCAGTCTTGATTACACCATCACGACCAACCAGGTGGGTGTCGCAATCACCTCTTACAACGCCGTCACCCGCTACAACCTG
>TARA_R110002096_G_scaffold191655_3_pt1 | contig 10326 bp, 7 predicted proteins | sample TARA_R110002096 | Tara Oceans TARA_R110002096 (sample SAMEA4397295) | marine metagenome | biome: Polar Biome; feature: [DCM] deep chlorophyll maximum layer (ENVO:01000326); material: water (ENVO:00002006), including particulate matter (ENVO:01000060) such as... | depth 35 m
ACAATTTCGCGATGTTCCTGATATGTACCCAAACAGCGTGACGATGTCAAGATAATTTTACCTATTTGGTAAAATCAGTCTGAAAGTCCAGCGTTGGCAACACATGCTCGCTGATATAGTCCGCCGCCATTTCCGCCAGTTCCCGGCCGAGATGCCAGTCCAGTATCTGCATGTTGGCGATAATCGGCGGGTTCACCAATATGTCCTGATCGCCGAGCATTTCCTTCGACGCCATCCGGCTCGCGACCACCATCGAACGCGACATGATCTCGACGATCGAGGGAAATTCGATCTCCCGCTTGCGCCGCATGATCACGTCTCTCAGCAGGCTCCACCGCCCGCGGATATCATCATAGGCAACGTCGGTGCGCCATATTTCATGCGGATCTCCCAGCGACACGACGATGTTCGGCCCGGACTTGAGCCCGTGCATCACCTTGACCGGGACATTGTCGAGCACCCCGCCGTCGACCAGGATATTGCCGTCCTTGTCGATGAACGGCGGCAATATGGTTGGCAGCGAGCCCGAGGCCCGGACGCATTCCCACAGCGGCCCCCGCCGGTGGATATGCAGGCCGTTGGTCGAAAGATTGGTCGAAACACCAAAGAAATTGATCGGCTGGTCGGCAATGTCTCTCGTCCCGTAGCGGGTTCTCAATTCGCTATCGAACACCGTCGGATCGAGCAGCGAATAGATTGGCAGCGTCAGCCGTTTCATCGCCTTGGCATGAATGAACATCGCCTCCATCTGGTCGAGCGTCTCGTCCACCGTCATCCCGCGCGCAATCGCGCCGCCCATCGCCGCGCCCGCGCTGGCCCCGCCGATAAAGTCGATCGGGATGCTTGCCCGTCGCAATGCCTTGATCACACCGAGATGCGCGCAGCCGAGCGCCCCGCCCCCCGCCAGCACCACGCCGACAGCGCGACCGGTCATGAACCGGGCAATCTTGGTGAAATCCGCATCATTGTCGAGCGCGACATGATGGTGCAATTTGGGGCTTCGCGGATCGATCCACTCGCCGCTCTTGCTGATCAGCTTGTCGACGCTTGTCCGCAACAACAACAGGGTCCGCTGCGGCTCCGCGATCCAGCGCATTGCCGCAACTTCCATCGCATTGGGTTCGGGGTCGGTCTGACCGGGCCGGGCGACCATCACCAGCGCATCCGCGTTGCGGCAGACCATCTGCCCCCAATCATCCGGCCCGCTACCGTCGATCAGGACATAGGCCCCCTTCGCTTCCTGTTCGGCGAGCCACGACTGATATTCCTGCGCATCCGCGGCTTCGCTGGTCGCGCGGTCGATCGGGATAACCGGCGTATCCGGCGCGACCACCGCTTCAAACGCATTGGCCAGCCTTGCCAGAAATCCGTCGGGCAATTTGCTGGTTCCGGAGGGCAATATCGCGATCACACGCGGAATATTGGACGAAATTGACGACGTCCGCGCAGTGGCGACCGCCAGCCGCTCGGAAACCAGCTTCAGCATGGCAACGTTCAGCTCGGGATAAAGCGCCGCGATTTTGTCAAATGCCTCTCGCGAGATTTCGCGCACGGTCGAATCGCGCGTCGCAATGACATCGGCGGTGCGCTTGCCCCCGGCGAAAAAGGCGAGTTCTCCGACCGCTTCACCGGCTTCGATATGGGCGACAATCCGCATCTTGTTGACCACCACCCGAAAACGGCCGGATTCGACAAAATATAGCGCGTCAGCATCGTCGCCCTGGCGAACCAGCGCCTCACCCCCCGCGACGTGGCGCATCGCGGAAGCCGATTGCAGCGCTTTCAAGGCCTCGGGTGAGACGCCCTCAAAAAGCGAGTGACGAGCCAGATCCGGCATATCTGATGGTCCATCCAAACTGTTTCCCCCGTCGGTGCGACCCGCCTTGACCGGTTATCCCGCCATATGGTGCCAATATCAAGTCTTTGATATCACGTCATATGGCACATCAGTCCGCGACTGGGGGCCACCTCATTCGCCAGCATTGCCAGATATGCCGATTGCAAAGCCTCGCGTCCGTTCAAATCCTCTACCTTCAGATAGGCACTGGCACCCGCGACGAAGGCGGCAAATTGTTCATCGACCCGCGCCCGGAATGCCGGCGCCCCGATCTCCTTGATCAGGCTTTCCGCAGCGGTCGGGGCAAAGAACAGCTGTGGTTTCGGACCCTGCAGATCGTCGGCGCCGCCACGTTCGGAAACATGCGTTGCACCAACCAGCGAACTGAATTTGAGATTTTCGCCCCAATGGGCGTGGATCGCGCCAAGCAGCTGGCCATTGCCGGCAAAGTCGACCGAGACCGTTGGCTGCGCAGCGTCGGCCGCCGACAGATTGTCATAGGTCAGCACTTCGTCGTAAAGACCGGATTGCTCGACAAATGCCGTGTTCCCCGCCGAGGTCAGGCCGATGCGCTTGATCGAGGGGCTGAGACTTTTCGCGACCATCGCGAGACCCAGCGATGTTTTGGACGACGCGCTGGTCATCACCAGGGCCTCCGCTCCGAACCAGTCGTTCGAGCGCATGAAATCCTCGATCAGAAAGCTGGTGGTAAACAGCGGCTGGAAGATAGCCCGCTCTGCTTCCAGCGGTCCCTCACTCTGCCCGAGCCGGTTATACTGGTTGTAGATCATCGCCAGGCCCTGCCGGTGCGCAGCCCCATCGATGAAACCGCCGTCCTGGACGTTGGTTGGCGTGACCAGCAAATGGCTGGCCATCGGCAGATAGCCGTAAACCCTTTCCCCGACTGCAATATCGGGATTTTCCGAAGCCACGACATTGGCGAAACCCCAGACCGGAACAATGCCCCAGTCATCATCACCGGTCGGGAAGAAATTCCAGTAGCCAAAGCCGTCACCGACCACGGCATAAGTGATATTATTCGCCGTCAGGGCATATTTTTCGACTGCCAGCAGGACCTGACCCTCGGCCAGAGCCGGCAGATCGCTGTCATGCCATTGCGCTTTTGCCAGTTCGTTTTTCTTTACCCACAGGCTGTGCATGATGTCGTCTCCATCTATTTTTCGATTTCGTCGCAGCATAGGCTCTGTCGTCAGGATGGCAAAAGCATTTGCCAAAAACCATCGGCCTGCTAATCCTGCTGCACGGGACAGAATATGCGCCACAGGCGCCATCGGGGAGAAGTTTTGTGAGTACAGCACCTGTTTCAGGGCTTGAAGCGGCGATCGAGCCGATTACCAACCTATCGGATTTCATCTGGGGCGGCAGCTGGGCCGGGGAGGAAATTCTCCCGATTCCACCGATGGTCGTGATCCTGCTGGGCGCCGGCATCTATTTCATGATCGGCCTCCGCGGTTACCCGATATTCCGTCTTTTCCCGTCGCTGGCCGGTCTGTTCAAAAAATCCGACAAGAAGGGCGCGGGCGAGATATCTCCCTTCGCGGCTCTGTCGACCGCGCTGTCCGGCCAGGTTGGCACCGGCAATCTCGCCGGCGTCGCCACCGCGATCACGCTCGGTGGTCCGGGCGCGATCTTCTGGATGTGGGTAACCGCCCTGTTCGGCATGGCCCTCGCCTTCGCCGAAGGGTCGCTCGCCGTGCGCTTCCGGTCGCAGGCCGCTGACGGCACCTATCGCGGTGGCCCGATGACCTATATCGCCATCGGCCTCGGCCCGAAATGGAAATGGCTCGCGATTCTCTTCTGCCTCGGCACCCTGTTTTCCGCGCTGGTCACCGGCAATGGCATCCAGGCCAACAGCCTCGGCGACAGCGCCAACGAACTGTTCGGCGTGCCGGAATGGATCGGCGGCGCGGTGGCTGCGGTGGCGGTCTTTGCCGTGATCATCGGCGGCATCAAGTCGATCGGCAAGGTTGCCGAAACCATCGTGCCGTGGATGGCCGGCGCCTATCTGATCATGGCGCTGATCGCTCTCGGCATCAACCTGCCCTATCTGCCGGAAACCTTCGGCCGCATCTTCGACGGCGCGTTCAATGCGCAGTCAGCAACCGGCGGCTTCCTCGGCGCAGCGATCATCATGGCGATCCGCGCCGGTGTCGCGCGCGGCCTGTTCTCGAACGAGGCCGGACAGGGTTCGACCCCGATTGCCCACGCGGTTGCCCAGACCAACGATCCCGCAGCACAGGGCCGCTTTGCGATGATGGGCACGTTCATCGACACGGTGGTCATCTGCACGATGACCGCGCTGGTCATGCTGACAGTGGCCGGGGACTTCACCTATACCGATGCCGACGGCGTCAAGCAGGCCGTCGAACACGCCTGGCAGTCGGATCTCAACGGCTTTGCCATGACCTCCGGCGCCTACGCCGCGGCCTTCCCGTTCCTCGTCTTCGGCATTCCGATCGGCACATTGATCGTATCGGTCGCGCTGATCCTGTTCGTCTTCACCACCTTGCTCACCTGGAGCTATTATGGCGAACGGGCGATCACCTTCCTCTATGACCAGTTGCCGGGTTCCAGCCTCAAGGGCGAAAAAACCCTGCATATCATCTGGCGGATATTGTGGTGCATGGTCATTCTCATCGGTTCTTTCGCGCCGCTGCAGTTGGTCTGGCGTCTCGGCGACATTTCCAACGCCGCGATGACCCTGCCGAACATCATCGGCCTGCTCGCCCTCTCCGGCGTCGTCTTCGCGCTCGCCAAGGGCGACCGCACCGCCGGCACCGACCATGGCCGCGAGACACCGAAGGAGTTGCTCGAGGATATTTCCGGCACGCCGGGACACTAAGGTAAAAGAAAAATGCTCAAGCGGCTTTATGAATGGATGCTCGAAAAGGCGGGCCATCCACAGGCTCCCAAATGGCTCGCCGGAATCAGCTTTGCCGAATCCAGCTTCTTCCCGATTCCGCCGGACGTCATGCTGGCGCCGATGAGCCTCGCGCGGCCGGAGCGGGCCTACTGGTACGCCTTTGTCTGCACCGTCGCGTCGGTGCTCGGCGCCTTGCTCGGCTATGCAATCGGCTATTTCGTCTTTGAAACGGTCGGCCTGCCGATCCTCGAATTTTACGGCGTCACCGAAAAATTCGATGTTTTTGCGCAGAATTTCAACGAACAGGGATGGATCGTGGTCCTGCTCGCCGGTTTCACGCCGCTGCCATTCAAGGTGATCACCATCGCCGCGGGCAGCACCGCCATGCCGCTGCACATTCTGGTCGGGGCGGCGATCATCGCCCGCTCCGCGCGCTTCTTTCTGGTCGCGGCGCTGCTGCGCTTTTTCGGGCCGCCAATGAAACTCTGGATCGACAAGAATTTCGCGCTTGCAACGACTCTCGTCGGCATATTGTTCGTCGGTGGCTTTGCCGCGGTCAGCTGGTTGCTTTGACAAGAAACAATAGCTTTTAGCGCTCCACTATTTTTTTGAGTGGCCTAGCCACCGATGATTTCCTAAGGCTGGACGATGAGCACTAGACAGGTTTCCGACAGCAACGATCCTGTGATCGAGAATATCGCCCAATTGGTCGAGCCCATGGCCTCGGGCGAAAAACCCAGGGATCGCTGGCGGATCGGTACAGAACACGAGAAATTCGTCTATTCTACCAAGGATCATCACGCCCCCAGCTATGACGAACCCGGCGGCATAAAAGACCTGCTGCTCGCCATGCGGGAATTCGGCTGGAAGCCGGTCGAAGAAGGCGGCAAGGTCATCGCCATGTCGGGCAGCGACGGCGCGATCAGCCTCGAACCCGCCGGCCAGCTCGAACTGTCCGGCGCGCCGCTGGAAAATCTCCACGAGACCTGCAACGAAACCGGTCGCCACCTGCAACAGGTAAAGGCGATTGGCGAGAAGACCGGCACCGGCTTCCTCGGCATGGGCATGTGGCCGGACAAGACCCGCGCCGAACTGCCGATCATGCCCAAGGGCCGCTACGATATCATGCTCAGGCACATGCCCCGCGTCGGCAATCTCGGCCTCGACATGATGCTGCGCACCTGCACGATCCAGGTCAATCTCGACTATGCCAGCGAAGCCGACATGGCACAGAAATTCCGCGTCGGGCTGGCGCTGCAGCCGCTGGCCACCGCGCTGTTCGCCAATTCGCCCTTCACCGAAGGCAAGCCCAACGGCTACCAGAGCTTCCGCAGCCATATCTGGTCGGACACAGATCCGCACCGCACCGGCATGCTGCCCTTCGTGTTCGAGGACGGCTTCGGCTACGAACGCTATGCCGAATATATGCTCGACGTGCCGATGTATTTCGTTTTCCGCGACGGCAAATATATCGACGCCGCCGGCCTCAGCTTCCGCGATTTCCTCAAGGGCGAACTGTCGGTGCTGCCCGGCGAGAAGCCGACCATGTCCGACTGGACCGACCATCTCTCCACCGCCTTCCCGGAAGTGCGGCTGAAAAGCTTCCTCGAAATGCGCGGCGCCGACGGCGGACCGTGGAACCGCATCTGCGCCCTGCCCGCTTTCTGGGTCGGCCTGCTCTATGACCAGAATGCGCTCGATGCCGCCTGGGACCGGGTCAAGGGCTGGACCATGGAAGAGCGTGAAGCATTGCGCAACAACGTACCCAGGCAGGGCCTGGACACGCCGATCCCCAATGGTCAGACGCTCAAAGACCTGGCCAAGGAAATCCTCGACATATCCTCCGCCGGCCTCACCGCCCGCAATCGCCTCAACAGCAGCGGCGACAATGAAAGCGGTTTCCTCGACCCGCTCCGCGAAGTGGTCGCCAAGGGCAAATCACCGGCGGCGCAGCTGCTCGAACGCTATCATGGCGAATGGAATGGCGACGTCAGCCGGATCTATGACGAAATGAGCTTCTGACCGGGCCAAAAGGCGCTCATGGCCTTTTTTCGTAACAAAAAAGCAACAGTTGGTGGTGATTCGACCACAGCATGGTGCCCGCCAGCAGTGTTGGCTTGACCGCGCGCAAAACCGTCGGTCTGAATATGCAGCAAGGAAGAGGGGGCACTTCCGTCTCCCGACACATCTGAATAGCTGGAGATTCACGTCATGCGCCTCTGTTCCAAGCAGATTATTTCTCGTTCCACCCTAGCCGCGGCCTTGCTTGCCGGCGGCATCGTCCAACCGGCTTTTGCCCAGGACGAAACCGCAGCCTATGACGGTCAGGGGCTCGACGTGATCGTCGTCACCGCCCAGCGCCGCGAAGAAAATCTGCAGGATGTACCGCTCTCGGTCTCGACGATCAGCGACGACAAGCTGGCTGCCCTCGGCGCGGGCGGACAGGATGTACGGGCGCTATCTGCCCGTGTGCCTAGCCTTGTGGTCGAATCCTCCTTCGGACGGACCTTCCCGCGCTTCTACATTCGCGGCCTCGGCAACACCGATTTCGACTTCAACGCCTCGCAGCCGGTCAGCCTGGTCTATGATGACGTGGTTCTGGAAAACCCCATTCTCAAGGGCTTCCCGATTTTCGATCTCGAGCGCGTCGAAGTATTACGCGGACCGCAAGGCACATTATTTGGCCGTAACACGCCGGCCGGTATCGTAAAATTCGACTCGGTGAAACCGAAGGATGACCTGAGCGGTTTCGGCAGGGTCAGCTATGGCCGGTTCAATGCGGTCAATGCCGAGGCCGCACTGAACGTGCCGCTCGGCGAAGGCATTTCTGCCCGCGCCTCTGGCATGTACCAGCGGCAGGACGGCTGGGTCGACAATGTCAATCCGGGCAACCCGCAGACCAATGCGTTCGAAGGCTATGACGAATTCGCCGCGCGCCTGCAATTGCTGATGAACTTCACCGAGGATACCGAGCTGCTGCTGACCGGCCAGTATCGCAATCTCGACGGCACCGCGCGCGTCTTCCGCGCCAATATCTTCACCCGCGGCCAGGAGGGTCTCAATCCAGACTTCCGTCGCGACCAGGTTGCGGTCGACGGCCGCAACGAACAGAAGGTCAAGACCTACAATCTCTCAGGCCGTTTCAGCCATGACTTTGGCCCGGTTTCGCTGGTCTCGGTGACCAGCTTCTGGACCGGCGATGCGACTTCGGTTGGCGACGTCGATGGCGGCTTTGGCGCCAACTTCCTCCCGCCCGCACTCTATGGCCCCGGCGAAATCCCGTTCACGGCGGAAACCCGCGACAGTGTTCCTGCGCTGAGCCAGTTTACGCAGGAAATCCGGCTCGAAAGCAACGGCAACGGGCCGCTCAACTATCAGGCGGGCATCTTCTATTTTGACGAGCGGTTGCGCATCGTCAGCGAAAATTATTCCACGCTCGGCGATCCGCTCAACGCCCCCGGCGGGATCAATATTCTCGTCAGCCAGCGTCAGGACAGCGAAGCTTTCGGTCTGTTCGGCTCGCTGACCTATGCCCTCACCGATCAACTCAGCGTGACCGGCGGTATCCGCTACAACAAGGACGAGCGCGACTATTTCGTCGCCCGCACGCAGGATACGCAATTTCCGGCCTTCCTGCAAAATCCGCTGGGCAATGTCAGCCGTTCGGTTTCCGATGACAATATCACCTGGGATGCCAGTATCACCTACAAGGCCACCGAGGACGTCAATCTCTACGCCCGGGTTGCAAAAGGCTATCGCGCGCCGAGCATACAGGGCCGTATCCTGTTCCCGCCTGCAACCGCCACGCCGCTGGAAGACGGGGTCACCGTCGGCCAGTCGGAAACCATCCTCTCCTACGAAGCGGGCGTCAAAACCACCTTCCTCGATGGCCGTGGACGGTTCAACCTCAACGGCTTTTTCTATGATCTGGACAATGCCCAGCTGACCGCGGTCGGCGGCGGCATCAACGCCAACCGGCTGATCAACGCCGACAGCGTGCGCGGTTACGGCATGGAGATGGACGCGGAGCTCAAGCCGGTACCGGAATTGCTGCTCACCGCCAGCCTCAGCTACAACAAGACCGAAATCCGCGACGCCGGTCTCACCACAGCCGCCTGCGGTGCCACAAGGGTTGATACATTCCCGAACGTGTCGCTTTGCACACCGCTCGACCCGATCGTGACGCCGGCGGCGCCTTTTGCTGCGGCGATTGTCAATATCGACGGCAACAGCCTGCCACAGAGCCCCCGCTGGATTGCCAATGCCACGGCTCGCTATGGCATCCCGGTCGGCGACGGTGAAATCTATGCCTTCACCGACTGGTCCTATCGTTCGAAGATCAATTTCTTCCTCTACGAATCCATCGAATTCCAGGACAAGCGCCAGCTCGAAGGCGGCCTGCGAGTCGGCTACCAGACCGACAGTTTCGACATTGCCGGATTTGTCCGCAACATCACCAATGATGAATCGGCGGTCGGGGCGATCGACTTCAACAACCTGACCGGCTTCGTCAACGAACCACGGATCTGGGGCGTCGAAGCCGGCTTCAAATTCTAGGCTTCCTTTGCACCGCACGCGATGCGGAGCTCTCGAGGAAAAAGGATATGATCAGGAGCGAGCCGCGCACAGGGTGCGTGGCTCGCTTCTCTCGTTCAGGCCTGGAAATCAAACGCCGGCTGGATCTGATCATTCTTGGCATCGCCTTCTTCCTGTTCGGCTGATTCAGCGCCTTCCAGCGAGGATAGCGTCAGCCCGAGCAGCCGTACCCCGTTTTCCACCGGCATGATCTGCCCCAGCAGGTCCCGCCCGATGGCGGCAAATTCATTCTTGTCCGCGACATAATGGTCGGTGGATTTTGACCGCGTCACTTGCCGGAAATCGGCATATTTCGCCTTCAGCGTTACTGTCCGCCCGCGCGCCTCGCATTTCTCGATACTGTTCCAGACGATATCGATAATATGCTCGAACGCGTCGTGCATGTCATTGTCGCTGACCAGATCATCGCCATAGGTCCGCTCGCCGCCGACCGACTTGCGAATCCGGTGGGCGCGCACCTCGCGATGATCGACGCCGCGAGAGGCGCGGAACAGATAGCCTGCCGACTTGCCGAAATGCTGGCTCAGGAAATCCTGCGACTGGGCGCGCAGATCGGCCCCGGTGTGGATATCGAGCTTCGCCATCCGCTCGGCCGTTTTCGGTCCGACGCCATAGAAGCGCCGCACCGGTAGCCCGGCGACAAAATCCGCCCCCTGATGCGGCTTGATCACGCAAATACCGTCCGGCTTGTTCTGGTCCGAGGCGATTTTGGCGATGAACTTGTTATAGCTGACCCCGGCGCTGGCGGTGAGACCGGTCTGCTTCTTGATATCGGCCCGGATCATCTCGGCGATCCTTGTCGCATTGCCGATCCCCATCTTGTCCTCGGTGACATCGATATAGGCCTCGTCGAGCGACAAGGGCTCCACGAGATCGCTGTGCATGCGGAATATCGCGCGGATCTGCTGCGACACTTCGCGATAGACCTCGAACCGGTGCTTGACGAATATCAGGTCGGGGCAGCGGCGCTTGGCGGTCACCGAAGCCATGGCTGATCTCACGCCAAATT
>TARA_R110002096_G_scaffold42937_10_pt1 | contig 10323 bp, 10 predicted proteins | sample TARA_R110002096 | Tara Oceans TARA_R110002096 (sample SAMEA4397295) | marine metagenome | biome: Polar Biome; feature: [DCM] deep chlorophyll maximum layer (ENVO:01000326); material: water (ENVO:00002006), including particulate matter (ENVO:01000060) such as... | depth 35 m
GCGTTGGCTATGACATGGTCGCAGCGGATGTGGCTTGGTTGGAAAGTGTCACCCTTCTGAAGTCGGAAAACATAAGTGGAAGTGTCACAGTGGCCAAGATTACCCGATTAGGCAAGGAAGTCGCGGCTGGGACACATACTGTGCCCGGTGTTGAAAGACCAGGACCAGGGGAATAATCATGGGCCGGAAGTCCAATATTTCAAAATTGCCCTCTGAGATCCGTGCAAAAATTGCGGATCTTTATGATAGGGGCCACACGCTTGACCAGATGATGGCCAAGTTGGAAGAATTGGATATAGAGGATATTTCGAGATCGGGCCTTCATCGACATATCAAAGGGCTGGATCAAATCACTAAGCGGTTACGACGCAGCCGTCATATAGCGGAGGCCGTTGTCAAGAAGTTCGGCGATGCCCCGGAAAGTAAAGTGGCGCGGCTGAATATTGAAATGATGCACGGCGTGATCATGGATATCATCAGTCAGGTTGATGACAATGAGGAAGGCAGCCTTGAGGCCAACGTTATCTTGAAGCCGGGGGATGCGATGATGCTGGCGAAATCCCTCGACCACCTCGCCAAGGCATCCCGCTATGACGCGGAGAGCATTGTTAAGGAACGTGAAGAAGCGGCCAAGCTGGCTGTGGCAAAGGCTGAGAAGAAATTTGCAGATAATATTCAGAAGGTTGAAAGCGAGCTTGGCGGTAATAACGAAATCGGCATTGAAGTATTAAATCGGGTTCGTGAAACGTTAGGAGTTCGCTAATAATGGAACGCCCTAACAGTATATTAAAACTTCACCCTTACCAGAAAAAATGGTTTGATGATCGTAGCCGGTTCAAGATTGGAATGTTTAGCCGTCAGAGCGGTAAAACATTCACTAGTTGTCTGGAAATCGTTGATGATTGTTTTGAGCATGAAGTTCTCGGCCAGCGAACCAAATGGGTCATATTGTCAAGGGGGGAACGGCAGGCTAAAGAGGCCATGGATGAAGCAATCAAACCGTTCTGTAAAGCCTATTTTCAGCTATTCAAAGCGATACTGAAGATTGAGCCAGAATTCAGAGAGTTTGAGTATGAGGTGGAAGGGGAAAAGTATAAAGCCCTGGAAGTAATATTTCCGAATGGATCTCGCATATTGGCTTTACCCGCCAATCCGGATACGGCGCGGGGTTTCAGTGCCAATGTCTTTTTGGATGAGTTTGCTTTCCATAGGGATAGCCGGGAGATTTGGAAGGCCCTGTTTCCTGTAATCTCAGCCGGATATAAAATTAGGGTGGTTTCAACACCCAACGGCAAAGGCAATAAGTTTTATGAGTTGGTGACCGGACAAAGTGAACGCTGGTCCCGGCATGTCGTCGACATTCATGAAGCTGTTAAACAGGGTTTAGATCGTGACATTCCTGAACTAAAAGAGGCTCTTGATGATGAAGACACATGGTCTCAGGAGTTCGAATTGAAATGGCTCGACGAATCTTCAGCTTGGCTCTCATATGACCTTATCAGTTCGGTGGAACATCCTGATGCAGGTAACCCTGATTTGTACGCTGGCGGCCGGTGTATCATTGGCAATGACATTGGGTTGCGCAACGATTTATGGGTGGCCTGGGTACTGGAAGAGGTTGGCGATGTATTCTGGACCCGAGAGATAAGGACCCTTAAGCGCAAAGCATTCAGCGTTCAGGATCAGGTCATGGATGAGCTGATGAAAAAATATCGGGTCAGCCGTTTGCTTATGGATCAAACTGGCATGGGGGAAAAGCCAGTTGAAGATGCAATCGACAACTTTGGCAGCCATGTTGTAGAAGGCGTCTTATTTTCGGCCGCAACAAAGTTGAACATGGCGGTTGCCTCTAAAAAAGCTTTCCAAGATAGAAAAATTCGTATTCCTGAAGGCGATAGTGCTCTCCGAGCGGACCTTCATAAATTGAAAAAGGAAACAGGACCAACTGGAAATCCGCGTCTGATTGCAGACCGAGATAGTACCGGACATGCCGACAGGACATGGGCGTGTTTCTTGGCCATCAGTGGGGGATTGGTTGGTGGGCATGAATATGGGTATGAAAGTATTAGAGATATAGATAATGGCGCTGACGATGAATATACAGGCGATTTCGTCAGCGGATCCGTCGGCAGCATTAGAGGAGCCTATTAATGGTTGAGATTTTAGACGTTAATGGGCGGCCCTGGAAAAAGCAGGAACTGAAGGAGGAAATCGCCGGGCCTTCCCTGACCGGCGTCCGACAACATTTCACGGACCATGTCACACATGGCCTGACGCCACAGCGCCTGGCCATGATCCTGCGCGCTGCCGAAGTGGGCGATCCACATGAATATCTCGGTATGGCGGAAGAGCTGGAAGAAAAAGACCTGCATTATCAAGCCATCATGGGCACCCGAAAACGGGCAGTGAGCCAGTTGGAGCTGACCGTTGAACCGGCCAGTGACAGCACCGTCGACGAAGCCAATGCTCAATTGGTGCGGGATGCGCTGGAGAAAGACGACATCGAGGATATGTTGTTTGATATACTGGACGCAGTCGGTAAGGGCTTCAGTGTGTCGGAGATCATCTGGGATACGTCCGAGAAGCAATGGTTGCCGCAGGAAATTATCTGGCGGGACCCGCGTTGGTTCGAATTTGACCGGATTGATCACCGAACGTTAATGTTGCGGAATGGTTCGGAACCAATTCCGCTGGCCCCGTATAAGTTCATTTACCACACCCATAAGGCCAAGTCTGGACTGCCGATCCGGGGCGGGGTCGCCCGATCCGTCGCCTGGGCGTGGATGTTCAAGAACTTTGGTGTGAAAGACTGGGTGGTCTTTGCCGAGGTTTACGGCCAGCCGATCCGGGTCGGCAAATACGGTCCCAACGCCAACAGGACGGAAAAAGCGACCCTGTTACGCGCGGTGTCACAGATCGGGACCGATGCGGCGGCCATCATTCCCGAAAGCATGATGATCGAATTCATCAAAGCCGACAGTACAGGTAGTTCTGATCTGTATGAAAAGCTTTGCAACTGGATGGATTATCAAATGTCGAAAGCGGTGCTGGGTCAAACCACCACCACTGACGCCGTATCCGGCGGGCATGCTGTGTCGAAAGAACATAACGAGGTCCGTGAGGATATCGAGCGGGCGGACAGTAAACAGCTTTGCGCAACCCTCAATCGGTTCCTGGTCAAACCGGTTGTTGATTTGAACCAGGGGCCACAGAAGAAATATCCCAAAATCCGCCTTGGCCGGGGGGAGTATACAAATATTCCCGAACTGGCCAGCGCCCTAAATCTGCTTGTGCCGTTGGGATTGCGGGTTGGCATGAACGAGGTGCGCAGTAAAATTGGCCTTAAAGAACCAGGAAAGGATGAAGAGATCCTTGCCCTGACGGCGGCGGATGTCAAAACTGACGATGAAGAGCCAACCGTGATGCCGGACGCGGATAAAAAATCCGCCCAGTCCGCCAAAGCGGCGACGTTACCCGATGAGCCAGCCCGTGATGATATTGATGATTTTGTTGATCTCAATATTGATGAACTGCAAAGGGAGGTCGGCGATGGGGTCGTCCAGATCATTCTGGACGTGGCGGCGCGATCTGTGGACTTTGACGACTTTGTCGAAAATATGCTGGATGCCATTCCAGGCATTAAACTTGATGGGATGGCGGATTTGTTGGCGCGGTCAAGTTTTAATGCTCGGCTTGATGGCGTAACGGTCGAATAATGGCACCAAGCTTTCATCCCCTTCAGCCGACCGAAGCCCTCCGATTTTTCAAGCGGAAAGGCCTGACGCCCACCTTTGCCTGGCAAGATCTATGGCAGGAAGAACATGCGAGAGCCTTCACCGTCGCCAAGTCGGCGGGGTTTGATATCCTGGGCGAAGTCTTTAGCAATGTTAAATCAGCGCTGGAGGACGGCAAGACATTCGATATGTTTCGGAAAGAGCTAGAACCAACCTTGATAAAAAAAGGCTGGTGGGGAAAAAAGGACCTTCTGGATCCTCTCACCGGTGAAGTCAAAACGGCCCAGCTTGGATCCCGTCGCCGCCTTAAAATCATTTATGACACCAATCTGCGCATGGCGCGGGCGGCCGGGCAATGGGAGAGGATTGAACGGGTCAAGGCGCGGCGGCCCTGGCTCGCTTATAGCGCCGTGAAAGATGGCCGAACCCGGCCGCGACATCGCGCCTGGGGCAGTGTGGTGTTACCTGTGGATGATCCGTGGTGGAATACGCATTACCCCCCCAATGGCTTTCACTGCCGGTGTGGTGTCTTGCAATTATCTGACCGGGATCTTGCCCGACGGGGCCTGGTCCCAACGCAACAACCGCCCGTGATCAACACCAAGCCTTACACCAACCCCCGCACCGGGGAAGTGATGGCGGTGCCCGTGGGGATCGATCCGGGCTTTGCCTATAACGTCGGCAAAGGTTACTTGCGTCCGATTACGCCGTCACCATCCTCCGCACCGCTGAGCCAGGGCACACCGCTTGTGGTACCGAACGCGCCTGCTTTAACGCCCCTGCCGGTGCGGCAGGTGCCGGAAACTCGGATCCTGCCGTCTGGACTTGCGGATGAAGAATATTATCAAAAATTTGTCGATGACTTTAAACTGCCGGAAAAAGGCGGTTTCTTTGTAGATGTGACCGGAACGCCAATCCCGATCAATGAAAATCTGTTCCGGGATGGACGTGGCAATTGGAAAATTAAAAAGCGTGGCCGGGAAATATACACCTTGCTGATGGCGGATGTGATTAAACATCCGGAGGAGATCTGGGAAGAGTTCGTCTTTCATCACAAGCGTGCCAAATATATTCTGAACCGGCGTTACCTGGCGCGCTTCCAAATTGAGAACCAGGGAAAACTGCGCGACGGGTTCGCTTTGTTCGAAATGACTGACGATGAGTGGTTCGGCCTGACGATCTTCAGCCCCAAGACGCTCAACTATATTGAGCGGTACCGGAGCGGAATTTTAAACTATAAAAAACGCCATGAAAAATAAAAGGCGGATCCGCGTGGCCGGTCCGCCTGTTCGATCAACCTACGAGGGCCACCACGACCGCAGTTGATCTTTCCATAGTATACCTCAAATAAGGATATTTTCCAAGAAAAACAGATATCGCCATAAAACGCCACAGAGGCCACGTGAGGGCATTTAACGCCCCATCATGCCAGAAAAGCAGATACCCCCTTTTAATACCCCTTTAACGGCCCGATAAAACAGCAAATCGTTCAAGGCGTGCCATGCCGGTTGCTCTGCCTGATATTTTCGGGTACGGTCAGGGCAACTTCCCCCAAATCCAAATCAGCATTTAATCCCCCAACCCGGAAACCCTTCCGGGTTTTTTTGTGCTGCCCGCTTCCCTAGTCTCCATTCACTTACTCAAGTTTAACCAGAATGAAACGACCAGGAGCAATCATGTAAAATGTATCAACGTGCAATCCATTCAATAGAGATCGATCTGGTCGCTGGTACGAACAGTCAGTGGGTGCAACTACTTCCGCTGGGGAATTTCTCCGGCTCTGATGGACGCGGGCCTTATCAGATCAATGATCCAAAGACAGTGATTGAAATGACGGCCGCCCATTCCGTTGGACGCGATCTGCCGGTTGATTATGATCATCAAACTGAATTTGCCAATAAAAACGGAAAGCCCGCCCCGGCGGCAGGCTGGATCAAGGAATTTGACGCCCGCGAAGATGGCATCTATGGCCGTATTGAATGGACCGAAAAAGCCGCTGCCGCCATCCAGGCAAAAGAATTTCGCTATATCTCACCGGTATTCTTTCACACCAAAGACGGACGGATCGGGCGCATTGATAGCGCCGGGCTGACCAATAAACCCAACCTTCAGATGAAGGCCCTTTCTTCCCAACAACAGACACTAGGAAATGACATGAATTTGAATAAGCTTTTAATCAAGCTTTTCGGTCTGGCCGATGACGCCACACCGGAACAAATTTCCGCCCATGCCCAGGGCCTGGTTGAAGGGGACGATCAGGCGAAAGCCGCGATGTCCACTTTAACCACGGCTCTTGGCCTGGGTGCTGAGGCCACCACCGACGATCTTGTAAAAGCGGTTCAATCCGTGCAAGAGAAATCAGGATCCAATACCCCTGATCCTGATAAATTCGTCCCCATGGCGGCTTTCAAGGAACTTCAGACCGAAGTGAAGTCGCTGCAAAGCCAGAGCCAGACAAATGCGGCCGATAGCGCCGTTGAAAAAGCCCTGGCCGATAAGAAAATCACCCCGGCCATGGAAGACTGGGCGAAATCTTATCATAAGCGCGATCCCAAAGGGTTCGAGGACTATATCAGCACTGCGCCGGTCTTGTCCCTGAATGCCGCTCATGTCGAGGCGGGCGATCCCAAAGGGGACGGCAAAGGCCTTAGTGCGGACGAAAAGGCCGTCTGCGCGCAATTGGGCATGAGCGAAGAAACCTTCATTAAAGAAAGAGGAGATCAGGAATGACCGCCCTTACCAAAGCCCGTGACACCAAAGCCCGCGCCGGGCGCAATATTGGCCTTGGTGTGAAAAGCCTCGCCGTCATCTATGCGGGGTCCCTGGTTGCCTTGGACGGGGCCTATGCCGCGCCAGGGAGAACCGCGCTTGGCCTTAAAGGCCTCGGCCGCGCCAAAGCGACCGTTGATAATAGCAGCGGATCTGATGGTGATGTGACCGTTGAAATCGAGCGCGGTGTCTTTCTGTTTGCCAATGAAGCAACGGATCTGATCACCAACGCCGATATCGGGTCTGACGCCTATATCGTCGATGACGAGACGGTGGCCCGGACCAGTGGCACCAACACCCGAAGCGTGGCGGGTAAAGTCCATGAAGTAACACCTTCCGGTGTCTACATCGAATTCTAGGGAATAGTTGATATGCAAATTACTTCAACCTCACTCGCCGCGCTTATGATCGGATTTAAGTCCGAATTTAAGAACGGCCTTGATACGGCGGAAAGCCAATATAAAACGATCGCCATGGACGTCAACAGCACCAAGGGTGCCGAAACTTATGGCTGGCTGGGCAAGACAACCCGCTTCCGTAAATGGTTGGGCGATCGGGTTATTCAGAACCTGAAAACTCATGACTTCACGATCAAAAACGAGCCTTTCGAGAATACCGTCGGTGTTGACCGAGATGATATCGAAGACGATAGCCTGGGTCTCTATAGCCCCTTGTTCAAACAAATGGGGCAGGATACGGCCAACCATCCTGATGAACTTGTCTTTGATCTTTGGAAAAAAGGCTTCACGGAAAAATGCTACGACGGGCAGTATTTCTTTGATACCGACCATCCCGCCATCGATGAGGATGGTAATGAATACAGTGTGTCAAACATGCAGGCGGGCGCTGGCCCGGCCTGGTATCTGATTGATAACAGCAAAGCCTTGATGCCTGTGATCTTCCAGAAACGCCGTCCTTATGATTTTGCTTCTATGGATAAAAAAGACGATACAAACGTCTTCCTGCAGAAAGAATACCTGTATGGCATCGATGCGCGGGTTAACGCAGGTTATGGCCTCTGGCAGTTGGCGTTTGGATCCAAGGCGACACTCAATAAGGCCAACTATGACAGCGCCTTCGAGGCCATGCAAAGCCTGAAGGGTGATCACGGCAAACCGTTGAATGTCACACCAAAAGTCCTGCTTGTTCCACCGACCCTCCGTGCCGTTGCACTGGAGATGGTGAAAGCCGAACGTGACGCCGCCGGCGCTACAAATGTTAACCGGGGCACGACAGAAGTTGTCGTTTGTCCATGGCTCGCTTAGGAGAATAAAGCATGACCACCTCAAAAAAGAAAACCCCTGAAATGAAGCGTTTGTTGACCATCACGTCGAAGGTCGACGGCTTCCGCCGGTGCGGTGTTGCCCATCCAGGTAAACCGACCACTTACGATATGGACAGTCCTGAATTTCCATTTAGCGGAGATCAGCTCGAAGTCTTGGCGCATGAACCCATGCTGATTATCCACGCCCAGGAAGTACCTGGCACGGATGAACAAGAGACAGACGCATAACGTAAGACACAGACGCAGAACACCTCCGTAGGGTGAAGCCCCGGTTTAATCTGGCTGGGATCAGAGGACCGGGGCTTTTTTTAAGGACACACAGTGGGCATTAAATTCAAACATATTATTTTGTTTTTTGTTTATGGCATTCGGGCGATAGGCCTGGGCATCAAAGCCCATCTGGTTGAAGTTTTGGCTTCTCTGTCTCAGACGCTGAACACCGTGATCTGGTCCTGGCGGATGAAGAAGTCTGGGGCTAAAGACCAGACCCTTTCTGCGCGATCTTATGAAGGTGCGCTCTTGGGGATTTGGTGGTGCAGCGTGGCAGTCGAAATTATTGACCGAATTTTCTTCTGGGAACCGCATCACTGCGAAGTTTCTTACCATTTTGATAACGAATTTACATACAGGGATTGATCATGGCTGACACATTAGAACTCGCCCGGCGTGGCAAACTGGAACAAGAGCGAACCGAAATCCTGCGCGCCGCTCAAAATGTGGGGTCGCAGTTGACAACGGTTACGACGAGGACGACTGCCTATGCCGCCTTGATGCTCAAATCTGTACTTGAAGGCGACGGCGATTTCACGGCGGCATCCGCCGAGAAAATCATATCACAGTTTGCTGAGCAGATGGATATTTTAGCCAGTCAAATGGGCAAGCTCCAAGCGGTCGCGGGATTGAGAAAGGTAACCGAACAAGGGGAACTGGATGTGGCGGCGACCACGGCGGCTCTTACCGATTTCATTTCCGGAAATGGCTTAAATATGGCGGCCATTTCCTCAAAATTCGACGCAATTTCGTAAGGGTCAGATATGGCGTTCCCCGATGGCTGGACAAATAAATGTTGGATCCCCCCGAACGCCGGAAAGGTGCCGGTAGTCTTGACGGATTTTATCCAACTCATAACCGCCGCGACGCTGGCTTTGAACGCTCTGGCAATATTTGACGCCAACGGTGGCGGTGCTTTAAACGGTGGCGGCGATCTCCGTCTGACTTCAGATGAAGCGGGCGCACAACTTCTAAACATTGCGGTGCCGAGATTTATAACGGATGTCAATCCGGCGAATGGGCGGGGAGAAATTTATGTGCGTCATCCATCATACGATCAAGCGTCAGGCTGTTGGCTTTGGTGGGGCAATGCGGGCGCGGTGCAGCCCGGGTGGAATGATCCCGGCGGCCAAGGTGGTGTTTGGCCTGCGGTATGGCTCTCTGCCTCCAACGATGGCGGGCAAACTCTTCTAAACTACCAAGCTGTAGATAATCCGACAGTAACAACAACCGGTACCCCAACAACCTCCATAGATATCAATGGAGAGGTAGCAACTGACTATGATTTAAATGATTATGCAAATCATCCTATGCCGGGGATAACTCAAAACTACGCCAACCAGATTGATTGTGCAGCTCAACCAGTTACTGTTGGGGTTATTGCACGAGCCCATGCTTCTAATAACCTTCTTGAGACAATATTCAGTCTGAACTCATCTACCCATGATGATCGCGGAATTCACATCTGCACGTATCAGGGTAATCTTCTTCTCTACTCTGTGGACAACGCCGGGTCTGCTTATTTCGGGCCAAGCTATGTCGTAGATGACTGGATGAGCTTGATAGGCGTCGATGACGGTGTGAACGCAGAACTTTACTTTGACGGTGCACTAAGTGGATCTGTTGTATCGGATGACCCGTGGAGACTCGAAACGGTATCTTATGGTGCTGTGTCTTCAATTTCTGATATTGGAGGCACAAGATTTAAATGGCCCAGTGCTTGTGAAATAGATTTCGCTTTCATCTATCACGACCGCCTTACCGCAGACTACATTCAGGCAATGACGTCGAACTATAAAGATCCCGGCGCATTCGCTACCGCGCAGGCCCCGGTCGCTGTTGGCGGCGGCACGACATATCAGTTTATTCGCAGCATTGATGGTGAACAGGTCCTTGCACAACAGGCTGAAAAAAGCTTGCCCTCCAGCAATCTGGGTGAACAGCTTAATATTCGAAACCTGTCTGCTGAGATGCTCATAGATTGGAAGCTCACGACCGACCTTACCACTGAATATGTGCTGGCGCGCGTGGCGGCAAGTACGGTTCCCGTTTCATGGCTCGGAGAAAGTCAAATTGATTTCATCCGTGATGTGCCGGTGGAAAACCTGAGCCTTACACAGATGTCAGTGACTACTTCCGGTGAACAGGCCCTTGGTTTTTCTGTCCAAAAGAATAGCCTTTCAGGTCACGTGAGCCATCTAAACTTTCAGGCGCTCACCGGCGGCGAAAGCGCGCTTTCGGAGGGGATAACTCTATCCATCCCGA
>TARA_R110002096_G_scaffold71340_1_pt1 | contig 10319 bp, 18 predicted proteins | sample TARA_R110002096 | Tara Oceans TARA_R110002096 (sample SAMEA4397295) | marine metagenome | biome: Polar Biome; feature: [DCM] deep chlorophyll maximum layer (ENVO:01000326); material: water (ENVO:00002006), including particulate matter (ENVO:01000060) such as... | depth 35 m
TTCCTTTGTTTCCGTTTTTATATTCTATGTGTAGATACATTATTACCCTTCTTTGTTTTTTATCATACTTGACTTTGTTTATTTTAGCACGAGGTTGGTGTGTGCCCACCCTATCCCGAGAGAAACCATCTCTCACTCCGTCTGCCCTTTTTACTTCCCATGTTTCAGGGCCAGCCTTATCAGTGCTGTGCAGACTTATAACACCAACCACGGAGTTATTCTTTATGTAAAGCTATGTTCGGTATAATCATTAAAATCTAATGACAATTGGCAGCCATTGATAACAACCGAATTTTTAATCAAAGCAGGATCAACAACTTTGCCGTCACATGTGTACACAGCGTCATTGACGTCGTGATCACTCATGATATCACAATACGATTCAAAAGATGCTGCATCTTCGTAGAAGGATTCTAGACTAGCATGAAAATCAGTAAGTAGCTCTCTAATTTGTAAAGTCAATTCTGCTTCAATCGTAGTGATTGCTTCATCAATGTCTTCTGCAGCTTCAACTTCTTCTACTTCTGTATAGTTTGTATATTCAATTTCTACACAGCATGTATGTTCATGACTGTAAAAACTTGAAGGGCCACATCGAACAACTTTAATTGACTCTATATTGATATCGCCGTTTTTGTGCTTTGAGCCTACTTTTTGGTATTCTGCAAAGTTGAACTTCGCATGCATATTAAGTATAGTATCTACGTCCAAGTCTGCAACACAGCATGCACCAGATCCTTGTGTACAAGATATATCATAGTATACACCAATGTCGATACCTCCGAATAGCTTACTAATTGTTTCTTTAAAGTCTTCTTCGATCGGCTCAAGATTAATCATGTCTGACATGGCGCCCCCATTAATGACGACTTCATATAACTTTTGCTTAACTTCTTCACTTAATTCTTCGAAAGTGTAACCGATTATTTCTGTTTTGTATGTTTTAGGCATAATGTTTTCCTTGGTTGATTGGTTATGTTTATATTATATCCTAACTTATTGTGTATTACACGTTTTTTTACTTAAAAGTTTTTTGCAAAACGCATCAATGCTCGGATCTTGCTTATTTATTGATTCTATGTTTGATCTTTTAAACCTTCTGTAACAATCAAATTTAGGTAATTTTCTAGCGTATGCATTCCATGTCATTGAATGGATAAACCTATATTCTTTATTTTCCCAACCAAAACAATAAAATTTATTTTTACCTTCGAATTTATTAATTTTGTGTTCCGGGAAGATAGATCTTTCCCAATTTACTGATACACATTCTATGAAGATGGGATGATCTAGACGTTTATCTAACAATATTATGTCGCCCCACGTATGTTCAAGTGTGTTTAACTGAATAGCTTTCAAAAAAGGATCCATACATAGCAGCCATTCTCGTGTGTTCATTACAGAATTAAACTTATCTGACAGCTTATCTTGCAAATCATTCTGAAAAGCTAAGCCCTTAATTGCGCGATCGCTTGTTGGGTCGAATCTAGATCTACTCATTATTGTTTCCCCTCGCTATGTTTCTGGATTTCTTTAATTACGCTCTCAAGCAGTGCTTGACGATCTGACAACTCTTCAATTTCTGCTTGCATCTCTATTATGATTTGCTCAATTGTAGCTTCTGAGCTCGTGTCTACATCCATTGAGAGCATTCCTTTACTGACTGGGTTGAAGCCATTAGGGAAAATTGTTGCTTCGTTGTATTTTGCATTACTCATAATAGTGCCAAGCAGGTTAGCACCAGTAAGATTAGTATTTGCAAAGTTTACCTTAGTAAGGTCAGCACCGCTGAAATTAGCAAAGCAACACACAGCGTTCTCGAGATTGCTATTTGCCAAGTTTGCATTCCGAAAGTCAGACCGTCTCAGGTTAGCATTGCTCAGATTACCGTTTGCCAAATTGCAATTACTTAGGTCAAGCCAGCTCAGATTAGGCGTCTCCCAGCCCAAGATGCCCGAATCACTTTCACCTCTAATCGCTTTTAGCAGTTGTTTAATAACTGTCTGTATTTCCTCAGCAATAATCTCTTCAGGTTCTTCTTCTAATTGCTCTTCTGATTCCTCTTCGGCTGCAACAACGGGGCTTTCGTACACCATTCCTCTCTCTTGAGGTGAGAACTTCCGGGGGAAGATTGTTCGATTATTGTATTTGGCAAGTATCAGGTTGGTGTCAGTCAAGTCGGTAGCTTCCAACACAGCATCGCAGAGATTTGCGCTTCTAAGGTCAGCTCCTTCCAATGAAGCCCTAGTTAAGTTGGCACCATTGAGCTGTGCATCAATCAAGTTGGCTTCAATCAAGTTGGCTTCAATCAAGTTGGCATGCAGCAGCAAAGCGCCAAACAATTCAGCACCATCTAAATCAGCACCTATTAGATTCGCACCTTTCAAGTTAACGAATTTAAGCTTGGCACGACTCATGTCAGCACCTTTCAAGTTAGCGTATCTCAAATCTATGCCTTCCAAGACAACACCTCTCAAGTCTGCTCGTTTGCCATCGGGTTTCATGTCGAGCCACAACTTGTGGGAAGACAAGATTTCAATCAATTTGTCTTTATTCATTTCAATTCGCCCTTTAGCAAAGAATACGCTTCTTGGTACTCTTTTAGTTCTCGTCTTCGTATGGTCACGAGTTGTGCATGGATGGCAGTTTCCTCCCAAAGGTGATGAGATAATGGGTCGTGGTCTATCGCATCTACAAGACTCTCCCCTTTGTATATTGCCTGTTCTGTCAGAATTATCTGACTAGCAAGGGCTTTAAGGATAATATCATCTAATTCTTCTTTTTTCATTTCAATCCTCCGCGCGCGCGTACGCGTGTGCTAGCTGTCTTGCGCTCAGATGATTTTTTATTAACTATTAAGCTTCGCATATTGTAATCCTTGATTTGTAGGTGTTTATATTATAACACACTTGCAAATATGTTACACGTATTTTAATAATTACCTGTACACTTGCTGAATGGCACAAAGGTCTTTGTGCATCTAAAAAAAGGTGTGAGAAGTGCCTGATCAGACTTTTTTGGGGGGTAAGGGGGTAAAATCTAATCAAGAAGTTAAAGTGTTTGATCCTAGCTCTGCTTCTTGTAACGTCATGAAGGGTATGTCATATGACTTGGCCCTTCTCACATTATCTATAATATAGTTATTCATATGAATGTTAAACCACAATTGCATATTTTCATATAAAATTTGAAACTCTATTGTGTTGTTTTCTTCTATTTCTGACATGTTTAACAAAACAAATGTTTCGCCTTCATATATTTCATATGATATTGATTCGTGATTACAAATAGTACTAGCTGTAATAGAAAATAATGCTAGACAGAGTGAGCCCTCTGGTATCATGATCATTTTTCTTTCACATTGAATGTACCTGATAAAAACATTTCACCAACTACGTCGCTTATCTGATTTGCCCATTTCGAATGACCCATTCCGTCAAGCGTTATTGTTAGTGTTGTTAAAACGTCGGTTATATCAGATAAGCTTTTGACCCCGCTAGTCTGCTGTGGCGGGAACATTGTGAACACATATGGCATACCGTAGACATAATCTTTTGTATCTTCTGCCATGTACATTTCATACTCCTCTTTTAAATCTAATTCAGTAATTAAATCTGCCAACTTTTGAGATAGTGCTTCAATCTTTTTCTCTTCTTTTTTCTTAATAAGCTCTGTGATATCGATTACTTCTGCCATTTCTTCTCCTTTTAATTTAAGCTACTGCGATGATAAAACAGACAAGTGTTATTGTTGTATCAACCAAGAGAAATGACCAAAATTTTTCTAACATATCCTTGCTAGACGATTCTTTAAGCTTTTGTTCGGGCTTAAATACTTCTGCATACAGTCCTATCGTTCCATGAGCTACCAAAGAAAATAGCATAACAGCCAAAAAATAATTCGGTGATGTAGCTAAAAAGAAAACCATCATTAATGTGTAACACACTTCTGATATTAATATCAACCTAGGTTTTTCAATATCAAACTTATCTGCACGATCTTTGATTATCCACGATCGCCAACTTGTATATACAATTATTGCTAACACTGTACTCAAACTAAACACTTCCACTCCTTTTTTAATATTATACTTCGTTATTAACATTGTTTATAAAGCTATCATCTATTGTAATTAATTCTTTATGATTAGAGCTTTTAACCCATTCATGGCCGGATGTTTCAGTCAAGCTTATGCCTATCATTAAAACTTCATTGTTTGTTATAGGGTCGACTTTATTTTCGTTATAAGCAATTTTTGCTGACAAACCAATTCCATAAACTCTTTTTACTAGTGCACGGAAAGAATCCTTTTCGTAAATGAACATTAGTCCATATTCTCTTTTTGGATCATAATCAGATTGTTTAAACACTTTATCGCTGTACTCTTTCAAAGATGAACTTACAACAGCTTTGTCGACTACTTGCTTGTTTCTATCAAACGAATGATTACTTCTAACGCTATTGTTATTTTTAGACAAAAGGCTTTGATATGTTCCGAATGTATGACCTAGTAATTCCCAAGCCGGCTCATAAAGTTTTGTTTTTGAATCGCTAGGCTTCCTATTAATCATTAGAGAAGAGTCATATAATTCGTCTAAGTCAACAACCATATAGTCATGAGGATTATCCTTTTCTTTTCTTTGATTATCTCGCAACTTTGCAAGTAAATTTTTATCGTTAATGTTAGTCAATCTATATGCAGTTTTTACTCGATAGCTTTCCACATAATCAGAAACAACTACTCTGAGATCTTCATAGAAGAAAGATATATTTTTATGAACAGCCCCGTTCTTAGATTGACAATATTGTGTTACTGATTTTCCGTATTTTATTGCTGTAATTACAGAAGATATGCTTAATTTTCTTTCGACTAGCTGTTCAAAGCAATGCTGTTCAATGTCAACTTTTCTTGAAGCTCTCGGCTTTTTATTCTTTGTCAAGCTATACGACAATACATGTTTCAAACATTTAGAGAACTGTATAAAGTTGTCGTTGTGATCGAAATAAAAGTAACTAGTAACTCTTGCTAGATCTTCGTTAAAGTTTCTTATTGCCGGCCGGCCCATATCTGCATATTCTTCTACCATCCGACCAAACTTAAGAATAGGAAATAAGTTTTTCGATCTAACATTTGAGCTAGGTTTTTCGCATTTATATGTTAATGAAGAAAATTTTATATCTAGTTTTTTTGTCATCTTGACGCTCCTTTTATTTGTTTTTATTAAAAACTTGGAAGTCTGTGTTCTTCCAAGCCTGTACGACAGCAATGATCTGATCTTGTGTTCCTTTTTCCCACGTAGATTTAATATATTCTTCTGCAACCTCTTCAAAGCTTTTATCTGAAAGAGCTGCGTGTGCACGAATCCCTATATGAAAAGCTTCTATTTCGTATGGGTCCAACAAATATGAAAGTTTTCCAGAATAATCTGATTTTCGTTCTTGATAATTATTTTCTATATTCTGCGCAAGATGATGCAATTCATGAGAAACAACGTCAAACAATTCATGCCTTTGTAGTTTAATAGACTTTTGATGCTTCCCTTTAGGAATTACAATTGTTACTGTTATGGAAGGCTCATCACAAAAATCCCTGCCAGCCAAACCAAAAAAGCTATACGTAAAGTCTTTTAAATCACTTCTCACAACATGGAAGTACCAGTTAAAATGATGAATGTCTTCATCATCATCTGCTATTTTTTTAGTATACGGCCACTGTGCATAAGATTCAAAGTTTGTTACACCTTGCTTGAAAAGATCTATAACTGAGTCGACTATAGTCTCCGCAGATTCTTGATAGAAAAAGTTTTTATCATTAATGTTAATTACCATGTTGACTCCTTTGTGGTTTTCCATGTTTATATTATATCACCAAAAAACTAGTATTACATACCTTTCTCTATCAGCTCAATCTTTCTTTTTCGAGATAGCTTTTTAATAGCATGTTCTCTTTTTAGTGCTTCTGACATTGTTTTATATTCTTCATTGTGGACTAGTGATACCGGTCTTCTAGACCTAGTATACTTTGCTGCTTTTTTAATACTATAGTTGTGTTCGTTAATTCGCCGTTCTATGTTAGTTGTGAAACCCGTGTATAGCGTGCCATCTGCACACTTTACTATATAGACATAGTAAGTTTTTTCATTATTCATCATTTTCCTTGGCTGTTTCTACTTCTTTATCTTCTTTAAAATAATCATCAATGTTTCCACAAGTGTGGTATTCTAGAGGTGAAGCGCACTCAAGTATTATGATATCTTCTTCAGGATATCTTCCACACCATACACGCATTACTTCTTTTATCTTTGCTTCAGTTGCACCATTTCTATAGTATTTAGATGTTGCTTCATATCGACTAGCATACTCTACTAACTCCCAATCTTCCATTGTTTCTACATGATCGCTAAGAAGTATAGGGATTGAATAGTTTGACCATTTGTTATCGTCGCTCATGAGTTAGATCCTTTCAGTAATTTAAATTTTAATGGCTGGCTTTGAAACACAAATATCATTTCAAATACTAACAATATACATCTCGTTCCCACGGGTTTGAGTCTGACCAGTCATGATACTTAGGATATCCCAACTCTTTCATTTTCTCCCAAAACTTTTTTCCGTGGCCAGATTCGTTATGAAAGTGGTATGCCCAAATATGACACATTTCATGTGTCATTACCTTTCTTTTAAATCGTGGAGTCCAGCGATGATTTTTTCTTATTTCAATTGAAGTTGGCACAAGCACACCACCCGTGTCTACTCTAAAAAAAGCTTTTCCTAATACTCTTCGAAGTCTGCTGTTATAAGTTACAGTTATCGAAGGAAGCTGTCCTTCAAAAAGCTGTTGATTTAAATCTGTATAAAGCGCTTTGATTGACATTCCCACAGTCATAGCACTGTTATCTTCCCTAAATTCAATTGAGTTCTTTGCTCTTTGCCTTTTCGCCTGCAGTCTAACTTTGTTTTTTGCTTTTTTTGACATCATAGAATAACTCATGTGCATCTCCTTGCTTGTGTATATTGTTGCGCACGTATGCGCGAGGCGCGAGATGACTCGCGCCGCCTTACTTGATTAAGCCGTTTTTTCTTAGATTTTCTTTTGTCACCTTGATGCATAACCAAAGTATGATCAAACCTATAACTACTAACATAATTGCCTCCTGTTTATAATTATATTATAACAAGTTTCAAGCAATGTTACACGAGTTTTGAATATGGTCGCTGTACTACTTTTATTTTTTGGATTTGTGGAATGTGAGCAAAAGATACAGATACAATTTCACAATTAATTAAAATATAAAGATACGTTTGGTCAGCAGATATTACTAGACCGTACTCTTCAGACTTTCTGTTAGTAGCATAAGATTCCCACCAAATATTTTCGTATGAACGTTGTATCAAACTACCAATTTTAAACTTTCTAAACGCCTTATTTCTCTTCATTTTCAACGTGATGCTGATGGTTTAATTATATGCATATATACATTATATAAAGTCTTAACAAATATTACAATTTATTTTTTACATGATTCGGGTAACTGTGACTTTAACTCTTTTTTGTATACTGATATATCAGGTTGTGTCCATTTAAGTTTTGGACAATTGTTTTTATGATCATCTTGATCTAGCAAAAAGAGTTCTAGAGCTTTCATATCTCTTTTGAGATCATCACATTCCGGTGATGAGCTTACCTCTGCAAACGGACTATTAAACAACAACATAAACATTCCACTTGTCATCGCTCTTTCTTCCTTGTCACCATTGACTCGATACGACCTAAACTGCCCTTCATGTACTCGATATCCTTCTCGATACCTATGATATTCTTTGCGTTGTCGTCCGAGCTTGATATCTTTTTTTCAAGCACGCTAATTACCTTTTCTGCATCGCCTAAGTCGTTTTGCAATTCAGCAATCTTTACGTTTGTATTCCATACCCAACCAGCTAGTGGTATAATAGTCACAGACATTAAAATCTGAACCATTTTCCATACGTCATCTTTAGTCAAATTAGACATAATTTATTTAACTCCAGCATACTCATTTGTTAAAAATGTTAATGTTAATCATAAGTATCACTGTTGTAGTAATAGTTCTAAGTTATCTTCTAGTTGCTTTCTTGTTATTTTCATTATTCTACTTCCTTTAACATGCTTACAGTAAACCCGCCAACTGCTCGCTTCATACTATTAAGTTTAGACACAACAGCACGTCGTACGTCATCGTCGGGAATGAAAGGAACATGTATTGTTTTAATGCTCCAATTGGCAATAAAAGCCTCGTTCGGGTAAATACCCGTAGTTTTGCTTTCCCAAAACAAAAGATCTTCTTCATCCAGAATCAAGTGCTTCATTGGGTTTTCATCATGTGTTAAGTACTTGTAATCAGGATGTCCCAATGAACGGTTGGGCATGTCCGGAGTTGTTGGTAATTTATTATAACCACTAGAAAACTGATTTGCCCACCGATTCGGGTCAGAATTAATTCTATCATATTTCTTTTTGGCCCATTTATAAAATAAATCAGCGCCAAGATCAGAACCATATTTATCTTCGTAATGCTTGATAGATTTAGCTATTTCTTCTGGCGACATGTCTCTTTCAAGAGACGGCTTCTCAGTTCTTTTTTTATACGTGCTAAAGCCCTTACGATACCCAGAATTCAGACCCTTAGCTTCACAATATGTTATTCTACCAGTTTCAAATTCTATAACTAATGGAAATGTCTCATTGCCATCAACAATATCAAGCCCAGTTTTAACTCTGTTACTGAGACCCAGCCTTATAAAGTTATTTTTTCTATTGTCATTGCTGAATATTACACATGACAATTCATCCTTAGGTAACACGGGATGCTTAATATCAAAGTCGTGTGAGTTAGATACGTGGACTTTCCTTGTGCTTTTTAGGTATTCATGATCTGCATGCTTTCTGAAAAGCTTCTTATATTCTCTTCCTGCTGCTCTATTTGTTTGGTTCTCACCAGTTGATAACGTTTTAAATACAGGTGGATATAAATTGTCACCAATACCACCAGCGTACTTAATTAAGTCATCATAGAATTGATTTCGTGTCTCTAAACTCTCGAATAATTCAAACTCTGCTGTTTCGTTACAAGATAACATCTCGCTTATTATCTTTTCAAGCTGAGTTTTTGTTATTTTCATTATTACCTCGCGTAATAGTCTATCAAATATTCATCATTGTTTAGAATTGTATTGAAGTTGAATTCTTCATTTTCATCATTAGGTGATCTAGATCTTAATTTTTCTAGGTCATCATATATCATAGCCCCCGCCATACCGCTTATTTTTCTGGTTATTTTCAATACCTTTCTAATAATTTTGTTAACATCCATACCATTATCACACCTTTCAAATTTTGTGGAAGCGATCATCATTGGACCATACTGTGCACGTTCTTCATCAGTTTGATTTGCATCGCTTCTATAGTCTCTTGCGTGCAAGTGGATTACTACACCACTATTTTGCTTGACATCTTCAACATAGACCATGCTTTCGCCGGCACCTAACACTTTAGCAGCTACACTACTTCTTCCCATAGGAGTGTAACCTTTCTTATGCAATCTTTTAATTAAATCTGCTGACCAGTCTTTGCCCGGTCCTCCGCCTTCATCGTCAGTAGGAGGCATAGGCGGAACATTAATGTCTATATTTTCAAAGTCATTATTGCCGATATCTCTAAATTCTTTGAGTATGATCTTTCTTAATTGTTTTCTTGTTATTTTCATTTTTTGTATTCCTTTGCTAAGCCTTCTTTGACCAACCATTCGTTGACATTTTCTTCAGCTAAGTATATCGTGCCCAGCCATCGACCATATTTACCTTTTTTGTCTTGCTGTGTTTTGATCATGATCCACTTACTACCAATTCGTTCACGTAATGCATCTCGTGATTTCAAACCTGCTTCTCTTTCCTTTCCGCGAACTTCAGGTGTGTTTATACCAAGCAGGCGAATCTTTTGATTTCTGAGTATCATATCGAATCCCAGATCAATATCTACTGTGATCGTGTCGCCGTCATATACTTTTCTAACTAATGCTCTATACTCATACATAGTCTACCCTCTTTTAATATATAATTATCACGAACAAGACTTTCTTTCTAGAAAGTTACGGATTCACCGCAACCACAAGTTCGTTTAGCAGAAGGTGTATTGAAAACTAGACCTGACTTGAGCAGATCTTCTTCATAATCGACTTCCATTCCATTTAAAAATAAGTAAGATTTAAAAGCTATGCAGATCTTGATATCATCAAATTCAAATAATTTATCTTTATCAGTAGGTTTATCAATAAATTCATATT
>TARA_R110002096_G_scaffold170811_7_pt1 | contig 10318 bp, 24 predicted proteins | sample TARA_R110002096 | Tara Oceans TARA_R110002096 (sample SAMEA4397295) | marine metagenome | biome: Polar Biome; feature: [DCM] deep chlorophyll maximum layer (ENVO:01000326); material: water (ENVO:00002006), including particulate matter (ENVO:01000060) such as... | depth 35 m
CTAGACTCGCTAGGTATTCTTCGTACCGTTCGATGAGTCCGTCTTCTTCGCTAAAGTAGTAACCAAACTCCCCAACCCCCGTGAGTATTTCCTCAAGCAAACTAACCACACGGGTATTTTCATGAGAGGGGTCTTCGAGGACCTCGATGGTTTCTTCAATGTAGGAGGAGACCACTACCGGCCTCCATGTGAAAGTGTCAACAGTTTTGATTTCCATATTATTATTCCTTATACTTAAAGCCGAAAGGCTGATCAATTTGAGTGAGGCCGAGAGCTTCAATAACCACAGTTTGAGCATGCTCTAGCTGTTCGTTACCGTTAGGCGTGAGATTTTCTATTATGAGTTTTACAGCTTCCGGAACCGCGTTAGGGTTTAGTTGAAGGTCTTTATAAACTTCCCACTGCATAGACTGATAATCTTCGTTCATATTAGGCATTTTGCCCCCTTAGTTATTTAACTTAAATAAGTATAAGGGGGAACGTATTCAATCCTTAGCACCGTTCTTATTATTGGGGTGTTTACCGTAATAGTCTGTTACGAACTCGTCAATGGAAGCCGGCAACCCTTTGAGCAATACGTCGTTCTCCCAATCCTTAGCATAAAAACACGTTACATTTGAACGTAAACCGTGCTTGTCTGCCAACCCTAGCACACGGTCCACGGCCTTATCATTGATATTGCTTATCGTGAGTTCCATGGTTTATTTACCTCCTTTTGTATTCAAAATAATCTTGTTTTTGTGAAAGCCCTGCCTGTTCCTGTTGGTCAGTCCGAATATTTTTATCTTTTGACTGAGCGATCGTTCAGTGCTAACACCACCAGGGATTTGTTTTATTTTACCACCTTTCTTTAAGAAATCTTCGATATCTTTATTGATGTCGTCAGAATCCATTTACGTCCTCTAGTGTTGTTTTTTCCGTTCTTGACTAAAACGACGATACTTAACAGCGTTATGTAAAGTCACCCAGTCATTTTGGCTCATGGACTTGGCCATTGTCATTATGGGAGTTTGGTCGGTGAAGTTATATTTCTCCTTCATCTTTTCCCAGATTGCAACGTACTTATACTCTTTGTGCAACCGCGTGTCGTAGTCGCTGAGGTCGGGGTAATTTAAATCATTTTTTGTCATCTTTTTTCCATTTAACTTCGGTGTAGTCTAGGTCCTCGATGGCACACGTTACTCTGTCAAGCACTGCTGAGCAGGTTTCAGGGTCGTGAGCACATTCGGGGTCAAAAATCTTGAGAGTGTTGTTCATTATGGCGTCGGCGATGAGTGTGAGCTCATCCATACTAAACGCTACTTGCACTTTTCCTCCGTCATTCATTTCATTATTCTCCATTATTTAAGCTCCTCAGTTCCCAAAAAAATACCGAGAACCAAGAGGTCCATAAGGATAAATTGATAATGACGATAGTTAAAGGAGACCAATCGGTCTCCGTGTTTAGGTGGTAGTTAACCAGCCCAGCAGCGGAGGCCGTAACAGCCACCGTTAGTGAGAGGAAAACCGCCATAGTGAGCAGGTGTCTTAGCAACCAGCTCATGAGTCGTCCTTGACGATACTACGGTTGAGATAAGAGGCCAAAAATCGCATAGGTAAAACCTTTACGTCTGCACAAACGTCGCAGCAGCGACCCTCTTCAGCCATGGGCCTTGGGTCATTGCCCTGCGTCCAGTAAACTTCGCCTTCGGCAGTACGTTTATGCTCAATTGGACCTTCACATAAACAGCAGGTTAAAACTTCATTTAGTTCAGTCATACGCGCTCCTAGTTATTTACTATATAAGGTTACTAGTGATCACTTTTAATCCCTAGCACGGTTGGGTATTATGCGTATTATGCGTATAAAAAAGGCCCAGTGACGATAGGGGACGTCAACTGGGCCAAGGGGGTTAGGCAATAACCATAAACCCTTTTTTGAGGTCGTAACGAATGTCACGAGAGTCCACTAGTCGGGTAGCCAGTGCTTCTCGCACTGTTTTTCCGTCTAGTGACTTATGACGCTCTGCGTTATGCGTCGCTCGGGCGATCTTTTCAGGGTTATCCTTTAAAACCGCGTCTAGGTTAAGACCGCCAGATTTAACTTTGGCAGTTGTGGTGCTCGCTATATCGCCTAGGGATTTAGACGCTTTAGGAGCGGTAGGTGCAGTCGCCGTAGGACTAGCTTTTTTGGCTGTAGTAGATTTAGTCATCTAACCACCTTCCTTTATTACGGGTCACCTTAATTAGTAACCTTGCAAACTAGTATATAGTGAAGTAAAGTGAAGTAAAGTAGTAATTAAGCACGATCAAGTATTTGTTTTAGTTCTTCGTCTGTGTACCTACTATCACAAGACACACATAATGGGTAGCCAACCTGTTCCTGAATATTTCTTTCGTCTTCTGTTTTATTGCAGAGAGCACACCTACTCATTTGAACCTCCTATATGTAATCGCATCTTGAATCTGTTCGTAGATGAAAATTCCCAATACACCCCAGCCACAAACAACAACGCTCCACTTGAACAGAGTCCAAGGAAGCATTAAAATAAACCATAAAACATCGATCATGCTTCTTCTCCTTCTTTAAATGTATCGCCTAACTTGTCGGACATCAAAAACGCAACTGTTTTACCAGAGACTATGATCCACCCGCTAGGGCTAACTTCATAAACATTCTCCCCTATACATTCTCTACCACTAAAGTACGCTTCTAGGAAAAAATCTAAATCGTCAAGGGTTTCGAATTTAACAGTATTAAATCTCATCGTCATGGTGCACCTCACCGTTGAAGTTATCGTCTTCATCAACGAACCGCCAGCGCATCTCCAAGTCTTGGTCAAACCCTGGCTGAGCTAGGTAATTCATCAACGCTTTCATTATGGGCCTAGGCTCCATCCAAGCAGTCATAAACTTATAGGTGATTTCGTTATGTAACTCATCAACCGCTTTTAATTTATACTCGACATCGTAAGCGTTCCACTTAGTACCCCAGTTTTTTACACACCAGTCGTACCACTTAGCCGTACCGTACTGACGCTCAAACCGTTTTATCGTAAACGAGTCTAGACCGTGGGCTTTAACCCACTCTAAAAGCGGAAAGTCAAAAGGCTTTTTATCAAGGTTACACTCCGCAGAGCTCTGCCATTTAGCGACTGAGTAGTAGTAAGTATCTTCTCCTGCACTCATGTACTGAACGTCATTAAGCTCTTCCGGCATAGGTACTAACTTATTAAAGTCGATCATACTACCACCACCTTCAAGAAACTCCATTATGTCTAGGATATCTTCCGCAATAGATTGTATGACTAATTGATTAAAACAATGATTAGGCATTAACGCTCCTTAGTTTTTAATAAAAGTAGTAGCTACTTTAAAGGGCTTCGGGTTTTTTCTATAGGAACGATCTTATTATTCTTAACAGTGTAGCGATGGCGGGTTTTTCGTTGTGTTTTTCTAGGACGAAGGGTCCAATAGTCGCCGGGATTTAGAGAGCTGTTTGCTGTGTAGCTGTTGCTCATTCTACCGATACTTCTACTAACCCGAGCGTTTGAACCATGTGTGATGTTTAGGTGTTTATTAATATGGTATCTTTGTTTATTGTATTCACTTAAGGTTTTTATACCGAAGGCTCTTAGGTTGTTTTCAAAGTTGCGTTTCTTTCTTTTTTGATATTCTTTACCCCCATTATAGGATTCTTCGACTAAAATTCTATAAATACGAGATGTGTCTTCCACTACATACCTATCTTCAGCATTAGCCACGGCTGCTTCTAATATCTCCGGAGGTACGGAAGACTCGTGAATACCTCCGTACTCTTCATACTCAGGCCATGATTCATGGTCATCGAGTTTTCCACGAGGCTTTTTATGGCTGTCTGTTATTCTTTTACTGTGACAAGTCTTTGAGCAATAAAAACCCACACCAGTTTTTGGGATAAATTTAATTCCACAACCAACACAGGGTCTTAACTCCCAATACCCTTCTGTCATTTGCTCTTTGGCTATTTGTTTTATGTGGTTGATTATGTTGTCTAGTGAGTTCCTCATTAAAACACTCCAGCGGTGAAATTAGCCCTTTGCATGAAAAACCCCATCAGCCGAGGGGCGCGATCGTCGAGCGTCACACACATTTCACCTAGATACGCCACCTGGAGATACCGTGGCGTTAGGAAGACGACCGCACTACAAATAAGGTTCATTCCGTCTTCTCATCCTCTACCACCAAAACCTCTTCTAACACACCCTTAGCATTTACTCTTATGGAATGAGAGAGCTTGTCTTTAAACATTGCGTGAAAAACTTGGCCACCCTTTTCGAGAGTATAGGGAGCTTGGTTAAACTCCTCTCTTTCTTCCGAGTTTAAGACGAACCACATACTAAAATTTTGTTCATAGGTTTTGCTGTTATCGTACTTAAATTCTTGCATAGCCGCTCCTTTTTAGCTATTACTAAACCATAGGTTGCCCATATTTGAAAGTAAACTAAAAGTTTAGGAAAGTAGGGAAGAAGGGTCTTTGGTTGTTCGTACCTACAGCTACGTTATTGCAGGCAGTCGTTATGTTGGTTAATGCTCTTCGTATTCACCTTCTATTAAAGTGCCACGAGGAAGAACACCGCCTGTCTCATGATAAAGTTCTTGCATCCTTGCTAGGACTTCATCTTTGGACATGGTGTCTACTCTATTAACCGTTAGCTCACTTCTATTAACGTAAAGACCCGCTGCCTTACCCCGTGCAACTTCAGCAGTCACCGCAGCCGACCACGCCCCATTGCGCACGGCACCGTCACGAATTTCTTTTAGGTCGACTAGGTGAGTACCGAGAGTCAGTTCGGCTTTGTCTGCCGCTTTAGTTTGTAACTCATGTATGCGATTTTTAACTACGGGATTCATATCACTAGACAACACCGTTCCCGCACGACCAGCGTTCTTTTCACTGTACCCTGCTTGCTGGGCGGCGTCTTTTTTCTTCATACCCTTAGCAACATTTTGTGCGAACTTTTCTTGCTTGGGTGTTAGTTTTTTGTCGGTCATTCTTTTCTCCAGATCCTTACCGCAAAGTCATTAGGCGGGACCTCTATTTTTCGAGTGACAAATTTTTTGTTGTTTCTTTTACCGTAGTTACAAGCTGCAACCCTTAGACGTTGAACGTCTCCAGGTTCACATTCCGCAACGGTAAAGTGCTGACCGATATCCATTTTATGAAAATTGTACTTATTATTTCTAGGTACGATTTCAGGTATCGCTGCACCTTCTTCAATAGATGATAATTTCATAGGCTCCTTACTGACTAAGTGACTAAAGTTAAATTAGGTTTTTTTGCTTCTACTGGGGGTACTTTTTCAAAAGATTGCCAAAGGTGCCAGTCGCAGTCAATAACCACAGAAGGCATCTCGGGAAAGTAGATAGAAATTCTCATGTGGGGTTCACATTCTTTTCCAGCTTTGTGTTCATGAATCATTAATTCTCTCGCGGGAAAATAAACTTTTTTAAAATTAGCGTAACCCATTGATTTTACTTGCTTTTTAGCGTCTCTTTTTAGGCGTTTAATGTCTAGCTGACGATTAAAACCTTTCCTTTTGGCAAGCTGTTGGATTACTTCAATATCTTCCCAGACTAACCTCTTCATGTCGGATAAAATATTTTCTCTGAGCACACGGTTCTCCTTATTTATATTAAGGTAAACTTTAGTTTACTTATAAAATTCCGTAAAGGAAACCTGCCTATTATGCTAGGTATTGATCTTCAATTATTCTTTTCCTCAAGTCTGTAGAGGAGAATCCATGTTCTCTTTTATTATAGTAAAGAGTTCCTGCTTCTATGCTGCAGAGTTCCTTACCTGTGAAGTGTTTACCTGAATAGTCTTGACCGATTATTCGGATATCCCACCGCACAGTTTTCAGAATATCTAAAAGATCTTCCTCACTGTTGTAAAGAATAATTTCATCAACGTATCGGCAACCTCTTAATTGAACTTGTCTCTCTACTATACTTTGAACAGGTCTATGCTTGGTTTTGGGTCTGTCTATTGTGGGGTCACTTTGTAGACCTACAATCAAATAGTCGCACTTGGTTTTTGCTTCTTCCAACATGAACACATGACCCGCATGAAAAAGATCAAAGGAACCAAAGGTGATTCCTATTTTCAAGAGGCTGTATCCTCAAACCTACCATCAAGCATGGAACTTATTTCATCTTCAAAGGCATTAATCTCTTTAATGACTTCTTTAGTTTTATTGTGCGCTCCTAACTTAGCCCGAACTATTCCCCGGACTCTATCAAGGATCTCTTCGTAACCATCGTACGTTTTAACAATTAATTTATTTTTCATCTCCACCTCCGTATAACCAAAATACTAATAAATATCGATCACCGTCTTCCTCAACAGGTAGTCCACGGTGCATGTGTGTGAAACTAGGAAAAAACAAAGCATGACCATTCGGTAACGGTTCCACTGTTGTTCGGCCATGAAACTCAGTACCGCCTCCTGTGTAGCTTCCCGTATTTAACGGTACAACCATACTGATATCAGCGGTCTGGTCGTGATGCCAAGATCCCTGCTTCTTATCTTGAATGTTATAGTTGGCAATTTGTATCGTCGCAGCTGCGCTGGCGTATCGTTGCCAAACTGACATAAAGATAGGGTTCATTACATTAAAGACTACGCCAAGCATTGAGTTAAATATCTCGGGGCACCTTTCATGTAGAATGATCTCTGGTATCTGTCTTAAAGAATCTTCTTCTGTGTTAGGCAGAAAACTGAATTGAGTTTTCATGTTTTCTATTTCATCTAACATGGTTGAGCAAAACTCTTCCGTAAACAGAGGCACAGAGTATATGTCGTGACCGTGGTCAGTGACGTATTCTTGCAATACATTCTTTACGTCTGTTTGACCTTCGCTTTCTTGAAATTCCCTGAGTCCATCTAGAGAATCTCTGGTAAGTTCAAGAGTCGTTTTATCTAGCATCCACTCCGCTTTTATAGTTAAAAGAAAGTTTTTTACTAGGTAGGGTGGCGTTGGAGAGGGCTGCATTTACGCTCCACTAAATTCTTTAGGGTTAGGTAGGGTAATTATAGGGGTACTTAAAAACACGGTCCACCGGCCTTGCATTAGGCTACGATTTCCGCGTAACCACACTTGATATCGTATTTGATATCAGCTAGGGTTATTTCAGGGTGTTTTTCTAAAATCGTACTGAGCTTAGATTTTCTGTAAAGAGCAAGCCTAGCAACGTTCTTCTCAGACTTAGGTTGCTTACCTGTTGCACCTATCTTAGCGGTAGGTTCTATAGTGACTCTAGCACGTTTTGTTGGGGTTGATTTTTTTACGGTATCAGACATTTTATCTCCTGGTTGGCCTTCTGTTTTTTCTTCCGGTTTTTGACTTACGGTGACTCGTGAGCCAAAATCTTTATCTTCCGCTTGCTTAACGAAAGGTCTAAAATAATTCCAAAAAATATTGTGAGCTTCTTTTTTGCTTTCAAACTTTCTTTTTTCGCCTGTGTGCTTTTCATAGATTTCGGTAGCCTTCTTTGGGTTTAACCAAGGAGGAGCGGAGTACTTAGCGGGGTCACTAAAGTAAGCTGACCCTGCCAAAAGCTGTCCTATCCTTGAGTTGTCGGTTAAAACTATTCTGGTCCAATCGATGCCATCAGGTGTGTTGTTAACAAAGACTAAAGTTTCTACGGGGTCGTGCATAAGGTATCCTAGCTAGGTAGTATTCTACTGTGAATCCTAAGATATACTTTTCCCTCACGAATTTCAACCGCTTTGATTGGAGTTTTGATAGTAACTCTATTTTCTTGGTTCCCAGGGCTGGTCTCCTCTACGAAAACTTCAGGTATTTTTGAGATATCTTCTTCAGGCCCGAACGTGTTTGTGTTTTGATGGAAAAACTTCACTAAGTCTCTTGTGTTCATTCTTGTCTCTCGTTTCTTATTTAACCTAGGCTTAGGTTAAAAATCGAGGGTAAAAAAGTAAAGGAACAGTGTCAAGGTTATTGACACCGTTCCTTAAAAAGTCTATGCCGCTTCGGCGTACTCTATCGCCTTGTTCATAGCTTTTTGCTTGAGGGCTGCACGGTTACCGAACCATGCATTATGGAGGGATGCGTCTCGGTCATGGCCCCACTTATGGTCGACTACAAATGTAACTGCATTCATAGCCCCCCACCAAGTACCTTTAGACGACTTGAGATGAGCTCCTGGCTGTTCCTCTATCGCTTGATGTACCATACTAGGGACACGCTTAAACTCATCAACCATAGACTGACGGGTAGCTATCGCTCTGGTTTCGGTCATAGTTTCTATTTCCTTCTGGGCTTCTATTAGCTCCGGTTGAAACAGGTCGGCTATGTATGTAACCACTGAGTTTTTAGTAAACTTCTTAGAGCTAAGAAACTCCGCGCTCTCTTTAAACTCAGCCATCCTTTCTCCCGCTAGGCCAAGGGCTTGTTCTGCTGCCCCGAAAACCTCAGTGTCTAAAGCCTTTACATGAGGCATTCTAAAACCAGCGGTGGAACGGTCAGCTAAAGCCATGGTCAGGGTGTTGTTACACACCACACGGATTGGTGTAAACCGAATCTCGTTAGACTTACCCCACTTATGAGACACACTCACTAATAGGTAGCCAAGTACTCGGTCGTCCCCAGGAAGGGTAAAGTCTTTACTGACGTTAGCCAGTCCCCACACTTGTTCGCCTCCTTTAAGAGAGCCAGCCGTTTCCATTTTCATGTGCCCCGCGTCGGTAAACTTCCTAAAAAATTCAAAGGCGTCTTTGTTTTGAGAAGGTACGAAGCGAGGTCCACAAGGTCCAAAGGTTTTGTTATCGCTATCCCTGACTAATACATAGTAATCCTCTACACCGATTAAATCGTCAGAGGCATTCACGTCGGGGTCCGCGTGTGTAAATAAATGACGCTTACTTACTGTCCAATCAAGTTCAGCAGCAATCAACATTTCTTCTGGTGTTAGGTTATCTTCAACTTTAACACCTAGGCCATGCCAAGGTACTCTCCCAGCGTAGGCCATCGTTTCTACAGCAGCAACCATAGGTTTCTCCTTTCTTTATTTAATAGCGGTTAGCTGTATGCTTGCCCTAGTAACTATTAAATATACGCCTATGATATATTGGTTTATTTAAGAGTATAGCATAATCTTAAAGATTATTAGCAACAATGCCTAACCAGTTTTCAAAGGTAATTACAACAGTTTTGTCAAGATTCCTTTCTTCCTTGGTTAAAACATACATCGGAAGACACACTCTGATTGGCTGATGGTTGTACTTCCAGATCAAAACTGGTATTGTTTCTCCACAGGCGTTGATCACTTGTTCCCACCAAACATCCCTGTACCAGTTGCCAGTGTGGTATCGTTTACATTCTATGGTGTGATTGGGAATATTGAGGTCACCGAGATCCTTTTCTTGATATTGCTCTAGGTTCCTTTTGACTTTATAGTCAATCCCTTTTTCCTCAAAAAAGACATTGATCTTATTCGCAATATCTCTTTCGAAACTTGCCCCTTTATTTCTTGAGTTTATTTTTACCATTACTTAGTCTTTATTAGTCTAATGTTTTTCAGTTTAAGCCAATCCCTCATGAGACCATTAAGGGTTTTTGAATCGGCGTCAGGGAACTCAGCCTTGTAGCTTTTGTGAACATTATTGTATTCTTCTAAACCCTTGTAGTAATTACCTCCACCCAAGGAACAGTACCGAATGATTTGCCACACTCTTTGTTTAGAAAGCTCATATTTTAGCCCAATATCTTCCATGGTGGTGTGGCTATTTGTGTATGTCATATAGATATTGAAGTAAATTCCTTTTAGTTCACTTCTTGTCATTGAAGTAGTCCTCGTAGTGTACAACGTTCCCCCAGTTCTTACCTATTTCGGCATCAACTTTGTTGGGTACTTTTAGCTTAACACAGTCCCTCATTATTTCCATTGCTTTTTCACAATCTTTCTTATCGTTTACAGAAATATTTAATTCATCGTGTACTTGGGTGTGGGCTAGGAACCCTTCCTTATTGAGATCTATCATGGCTTGTTTAGTCATATCTGCCGCTGACCCTTGTATCAATCTGTTCATGGCTTTATAGGTAAAGGCTCTCTTTAATTTACCACCGTACTCGTCCATGGCTTTCTCTAACGGTAGTGGATTTTCTCTACGGTCAAAAGGTTCGTATAGGTTAAAACGGCATTTACGCCCCAGAAGTGTTTTAACAAATCCTCTGTTAGAACCCATTCGGGAAGTGGAGTCTCTTAGTCCACGGATAAAAGGTACTCGTTCGTGATATTGATCAAACAGTATCTCGGCCTCCTCTGGGCTTATTCCTAGC
>TARA_R110002096_G_scaffold7909_3_pt1 | contig 10316 bp, 4 predicted proteins | sample TARA_R110002096 | Tara Oceans TARA_R110002096 (sample SAMEA4397295) | marine metagenome | biome: Polar Biome; feature: [DCM] deep chlorophyll maximum layer (ENVO:01000326); material: water (ENVO:00002006), including particulate matter (ENVO:01000060) such as... | depth 35 m
GAGACAAAGAAAGACTACTACAAGGGAAATGATTATGGAAATTATCAGTTTACATCTTTAGATGATATTATAACTCAATTCGAAATTGCCTACGTTGGAGAAGATAAAATTATATCCAAAGTAAAGAGAAGTGATATAGCCTTCCATGCCCATAGAGCTATGCAAGAACTATCATTTGATACATTCAAATCTTTCAAGGCGCTGGAAATCACATTACCTGAAACTCTTCAGATGATACTACCTCAAGATTATGTTAACTACACGAGAGTAATGTGGGTGGATGGTGCTGGTATAAAACATCCTCTTTATCCAACTAAACACACTCAAAATCCATTTTCTTACCATCAAAATGAAGATGGGGAGTTTAAAATAAACCCAATAGGTACACTGACAGATGGTTCTAATATAGTTGTTCTAGACGGGGATTATAGCGACGTACTAGTACATGGAATGAGAGTTGTTAGTCCTAACTTAAAGCCTGCTAGTTATATACATTTAGTAACAACAACGGCTGGGATAACATCTATAACTTTAGAAAATAAAGAAGGAACAAATGATAAAGATGCGCTCTTAACCACGAACGAAAGATTAGAAATAACTAGATTTGAGTATTTGAATAATTCTTACGATGAATTCTTTAACATTGGTCATGGACTAAAGCTTGGAAACAGTTCTTTAACAGAAACAACAACTACAGCCACAGCAGCTATTGGAGACACTCAATTGAATTTAACTAGCGTTGTTGGGATAGAAGAAGGTATGTTTATAAACCACCCTGGTTTTGTAAATGACAACACTATCAACGGGGGCGAAAGTGCTATCACGGTTGTTGGGGTTGGTAGTTCTACTATTGAACTTTCACACGCGGCAGTAGAAGACGTGGGGTCTGGAGATACCGTTGGATTTATTTCCAATAACAATAACTCTACAACTTGGTCAAATTACAAATCATCAACACCTCATGAAAATCAAAATCAATATAATAATGATGCTTATTGGCCAATGGAAGGGTCGAGATATGGACTAGATCCGCAACATGCTCAAGCCAATGGTTCTTTTTACATAGATTCTGTTTCAGGAAAAATACATTTTAGCTCTAATTTTGTTGGAAAAACAATAGTCTTGGATTATATAAGCGATAGTTTAGGCACGGACGAAGAAATGCAGGTTCATAAATTTGCAGAAGAAGCTATGTACAAGTGTATGGCCTATGCAATCCTTTCAACTAGGTTGAACACGCAGGAGTACATAGTTAATAGATTTAGAAAAGAAAGATTCGCGGCTATTAGAACCGCTAAATTAAGATTATCAAATCTAAAGATGGAAGAGATTACCCAAATCATGAGAGGTAAGTCTAAACAAATAAAACACTAGTATATGTCAGAGATTAAACATCAGTTTACTGCCGGGAAGATGAATAAAGATCTCGACGAGAGACTTGTTCCAAATGGGCAATATAGAGACGCTTTGAATATAGAAGTATCCACTTCAGAGGGATCGCACGTTGGTACCGTTCAAAATATACTAGGTAATTCCTTGTTGGAAGGACAAGGTTTTATGTCAGCAGATGCCACGTGCGTTGGCTCGATTGCTGATGAGAAAAACGATAGATTATATTGGTTCGTAGCGAGCGCCCCAGTGGACATGATTTTAAGGGCTGATGCTGATGGGATAGAATTAGTTTTTGTTGATGTAAATAAAGATGTTTTAAGATTTGATGGTCAGATTATAACTGGAATAAATATAATAGATGATATGTTATTTTGGACTGATAACATAAACGAACCTAGGAAGATAAATATACAAAGATCAATTTTAGGTTCTTTTAATGGTAGCGCTGTCCAAACTAAATTACTTGAGAATGGCGTTATAACTGCGAATGATGTAGAAGAACGTCATATAACAGTAATTAAAAGAGCACCAACAAGACCACTCGTTATAGATCTAAAAACTAGTCGTGAATATGGTAGAGTGAATGCTGGTGGTGATCCGGTTTCCTATACCGGTGTTTTTGAAATAAGTGATGATCCAAGTAATACTAACGATGATGTTTTTGAGGTTACACCTGGTGGTACTGGTACTCCTTTTGCAACTGCGGATTTTAATAATGTGTTTATCGGAGATAATGTAAAGATTTTTATACCCGAAGATTCTAGTGGAAATGCTGATTTCGAGTTAGATTGGTTGACACCAACTAATGTTGGTGGATCTACCTCAGGGCCTGGCAACGCCGAGTGGGCGGGTACGGATATTGTTATTAGAGAATTTACCACGAGTGGTGTGGCTCCTCAGTTACCAATATTGAATTACAGAATTAAAGGGGTGTTAACGAGTTGGACAAACAATGACAACCTTTCGTTAGTCAGTGATTTTTTGTTGCAGAACGCGGGTGATAATGCCGGAAGAATAATGGTTGAATTTACTGTCTCGGCAATAACAGGCGCCATTCCAGATGTAGTAAGCGCTGCTTCAGGATACACTTCCAGAAGTTTTGCTATTGATTTATTTGACGTAACCGAGAAACTTCATGAGTTTAAGTTTCCAAGATTTTCGTACAGGTATAAATATGAGGATGGAGAATATTCAACATTCGCCCCTTTTACAGAGGTAGCTTTTGTTCCAGGTAGTTTTGATTATTTTCCTAAAAAAGGATATAACCTAGGGATGACAAATACAACTACATCTATAGTTTTAAGCAACTACGTACCCAACGATATTCCTAAAGATGTTGTTGAGGTTGACATCCTGTACAAAGAAGAGGGTTCACCAAATATTTATTCGGTAGAAACAATAAGAAAAACAGAAGAAAAGACTATATTATTCAACACTGTTATGTCTAACAATTGGGATATAAATAGTTATGAAATATTAGATGAAACCGTAAATACAACTCTACCTTCAAACCAGCTCTTGAGACCATGGGATAACGTACCAAAGAAGGCGCGAGCACAAGAGATTACTGGAAATAGAATTGTTTACGCAAACTACCTACAAGGTTTGGATTTATCGGTGTCAGGTAGCGAGGAAAAATACTACCCTAAATTTAATCACGTACTAACACAACACGCGGCGACCCCACGACCAAGTTTACCGTCTATAAAGACACTAAGAGAATATCAACTTGGTGTTGTTTTTATAGATAGATACGGGAGAGAAACCCCAATACTATCAAATCCAACAGGTACTTTTAAGGTTGAAAAAGTTCACGCGAGTAGCGCTAATAGATTAAAAGCGGGTCTTTCTGGACCGCTTGGGTTTTTGGATCAAGATATACAGTACTTTAAATTTTTCATAAAAGAAACATCTGGAGAGTACTATAACTTATCTATGGATAGGTTTTATGACGCTGGAGATGGTAATAGATGGTTGTCTTTTCCATCATCAGATAGAAATAAAGTTGATACAGACACTTTTTTAATACTAAAAAAAGCTACTGAATCCAATGCTTTAATCTTAGATCCAGCTAGGTATAAGATTTTAGCTATTGAAAATGAGGCCCCTGATTATATAAAATTAAAAAGGCTACTAATAGAGACTAATTCGCATATAGGGGGTGGTACTAATTCAATATATTACTCTGGTACGATTGCAAATCCAATTAAGGGTAACCGAAACATTGTATTAAATTATGATAATTTTGATAACAGTACGGGTGCGGCTTTGGATGAAATTGATGATGGTGTTTTGTGGATTGAATTTGGAATAGCAGGAACTCCACAAAGATCAAAGAGGTATGAAATAAATAAAATAACAAAATCTAAAACAGCCGACACGTCCCTACCCGCTAACACTTCTACGTTTGATTATCATATAACACTTAGAGAAAAGTTGGGAGCAGATGTGGATTTTATATCGGACGATACCTCGGGGCTAAATATCACCGGCATGGCCGCGCTATCAACAGTTAGATTTTACAAGTATACCGTAAAAAATGCAGCGGAATATGATGGTAGATTTTTTGCCAAAATTTATGCTGATAATTTGTTTGAAGTCTTATTTGAGCAATATGATATTAACACCACTTTTAACTACGTAGGAACCCACGATCAAAAGGTTTACAGTATGATGTCCGCAAACAACAGATATAGTGCAACTCAAATTGGTCAGCAAGATCCTGAAGCTGTTGGAGCGCCTCAGCCTAACTCAGGTTATTATGCATTCACTCAATTTAGAAGGTTTGCAAGTTATTTTAGAAACTACGTATACGCTAATTCCAATGAAGGAGGAGCAGGTGATACATTCCGGCATGGTAACACTGCTGCGGCTCCGGTTCCCGGTGAACATTACCCGCATCCTTTAGGGAGATTTAGATTTGGACCAGTGACTGATATAGGGGATAGTTGCAACACAAACGACAAACCAAGGTGGATAAAGGAATATATGCAGCAAACCGGACCTGGAAACGGAAATCCTGGAAGTAATTATGGGGCTGGTGATTTATGGTGGACTTATAATAATAGTGTTGCTTTTAATACCTCTTGTGGTGGTGGGCAGTGGGGTACTTATAAACAAAATTGGATGAACTGGGGTTGTGGGAGTTGTAGTGGAAATTACTCTGCTTTTTTGGCAACAATACCTGATGATGCGGCTCACGTGCGGGATCAGGAGATTTGGTTTATTGATCATGGCCCAAAAGTAGCTGTTTTCCCTAACAATAATTTAGATTGGAGTTCGGATGTGGCGAGCGCAGGGAATAACCCAGGTTTAAACACGGCTTCCGCCACGGATTTTTCAATGGAATTAGGGTTTGGGCCTATATATAATGCAACCACAAGTGGAAATGGATACCCTGGGACTTATTGGTCAGATGGGAGTAGTGGGAATGGACTGATTTTGGAGGATGCTTATGATATTGGTAACAGCTCACCAAATGCATCTACGTACAATTGGTATAATGATCAACCCACTATTGATACCGTAACCAATTTAGGAGCGGGTTATCAATGGAGATGGAAAGAAGATCCGAATAGTTTTGTATATACTAACGACCAACCAACAACCGAGCAGCAGAATATTAGATACGCCATACAAAATAGCCCCGCCCACGACGGTAACTCTGGCGCTCCTTATGGTTTAAATCCTAACTTTACAAAAAGCTGGGGACTCACCTGTACGAGCTCTGACTCGGCAACTGGAGGTCTCGACGCTTCTTCTTGGATACCGGCGGTCGATAATACTCTAGGACCAATTGCAAATGGACATTCGATTGCTATTAATTCTTATACCCACGCGGGTCAAACCGCTATTAACCTTTCCGCTGGGACAATGGAGGATTACTTTATTTATCTTGATACTCCTACTGGCTCTGGAATTTCTACAGCAACGAACCAAGAAACAAACCTAACGATAGGCATGATTGTCGTATCATATGACGATGGCTCGAAAAATTTAAATGGTACATTCGCAAGCGTTCCCACCAATCCTTATTTAGCGATAAAAAGTATTGACACTACATCTGGAACTTATACTAAAATAGGTTTAACAGGATATGTGTCTGCACTTGACACAACTCATTGCTTCACTCCAACAACTGGTCAAGCAATTGTATTTGAGCAACCACTAATGAATGGACATAGTCCAAACCAAGCTAAAAGAATTAGTTGGCATTTATCAGATGATTATAGTGGGGATTTACTAATGGCTATTGGTTACACTATGGAGTGGGTAACGGGATTTGAAGAAGATGAGGCGAGTATAGCTGATGAAGCGATAACAACCGACCCAGCTATATGGGAAACGGAGCCAAAAGAAGATATGGGTTTAGATATTTATTATGAGATTAGTGGTTATAACGCCGTTAATTATAACGCCGAAACTATTCGAACAGTTTTACCTACAGGATCCACTATTATAAGAACAAGTACGAGTGGTTCTAATGTAGATAATCTTTATACAGAAGCTACGGTTACAAGCAACATATCCTCGGACACAGATGATGCAGTGGTAACTATGGATGTTGATGTAAGTAATCTTGTTCCTAATGATATATTAAAGGTTACTAGACCTGATGGTTCTATATTTGAAATAGCGGTAGGAACAGGTACCGCCACATTGATGACAGCTGGTGATTTTATAGTATCACCAGATATCTACGGTTATAATACTTTGAATTGGTTTAATTGTTACACTTTTTTTAATGGTGTTGAATCAGATAGAATAAGAGATAATTTTAATTTACCGCAGTTAACAAGTGGTGTAAAAGTATCAACCACGTTACGTGACGGAATGAAAGAAGAGCATAGAAAGTATGGTTTAATATTCTCCGGTATATATAACTCTATTAGTGGAACAAACGACCTAAATCAATTTATAGCGGCGGAGAAAATAACCAAAGATATAAATCCGATATATGGTAGTATACAAAAATTACACTCAAGGGATTCAGATTTAGTAACCTTATGTGAGGACAAGTGTTTAAAAATACTAGCAAATAAAGACGCTATATATAATGCGGATGGAAACCCACAGTTAACAGCAAACGCAAGAGTACTTGGCCAAACCATACCGTTTAGTGGGGAGTTTGGTATATCTAAAAATCCAGCATCATTCGCTTCAGAATCTTATAGAGCTTATTTTACAGACAAAGTAAGGGGTGCTGTGATGAGATTATCAAAAGACGGTTTAACGCCTATATCGATGCACGGTATGAAGGATTGGTTTAGGGATAATTTAAAGTTGTCAAACAATCTAATTGGTAGTTACGACGATAGGGGTGAAGAATATAATTTAACCTTTGGCACGCCGATACTACCGTCTGCAACGCTAATATTTTCAACCACCGCTGAAATTGAATCTTTTTGGTATCAACCTTAGTGAATAATAAAAATAAAAATTTATGCCTTTACAACCATATTGGGCCCCAACGGGTAATCTTCTAATTCCCTACACCTCGCTATTACAAGTTGGTGATAATGTTTCTGGGGCTGGGATTTTACCAGGAGCAACGATTGTTAGTATTAATGTTGTTCCCGGAAATCCCTTAGGGACTCCACCCACAGTAGATTACCTTTTAATAGAGGTAGCAGCCGGGAGTATCCCTATACCCTCGTTTTCTGATAGTTATTGGCCAGCTGGGGTTACTAATTGGGGTCAAACAACAACATCACAATTGACTGGACTAGATTTAGGATACGAATCGGATATAGTTTTTACTCGCGGACCTTCAGAAGAAGAAATTGATGAGGCAAATGCATTTGAAACACAAACTCTTTCATTTAAAGAAGACGTAAAGGGCTGGGTTAGTTTTAAATCCTTTATTCCCGACGACGGACTTAGCATGGCTAGTGACTACTTTACGATAGCTTCGGGGCAATTACACATACACCATGACGAGAGTGTTAATAGAAATCAATTTTATGGAGTTGATTTTGATTCTACTGTTGACGTTATATTAAACGATGGTCCTGGGGCCGTAAAAACTTTCCATACTTTAGGTTATGAGGGTAGTCAATCAAGAATAGATCAAAGCTTGGCTGATGATGATTACTATAACTTAGTGGCTCAGCCCGGTTGGAGCGTTAGTAGCATTGCTACAGATATTCAAGAAGGTAGTGTAAATGAATTTATTGAGAAAGAAGGAAAATGGTTTAATTATATCAAGGGTGTAGATTCTGATATAGACGAATTTTCAGATTTTGGAGCTTTTGATATTCAAGGAATTGGTATGGCTGCTGATGTTGATATTACGACTAATCCACAACTAATATCTTTTGACAATAATATTAACACCTCCTTACAGGTTGGCGATACTTTATATTCCACGGGTAACGTAGCCACGAGTGGAGGGTTTAATATACTCTTTAACGCTAACAATTTAGATGAGTATGGAGATGTCGTTGATATGACAGACACAACAATATCTGTTAATCTTACTGGTGTCGCTCCTATAGAAGATGATTATATTATGTTCGCGAAAAACCATGCAGTTAATACATCTAGTTTAGTGGGGTATTTCGCAAGTATAAGATTGGAAAACAATGCTAAAGATAGAGTTGAATTATTCTCAGTTGGTTCGGAAATAACCGAAAGCAGCAAATAAAAATAAATTTATGCCGTGTACTCAAAGTGATTTTAAAAATATAGCTGGACAAATACTGTATCCCATTTATTCACAGAGCCCAACCCAACCAATGTCGGTTTGGTACTCTAGTTTTTTAAGCTTTCAAGCAAACATGTGGACTCATTACCAAAACTCCGGGTGTTCTTGGTGGGCTAATAGAGTCACGCTATGGACTTCTCAGCTGCTCAGCATAACAAATCCTTATAATATTCTATTGAAAAATGCCAAAATTGCCTTCGCCCAACAAATGCATGTCACGTGTGGTTGCCCTGGTCCTATACCAACGATTACAAATCCAAGTTCTCAAGCAATGATGGCACCGTCTAGCGTGTGTAATATTAATGATTTTATGGCTGTGGGAATGTGTGGTAACGCTACTAATATCCCGTGCACAACTTCGCTTACGGGTAGTTTACACGACGTTTATGATGTTACTTTAGGTGATCCTGGTCAATATTTTGTATTTTTGTTTAATATGTGGGATAGTTATACAGGCGCGACAATACCCAACATAAGTGGATGTAGCTGGTGGGCTAATAGAGTCGCGTTATGGACTTCTCAACTACCAAGCCTGACGGCACCAAACAACATTCTATTAAAAAATGCTAAAATTAATTTCGCCCAACAACTGCATACTGTGTGTAATTGTCCTGGTCCTGTTCCCCAATAGCTCTAAATATATAATATAAAAATATAAAAAAATTATTAATAATGCCAAAACACTATCACACTAAAGGTAAAAAAGCTGCTACAAATTTTGCAACGCCATCTATATCAACTTCCAGGGATCCTAATATAACTTTTACTGAATTTAACCACCCTTCTGATTCAGAAAATTTATCCACTCCAGAATCAACTAGCACTATTTATGGCCCAAATCACGAATGGGATATAGTTAGATGTTTTGTGGATGGAGCTTGGCACGATGTCACGACATCATCCAGTTGGGGCCCAAGAAGTCTTGCGTTTGCTATGAACCCATTAAACCAACTACCAGCAATAATGCCACCAACGTGTGGGATTCATGATATTGGTTGTATTGTAAATAACTGGCTTTTTCACGGTCCAAATGTTCCATGTCAACCTTTCGAGGCTTTTTACGACTACGCCGTACAGCAGACGGGGGCACTGATCAATATTGGTGACACTGTGGTATGGGATATACATGATACCGTGTCGTGGATGTTTGGGTTTGCCCATCCAACCGGCTCGGGTAATAATTATGAAAAATTATGCCTAGAATACAAGGGTAAACACACTACTACTGCCTTAAATTTCTTATACCAAGGGAATAGTGATATTAATCACGTATACTTTAGTAATCCCGCTGATATTAGTTGTTGTCCTGCTGAATCGTGCGGGACGTGTGAGTTTAGTGATATGTTGGGTGTAGCAATGCAATCAACATTGCCAAATGGACACCCTAGTTTATGGACTGTTTATGGGCCAACCATGTTGAATAATCCTTCTCAATTTTATACTTTTCTAAATAACATGTGGAATCATTTTGAGGGTTCTTCGCCAGGACCAACTGGGTGTGATTGGTGGCTAAATAGATGGAATCTTTGGAATTGGCAGTATACAGGTGGAGGTAGTGTTATTCTTATAAATAACCCGAATCATGCGGCGTTAAAAGAAGCCAAGATTGATTTAGCTTGGCAAATGCTTGCTGCGTGCGATTGCCCAGAACCAAATATTGCCCCACCAACACCTTTGTTTGAGATAAGTTATACAGACTTATCATCAGCTCGTATTAGAACATTAATAAGAGAAATACAAGCGCTACCAAAATACCCGCCACATCATCTACCAGATGGTGGTGAACTTTATTCGATTTACAACGATCTTATAGCAATACTACGAGAGCGAAAATAAACACAATATATAATTAATTATGTCATATCACAAAAAAAATATTAGTTTTAGTTTAGACACAAGTGATTTAGAATTTAATGGGGAAATGAGATCGTTTTCTGTTTCGGGAGATGAAGGTGCTGTTTTTAGTGTAGAGGTTTATGACGACGCCGCTGGAAGTCCTACTCTTCCCCGTAATTATTATAATTTTACTACAAACACTTGGTCTTCAACAAAATCTAGATTGAGTAATGTTCAATTAACGGGAGATTATAGTTTTTCTGTAATTTTTCCTACGGTAGAATTTACAGATACAGCTTGTGCTTGGAATACTGGTACTGATCCAACTATTACTCATAGTGATTTAGATGGGAAAATTGTAGCTGGTATGACGGTTACTGGA
>TARA_R110002096_G_scaffold154789_4_pt1 | contig 10310 bp, 6 predicted proteins | sample TARA_R110002096 | Tara Oceans TARA_R110002096 (sample SAMEA4397295) | marine metagenome | biome: Polar Biome; feature: [DCM] deep chlorophyll maximum layer (ENVO:01000326); material: water (ENVO:00002006), including particulate matter (ENVO:01000060) such as... | depth 35 m
GTTAATGATGAACTTATTGAAAAGATCATCGGACAAGAGATATTATATTATTCTATTGATATGGAGCGTACCAATTTCCATGAGCTTTATGGCGAAGCCATTAAAAAGACGTATTTGCCCCCGGTGCGGATTTACGCGTTAGTTGAGTTCACCGATTATGCTACCGACTACATGGAAGGAGTAGGTATCGATAAAACTTGGGATATCTCGGTCCATTTCCACAAGCGTCGCCTTAGTGATGATCAAAACGTGGAAGTTCGTGAAGGAGACTTTGTTTTGTATGGAGATCTTTATTACGAGATAGTTAAACTATCGGAGCCAAGAAAGTTGTTTGGACAAGTAGCCCATAGTTTTGAAGTTACTGCGACCTGCAAGCGGTCCAGAAAGGGGCTATTCGATGCTACCTGATAACTTTAATTTTGCGATGATGCCCTCCGGCTCTAGCGAACACACCCTCAAGTCTATAGGTATGCTATCATCTCGGATTGAAGACGTTGATTACGCTTTAATGTCATGGGTTAAAAAGGATGTGGATATATATACCTCGACCAACGAAGGGTACAAGCAAGTACCGGTCCTGTGGCAAGTTCCGGAACGGTCATACCAAGTCAAAAATGAAAAATCACTGCGAGACAACGGCGGCGCCCTCACACTCCCCATCATTAGTGTCGAAAGAACCGCTATTGTCAAAGATCCGCAGCGTAAGGGCTCCTTCCAAGCTAATATCTATTCCAAGAATAAGAACGGTCGCGCTGGTCGCATGGTTTTGGCAAAAAGAATAGTTCCTGACAAGACACGCAATTTTGCGGTAGCTGCCGGTACCAGAACTGAGAAAAGCGAGCCAGCGGATCAGCGACATTATCCGAGAGTTAATCAAAAGATAGTTATTCAAACACTGTCAATTCCGATTCCGATTTACATTAACATTACTTATAAGATTTCATTAAAATCTGAATACCAACAGCAGATGAACGATATGCTAGCCCCCTTCATCGCACGGACAGGTCAGATTAACTCTTTTGTAATGCGCCGCAACGGACACCTCTATGAGGCGTTTATCGAGCAAGACTTCGCTCATTCTAACAATATTAATAACCTTGCGGAGGATATGCGTATGTTTACTTCCACCATTAGTATTAGAGTTCTGGGCTATTTGATCGGGGAAGGCAAGAGCGACGATCGACCCATCGTAAGGATCGATGAAAACACGGTGGAGTACCAGTTTCCCAGTGAAACTGTGATGCCTAATGGTACGATTCCACTCTTCGGCGACTAATAAAAACAGTTCCTGAACTGAATGGGTATTTTTCTTTAGAGTTCCAGAGCCTTTTGGATTGCAGAATACTATTTAAAGTATGATTGAGACATCAATTAAACGCACTATTTAAGAGAGGGTAAACCTAATATGTCAGTCAAAAGTTTCAAATTTGTATCTCCCGGAGTGTTTATCAACGAGATTGATAATTCCTTCATTCCTAAGTCAGCAGACGCAATCGGACCGGTAATCATCGGTCGTTCAACCAAGGGATTGGCAATGCAGCCAATCAAAGTAGAATCATACTCTGATTTCGTGGAGATGTTTGGAGATACCGTACCCGGCAAAGCCGGCGGTGATATATCTCGCGACGGCAACCAGCAATCACCCATGTATGGAACTTACGCAGCTAAAGCGTTCCTGAACGCAAATGTTGCTCCCTTAACTTATGTTCGTCTGCTTGGACAGCAAGCTTCAGATGCCACCACAACTGGCAAGGCTGGTTGGAAGACGGCACAAGCTCAGCGTTCAACAGTGACACCATCTGCGATTGGAAGTCAGACTGGCTCTGGCGGCACATATGGTCTATGGGTATTCCCGAAATATAGCGCTGCTAGCTCCAATCTCGGAACTGGCTCCTTGGCGGCAATCTGGTATGTAAATACCTCCGCATCTTTGATGCTCTCCGGAGCGCTTGGCGCCGCAGGCACCCTTACGGGTTCCGCCTATAATATGGCAGGTGTAGGTCTCGTTGTCGCCGCAGACAGCAATAATGAGTTTACAATGATCGTATCGTCTTCTCTTAGCAACAGCCCTTATTCACAAAAGCTTGTTAAGTTCGGATTTGACGACACCAAACAGTCCTTCATGCGCAAGCGCTTTAATACTAACCCTCAACTGGTTGGAACACCTGGAGTTATTCAGGGCTCATCTTCTTACGAAGCTTATTGGCTTGGAGAGAGTTTTGAACAGGAGCTTCGCGATGCAAGCGCAGTGAGCGCCCCCGCCGCCGGCGTTCTGCTTCCAATCAACCTCTCTGGTGCAGTTAACGCCCACCCAGGCAATTTGAAATTCGCGTCACGCGAAGCAGTTGCGGGTTGGTTTGTGGGGCAAGATATAGATAACAACAACAGTGCATGGAAAGCGGAATTATCGAAAAAATTATTCCGCCTAAAGGGTCGCGGACATGGTGAGTGGCTCCAAAAGAACGTCAAGATCTCGATTTCTAACATCAAGGTCTCTAATTCGAGCCTCACAGACTATGGAACGTTTTCTATTGTACTCCGCTCAATCTCTGATAGCGATGGCGCACCACAAATTATTGAAAGATATGATAATCTTAACTTAGATCCGGCTTCTCCCAATTATGTTGCACGAAAGCTCGGAGATCAATATGAAAGCTGGGACGCAACGAACAGAAGACTTATACGTTACGGCACTTACGAGAATCAATCTCGCTATGTATATGTTGAAATGAATTCAGATGTTGATGACGGCGCAACTAACGCCAAGCTGCTTCCTATCGGTTATTACGGACCGCCGAAGCTACGAGATTTCCCAGCATCATCTTATAGTACCGCTAACGGCGGACAAGTCACAACTAGTCGCTATTGCGGCTGGTCTGACCGTGTTGTGGGCTCGTCTCACACCTCCGGCGCCTTTACTGCCTACAAGACACCCGGAAATATATCCTCGTCGACGAGTCAATTTGGTAATGACATGGCAGAAAGCTTTCTTTCCGGATCATCCAGCACCACAACGATGGCAACATTTACAATTACCTTATCGGGCGCCCCCGGTACCGGCGAATACCTGCTGATCAGCGGAAAGAGTCTAAGCGCATCGGCGACGGCGGGATCTGATGGTAGCAACACTTTTTGCCAAACCGGTTCTACCGCGACGATTACTGATGATATTGCCAGAGCGATCAACTATGCTAGCAACCACTTCACCACCAAATTGGTCACGGCAGTTAGCGACGGCGCGAACTTGGTAACATTAACAGCCGGCAGTGAATACCGCGGAACTGCGGGCAATTCCATCACTCTCACGGAGCCCGCCGGCATGGCTAGTGTAGTCGTGGCTGCCGGCGTCACCGGTGTGGGCGCCGCCGCTGGATACTTCTCCGGCTCGTTGAACTTCCCCACCACACGCCTCCGCAACAGCGCATCTGATGGCGGACTATCTTCGCCAACAACCGCATTTTGGGGTTGGCAGAACACCCGAACAGCTAATTCCACACAGTATGACCCAAGCTGTGCAGACACACTCCGCTACTGGATCACCTCTAGCGTAAGTGATATAGCCTCGTCGGGAGTGCGCTATCCTGCCGGCTATGCGGGAGTTCAAGCATTCTCTGAAGTCTTTAGTTTACTTAACATCTGTACTTCATCGTCACCTGCTGGGGCATTCTACTATTCCTCCGGTTCGTACTCGGGACCAGATACCGGCACCGGACTGTGTTACTCTTATGTTCGCGCAACGGCAGGAAGATCTTTGGAAGATCTACTCAACTTAGGCTATAACCAATTTACTGCTCCCTTACACGGAGGTTATGATGGGTTCGACGTCACAAAGCCCGATCCTCTCTATAACGCAGGTATCGGCACGACAGCACCAAACAGTTACACCTACCATACGTGGAAGCAAGCAATCGATACAGTGCGAGATCCGGAATATATTAACATGAATCTGCTGGCGGCGCCGGGCTTGACCAATGATACGCTGACAAACCATATGATGAACATATGCGAAGCTCGCGGCGATGCAATGAGCCTTATCGACCTTGCAAACGTATATATCCCCTCCCACGAAGCATACAAGTCCACGAAGAGCGCTCGACTTGGTACAACACCAACGAACGCGGCTAAGGCTCTCCGCGATAGAAGAATTGACACCAGTTATGGCGCCACCTTCTACCCTTGGGTACAGACCCGCGATGAAAACACAGGTCGACTTCTTTGGATTCCGCCATCTGTTGCTATGATGGGTGTGTTGGCAAGCTCTCAGGCTAAATCTGACGTTTGGTTTGCTCCCGCTGGTTTCAACCGCGGCGGACTTTCCGACGGTGCGGCTGGGATTCCAGTTACAGCAGTTACTGAACGTCTTGTCTCTAAAGACAGAGACACACTATACGAATCACGTATTAATCCGATTGCATCGTTCCCGAATTCAGGAATTGTGGTATTTGGTCAGAAGACACTACAAGAGCGAGCATCGGCACTCGATAGAATTAACGTGAGACGATTGGTTATCTACCTTAAGAAGCAGATTTCGATCCTTTCAACACAGATTCTCTTTGAGCAAAATGTTCAAGCTACTTGGAACAGGTTTACCTCTCTTATCGAGCCATTTTTGGCGAATGTTAAGGTTCAATTCGGCATCACCGATTATAAACTGATTCTTGACTCGTCCACCACTACCCCTGATTTAGTCGATCAGAACATCTTGTATGCGAAGATCATGATTAAACCAGCCCGCGCCATCGAATACATCGCAATTGACTTTGTGGTTGCTTCCACCGGCGCATCATTTGACGATTAATAAAAGAGTGGAGTTTTCCCTCCGCCACACTAATTAAAATATAAACAGGAGTTATTAAATTATGCCATTCTGGTCAGAAAATTTTGGTCAAAGCGCGGACATGAAGGATCCCAAAAGAAACTTTAGGTTTGTGGTAGAATTCCAAGGAATCAGCGATCCCAACGCGGGGGGCGCCCAGTTATGGTACGCCAAATCCGTTACGAAACCTTCTTTTGCTATCAACGCAGCAGAACATAAGTATTTAAACCATACTTTCTATTATCCCGGCAATGTTAGCTGGAATGAAGTCACTGTGACGTTAGTCGATCCTGCTAGTCCGGACATGACTGCGACCTTGGCAGATATTATTCAGCTTTCTGGATATAGTCCGCCATCCTCTCCTGATGACTTAACCAGCATCTCTAAAGCCAAGGCTGCCAGTGGTTTAGGCACCGTCATCATCCGTCAGTTAGACGCCGATGGCAATGATTTAGAAACTTGGACATTATGGAACTCCTTCATTACAGACGTTAAATTCGGCGACAACCTGGAATACGGCAACGACGATTTAACGGAGCTTTCAGTCACCATGCGCTATGACTGGGCACGTGTTGTGACCAAGAACCCCTCCGTTGCAGCCGGCGGCGGAACCGAGTTCTTCAACGTATAACATAAAGACAAATTAAACAACGAGGTGTACATTGTCGAGAAATAAAGATCGCTTAGGGAATTCAAAACCGGAGGGTGACTCACTCCCCCCCCAAGCGCTCCAACAAAACACGAGCCCGGGATTCTCCTTTGTGGTTCCAACAGAGTTTGTAGAATTGCCGTCAGGTGGCAAATATTACCCAGAAGGTCATCCACTTCATGGCGAAGATAGCTTAGAAATTAAGCAGATGACAGCCAAAGAAGAAGATATGCTGACCTCCCGCACCCTTCTTAAGAAAGGGGTCGCACTAGATCGGGTGATCGAGAGTTTGATCCTAAACCCGCAGATTAGCGCTGATGACTTGCTTGTCGGCGATAAGAACGCAATTATCATATCCACCAGGGTTGCAGGCTACGGAAGTGAGTACACAACTCAAGTTAACTGCCCTAGCTGTGCTGCCACACAAGAATATACGTTTGATTTAAACGAGGCGAATATCTATACTGGCGAGAATGCTCATAAATTAGGCTTAGTAGATAATAATGATGGAACGTTTACAACTACACTACCACGTGCGCAGGTAGCTGTCACCTTCCGCCTCCTGACCGGTCGAGATGAAAAACGAATGGTAGCTCATCTTGAGAATGCACGCAAACGGAAGAAGCCAGAACAGGCTGTGACATTGCAATTGCACTGCATGATTATGGACGCCGGCGGCGATAACTCGCCTGAAGCTATTAAATATCTAATCGACAATATCCCTTCGATGGATTCCCGTCATCTCCGCTTAGCATATAACCTGGCTGCTCCTAACGTTGATTTAACACAGCATTTTGAATGCGCCGAGTGTAGTCATGAACAGGAAATGGAGGTGCCGCTCACTGCGGACTTTTTTTGGCCTGACCGATGAATACATTGAAAATGTTTACGAACAGTTCTTTTTCTTAAAATATTCCGGCGGTTGGTCATTTTCTGAAGCTTATAATTTGCCCCTTGGATTGCGGACATGGTTTGTCAAACGCCTTGTCAGGCAGTTAGAAGCAGAGGCAGAGGCATCCGAAAAGGCGTCTAAAGGCAACAAAAAGGGCTCCCAGACACTGAGTGCCCATAATCAGCCTACCACCCCATCCAAGTATAAATGAATTTGAGTCGAGGATAGTGATATCTTCGACTTTTCTTATATATAACTAATTATTTTGGAGACCTAATATATGGCTGATGAAACCACATATACCATCGCCGAGAAAGAGCGAATAGCGCAACTCGTTGCAGATGGCAAAAAAGATGAAGAGGCGATTAATCAAATAAAGAAAGAGCGCCTGCTCGTTGAGAGGGACTCTTTAAAGACCTTAGAAGATCGCGTTATAAAATACGAAGAATATTATAAGAAACTACAACAAGTCGAGGGCATCCAGAACAATGACCTGTTAATGGGTCGTCAAATGCTTGAGATCAATCAAACTAAACTTAAGCTCATGGAGATGGAGTTTAAGCAAGCGATCGATGTCACCGAAGCGCGCCATAAAGAATATGAGGAACTCAAAAACATAGTCGAGTCACAAAAAGAAGTCCTATCGACCCAAAATGAACTCAATGAGGAAATCGGCGCCTATACAGACCTCCAGAAAAAAGTCTACAAGAACACGCAAAAATGGCTCGTAGCGATGGATGAAGGGAAGACGATTGCCCTCGCAATAAGCAAAGCCAAGATGGGCATTGATAAGGCAGCCTCCAAAGGCATTAGCACGCTGGTTAATGTCACTAAAGACCTTATTTTCTCTTTTGATTCTGTTACAAAAGAATTCGAGAAAGCGACACAGCTAAACAAATCGTATACCAAGAGCATTGAAAAGACATATACCGAGTTAAACATTTACGGCGCCACATTAGAAGAAGTCTCCAAAGCTCAGACTGACTTAATTACTCAAGTCTCCGACTATACATTGATGCAAAAAGGTCAACGAGACGCACTCCTTGAAGTGGGCACCGTATTGGGCGATCTGGGCATTGCCACACAAGACTACGCACAGGGTGTCCAGAATTCTATCAAGTATTTTAGTCAGAGCGCCTTGGGCGCCCGCAGCACCGCACTGGAACTTAAATCAACTGCTGAGGCTTTAGGCGTTATCCCTGGGCAGATGGCAGCAGAATACGCCAAGATGGGACCAGCACTAGCGAAATTTGGAGAGCAGGGCGTTCGAGCATTCAAGGACTTAGCGAGAATTCAAAAGATTACCGGCATGGAGATGCAAAAGGTCCTCAATATCACCAATAAGTTTGATACGTTCGAAGGCGCCGCAGAACAAGCCGGAAAACTTAACGCCGCTCTCGGCGGAAACTTCGTAAACGCCATGGATCTCATGATGGCGACCGATCCAGCCGAACGCTTTAGCATGATTCGCGACTCCATCCTCGATGCGGGGCTTTCATTCGACAGCATGTCGTACTATCAGAAACAATTTTATACGGAGTCCTTGGGGCTCTCAGACGTCGGCGATTTGGCACTTATGCTGTCTGGCAACATGGATACTTTAGGCGCCGCCACCAACCAATCAGCCGCCGAGCTAATCGCCCAAAAAGAAAAAGCACAAGAGAACATGAAAATTCAAGAAAAGCTCAAATCAGTGTTTATTGAGATGGGCGAAGCGCTTATTCCGCTGGCAGAAACTCTAAGTGATATAGCTACGATTCTTCAAAAAAAGATGTGGATTGTAAAAACGATAACGGGGCTCTTTGTCGCATGGAAAGTAGTCACCGCCCTAATTGCCGTGCAGAATGCCTGGCTGACAGTCTCGATGTGGGGTTTGGCAGCAGGTGAAACGGCAGTCGAAAAATCCGGCAGAAAAGCATGGATTGTAATGGGTTTGATTGCGCTAGCCGCCGTCGCCATCGGTTTGGCGTTTATGATCATGTCCCCCTCTAAACTCGTGCTAGCCTTTTTCGGATTCGCCGCCGCACTTTACGCGGTGTCTAAAGTAGGCAATAAAGCCGCCGGCACGCTTCAAAGATTGGCACTTCCGATCCTGCAAGTCGGCGCCGGAATAGCAATGGCAGCACTCAGCCTAGCAGCCATGGCAGCAGCATTTTCGCTGCTCGATGTGGCTCAAATGGCTGGAATGGGCGCGATCTTGGTTGCGATGGGTGTGGGGGCGTATTTCCTTGCGCCTGCACTATCGGCGCTTGGAATCGCCCTAATCAACCCGGCTGTTGCCGGAGGCTTGCTGGTCTTCGGCGCCACAATACTTATGATCGGTGGCGCCATCGGCATTGCCGCAGCCGGCATCGGACTCATGGCTATGGGCTTTGCTAAATTATTTGAAGCCATCGATCTACCAAAGCTGTTGGGCGTTGGTTTATTTATGGCAGGGATCGTATTAGGCGCCCCGTTCTTGTTTCTCGGAGCGGCAGGACTCGCTGCTATGGGAGCCGGCTTTTTTGCAATGGCAGTCGGTTTGGCGTTGCTCAGCAGATCAAAACTCAAGTCAGTCGCTGATTTTGCGCAAGCTTTGGCTGAGGTCAAGTTAGGACAATTCCGTGAGTTAGCGGATACCATTGAGCGTGTAGCGGACGCTATGGATAATATGCCCAGGCACACCCTGTTTCGGTTCCAGGCGGTTATGGATGCCACAGATCTGGCGGCAACTGCAATCTCCGCTATGAATCGCACACACGCCCCTTCCACCGCGACAGCGGGCACAACTGGAGCCACCCGAAGCACTGAGATCGCGCAAGTTACTGTAAATCTTAAATTGGACAGTAAGGTTTTAGAGAAGAAGGTAATTAGCATACACAAGACGCAATCGGGTATTGAAGCCCGAGAAGCGCTTTATAATGAATCGTAAGGAGGAACCTAATGTCGACAGAGGAAAATGATAACAAAGACAAAAACTTTAATGCCGGCAAATTAGGTCAGTTTGTTAAGTCTGGCAAAACAGGCGCACAATTGGCGCAAGATGCTGCAGCTATTGCGACTGCCGCCAAATTCAATAAAGACTCAGTGGCTGCCGTCGCGTCGAAAGCTCAAGGCGAGCTATCCGATGGACAGCTGCAAACTCAGACCTATAAGCATATCTATGGACCTGACGGTTCCGACGCAAAGGGCAACGCAGGCTTTACAGTCTCGCTGCAGCACGTCCCTAGCGAAGAAAGCGTTTATTTTAAAGCTTTTTTAACAGCATTTAACGAAACTTATAAAACTGAGTGGGCGTCAGAGACAGTCTATGGTCGACCCGATCCCATTTTCATGTTTAAGGGCACAACACGCACGGTAAGCGTGGGTCTAACGCTGCCAGCCGCCACCGTTGGAGAAGGCTTTGAGAACATGTCAAAACTCCAGAAACTAATTCAGTTTCTATACCCCACATATGAAGACCCAGCCAATGCCCTCAGTATCACCCAATCTCCTCTTATTCGCCTTAAAATTATGAACCTGCTGTCCAAGGTTCTTGATTCCCGAGCATCGCTCGGCGGGACGGAGCCTCCAGGCACTCAAGGCGATCACTTGCACTTAAACACCAACATTGCCGGTGACGGCGTGTTAGGGCAAATTAGTAATTTAACAATTGATCACGGAGTGCACGATCCGTCTGTCGGCTCCTTCGAAATCAACAAAGGCACAATTTTACCCAAAGCCGTTGAAATTCAATTTGATTTCACAGTTTTACATGAGCATCCACTGGGGTGGGATGTGGCAGCAGATAAGAAAGACTTAGAATTCTCGGCACCCTATTTCCCATATAGTTTAAAACTCGATACTTTTTTGACTGCCGATGCCGCAGCAAACGCCAAGGAAAAAGCCGCCGCCGCAGCCAAAGCCAAAGCCGCCGCCGCCATCGCAGCAGCAGACGTCGCTGCCATATCGCCCCCCACGGCTCCCGCCGCTGC
>TARA_R110002096_G_scaffold26642_3_pt1 | contig 10309 bp, 5 predicted proteins | sample TARA_R110002096 | Tara Oceans TARA_R110002096 (sample SAMEA4397295) | marine metagenome | biome: Polar Biome; feature: [DCM] deep chlorophyll maximum layer (ENVO:01000326); material: water (ENVO:00002006), including particulate matter (ENVO:01000060) such as... | depth 35 m
ATTTAATATAAATCTGTATTATTTGTTATGAAACAAGGGGTTATCATTTATAAAAGCAGAGATGTTTTCATAAAACCCAAGCTAAATTCAACAAAAACACCCTCTATAATTCAAAGGGTGTTGAATCATTTTCTTTGACTTCTTAATAATTCAAAAAATATAAAATTTCAAGGTATATTGTACTGTTTCCCCTTTTTTTGTACTAGTTATTTATTAGATAATTCAATTCGTCTACTACCTTTTAATTCTTGTAATTCCAAGAGCAGTTTTTCATTAGTTCCTAGTATAGTTAAAAACTATTTCCTCTATAATAATCTAAAACCTTAACACGCAACACATATTCAAATTTTGTATTAGCTAGATTAACTTTAGCATTATCCAAATTATTCTTACTAGATATATAATTCAAGAAATTAGAAACTCCATTCTTGAATCTTATTTCGTTAATTCGATAAGACTCTTGATAAGCTTCAACTTGCTTTAATAAACTTTTATGACGCTTAAAAATAGTCTCCATATCAAAATGTACTTGAGCAATAGCATTTTTTATATCTAAGTGTGTACGTTCTAATTCTAGAACTGATTCCTCTACTCTATTTTTCTCTAATTTTACATTATTTCTGGCTCTAAACCCATTAAAAAGAGGAACATTTACTGCTACTCCAACAACAGTATTTAAATTATTATCTAACTGGTCTCTATAATTAATCTTTTCAGATAAGAAATTAGCTTGCTCTGTCATTACTGGCAAGTCAGCTCCATTTACTGTAACAAAATCACCACTATCAACAATACTAGAACCTGATGAAAAAAACGTTTCTGCAGCACTAGAATAATTGGTATTTACGCCACCAAAAACTGATATTACTGGCGTAAACTGAGATTTTGCAACACTAACACCTTTTTTTGCTGCTTCAATACGAAACGCTCTTGCCTTAAAAGTTGCCAAGTTTTGTAAGGCCTCTTTATAGACTTCATCTGCTGACAAATTATAGGTTTCAAAATCTAAAATAAAACCTTCTGTATTGATAATCAATCCTGTTTCTAAATTTAATATTCTTGATAAACTTAATTTTGCATTATTTAAGTTACTTTCAGATACTAAAATACTTGTTTCATCATTGGCAACTTGACCCAATATATCTGCATAATCTGCTGGGTTTCCAAATTCATTTTTATAAAAACCTTCTTGAATTTTAAGTTGTTTATTGGTAGCTTCTAAGCGTGCCTTATTTAAATCTAAAATAGCCTCAGCATTTAAAACTTGAAGATATGATAAGGTTACATTTAACACCAAATCTTGTTTTGCAGCTTCAATTTCTAATTCTGATGCTTTCTTATTTAAACTATTTTGCTTTAATGTATTCAATAACCGAAACCCATTAAAAATGGTTGCATCTAAACTTAAACCTAAGCTTGAAAATGTGAGTTCTTGATTTATAAAATCGTTTGTAAAAGGATCAATACTTCTACCATCATTAACACCTAAATTAAAATTACCATTAATACTTGGCAATAAATTTGCCTTGGATTGCTGATAGTTTACTTTGGCAGAATTAGCATTTAAATATGTTGATTTTAAATCTAAATTATTTTCTAAAGCTATAGAAATACAAGCCTCTAAAGAATAACTTTTTTCAAGTGTATTTTGAGTATACCCTTTAAGACTAATAAGTACGATAATTACGTATATAATTTTTTTATGTATCATGATTTAATATTATTCTTCAACTATTTTACCATCGAGTAAATTAATAATTCGAGACCCGTATGCAGCATTACTTTCAGAATGTGTTGCTTGAATTATGGTAACGCCTTCTTTATTTAATTCTGAAAATAGTTCCATTATTTCGGTACTTTGTTTTGAGTTTAAATTACCCGTTGGTTCATCTGCTAAAATCAATTTTGGTTTACCTATTAAAGCTCTTGCAATTCCAACCAATTGTTGTTGCCCGCCACTTAACTGAATTGGAAATAGATCTTTTTTTCCAACAATATTAAAACGGTCTAACATATCTGCTACAAGTGCTTTTCGTTCTGAAGACTTTACACTTTTATAAAGCAAAGGTGTTTCTATATTTTCAAAAACGGTTAACTCATCAATAAGATGATACGCTTGAAATACAAAACCTATATACTCTTTATAAAGTTTAGAACGGTTTCGCTCTTTCATACTATGTACGGGCTCACCCAGAAAAGTATAACCGCCATCTGTAAAATTATCAAGCATACCAATACAGTTAAGTAACGTAGATTTCCCAGAACCTGAAGGTCCCATGAGCGAAATAAATTCGCCTTCATTAACAGTAAGATTTACATTGTCTAAGAGTTTAACTTTATTACTACCAGAATTAACTTCTCGAGTTGCTTGACTTAGTTTTAATAATTTAGTTGCCATAATAATAATTGATTTTATGATTCTATTTGTGTAATCGAAGAGTCCCCGAAACTTAATCCTATTTTAACTGAAGCATTACCTTTGTAACGCAATTGAGCTTCTCCATAAGCTGTAAACTTAATCTCTTCAGAAGAATTAACGTTAAATTCTGCTTCTCCATAAGCTTTCAACTTAGATATTTTATTATCAACTTCTAGTAAATTGATTTTACTCTCGCCATAAGCTGTAATATTCTGATTTGCTGTAGTTCCTTTTTCAATCGTTAATATACTTTCGCCATAAACATCAACATCAAATTCCTGTAGTTTAATATCTTTAAAAGTTACCTGAGATTCACCATAAATTTTAAGTTTGAATTTTTCAATATCAATTAAACTTTCGCAAACTGTGCGTTGCTCACCTCTTAATGAAAGCTCTTCAATATTTTTATAAGTCACTTTAATTGTTAAAACTTTCCCTTTATAAATTGGTACTTTTCGTTTTACACCATCGATTACAACTTTTTCATGTTTAGTCGTTTCTTTAGCGTCATCCAAATATATTCGAAGTGTTTTTCCATTAACTTCAATATTTACTTTGTCATCTGATATTGTGTTTCCAAGAATAGTAACAGATTCTTCATCTCCTTGTACAAAAGTGGTTTCGATATGCGGACTTATAATGACTTTATTAAAAGGTTCTACTGCTTTTTTTGTTTGTGCGGTTATAATTTGACTTGTAAAAGCCAATGCCACGATTACTAAATATTTTAAATTTTTCATGATAATTTTATTTTTATGATTAATGATGAATTAAATTTATTGGGTTCTTAAACTTTTTATTGGGTTTGCAATTGCTGCTTTAACAGCCTGATAACCTACTGTTACAAATGTTATGATTAAAGCAAGACCTCCAGCTATTAGAAATACCGTCCAACCAATATCGATGCGATATGCAAAGTCTAGCAACCAATTATTCATTAGATAAAATGCTAATGGAAAACTGATCACTAATGAAATTAGAACCAATTTTATAAAATCTAAAGACAATAATTGTACAATTTTAGAAACACTGGCTCCAAAAACTTTACGTATTCCAATCTCTTTATTTCTTTGTTCTGCCATAAAGGCTGCCAAGCCAAACAAACCAAGACAAGCTACAATTACTGCTAAAATTGAAAATAACAATCCAACGATAGCCGTGCGTTGTTCCTTCTCATACAACAATTCTAAATTTTTATCTAAAAACGTATACTCAAATGTAGAGTTTGGTGCTATGGTTTTGAACGTATTTTCAAAGTTTGAAATTGTTTCTGCCAACATTTCATTTGTAAATCGGACTAATAAATATGATTTTGGCTCACGACTAGAGTTGTGAAATGCATAACCACCAATAGGATTATGAAGCGATGCAAAATTAAAATCATCCACAACACCATAGATATAAGCATTATCACCCAATTGCATTTCCACCTTTTTTCCGATAGCTTCTGTTGGAGTTAAACCTAAAAAGTCGACAGTGGTTTTATTAACAACCACCTCAACCAAAGTATCACTAGCTTGTTTGTTTTTAGGCAGTAACTGACCTGCTAAAAGTTTAAGTTGTAACACATCGGCAATGGCATGTTCAGAATTATTTGTGGAGATACTCATCGACTCATCCGTATTTGGTTTTCTAATACTTCTGCCACTCGTTCCGGCACCAGGATAACTTTGCGAGCGCACTACATTAGAGACATTTGGCAATTTCTGAAATGCATTTATTAAGGCGGTATTCCCTTCTCCACCTCGAATTCCTGCTGTTGATATAGCGATGATATTCTCTGGATTATAGCCTAAATTTTTATTCTGAATAAATTCTAATTGCTGATGAATAATCATAACTGCAATAATTAAAACCACAGACGCAGAAAACTGAGCAACCACCAACCCTTTTCTTACTATACTTGCCAAACCACCTTTATTGGCAGAAGGCTTTAAAGCTTCTTTTGGAGAAAATTGCGATAAATACAATGCAGGATATGAGCCCGAAACAAGACTCGTCACCAACCATATTAAACCCAAAAAGATGATGATTTTAAATGAAAAGAGCGATGATATTTCAAGAGCTTTACCAGCAATATCATTAAATACCGGTAATGCAAAAACTGCAAATAATACCCCTAAAAACATAGCTATTGCTGTAATTAATCCTGTCTCTATATAAAATCTAAAAATGACATCTTTAACTGATGCACCCAGCGTTTTATTAATACCTACATCTGTAGCCCGCTTTTGAGAACGTGCTGTGATTAAATTCATGTAATTAATACAAGCAATCACTAAAATTAATATCGCTAACGCTGTTAAGTTCTGAATTTGATTGATATCTCCATTACGCTCTGTATAACTATCTTTAATTGAAGAAGAATATAAATGTATACGCTCTAAAGGTTGCAGTAAAAAGTTAAACCACTGGTCATCTTTCTTTACATTAACATCTACTATATCTTGAATTTTAGCTTCAATAGCAGTCAAGTTTAGTACCCCTGAATTTAAAAGTACAAAGGTTTCAAAACTTGCATTATTCCAAGTTGGGTTCTTTGCAGCATATTGCATTGAAAATGGTGCAACCGCATTAAAATCTAATGAGCTATTATTAGGAAAATCTTTAAACACTCCCTTAACTTCAAAAGTATCTGTATCGTCTACAATTAATGTTTTTCCAATAGGATTTTCTGACCCGAAATAACGTTCTGCAGTACCTTCAGAAAGTAAAATTGCACCTGGTTTACTTAAGGCATCCGCCCCTATTCCTTTTACGATTTCAATAGCGAACATATCAAAAATTGAAGCATCTGCCCAATATAATTTCTTTTCAGAAAATACTTCGTTTTCTGTTTTGATGAATGCTGTGCTTCCAAAGCCATGTTTTAGTAATCGGCCTGCTTTTTCAACTTCAGGAATATTTGCTTGTAGTTCTGGAGCCACAGCAGAAGGTGAATTTGCCCAAATTTCAAGTTTATCATCTGTAGTATTTAGAAGCACACGATGAATACGGTCTTTATTAGCGTACATATTATCAAAACTGAGTTCATTCAAAATGAATAAAAACAAAATTAATGTGGTCGCCAAACCGATAGACAATCCTAGAATATTAATTATTGAGAATAGACGATTGGTCTTTAAACTTCTCCAAGCTATTTTAATGTATGTTTTTAACATTGATTTAGTTTTTATATGATGATTGTTTCAACTTTAATTGAGATTAAACTTATAAATTCCTCCCTTCTCAACTGAGAATCTATTCAGTTTTTAAACTATCTACAGGATTTGCCAATGCGGCTTTTACAGCTTGAAAACTTACCGTTAATAGCGCAATTAAAATAGCAACGACTCCTGCCATAACAAAAATCCACCAATTGATTTCTATACGATATGCGTAATCTTGAAGCCAATTATCCATGGCAAACCATGCTATTGGCATTGCAGTTAAAATTGAAATACCAACAAGCTTCAGAAAATCTTTAGATAATAATTTTACTAAGCCAGAAACGCTTGCTCCCAAGACTTTCCGTATTCCTATTTCCTTACTGCGTTGTTCTGCTGTGTAAGCTGCCAATCCAAAAAGGCCTAAGCATGAAATGAGTATTGCTAAAATGGCGAAGAGTTTCGAAAGTGTGCCAATAAGCTGTTCGCTTTTAAATTTAGCATTAAAGGCTTCATCTACAAAGCTATATTGAAATGGATAAGCTGGATTATGTTTTTTCATGACAGCTTCAACTTTTGATAACATTTTAGTCGTGGCGATTTCAGGGTTTGTTTTGAGATACATATAATTAGATTCACCGAGATAGTTAAAAAATAATACAGGATCACTTTGTCCATACATATCTTCAAATAAATAATCTTTTACAATTCCAATGACTGTGTACGTATCGCCTCGTGTTACTTTTTTACCGATGGCACTGCCTTCTCCCATTAATTTCGCGAAGGATTCTGTAATTAAAACACTAGTACTATCTTTAGTCACGTTTTCGCTAAAACCTCGACCTTCGGCAAGTTCCATTCCTGCGGTTTCTAGAAAATCTGAACTTATATATCTAAAGAAAATTAAGACATCTTCTGTATTGGTTCCTCCCGTCCATTCTAATCCAGAACCATTATTCCCACCAGATAAAATTTCAGAATTATTTAAGCCTACACTGCTAACAGCTCCCGTATTAACTAAGTCTTGTTTTATGATTGAAAACTTCTCTATCATCGTTCCGTTTACATTCATAGAAATGAGTTGATCTTTATTAAAGCCTAAATTTCTATTTTTTACATGTTGAATTTGTTGATACACTAATATGGTACATATAATAAAAACGATTGAAACTGTAAACTGCCCAACTACGAGACCTTTTCGAATAAAGCTGGCGGAACCTTGAGTCACTTTTAAACCTTTTAAGACTTCAACAGGCTTAAATGAAGATAAATAAAACGCTGGATACAAACCTGCAAAAATGCCGCAAACTAAAGTAATAGATAGTAATACAATAATATGTAATGGTTTTGCCAGACCTAATACTAAGTCTTTCTCAATAAGCAAATTGAATTGTGGCAACAAAACAAACAGGAGTACGATACTTACTAGAGTTGCCATAAAAGCTAGAATTAAAGCTTCAGAAATAAATTGAATAATTAATCTTGATCGACCAGAACCCATAGCTTTGCGTACACCAACTTCGTTTGCTCGTTTTTCACTTCGTGCTGTAGATAAATTCATGAAGTTGATGCATGCAATAAGCAAGATGATTAAGGCAATAATAGTAAATAATCGCACATAAGTAATGCGTCCATCAACTTGCTTGCCATTTTCAAAATTATCCTTTAAATGCCAATCTTTTATGGAATGTAAAAATGCTTTTGAATCGCTGTCATCGGTTTTCTTTTCAAGTAAATTTCGGACTTGCGTATCAACTGCCCCAAAATCAGCTTCAGGCGCTAACTCTACAAACGTATCTGCAAAAAAACTACCATAGCCTTCTGTCCATTCCTTACCATCTGTAAAACGCTCAAAAGGTGCAATCCAATTAAAAGGAAAAGTTACATTTTTAGGCAGATTTTCTATAACACCAGATATCATGTAGTTCTCCAAATTATCAACTCTCAATACTTTTCCTATTACTTTTGTATTTGTGCCATAAAGTTGTTCTGCTGTTTCCTTTGTTATAACAATGGCGTTTGAGTTTTTAAACGCTTCTTTTGGATTTCCTTCAATAAAAGATAAACTAAAAATTTCCATAAAATCTGCGTCAACAAAACGTCCAGAGCTATTGATAGCATTATCATTAACTGCGAATAAAAAATCTCTTTGCTTAGTACGCGACGCCCTTACAACGCCAGGGATTTCGGTTTTCATAGCCTCCGCCAAAGGTCCTGGCGTAGAATTGAAAGTTCGCCATTCACCTTCATATTTCTGATGTGTTGGCACATAATAGACTTGATCTTGTTTATCAAATTCAGAATTAAAACTTACCTCATCCTCTACCCAAAGAAAGATTAAACTCGCACAAGTAATTCCTATCGCTAATCCGAAAATATTTAAGAAACTATACCCTTTATTTTTACGTAAAGTTCTGAATGCTATTTTTATATAATTGAAAATCATAATCGTATTTTTGATAGAAATAATTGCTTCTACATATTATATAGTGAAGATGATGCCAAACATTTAATTAATTGATATTCAATATTTTATGAATAATTTTAAAATTGAAAGTGTTCGATTTTGATACACTTCTTGTTCGTAATCGAACACATTAGAAAATTGAAGAATTTGATTGGTTTAAAATTATATTGATTTGTTTTTTAGGTGAATTTATTTTGGTAATCTTTTCGTCAACTCCACATAGGAAATGGAGGTTTATTCTGAGCGTAAAGATTTTACAGGATTAGCGATAGCTGCTTTAATAGCTTGGAAACTAACCGTAAAGATTGCAATTAAAATGGCAACGCTACCCGCAATAACAAAAACTAACCAATTAATTTTAATCCGATAGGCATAATCTTGAAGCCAATTATCCATAACAAACCAAGCCAATGGTATTGAAATGATAATGGAAATAAAAACAAGTTTCAAAAAATCTTTTGATAGTAGTTTTACGATTCCAGAAACACTAGCTCCTAAAACTTTGCGCACACCTATTTCTTTACTCCGCTGTTCAGCAGTATATGCTGCCAAACCAAAAAGTCCTAAACAGGATATAAGTATGGCTAATAAAGCAAAGATTTGAGAAAGTTTCCCTACGAGTTGTTCACTTTTAAACTTATCATTAAAAATTTCATCAATAAAGAAAGCTTCAAAAGGTACAGCTGGGTTGTGTTTTTTCATAATCGTTTCAATACCAGAAATAACCGAAGTTAAAGCAATCCCTTTCTGAGTTTTAACATATATAAAATCCCCGTAATTATTATTATTAAAAAACATTACCGGATCACTTGTGCCATACATATCACCATATAAATAATCATTAACTACCCCTATGACTTTATAAGATTTTTTATCATTAAATATTTTTTTACCCACTGCACTACCTGTGCCCATTAAACTTGCAAATGATTTAGTAATTAAAACGTTTGTACTGTCTTTTACCATACTATCACTAAAATCTCTACCCTCAATAATTTCCATACCTGTCGTCTCAACAAACTCTGAACTCACATATCTTTGGGTAATTAAAATAGCTTCTGTAGTCGTGGCTCCATCCCACCGGAACCCAGTACGATTGCCACCTCCAGAGAGTATAACCGAATTACTCAGCGCGACATTTTTAACAGTACCTGTATTTATGAGCTCTTGCTTTATGACTTCAAATTTTTGAATAATCTCGTTATTAGATCTCATTACGATTAGTTGATCTTTATCATAGCCTAAATCTCTATTTTTTACATGTTGAATTTGTTGATATACCAATATGGTACCAATAATAAACACAATTGAAATAGTGAATTGCACAACAACTAATCCTTTCCGGATAAAAGAAACTGAGCCCTGTGTTACCTGTAAACCTTTAAGTACCTCTACTGGTTTAAATGACGACAAATAAAATGCTGGATATAGTCCTGCAAAGATTCCACAGATAAGTATAATGAGGACTAAAAATGAAATATGAGAAAGTTTTGTGAGACCAAGAACCAAATCTTTTTCTAATAAAATATTGAATTGAGGCAATAGAATGACTAGTAATAACACACTTGTTAGAGTTGCCACAAAAGCTAAGGTTAAAGATTCCGAAATAAATTGAATAATCAACCGATACCGGCTAGAACCCATTGCTTTTCTAACGCCAACTTCATTAGCCCGCTTCGCACTACGTGCGGTAGATAAGTTCATAAAATTAATACAAGCGATGAGCAATATAATAAAAGCAATAACTGCGAATAAACGCACATAAGTAATGCGTCCGCCAACTATTTTTCCATCTTCAAACTTTGACCTTAAATGCCAATCTTTAATACTATGTAAAAAAGCATAAGTACCAGAATGGCTATTCTTGTTTTTATCCAATAAAACTTGACGAACTTTAGCATCAACTTTAGCAAAATTTGCACCTTCAGCTAATTTAACAAAAGTATCTGCGAAATTATTATCGTAATCTAGTATCCAATCTTTTCCTTTTGAATATCTCTCAAAAGGGGCCAGCCAATTAAATCCAAAAGTAACATTACTAGGAAGGTCTTTGATTACTCCTGTAACGCGATAATTACTTCCATCGTTTAAACTTATGGTTTCCCCGAGCACTTTTCTGTTTTTTCCATAAAGAAGCTCAGCCGTTTTTTCTGTAAGCACTATAGACTCTGGGTTCTCAAATGCATCTGTTATATTACCTTCTACAAAAGTTAAACTAAAAATATCAAAAATATCTTTGTCTGCGTATTTACCTATACTATTTATATGGTCATCACC
>TARA_R110002096_G_scaffold371455_5_pt1 | contig 10309 bp, 3 predicted proteins | sample TARA_R110002096 | Tara Oceans TARA_R110002096 (sample SAMEA4397295) | marine metagenome | biome: Polar Biome; feature: [DCM] deep chlorophyll maximum layer (ENVO:01000326); material: water (ENVO:00002006), including particulate matter (ENVO:01000060) such as... | depth 35 m
CGCGTTGATCGGCGGCAATGACCGAATTGGTTGCTGCATTGGCCGCCCCACCGGTGCTGGCCGGCAGGTGACTCTGCATCCCCGCAATTCCTGCGGCGGCCGCCAGAGCGTTGAGCGTGGCGGGTCCGCCATTTTCCGACAGAGCACCCAAATCGGGATCAACCACAATGCGGCCATCGGTATCGCCGCTCAAGGTACCGCCCTGACGGACGCCAAGCAGGTTTTCCCCCGCGAGTACGATGTTGCCGTTGGTGTCGCCATCCCGATTGGTGTTGTCGATATCGCGATGGTTACCAAACACGATGCTGTTTTCGATCGTGATCGTTGAACTTCCACGCTGAATCCCGCCGCCATTCCGGGTTGCCCCGTTGTCGGAGACGGTGACGTGGTTCAGGTTCACCGTCGAGGCATTGGTAAAGTAGATTGCGCCGCCATCGCGGTCGTTTACGAAGGCGCCACCGCCATTTCCGTTGATGCCGTCCCGGTTACCACTGAAGGTTACGTTGGTCGCGGTGAGGGACGAACCGTCCGTCTCCCCCCAGATCGCGCCGCCGTGACCATCCGAAGTGTTGCCGGACACTTCCCCGTTTACGAGGACAATCGTCCCGCGATTGGCCGTGGAAATCGCGCCGCCACGCCCCCGGCCTTCATTGCCGTCGGAATCGGTGCTGTTGCCGCGAAGGATGAAGTTGGTGAGATGTAAGAGACCGTCGTCCACGTAAACCCCTCCGCCGCGGCCATAGGAATGGTTGTCGGCAATGATGACGTTGCTTCCCGTGAAAGAAGCCTCCGCGCCACCCAGGTAGATGGCGCCACCACGGCGATCCTGACCGGTGGAACTGACGGAGGCCGCGGTGTCGAGATCGTAATTCGTGCGGTTGTCCGTGAACACCACCGAATCGCCCGTCACCGTGCCTGCGGAATAAATTGCACCGCCGTATTCGGTGCGAACCGCGTTGCCCGTGAAGGTGACGTCCTGCAGGGTCAACTTCGATTGATCGGAAGCCAGGTAGATCGCGCCGCCCCGCCGGTTCGATTCATTGCGCAGCACGTCGACACTGGTCAGGTTGACGATCGAAGCGTTCTGCTGCATGATCGCGCCGCCCGTCCGCGGCGACCGGTTATCGGCAATGGTCGCATCAGTGATATTGACCGTCGTATTCGCGTGCGTGATGAAAATCGCGCCGCCACCGCGATTGTCGTCGTTGGTCTCCACGGTGGTGTTGTTGGAGATTGTCGAGGTCTTGATCCCGGGCGTGCTGGAATTAATGGTGATCACCGAGGAACGATCGCCGTATATCGCGCCCCCCCGACCTTCGGCATTGTTGTTTGTGAGGGAGGCATCCGTCAGGTTGACCTTTGAGCCGCCGGTCACGTAGATCGCGCCGCCGACGTGGTTGCCGGGATTGGCGACATAGTCGCGATCTCCCGCATGGTTGAAGGTAAAGCTCGAGTTGGTGGAATTAAACGTTCCAGCCCTTACGGCGACGCCTCCACCATGTTGATTAATGGAACTGTTTTGCGTGATCGTCCCATTGTCAAAATTCACGGTGACAGCACCTTCCAGCATCAAACCACCACCGTCGTCCTCGCTGAAGTTGCCTTGAATGGTGGTGCCGTCAAAATTGACGGTAACCGCTCCCTTGATCGACAGACCAGCCCCATCGTCGTCCGCGTAGTTGCCGAAATCGATTTTCCCATCGCCCGCCTGAGGTCCTCCAATCAATCCGCCGACGAAATTCACCGTGTTGTTGGTCCCTGCAATCATTCCGCCGCCGCCATCGCGGTCGGTATTGGTCGCCTGAGCCGCGAAAGCAACGTTGTCAAAACTGGTGGCGGCATCCGTGTCCTGCGCGGTGTTCTCGACCACGTTTCGTTGAATCGTGACGTTTTCGAACGTCGCCGTGTGGTCGCTTCCCACCAGGATGAAGCCGCCGCCGTCATCTTTCGTGGAGTTGTCGAGAATGGAGACGTTCTTGAGTTCCAGAACGTTGTTCTGACCCGTGAAGTAGAATCCACCACCATCAGCCGTACCATCGTCGTTGAACGAGGCCTTGTTGGCCGAGACTTCCACGCCATCCATGACGACGGTCGTTGTGGACGCGATGTTGCCGGTCGCAAGAAATCCGCCGCCATGATCGCCGGCAATGTTTTCGCTAATTTTGCCGCCGGTCATGACCACCGTAGATCCCCGAAGCCCACTGCTCGTTGCGTAAAAACCCCCACCTTGGTTGCCGCTGCCTCGAATCGCCTGGTTGCCAACGATTTCCACGTTGGTCAGAATCACGGTGGCTCCATCAGCGCGAAACCCCGCCCCGTGGTCGTTGTCCACAGTGACTCCGCCGGTGATGGTAAGACCGCTGAAAAACGCCGTGACCGCAGGTTGAATGTCGAAGACCCGGCCGATTCCGCCGCCATCGATGATGGTGTTCGCGGCGCCATTGCCCTTAAAAACGATCGCGCCGTTGGTCTTCCTGAGGTCGTAGTCTTCCCCGGCGTTGTTGTTTTCGTCTCCCGTCGTACTCAGGGAGGTGACGATGTTGCTGGTATCGAGCGCGGAATTGAAGGTGATGACAAAATCCCCGGCGCCACTGGCGTTGGCAATGTTGATCGCCTCGCGCAGCGAAACCGAACCATCGGTGTCGGAAGTGGTCTCGATCGTCCCGGTTTCCACCAGCGTGTTGACTTCGATCGTCCCGGCGGCCGGGGTCATGGGACTCGCCAGCGGATTGAACACGGTGATGGTGTCGGACTGCGTCACCGTTTGATTGGTCGTCAAATCCGTGACAGTGAGAGTCACCGTCCAGGTTTCGGAAACCGTTTCCGCGCTGGCAATGGTGTGGGTAAAGCTGACGGCGTCCGTTTCGTTTTCGGCGGGATCGACCGCCGTGGAGTTGGTGGCGGTGAAAATGTCGGAAGTTCCGTCGTTCACCGTCCACGCGAACTGAACATCTCCCGCGCCGGTGGAGTTGGCCACGGCATCCAGGTTGATCTCGACTCCGCTAACGCCTAAAGCTGGCAGATTAAGCGCGTCCAGAGTCAAGGCGGTGGCGAGTCCGTTCAACTCGACGGCCCCGCGATCGCTCGAGGCAGTCGTTCCGCCGTTCGCCGGGCGGCCCGCTCCCGTTTGATCCGCCGCGAGGACTTCCGTGGTGACGGCGTCCACGATATTGGAGGCACCGGCGTCCGGGATGTAAACCTGGACGTGAGCGGTTGCCGAAGTCGCCGCGCTCGAGCCCGCATTGGAGGCTCCCACCAGGAAGGCGTTGCTCAGCGCGTTGAGGGTGGCATTCGTGTTGCCCTGGTAGGTATCGACCAGGTTAAGCGCGGTTGCACCCTGAGTGCCGCCCACATTGCGCGCCGCTCCGGCGTTGTTCTCGTTTTGGGTAACGACCGAGGCAACCACGTTCACGTTGTGGGCATCGCGCCGGATTCCCGCGCCATTGTTGGCGACGTTTTCGGAGAATGTGGTGTGAGTCAGGTTGGAGATGCCCCGCCGGTTGTACCAGCCTCCACCATTCCGATTCTGGACGTAATCCGGAGTTGTATCGCCGCCTTCCGCCCGGGTAAATCCGGCGTAGTTGCCGGAAAACGTGCTGTTTTCCACTGTGCTGCGCAAATTCCAGTCCCAGCTGGCCACACCACCGCCATGATCGCGGGCCACGTTTCCAGCGACGGTCGAATTCGTCATCGTGAACTGAACGTCGTTCTGCATCATCAAGCCTCCGCCGTATTGGGTAGCCTCATTATCCAAAATCGCGGAATTGTGAACGTCCAGCTTCGTTCTTCCGACCACTCGGATACCACCACCATGTGAGTTGACGGTTCGGACAGTGCCCGCGGAGTCGTAGCCCGCCAAGTTTCCTTGAATGAGCGAACCACTAATCAAAACCTTGGAGTCATCGTTGATGTGGAGTCCGCCTCCGTCATCCCGCGCAATGTTATCAGAGACAGTACTGTCAATCAGTTCCAAAACGGTGCGTTCCCGGCCATAAATCCCGCCGCCTTCAGAGCCCCCGTTTCCGCTGCCGGTTGCCGTGGTAACATCCCCAATACTATAAGTGTGGGTAGTTTGAACGACCGAATATCCGCTTGCGGTGGTCTTGTTGATCCCGGTCTTGTTTCCCGTAATGATCGTGTTCTCGAAACGCACCAAAATGGGCTCGCCTTCGATGTAGACGCCACCGCCGCGATCCCAAGAGACATTGCTAGAGATCACCGAATCGGTGAAGATCACATCGGACCGGTTATCAAGAAACAGCCCGCCACCGTCATCATCGTTGCCGTCTCCTGCGGCGTTTTGATCAATCGTGACGTGATCGCCACGCAGAATTCCGTTGTTGTTACGAATTCCTCCGCCATCGCCGACATCGGAGATGTTGTTCTGAATGGTGACATAGCTGAGATTGAATTCGGAGATCTCGGAATTGTTGTTCAACGCTCCCCCACCGGCACGTGCGTAGTTGCCGGAAATCGACACCGCCTGAGTCGATGTGCCGATGATGTTAACCACACTACCGTTGGAGCTGTTCGTAATCGCGCCGCCCCACTCCGCACGGTTGTTGGTGAAAGTGGAGTTGCCCGAAATATTCAGAACCGACTGATCGCTGTTGAAAACGGCGCCGCCTGATCCCTGAAGCGTCCCGTCACCGCCCGCGTAGGTTCCGTTTTGCCGGCTGGTCTCATTGGCTTGGAAGGTGACGTTTTCCAGATTGACGATGCCGCCCAGATAGTTCCAAAGCGCTCCACCACTGCGGTCGGAGTTGTTATAGATGGTGTAGTTCCCCTCCCAAGTGTTCCCATCCGCGTTCACCGTGCCGCCCTGATTGAATCCACCACCGCCATGGCCCCAAGCATAGTTGTTCCGAACGTCACTGTTGGCATCAAGATTCAAGATGCCGCCGTCCCCATTGAAGAATCCGCCACCATGACCGTCGCGCCGGTTCGCCCCATTCAGATCCAGGGTGTAGTTGCCCTCAATATCGGTATTCACCAAGGTCATCGTGCCGTGGTTGTAAATGCCGCCACCGTAAAAGTCTTCAGCCACGTTATTGCTGATGATCGAATCGGTCAGATTCATGATCGCCCCTTCGTGCGCGTTGTAAACACCACCGGCCCGATCGCGAGCCAGGTTGGAGTCGATGGTCACCCTCGTGCCATCAATCCGTGACCCCGCCTGCTCGTTGTGGATCGCCGCTCCGTAGCGGGCGTCGTGGTTCGTTATCGTAACATCCGTCAGCGTCACCCGCCCCTCGACCCGATTTCGCAACGCACCGCCGTCGAAATCCGCATCGTTGTTGTCGAAAACCAGATCCGTGCCGCCAAATCCGCCCTCCACGAACAACGTCGCCCCGTCGTTGTAGATCCCCGCGCCGTTGTCCGCAGTGTTGTTGCGAATCTGGGAGTTGGTGCTGCCGCTGCCCGTAATGGTGAGGGTCGTCCCCACATTCGCCCGCGCCGCCCCACCATTGATGGCCGCGATGTTCCCGTTGAAATCAACGCCCTCAAACGTGGCTTCACCTCCGACGCTCCACATGTAGAAGCCAGCTCCGTCTCGTGCTTCGTTCCCCGAGATCTCGCCGCCGGTCCACGTCGTCCGTGCCGCGCTACCATTGCTGAACAACCCACCGCCACCTGCGGTTTCGTTCCCGCCATTGCGATTCGCCTTGTTGCCGATCAGGTCGGAATCGGTCGCAACAATCGTCCTGCTGTTGTTATAAATGCCGCCTCCACGGGCATTGGTGCTGTTGTCGACCGTATCCTGCACCTCGTTGCCGGAAACGGCGACCCGGGTCAGGGTCAGCGTGCCACCGTTGTGGTAAATTCCCGCGCCATCGCCCTCGGTGAGGAAACCACCCGTGATCGTGAGATCCTGGAAGGTGACGTTTGCGCCGTTCGTGATGTTGAACACCCGGCTTAGCCCACCCGCGTCAATAAAGGTCTGTCCTTTGCCCTGTCCCGCAATCGTGATGATCCGGTTACCTCCGATCGCGTTTCCGTCGATTGTGATTTGGCCGTTGGTCAGGTCGTAAGTGTCAACTTGATCAAGCGTAACCGTGTCTCCATCCACAGCCTGCGCGATCGCCGCCCGCAAATCGGTGCCGGAACCATCATCGGCAGTGTTGGAAACCGAAACATCCGCGTGCGCCACATGAGCAACGCTACCAACCACGGCATCATCGGCCTGTCCTTCAACCGGCAGCCGCCGCTCACCTTCCGCGTAACCTCCATACATCAATTCCCCAAAATTCTCGGGCAGGTAGGTATCCGCCAGTCCCAACGCGTGCCCCTGCTCGTGTAAAACCACGCTCAGCAAATCCACTCGATCCTCAGCCTCCCCAATGGCTGCGAACAACCGGGATTCAGGCCCTCTCGAAATGAATTCCACATCGTCCATCGGCGTGGAATCGACAAACCAGCTCATCCCCGACGCATCGTCGTCAATCCGGATGATGTTGTTCGCCCCGTCATACTGAGCGAGCGACAGCCCTGCCAGATCCCCGATCTCATAGGTAACGTTGGCCAGGGCCAGTGATTGCTCCTCCGTCAAGCCCGCCAAATGCCAGCGTTCTTCCGCCGCAGTTGCGATCTCCTCCAACACTTCAGCCGACAAATCCGGCATTCCCGTCGTTCCCTGAACCTCGATTTCAGCAGGAGCACTGATCAACTCGTTCCCTAAATCATTGGCGCTCCCCTCTGCCTGGGGCGCCCCGCCATCCACACCCTGCTCCTCTGGATCCGGCAACAAATCCGTCAGCAAATGAACCTCGGTCTCCAAAACCGACTCCGGCGCGGCCTGCAACTCCTCGGCGCCAACCTCAGTCACCTCATTGGGAGCCGAAGTCGCGGAATGGTCTTCCGGCGTCGATGCGGACGGTTCCTGAGCTGGCTCAGGAGACTCGGCTACCTCGGGAGCAGCGTCACCATCCACCGGGGCGGCCGAATAGAGAATGCGCGGCTCAAGGGCATCAAACATCAGCTTGCGTTTGCCGTCGCCGGATGTCGAATCGGTTTCGCGCTGACCAAAGAGACGGGAAATCAGGCTGCGCTTGTTTTTGTTATTATCAGGTTCGCTATTCATCATCTAGGGGGGGAAGGGGGAGAAAAAAGGGCATAAAAAAACCGCGCCTCCATCCGGCCAAATTCGGCAGGGCAGATCGCGGTTCGTCCGTTTCGGAGAACTTGAGAAAGGGATTCGGGATCGGCGGCATCGCCGTGGCTCGGCGCGCGATTCCCAAAGAGATTCATATAACTGAGCTGGTCGCAGATGGCTGCGAGGAAGCCTGCTTCAAGCGGCGCTGCCGGTGGCAGAAAATGCATTCGTTTGAAAGCAGAGCGGCTCAGCGTAACTGCCGACCGCTTTTTGCCATCCTGCCAGGAAGAGAGCACCCAACGCGAAGCTCCCCTCTTGACTCCAGTTGGGAGCGGAACTAAATCCCGTGTCGGAACAGCAACCTCCAAATTCGGCTCTTCGGTCGAATCGTAAGTCGTCTCAGGAGCCTCCGTTGCCAAAATTTGACTCGGCTCCGGAGCTTCTGTAATGAAGATGTGGGGGGGGCAGTCCACGTTGAAGACAGGGACGTTGATCAGGAGACGAGCGGGCTCTGACTCCCAAGGGGGGCGTTTTTGAAAGGGGGTGGGTTTTTAGTTGAGCTCCATTTCAACAAGCTTTCGGATAAGAATCTTGTAATAAACGAACAAATTTCGTTAAAAACCGAGCACACCAACCAAGTCGCAGTGGTTCTGAAGTATGGCGGTGTGGATCTGAGTAATCCCTGGTTATTCGCAGTCGTCGAATCGCCCTCGACCAGCCCAGCTGGAGCCTGAGACGAAAAACGCGAGATTGGTCGAACTCTTGCCGTGTCCATCCCAAACCTGCGCTGCGGTTGCCTGTCGGGCCTTCCCGCGGCCTTTGCCATTTCTTCGGAGTTGCCCTCCGCGCTCAGGGAAAGCGAGCCCCCCAATCCCACCGTCACCATCATTGCCACGCGAACCTCAGCGGAATGGGACCGGTTTCGCCAAGATCATAAAAAGTCGGGCTAGCGGGATTCGAACCCACGACCTCTGCACCCCCAGTGCAGCGCGCTACCAGACTGCGCTATAGCCCGATTTGATTCCGAAACCGGACCATGATCAAAGGGCTGAATCGTTGCGATTGCAAGCGGAAGGTCAAGAATAGAAGGGCAAGGGTTCAACAACTTATGCGGCAGTCGCAGCAAACCATGCAGGGTTTCTTTGCAACATTGGGTGAAATATTCTTGGAAAGCGAGCGTGTAGTTGAGACTGGGTCTCAAAATCAATTTGATTTCTCGAATCCAACAGTTATGAGACTCAGTCTCAATCCCCCTAATCCCATGGTCATTCAGCACCCCAATTCTTCTCCCAAATCCGAAAGGGCTTCAGAGAACTCGGCTGACAAGATCGTGTGCCATTGCCACGATGTGAGAGAATCGACGGTTCGCGACGCGATCGTCCAGAACCTGGCGGAGTCGGTCGCGGAGGTGACTCTCAGCACCTGTGCCGGCGGAAGTTGCCAGGCCTGTCACTGCAAAATCAAACGAATGCTCAAGGGGGAACCTCCCGTTCCCGAGTCAACCACTGCATTCTGCCAACAATGCAACAGCCTCACTGCAATTTGCGTTTGCACTGCCGCTTAGGATCAGGACACTGCCGAATACACGATTAATATGAAAGGAAACGACCAAGTTATTGAGGCGCTGAACGCAGGACTGACGATCGAGCTAACAGCGATCAACCTTTACTTCATCAACGCGAAGATGTGCAAGGACTGGGGACTCGAGCGCCTCGCCAAACATTTTTACGATGAGTCGATCGAGGAAATGAAGCACGCTGAGGAAGTGATCGACCGCATTTTGTATCTGGAGGGCACTCCGGAAATCGCCCGCTACGACCAGATCAAAGTCGGGAAGACTCCAGAGAAACAGATCGAGAATTCCTACGAACTGGAGAAGAAGGGCGTCGCCACCTACAACGAGGGCGTCGGCATTTGCACCGAACATAAGGATGCTGGTAGCCGGGATTTGATGGAGCGGATGGTGGTCGAGTCTGAAGAAAGCATCGACTGGGCCGAGTCTCAGTTTGACCTGATCAAGATGGTCGGAATGGAGAACTACCTTGCTCAGCAAATGGGTGAGGGCGAGGAAGGCTGATTGCCGCCTCCCGTTTCCTTTCGATCAACAGCGTCTTCCGTCGAAGCGATGTCACTGCCTGCCGACGGCGCGCTCCGACATCAGGGTTAAGGTTTGAATGTTCACTTGGATTTCGACTCGGCGCGGGCAGGCAGTTGACCATCCGCGTCTTGTTCGCTGTTGGTTTGTTCGTTGTCGCTGGCTGCATGGTAGACTTCTGTGCCCACTGGAACATCAAACTTATGGATCTCCTTGGGAAGGGAAAATGGGGTGGCTTCAAGCCTCTTCGCACCAGGACGATAGCTGATCATCTCGATGTCTTGCAGATTCGTTTCGATAATATCCCCGAGAGGAGTTCGAAGGATTAGGGGATCGCCTTTCTGGACGTTTGGAGTCCCCTCAGTTCATGGGATACCTGGGACAACCACAACGCCTCGCCCCAAAATGGCAAAACGGTCGGTAATCGTGAAAAGGTAAGTATGATCCTGAAGGTTCATATCGTCGAGCTTAGATCACTATCATAAACTTGGACTGCTCGAAATATTCATCGATCTCAATTGGAAGCGTGTCCTCGCGGTCGGCTAAAACTGTAAATCCGCCTCGATTGTGAGGCTCAATGGTATCAACACGATTAATTCCCGGAGCGCCTTCGACACATGCCCTGAGCATCTCAACAAGATTAGGATCCGCGCTGAGTGCTGCATCTCGGGGAACCACGCGTAAGTAGAGGTGCATTTTCTTCAGCGAACTTTCTTGCTTGGTGCAGTTGAACTGCACCTGTAGCCAATACTTTGCCCAAGGGCGGCTTCGTGGAAGGAAGAGGAACAGCGGTGTCTTTTCCTCGCCGTCCATCAAGACGTTCTAGCCCGCTTCGGATGTTGCCATTTGGCAAGCCCGGACGGTGTTGTGCATCAGCATGGCGATGGTCATGACGCCGACCCCACCAGGGACCGGAGTGATCGCTGACGTTTTCTCAGCAACGGCAGTGAAATCCACGTCGCCGACCAGTCGATAGCCGCGTTTCGCCTCGGGATCGTCCACGCGGTTGATGCCGACATCAATGACGACGGCACCGTCTTTGACGAAGTCAGCCGTTACGTAATTGGCGCGCCCAATCGCGGCGACCACCACATCAGCTTCGCGACAAACCCCCGCCAAAT
>TARA_R110002096_G_scaffold113779_21_pt1 | contig 10304 bp, 11 predicted proteins | sample TARA_R110002096 | Tara Oceans TARA_R110002096 (sample SAMEA4397295) | marine metagenome | biome: Polar Biome; feature: [DCM] deep chlorophyll maximum layer (ENVO:01000326); material: water (ENVO:00002006), including particulate matter (ENVO:01000060) such as... | depth 35 m
CCAGGAAAAGGGGCTGAAAATCAGGGTCGGCCGTTTCCCCTTCATTGGTAATGGCAAGGCAATTGCCCTCGGTGAAGCGGAAGGGCTTGTAAAGACCGTATTTGATGCTAAAACCGGGGAACTGCTCGGCGCTCATATGGTGGGGGCCGAGGTTACTGAAATGATCCAGGGTTATACCATCGCCCGCACGCTGGAAACCACAGAAGCGGAATTGATGCATACGGTATTCCCTCATCCGACTTTGTCGGAAATGATGCATGAGAGTGTATTGGATGCATACGGTAAAGCGCTGCATTTTTAACGGTTAAGGTACAGGTTCATGACAAAAGTGACCAAGATTGAAAGCAATTCACAGTTCCGGCGCAAGCCAGACTGGATTCGGGTGAAGGCGCCTGTGTCCAAGGGCTATCATGAAACATTCAAGATGATGCGCGACCTGAACCTGAACACCGTGTGTGAAGAGGCGGCCTGTCCGAATATCGGCGAGTGCTGGCAGAAAAAACACGCCACCGTGATGATTCTTGGGGATACCTGCACCCGGGCCTGTCGTTTCTGCAATATCAAAACCGGCAAGGGTAATCCCGTTGACCCGATGGAGCCGGATAATGTGGCGATTGCCGCCGGTAAGATGGGGCTCAATCATATCGTGATTACTTCCGTTGACCGGGATGATCTGGAAGACGGCGGGGCGGATCAATTCGTCAAGGTGATCGCGGCCCTGCGCCGTGAAGCGCCCAACACCACCATCGAAATTCTCACGCCTGATTTTCGCAACAAGCCGGGAGCGCTGGAAAAAGTCGTCGCCGCCAAGCCGGATGTGTTCAACCATAATCTGGAAACCGTGCCGCGCAACTATAATCATATCCGTCCGGGCGCGCGCTATTTCCATTCCCTGCGTCTGCTGGACCGGGTCAAGGAAATTGATCCGACGATCTTCACCAAATCCGGCATTATGGTCGGGCTGGGGGAGACGGAAGCCGAAGTACTGCAGGTCATGGATGACATGCGCTCCGCCGATATCGATTTTATCACCATCGGGCAGTATCTCCAGCCGACCAAGAAGCATACCGAGCTGATTGATTATATTACGCCGGACCAGTTCGCCAAATACGCCAAGAAGGCCAAGTCGAAAGGCTTCCTGCATGTGGCGTCATCGCCGCTGACACGCTCCTCCCATCACGCGGGCGATGATTTCGAGGCATTGAAAGCCGCGCGGGCCGCGAAAGTTGCCGCCGAGGGCAGCCGGAAAGCTAAAGTCGATGCACCGATCGATATTGACGAGATGGCGAAGCTTAATCCCCTGAACGAGAGCTAGGTCTCCCTCCTATGCCGAAATTCACCGAAGTACGCGAGTTACCCTATTCGGCAGAGCAGATGTATCATCTGGTTGCGGACGTGGAAAAATACGCCGAGTTCCTGCCCTGGTGTCAGGGGGTGCGGGTCTATAACCGCACAGATGATAGTCTCTATGCCGACCTGATCATCGGGTTCAAGATGTTCCGCGAGCGCTTTACCTCCCATGTGACCTTTTCGGAGGGCCGGATCGAGGTGGAATATATCAAGGGGCCGTTAAAATATCTCCATAACCACTGGCAGTTCATTCCGCGCGCGGATGGGGGCTGTCATGTTGATTTTTTGGTTGATTTTGAATTTCGCAATCGCATTTTCGAAAAGCTGGTGGGGGGCATTTTCACCGAAGCGGTGCATCATATGATCGAAGCCTTTGAAACCCGTGCAGATGCATTGTATGGTGAGGCGCAGAAGTAGCTGTAAATATAAGGAATTATCTGTAATGTCATTCATGTTGCCTCATAAAATAGATGTGAACAATAACGCCTATAAAGTGGTGGCAACGGACAGAAAGACTATTGAAACGAGTGCATTTCTTGCAGACGGGCGTTTTACAGGCCCGGAGACTGTATTTTCTGAATTACCGTTCAATGAGGCCTCAGCATCATTGCGACCTGAAGCTCCGGGCGCATCCTATATATTCCATACAGCTTTTTGCTGCTCGACATTATTGGCAAAGGCTGCTGATCAACCAGGCCGGATGCTCTCTCTGAAAGAACCTGAGATATTGATGGACTTGGCAAATATTCGTCGCACTAATGTCAAGGATTCAAGAAGTGCCGCCATTTGGGCACAGCTGGCAGAGCTTACCTTTCGTCTTATGGATCAACCTCTTGTTTCTGGAGAGAGAAATTTACTCAAACCCACAAATTTGGCGAATAATATTTTAGAGGCGTTGCTTGTTTCGCCTGTAAAACGCCCGATCTTTATTATTTACAGTGACTTGAAGAGTTTTTTGACGTCATTGCTTAAGAAACAGGAAGAGGGCCGGGCATTCGGTCGAAAGATGTTTAATATTATTTCGCTGGATTTTCCTCAAATGCGCACTGATATAGGGGAGCGGCAGCTTTTTACTATGACGGATTTACAGGTAGGTGCACTGGCGTGGCATCTGCAGATGAATTATTTACTGGAAATGCTCAAACATCCTGCGGGGGCAGAAATTAAAACCATTCACTGCGATGACTTTTTGGCTGATACGTCCAATAATCTGTTTAAAATAGGTCAGCATCTGAAGTGCCACTTTACTCGGGAAGATGTGGATCGTCGGGTCATGGGGGATATTTTTCGAAAAAATTCAAAATTTGAGGACCAGGAATTCCAGACAAATGCCAGAGCGAAGACCAACAAAGCTATTCAGTCTGAGTATAATGATATTCTGGATATGATTGTCGAGTGGTCTCAATTCGCCTCAATCAGTAGTGCCCCGATGAGGCATATGCCACATGGAATTCTGAATGAAAGTCATGAAAAATAACATCGCGCGATCCATCCGGTAGGGATCGTCAGAAGACGTGTACTTGTTTCAAAATGAAATAGGTGTACACTGGGGTCTGTCTCTTTACGGCAATCCCTGGAAAATATCATGTACCAGATTGGCGGCCTTGCGACTGTGACTTGTGTGCTGCAGCGTAAATATCTGTATAAGCTTGGAACGCCGTTTTATCGGCGCTGTTCTTATAATATATCCCAATTCCTGAGCCAGATGGCGCTCCCCTTTAAGAGGAGCGGTTTGGTAAGAAGGACGGTTGGATTTATCCATGAGTTGCTCTTTATCGCCTTAGGCCGAGAGAGGGTTTATAGGCCAAGTTCTCTTTGATAATGACAAGTTGGGGGCCTTCGTATGCGACGGAATTTGTGGGGTGGGGGAACCGCATTAGTACGATTATGCATTTGAGGGTTACAGACATAAAGCTTATTTTTATGGCTATTTTCTGCATAGGATAATTGCACGGGCAGAAGAAAATTAATTCAGGAAAGAGAAATAAACACAGCAGGCATAATTGAACTTTTGTTCACTAATAACAAGAATGTCGGGTTTATGTCGGGTTTATGTCGTGTCACTGTCGGTCATTTGTCGTGTCAGATTGTGGGTAATGTTGATAGGTATATGAATATCTGTAAAGGTTCGGAATGATGAAGAAAAGACTTTGAAATGCAACTGAAAAAGCGGCGTTTAAGCAAAGGTTGGTCGCAAGAGCAACTGGCCGAGATTAGCGGCTTAAGCGTTCGCACGATTCAACGCCTTGAAAAAGGTGAAAAGCCCGGCTTGGAGACGTTGAATGCTTTAGCGGCGGGATTCGAGATTTCGAGTTCTGAGTTGCAGAAAGTCTCGGATGAACCTGCAAAGGTGGAAGTGATCGAAATTGCAGCGGAAGCTTTTATCCCTAAAAAATGGAAAGGCTTTATTCTTCACCTGGCGACATCAATGGTTGTGATTACCTGGTTGTTGGGAATGAATTATGCCTTTGAGCTGGAATCGGATCTGATCAACTGGCTTTCGTACCTGCTGGGGGTGTTTCTGGTGTTGCATGTGGGGAATTTAATCTGGACTGCAGATCGGCGTGACCCGCCGGATGCACCAAAGTGATGACTGGGTCAACTCTGCCGTTTCAGTCTGGCTGATTTAGAATTCTGGTTGATATAAAATGATGTCAGTGGACATCAGTTTTTAAATATTGAGCGAACTTCTTGGGGGGTGGGGAATGGTAAGGTGGGGATCTCCACATCTTGCCATTCCCTGTCCGGCTCTTCTCGCCAAACATCCCCTTGTTAGAATATCGAACAGTGCGTCAAGGACGTGAATTGTTCCAGCGCGGCGGTGCCGACGTAGGAGTTGCCGAATTTATCCAGTTCCGGTGACCAGACGGCGATCGACATTTTACCCGGCACGACCGCGACGATACCGCCCCCGACGCCGCTTTTTGCCGGCAATCCAACCCGATAGGCAAAACTGCCGACGCTGTCGTATGTTCCACAGGTCAGCATCACCGCATTCAGGCGCTTGGCGTTGCGTTCCGGCAGAATGGTTTCGCCGCAAACTGCCGAATAACCTTTGTCCGCCAGAGGCAGGATGGCGGCGGCCAGGTCGACACAATTCATGGAAATGGCGCAGTGTTGACAATAAACCTCGATCAGGGCCCCCACATCATTTTCTATCACACCATAGCTTTTCATCAGATGGGCGAGCGCATGATTGACGTGGCTGGTTTCAAGTTCGGATTGAGCGACGAGCGGGTCGCTTTCAATTGCGGGATTCATGGAAATGAATTTCAGATAATTGCGGATCAGCAGGCTGGCATCCTGTGTTGTTGACATCAGCATGTCCGTGGTCGCGAGGGCGCCGGCATTGATAAACGGATTTCGGGGGATGCCATTTTCATGTTCCAGCAGCACCAGAGAATTAAACGGATCGCCGGATGGTTCCTTGCCAACCTTTGTCCATACCATATCCCCCATATGGCGCATCACCAATTGCAGGACGAACAGTTTTGAAATGCTCTGAATGGAAAAATTTTCCTCGGCATCTCCCACCTTGTAGGTCTGGCCGTCAACCATATGGATCGCCATACCGAATTTGGTCGGCGGGATATTGGCCAGCGAGGGGATGTAATCCGCCACCTTGCCCTTGCCGAATTCGGGTTGGATGAATTCACTGATATAATTTAATACAGCCTGATAATTCATGACTTGTCTTTCCTGCAGATTTGTCTGGCAACGGTATCGCATTAACCCGCACTTTGCCAGCGGCAGGCGCTCTATTGTGGTGAAAAAAGTTTCAGAGCCCGGTCATCTTTTCCGGTCTTACCCATTGGTCGAATTCCTCAGCAGTTACCAGCCCGAGCGTCAAGGCAGCCTGTTTCAGCGTCAATTGTTCCGCATGGGCTTTCTTGGCTATTTTTGCTGCCTTGTCATAGCCGATATACGGGGTAAGGGCGGTGACCAACATCAGAGAATTCTGGGTCAGTTCGGCCAGGCGCGGCGTATCGGCCTCTATGCCCTCGACGCAATGATCGGTGAAGCTGCGGCAGCCATCGGACAGCAGGCGGATCGACTGCAAAATGTTGTAAATAATGACCGGTTTGAACACATTGAGTTCAAAATGACCGCTTGCTCCCGCCATGCTGACGGTGACATGGTTGCCCATCACCTGAGCACAGATCTGGGTCAGGGCTTCGCATTGGGTCGGATTGACCTTGCCCGGCATGATGGACGATCCCGGTTCGTTGGCGGGCAGGATCAGTTCCCCCAATCCACTGCGCGGCCCACTGGCGAGAAAACGGATGTCATTGGCAATTTTCATGGTGCTGACCGCCAGAGTATTGAGGTGCCCGGACAATTCAACGAGAGCGTCATGGGCGGCCAGCGCCTCGAATTTATTCACTGCGCTGGTGAAGGTCAGGCCGGTGAGGGCGTTGATCTTTCCGGTGAACACCACGGCGAAATCGGGGTGAGCGTTGAGTCCGGTCCCGACCGCCGTGCCGCCCTGGGCAAGTTCCATCACCCGCGGCAGGCAGCTCTCGATCCGCGCCAGGCCGAGCTCAATCTGGCGGGCATAACCGGAAAATTCCTGCCCCAAGGTGATTGGTGTGGCGTCCTGGGTATGGGTGCGCCCGATTTTCACGAGATCTTTAAACTGGGTTGATTTTTTTTCCAGTGCCGCATGGAAATGCTGTATTGCCGGGATCAGATGCTGATGGATGTCCAGGGCCGTGGCAATTGTCATGGCGGTCGGAAAGCTGTCGTTGGAACTCTGGCCAAGGTTGACGTGATCATTGGGGTGGACCGGGGATTTGCTGCCGATTTCGCCGCCGAGCTGTTCAATGGCGCGGTTGGCGATGACTTCATTGACATTCATGTGGCTCTGGGTGCCGGACCCGGTTTGCCAGACCACCAGCGGGAAATGATCATCGAGAGTGCCTGTGGCGACTTCTTTTGCGGCGGCGATGATGGCGGCGCTCAGGTGTGGGTCCAGCAGACCGAGGTCGCGGTTGGCCTCTGCGGCGGCTTGCTTCTGCAGACCGAAGGCATGGATCAGCGGGGCGGGCATCTTTTCAGCGCCAATTTTAAAATTGTTATAGGACCGTTGTGTTTGTGCCCCCCAATAACGATCGGCGGGAACCGGGATTTCTCCCATGCTGTCATTCTCAAGGCGGGTTTCCGGCATAGGCATCCTTTCTGAAGCAGCCATCAGGTGATCATTCAGTCTATCAAGAAGCCCGACGATGCTCAACTGCAAACGCGACGGAGAAAATGATGTTGCTCTAAAAAAATGACGCCCGATTTTCAGGAACTGTGTTGTAGAGATCAGACCAACGGATGTCGTTTACCGTTCTTCATGCGGACGCGGAGCAGGCGCAAAAGGAAACGGCCCCCGAATTTTCGGGAGCCGCCATTTATTTACGATATCAATTGGGAAAGCTTAGCCGCGACGTTTGCGGGCCAGTCCCAGGCCAAGCAGGCCAAGACCGAGAAGCGCCAGAGGAGCCGGTTCAGGCACCGTAGGGACGCTGGATACTCTCATTTCCCCACCGAATGGATTATTGGGGGCGAAGTTCGCAATATCGACATCCTGGAGAATGGCCCCGTTTTTATCTAATTGGACCAGATTATTTGTGGACCGGTTAAATCCCCACACTGTGTCTGTGGCTGTTTCATACGCAAGGCCAACCAATCGCATGCCGATATTAAAGGATTGAATGAGTTGGCCGGTCAAGTCGTAATTGTAAATGGTATTGCCAAATTCAGAAATAAATAATGAATTACTCACAAAATCGTAGGCGACACCGGTTCCGTTAAAACCCAAATCAAACAATACGCGCTGATTACTCCAGTCAACATTTGCAATGGTGACTGAATTGGTGCCTCCACAACATTCAACGCCATAGTTGGCGCTATTACCGGCAGCGCCGTCGAGTAGCTGCTTGAAATTACTGCCGCCGGCACTGGTATTGCCTGTGGAAACGCCTGCCAGAGAAAATTCGGTTGCGCCGCCATCGTCCCGATTGCCAAGCCATATGCTATCCCGTACGGCGAGCGGGTAGCCTAACTGATCAGTGGTAAATGTATTGGTCAGCACGCCATTGGTGATTTCATAGGTAAGACTGGAATCTCCGTCTGTCAGATAATAAGGTGTAATGTTCGCTGCATATGCAGCGGATGTTGACGCTACTAAGGCGCAAATACTAAAAACAGTTCTTTTCATTCTGGCAATCCTTTTTGTTTTTGTGTCATGATGCCAATAGTAATGCAATTGGTGGGCCATTAAAATATTATCTATATATATCAATTTGTTATACGTAATTGTTGATTTTTTTTGATAGAATTTATAATAATTCTGTAAAGAATTCCGACAGTTTTGTCCCAAAATGGGACATATATTTTACCCAGTGACCGCCGTGGCAAGTTCGGCGAGATGGTGGCGGCAGATTTCCTCGACGGTGGCCTGGAGCGGGGCGATGCGGCTCTCGAGCCAGTGGAGTTCGTCTTCTGTGATCGTGTAATGTTTGGAATAGCGTGCCTTGACATAGGCATTGACCAACTTGTTGAATGCCGTCTGGTCCTTGCGGCCTTCGCGCGGCCAGGCTTCGACCAGACGCCGGTCGATATCCTCGGCCAGACTGCGCAGGGCCTTCAGGTTATGGGTCGGCGGACAATAGCCGGTCAGGGTCAGCAGCAGGGCGTTGTAAATCCCCTCGACCGCCTGATGATATTCAAAGGCGGCCTTGTTGAGATCACCTTCTTCGACAAAGAAATGTGCACCTTTCAGGGAAGTCTTGGCGTTTTTCAGCCAGAAATCGCAATAATCCTGGGCCGTGGTCAGGGCCTCCGCCGCGCTCAGGGCTTTCGGCTGGCTCAGCCGCGCATTGGGCATCTGATGCAGGGCGATCCCTTGCTGGCGAATATCGTTGAAGAAATATTGCCCGCGGGCGAGGGCGTCATTCAGGTTGGCGCGGGTCTCAAGAATGAAGGTCACCGGTGTTTTTAGGCGTTTGTCCCGCAGGAAACGCTCCTCGATTTCAAACCACAGATTGGTGAGTTCGAGCAGTTGGCGGTCATTGACGATGATCAGCAGATCGTAATCGCTTTTATAGCCTTTGGTGGTCTGCGGCTCATCGACCCAGTCGCCCCGGGCGTAGGAGCCGAACAGGATCACCCACTCGATCCGTCCCTTGGCGCGCCATGCGGCGTTGCCGCCCTGGACGATCTTGTCGAATTCCTCGAAGATGATATCCTTGATATGCTCCAGTTCCCATTGCTTTTTGGGCGGCAGATGGTCGAGATCGGTTTTCATATATCCCCTGAGTGCGGCGTCTGTTTCGGGTGCGTTTGGAAGAGTTTAGCGGTTTTTGCCCGCGCCGTCATGAGAATTATGCGCTTTCTCTTGTCGGCTGTTTGGGGGTGCCGCTGTCCTTACCCGACTTGATCGGGTAATCCAGAGCAATGGGACAACTGCAAACTGGATTCCCGCCTTCGCGGGAATGACGGGGTGGAGGCCATAACGACGGAACGAGGTAGGGTGCATAAGACGGGCAGCGAATAGCGTATCCAATGCCTCTATTAGCAGATATCCTGGTATAGGTCATGCCAGTCGGCATTAAACTCTTCGATTAAGCGAAGCTTCCACTTTCGGTTCCATTTTTTGATCTGCTTCTCGCGCTGGATAGCTTCTTCCATTGCCTTATGTTGTTCATACCAGACCAAATGATGAACGCTATAGTCTTGTGTGAAACCGGGCAGCAGGTTATTTTTATGCTCATATACACGCCGCACCAAGTTATTTGTCACGCCGATATAAAGTGTGCCATTGCGCTTGCTCGAAAGAATATATACATATCCGCCCTTTGCCATCCCGGCAGTTTAAGGGATTTGCCAGTAATAGGGAAGAGGCACCCCATTTTTCCTTTTGGTTATAACTACCCGCTCTGTCATTTAGTGCTTTATCGCAATCATTCACGGTCTCACTTCCTTGGCTCCCCCCTAACGCCCGTCATTCCCGCGAAGGCGGGAATCCAGCAAGCAGTTGAACAATTCTCTGGATTACCCGATCAAGTCGGGTAACGACGATGAAGAGGGATATGGTTCTATGTAATGTTCAAATTAATTCACATATGCGGTAAAGAGAATGCAAAGAACGCTTATCAAGATTAGCATTATTGTTTCAGGTGATATTAATGTCATGACATTAACTTCCAAATATATTTCGCAAAATCTTTTCCCTACCCCATCGCCCGCATAAACAACCGCAACCCCGCTACCACCGTTGCTTCCCGTACCTGATCCCGTCCCACGTCGCCGAACAGTTGTTTTTCATGTAACACTGTGCCATCCCGCGCGGCACAGGCCATATGGACGAGGCCGACGGGTTTGTCTTCGCTGCCGCCGCCGGGGCCGGCGATGCCGGTGACGGAGAGGGTGAGGCTCGCCGCCGAGGCTTTTAGGCCGCCGGTCGCCATGGCGCGGGCGCAGGCTTCACTGACCGCGCCTTGCTGTCGGATCACGTCCCCCGGCACCCCGAGCATTTCCCGTTTCGCGCGGTTGGTATAGGTGACGAAAGCCCGGTCGACCACGTCCGATGATCCGGCGATCTCGGTCAGGGCCGCCATGATCAGACCGCCGGTGCAGGATTCGGCGGTCGCGAGATGCAGGCCTCGGGCGCGGGCGGCGTCGAGAACCTGTGTGGCAAGGGTGATGATATCAGGCGAGAACATAGATATAAAATCCGATCACAAAGACAGAGGCGAAAAATCCGGCGATCACATCATCCATCATTACGCCGTAAGCGTCATGACGCTGATCAAAAATTTTGATCGGCCAGGGTTTATAAATGTCGAAAATCCGGAAGGTGACAAAGGCGAGGATAAACGGGCCAGGGCTTAAACCGATCTGGCTGTGCATGGCGGCGATGGGCAGACAGGCGATCCACTGGCCGGCGACCTCGTCGATCACCACTT
>TARA_R110002096_G_scaffold68954_5_pt1 | contig 10299 bp, 16 predicted proteins | sample TARA_R110002096 | Tara Oceans TARA_R110002096 (sample SAMEA4397295) | marine metagenome | biome: Polar Biome; feature: [DCM] deep chlorophyll maximum layer (ENVO:01000326); material: water (ENVO:00002006), including particulate matter (ENVO:01000060) such as... | depth 35 m
TCGTTAGTGGACGAACACTGGGCTAAGTTGGGTACACACTTACCCACAAAAGGAGAGTTACCTGACCACGGTCCATACTCACAACCCAATGATGGGTGGAGTGAAAACTTTCGTTTTGATTTAAAAATCTTAGCGACACACGGTGTGCCAGAAGAGATTAACGCACAGTTTACAACATCCTCTAAAGGTGGACAGTCTGCCATTGGTTCTATGATGAAGCAGTGGGTACAAGATTGTAAGCAAGGTTCTACTGAGGGTGGAGTTCCTGTAGTATTGTTTGATAGTTCCTCTTACCAGAATAAAAAGTATGGTGGTAAGACAAAGATACCTATCATGACAATCAGTAGGTATGTTCCTATTGACAGTGTTACTCCTTCTCCAGCACCAAAGGTAGAAGCAGTTAAATCTAAATCAGTAAAGCCTGACCTAGATTAATGCCGTCATTGGAAGAGGTTTTGGGCGGTGGCAAACCAGCCACCCCCAGCTTCCATGACTTCATGGGAGACAAGAACCTTCGCTATATAACGGATGACAGCGAATTAGAAAATGTCATTAAGACCTTACAAAAATTAATTGAGACAAAGACAAAAGCTAATCCACAAATTCTTAGTGTAGATGTAGAGACTACTGCTGTTAAGAGTTTGTTAACTAGCTATGAAGAGAAGACAGCAGAGCATGAGGTCTCTAGTCTAGCTTATGCGGCATTTCCACCCCTTGCAAAGTGTGATCCACAACAACGCATAGATAGGGATAAGGCTAAAGCGGCTCTTGCTCATGACAGATCAGAGCTAAATGAAATAGCTAGGCATGTTAAAAGGTCTGGGCTTAATGTTTACGTGGGTCAGGTAAGACTCTTACAACTGTACTGGGGAGACGACGATGTTATTGTCATAGATAGGTGGAAGGTTTCCCCTCGTCTATTTGATGAACTAGGCACTAAGGTTCTTAACAAAGAGAACGTAGTGTGGCTAGCCCACAATGCACAGTTTGATGTAAAGATGTTAGGTCAGATTGGTATCATCCCTACGAGACATCCACATTGTACGTTGCTACAGGCGCAGGCACTGGAAAGCATTACTCAAGTTAGGAAGGACTTGGCTTCTCGTTGTAAGTTGATGTTAAAGTTACAGCCTAATAAAGCACAACAGGCTAGTGACTGGGGGCGTGATCCCTTAGACCAAAGCCAGTTATACTATGCGGCGGGTGATGTTGTTGCAACGTGGGACTTACACAACGCACAGCTACCTAAAGTGCAAAGTATAAAACGTACTCCCTCTGAAGACTGTGAGTGGGTGTATGATTTAATGCGCTCAGGTATTCGTGCGGTTAATCAAGTCATGCTTACAGGTATAGAGTTTGATGCAAAGGCTCATAAAGAATTAGCTTCTAGATTAGAGTCCGCTAATAATATGGGCAAGCTTACTGCCGTTCAAGCTTTTGAAAACCATAGTGCTGGCGGGTCTCCTGTTGTAGAAAACCCTGCATCAGTAGCACAAGTAGCCAACTGGTTACGATATCACCTAGAGAAATTCCCACCCTATAATACAGATGGCTGGCCTAAGACAGACACAGGTCAGTTAAGGGTAGGGAAGGAACATATCTTAGAGAATATTAAGATGCTTCCCCCTGATAACCGTGCCCCTATGTTAGCATTAGCTGACTGGGCAGAAGCAAAGAAGAATAGTTCTACTCTAGGGTCTGAGTTCAGACGCTTTATCAATCCTGTTACAAAACGAATACATGCTAATTTTAGAATAGGTGGTACAGAAACTGGACGCTTCTCGGTTACAGAACCAGCGTTACAGACAATCAACAAAGAGCAGGAGTTTAGACATTTGTTTGTGTCTAAGCCTAACCACAGTCTAGTTGTCTGTGACTACGGTCAGATCGAAGTTCGCGTGGCAGCGGCTATGGCTCAAGATACCGTATTGTTGGATGCTATTGAGAGAGGACTTGATATACACAGTCTGACAGCTCGTCATTGTTTTAGTGGTGAGTTCCCAGCAGATATAGATGACGAATACTTTACAGAAAGAGAAGGAAAAGTATTTCGCTCTGCGGCAAAGGCATGTATATTCGGTCTGATCTACGGTCAAGGACCAAGAGGGTTAGCCCAAAGGTTAACTTCTCAGGGACACCAGACCACCCCGAACGAGGCGGGTAAAATTCAGCACGATGTGCTTGATTTATACGACGGTCTCAAGCGGTGGATCGCTCAAACTAGAAGACGTGCAGACGATAGTGGGTTCTTGTGGACAAGCCAAGGAAGGGTATACGCACCTTTTCACGCTTCTCAGCTTTACACGAAATCCGTAAACACTCCGTGCCAAGGTGGAGCCGCAGAAGTTATGCTTTTATGTCTGTCTAAATTCCCCAAAGTGTGGGGCAGTCTAGAAGCTAAACTAATCCATGTGGTACACGACGAACTCGTTGCAGAAGTGCCAGACAAAGAAGCTCAAGAAGCTTACACTATTATGAAAGATAGTATGGTGTGGGCGGCAACGGAATTTTATTCAAACATTCCTCAGAAAGACCTAGTCAAGGGTGGCATAGGGAAGACTTGGGGATCAGTAAAGTAAGGTATTTATAATGACCAACGCTTATAAAGCGGACACCACTGTGTTTAGAGATCATCTATCTGAAGAGATATTTAATAATAAATATAAACACGAAGGGTGCGAGACATGGCCTGAACTAGCCAACACCTTAGTCGATGATGTGTGCTCAGGACTACTAGACAAGACAGACATGGATACCCTCAAATGGATGATCGCAACGATGCGATTTATTCCCGGAGGTCGTTATCTATATTACGCAGGTAGGAAACGTAAGTTTTTTAATAACTGTTTTCTTTTAGGTACGACAGAAGATACACGGGAGCAATGGGCTAAATCAGTTCACGACTCAACAATGTGTTTGATGACAGGTGGGGGCATTGGAATTGACTACTCGGTTTTACGTCCATCAGGCGCACCCTTAGGCGGGACAGGGGGGATAGCTTCAGGCCCTATTGATTTAATGAAAGCTATTAACAACATCGGGCGCACTGTTATGCAGGGGGGCTCTCGTCGATCTGCGATTTATGCCTCACTTTCTTGTGACCATGATGATGTCCTAAAGTTCCTCAAAGCTAAGGATTGGCACAACCAATCTATAGTAGGAACAAACCTTTCTGTGGCCCAAGCGAAGGAAGCTAACTTCAATTACGAAGCTGACCTAGACATGACTAATATTAGTATCAACTGGAACACTAAGTGGTTGACTGATTATTGGGACACAGGGGAGTTGTCTAATGTCTGGATGTCTAATGTTGAACAAGCTTTGCGTACAGGAGAGCCCGGATTTAGTTTTAATTTTTTTGATAAAGAAAAAGAGACGTTACGAAATGCATGTACAGAAGTCACATCAGAAGACGACGGAGATGTATGTAACCTAGGCTCTTTAAATATGTCTAGGATAGAAAACCTTAAAGAGTTTTCTATGTGTACAGAAGTAGCTACTAAATTCCTTCTGTGTGGCACAGTAAAAAGTGAACTACCTTATGATCAGATTTATAAAACTCGTGATAAGAACAGGAGACTTGGGCTAGGTCTCATGGGTATTCATGAATGGTTATTACAACGCCAAGAAACTTATGAGGTAACTCCCGAACTAAAGCGGTGGCTTCATGTTTATAAGAATGTATCAGAGAAAGCTTCTAAGAAAGGAGCTGATGAGATGGGGTTAAGCTGTCCTGTTGCTAACAGAGCTATTGCACCTACAGGTTCTATTGCAATTTTGGCTAGCACTACCTCTGGTATAGAACCGTTGTTTGCTGTGGCTTATAAACGTAGGTTCTTAAAAGCTAAGAAGTGGACGTACCAATACGTAGTAGACTCTGCCGCTCATAACGTCATTGAAAGATATGGTGTTGATCCTGATAAGATTGAGTCTAGCTTAGACCTAGCTGAGAACTATGAGAAGCGTATGGCTTTTCAAGCAGACATACAAGATTTTGTAGACATGTCTATCTCTTCTACTATTAACCTACCATCATGGGGTTCAAAGCTTAACAACCCTGACACAGTCCGTCCTTTTGCTGAGACATTAGCTAAGTATGCCCACCGTTTGAGAGGGTTTACTTGTTACCCTGATGGGGCTAGAGGCGGTCAACCTTTAACTAGTGTTCCTTATGCAGAGGCTAAAGGTAAACTAGGTAAAAACTTTGAGGAAGGAATGGAGGCACATGACCTATGTGAGATAACAGGTAAAGGGGGAACTTGTGGTGTCTAACCAACCTCTCCCCCAAGAACACGGCAATGATTATTATGTTCGTATGATTAGAGATGCTCGTAAGGAACATCTAGATAAAGAAATCGAACTTGATCTAGTCAATTCACCCCCTCATTATAATCAAGCAGGGATAGAAACTATTGATGCTATCCAAGCGGCTACTAACGAGGGCTTTGAGTATTACTTACAAGGAAACATTATTAAGTATCTGTGGAGATACAGATATAAAAATGGTGTACAAGATTTGGAGAAAGCACAATGGTATCTCAACAAGCTAATACAAATTACGACCAAGAAATAACTCTTCTATGTGATATAGATGTTTATGTACAGGGTCTAAGACAATGGGCTACTCAGAATAAAGTGTCGCCTTATAAACTTGCCATAGCCTGTGACCTGTCGGCAAGTACCTTACAACATATGTACACAGAGAAGTGGAACCCTACACTGGCTACACTGAAGACTATAGAGATTTATAAGTTTCACTGTGAGCTACCCCCCATTAGGGATACGCAACTACCTTTAGATTTTGGGATAAACCTAGAATGAAAAAATTCTTAATAGGCGTGGGCTGTGTAGCCTTACTTGCTGTAAGCTCTGTAGTTTTTAATTATGAACCTACGCTTACAGGTATTATAAACTAGAAAGGATAAATTAATTATGGAATTTATTATTGAATTGGTATTCTCTGGCTCTGTTTGGGGCCTCATTGAGCTAGCTAAATTGTTTGGTATCACCTATCAGGAAATCAATGTTCTGTTATTTCTTGTAATCTGGCCCATAATAACTGTCATTATGGCTGTTGCCATTGTGAAATTATGGCGCAAGAACCGATCCCTTAACGAGCAACTGGCCTGAAGGAGTGGACAATGTTAAAAGCTGACGGGTTTGATGATGCTATCTTAGGGACAGGAAGCCGTTGTGGTAGTGAAGATATTTTAGTTTACAGTGCATCTAAATGCATAGATGTCCTTATAGCTAGGGACGGTATGGACCCAGATGAAGCCTCTGAATTTTTTGAGTATAATGTTTTAGGTTCCTATGTAGGTACACAAACTCCAATATTTGTTTGGGAACTAGATGAAGTATATAAAAGATGACCGAAAACGCTTACCTACTACGGTCTGCTCTTAACCATGTGGTAGGTGGAAAAGTTTTTCTCTTTTTTATCTGTGTTATAATGTGAAAAGAGTCAACGCCTGTAAGAGTAGGTTCATATTCTAAACGAGAGGGGATACACGCAAAGTGGTCCCCTTTAGTTTTCATATTTTCTTTCATGAGTTCACAGTAAGCAGGGTTCTCAAAAGCTGCGACAACCCTGACGTGAGCGTCCATAGGTAATGACATCCAAGAATACACCAAGACCCAGTACATTATTTAGACTGCTTCATGTTTTCTCTAGCTATACCCTTAAATTTTTCGGCTGATCGCATCCCGCCTAGACCTAGTAAGGCAAGAGTCAAAGACATTAAACCTTCTGTAGGTATGATAGGTATGGCAATGTCAGTACCAGACACGGCTATAGCCCAGACAAAGACAGGCTGAAAAACAAACTGCCAGCCTAATCCAAAGGCGCAAATCCACATGATAGCAGGACGAGCCCCGCTTACAAAAAGACTGGGATGTTTTGCCTGCTCGATATTTGCATTTGCTTGAGCAAGATCAAGAGAAACCATTTGTGTTCGCAGCTCGGCGTTGAGCTTTGTTTTTAAATCTTTGTCTTCGACAAACTTGTCTAAGACTTTTCCTGCTACTCCAATAACACTTTCTGCTATACCAAACATTTTACTTCCTCGACTTGGCCCCTGCACATTTCCAACGCTTACGCGATAAGTTGTTAGGAGTGTTCGGGTTATTTTGTTTCTTCTTAGACAAGCGTTTCTTTATACCTAAACTTCTTGCACAATAACTATCCCCCTTCGACGTGCCGGGGCGAACGCGGGGTCCCCCCGACTTTGCTTTACCTGCCTGACCATAACTGACACGCTTACCACTAGATGTAACTTTAACTTTAGCTTTACCTTTTCTAGGAGTTGCCATTATTTTTCCTCATACTTAGCTGCGTAGGGTCGGCCCCTCCACATGAATCTACCTTTAGCTACCGTCGCCGGGTCAGACAAAGCACGTTTGAAAGCTTCTCCAAACGATAACTTGTCTAGGTTTGTGTCTGCGCCAGTAGGACTTGTTGGAGCTATCTGTTCTGCTGCTTGTTGTTTCGCAGCCTGATGCCCGTCAAAGTCTTTACTCTTCTGATATATACTAGCCCATTTAGCTCTTCCTTCAGGGGTATTATCTTTAGAGATGGCGGCATGTAACTGTTCTTCAGACTGCACACCATAATTTTTAGCCATAAACTCAGGGTTTAAACCACTCATAGCTACTTCCATCCAAGCAGTAGGGTTACTAGAGGGGTTCTTCAACCACTTACCACCGTCAGGAGCGCGGCTATATCCGTGGTAATATTGTTGACCATCGCTTTCCTCTACTTTAGCAAACGCTTTTTCAGGCCCATAAGTTTTCCACAGTCCTCGGTAATCATAATCAGGGTCATCCATATTAGGGGCTCGACCATTACGTTGCTGATATTCAAGAGCATAAGGAGATTTAGTAAACCATTCTCGGAAAGCAACTTCTTCTTGTCCTTCCAATACAGTGGCCCCTTCCCACCCTTGCTGCTGTAACTCATCACCAAAAACATCTGCTGTTTGTTTAGTAACTTCTTGTCTAGAAGCTGCTTCTGCTGAAGGCATAAGCATATCGCTTACTCGCTGCCAGATAGGTTTGTCTGGTATGTTAACATTCGCTGGGTCATTACCTGTATTGACTGCTAGTGGTGCTGATACAGTCTTCCGCCCCGGTATTCTAAGGTTCACCTTCATAGCGTTTGGACTACCAACTGGTATTTGTCTCTCTCCGTAAAGTCGAGCAGCCCCATAAAGTCTCCCCGCAACAGCTTTCAAACCCGTTCCGGGGGCATCCCTATCACTCCAAGGATTGAGATATGATCCAATATTGCTCATTGTAGGTTTGCCATACTTACTATTTTTATTGAAATCATATGTGTCTATAATATTAAAGCCCCCGTCTTCTGTTGGCTCTACTGTAAATTGACCAAGTGTTGTCTTTAAAGCTCCTACGTTACTAAAAGCGTCACCCCCTTCAAAGATACTCTTGGCTTTGAAATGCTTATTCAAGTCTTCATATATAAAGCCTCGCTTACCTTCCCAAGGCTTTGCTTTGAATTGAGCGTTAACAAACTCTTGTATAGCAGATTGGCTACCAGAGCTCATGTCCTCCCAAGTAACCTCATCTTTGTCAAGGAACTCAGGTAAAAAGCTATTAGCTATACCCTGACCGTACATTTTTACATTATCCAGATTCTTACGATCACCTACCAAACCTGATGCCCATGACGCTGTGTCCCAAAATCCCATCACACTTTTCCTTTATCTAATACCCGTATTTCTTAGGTTTTTTCTTTGCCGGAAGTTTTTTCGTAGGTTTTTTCTTACCGTAAGCCATAGGTATGCCTTTCAATAATTCAACAAAGACCATGCCCATCATAGTCTGTCAGCTAGTAATTGTGCTAGTTTAGATGAGACATCAAACGAGGGGCACTTCTTAGACACCCCGTCTAAATCTCTATGTCCAAGGACTTCTGCGTCTGGATACTTTTCTTTCATGTCTAGGATTAATTCCAGTAGACTGTCGAACTGTGGATCAGTAAAGTTATCGGCTGCGTCATCATCGTCGCCTCTTCCTCCTACTAAACAAATACCCACGCTCTTAGAGTTGTAATTCTTAGCATGAGCTCCGCTGTCTGCCTCAGCCCTTCCTTGTTCTACAGTACCGTCACGTAGTATAACTTTGTGGTAACCAATGTCAGACCATCCGCGCTCTTCAGTATGCCACTTCCTAATAGTAGCAGCATCAATATCCATACTCTCATATGTATCTGAGCAATGAATCACAATAAATTTAGTACTTCTGCGGCGAGCCATTGTTTAATTCCTTTTTGTCTACAGACAAACATTTCTTGTCTAGTATACTTTCTTGTCTAGCAGAAATCAATCTTTTGAGTTACGGTCCCGGTAGTCCCGGAGGGCAATCAAAAGTCTGATAGTAACTAAGACAATTCCCAAAGTTACAATAACCAATTCTCCTACTCCTGTTACAGTAGTTACCCAAGCGGGTGTAGTTATTGCCCCTGTACCCACACTTATATCTATTATGTTTTTATTCATTTAAGAATTTCCTTTAGGCGGTGGTACATACTTATGAGAGTTATTATGGCTCTTATCATACACGTCTTTATGGTGCATAACAGTAGCTTCTAGTTGGCTAACCCTATTTAATAGAGCTCCCATTTCCCTGTGTGTTGTCCGTAATTCATTTGGTGATAGTATTGTAGCGAATACCTCTGCTTGTCGGATTAGTACACCTTTATCTTGTTCAATCTGATCTACCCTCCCGTGAAGATCAGTCATATTCTCTTTAAGAACAGATTCTATATTAGCTATATCTCGTTGGGCAGTACGGAGTGCGGCTTTAATAAGAGCCCACCCCCCTGCTAAAGTCACAAGAACAGTCCCTATTTGTATTATCATCCTTGGGTCTTCTAGCATTTTAACACACCTTCTCTACACACCTGTTGGCCCATATAATATATACGGCTCCTGAGCCTAGCCCTAACACGGCTATAAGTTTAACAAATTCTACAGCATAAAAAATTAATTTATCATAGAAAGCATTGTCTTCTTTTTTATGTTGGGCTGCTGATGCCTTAGCCTTCTTACGGTTTTCTATTTGTTCCTTTATACGTTTCTCTCGGAGCTCTAATACCTCAACCCAAGTGTCGGGGCCAAAGCGTTTGTTTAACATCTTTGCAACAGCAGACACTTGTTCTGCTATTTGTTTTTGTTCTATTATCTCTGCTGTAATCTGAGACATAGAAACATCTTCGTCTTCATCTTTAAACTTAGAAGATAGATAATCCCCCCATTTCTTATTACCTTTCTTTTTAGGAACAGACTTAACGTGAGCTTGGTCATGCCCTTTAAACATATCATCAAGATGGTGTGATATTTCGTTAATATCTTTAGCAGATTCTATAACAGATTTTATACCCCCAACGGCGCTCTTAACGAGTGCTATCCCTGCTAAAATTTCTACAACCATAAACCTTACCTTATCACACCTAAAAATCTCCGTGCTTTTCTTTTAGCTTCTTTGTCTCGTGCAGATACATACGCATTACGTCTCATTAGGATAGCTTCTAGAGCCCGCTTCCTACCTTCTTCAGTATCTGGATAATAAATGGGGCCGACTTTAATATCATTCTCCCCCCTGCTCTTCTTCTGACTCTGGTAATAACTCTTCTTCTAATGCAGGTATTTCTTCTATTACCCATTTATCCGTTGCCCATCTACATGTGTGTGTAACATCGTTATAATTTGGGTATACATCAACAAAACTCCATCCGTATTCTTCTAATATAGCTCTTGTCCAACCCTCTTTGTTAAAGTTTACTTTTCCAGTAACAGGCATTGTTATATAAGGGGGCATATGATCCCAGTAAGTAGCTTCGCCTCCCAGATAAGAATACCAATAGTCGTTAACATTAAAATCTTGTGCCATTAAGCTACCCCCACAGATAAAGTGTCAGCTACATTTAAACTATTTATCATATTAGTTGGGACTGTAATTGCATATACGACTTTCAAGTAGTCTCCCGCTACTATAGTTACCTGTGGCCCCCTTAGAACACGCTGACTATATCTTACTGCCCCACTAGTTTCTGCATATACAAAATACGTCCCACTGGCTTGATTAATATTTCCAACACCAGCAGGTGCGGTTGACGTACTTATTGGAAAAGATGTTGTGCCTGCTGAAATACCATCCAATGCACCTGTATATGATGACCCTGTATAACTTAAAAGTTGAAACCTTTGATTATTATTTCCAACCGCTAAACTAGCATAGACTGAGTTAGCTGCTTGCGATGGGGTTTGTGATCTTCCATTA
>TARA_R110002096_G_scaffold48333_2_pt1 | contig 10296 bp, 9 predicted proteins | sample TARA_R110002096 | Tara Oceans TARA_R110002096 (sample SAMEA4397295) | marine metagenome | biome: Polar Biome; feature: [DCM] deep chlorophyll maximum layer (ENVO:01000326); material: water (ENVO:00002006), including particulate matter (ENVO:01000060) such as... | depth 35 m
TGGCCGACGCCACCGGCACGCCATACATTGTCTGCACCGGCGGTGAGCCGTTAATGCAGCTCGACAGCCCGTTGATCACAGCCTTTCAGGAAAAAGGCTTTGAAGTAGCGGTTGAAACCAACGGCAGCCTGCCCTGCCCGCCGGAACTCGACTGGATCTGTGTCAGCCCCAAGTCGCTCGACAAACTGGTGCAGTTGACCGGCGATGAATTAAAGCTGGTCTATCCGCAAACCCCTGTAACGCCCGAGGATGTGGCCCATCTTAAATTTGATCATTTCTATCTCCAACCCCTGGACGAGGCCAGTCACAATCACGCCCCGGCTGTTGTCACCTATTGCCAAAAACACCCGCAATGGAAACTCAGCCTGCAAACCCACAAGATTCTTGGCATCGACTAAAAAGCCGTCAGGTCAGCCGCGACCGCGATAGGTCGGCACATCCTGATCAGGAATCCAGACATGTTCCGGCGCCTTGCCGGTCTGGAAGAAAACATCAATAGGGATGCCGCCGCGCGGATACCAGTAACCGCCAATGCGCAGCCATTTTGGCTTAAGTTCCGCCACCAGCCGCTCGCCAATTCCGACCGTGCAATCTTCATGAAAGGCGGCGTGATTGCGGAAGGATTGCATATAAAGCTTCAGGGATTTGCTTTCCACCAGGGTTTCATCCGGCACATAATCAATAACGATATGGGCGAAGTCTGGCTGGCCGGTCACCGGACAAAGCGAGGTGAATTCCGGGCAGGTGAAGCGGACAAAATAATCCACATTTGGCCGGGGATTCGCCACCCGGTCAAGTTGGGCTTCATCCGGATTGGTCGGGGCCTTGACGTCCTTGCCCAACTGGTTCAAACCTTGATAAATGTCTTTGGTCATCTGATGCCTGCACTATGGTTGATGTTTCTGCAGTCTGACTATACCATTTTTTATCACTTGTCATTATTGACTTTTTAATCTTCAGCCGTTACATCTCGGAATTATGAAACAAGTCAGCTCTATACGAATGCGAATGTGTCGAATTACCACCCCGGTTCTCTAACCGAGGCCGGATTTCTATTGCCTCACGGCAAATCCAATTTGATACAACCATTTATATAGAGGCGTGCGTCTGGACAAGACGCCACGAATTGACATGACGACATTCACTCCCCGTCCGACGACAAACGATAATTTCACCAGTTCCGTGCATTATGCCGTAACCGCAGATGCCCATCCCGGCGCCCTGCCCCGTGTGTTGGAGCTTTTTGCCCGGCGCGGCATCACGCCCGATCTGGTCAAGGTCAGCAAGTACCGTTCTCCGGCCTTCACTGACGATAATCTCGCCATCGACATCCATGTCTCGGGTCTGTCAGATCAGGAACAGGACATCATCCGCCAGAACCTCGCCATACAGGTCACGGTGCAGCAGGTGCGGGATGAAGTTTTTATCGGGCGGCAAAAGAATCGGCAAAATTCACCAGCGAAACTTGTTTCCTAAAGCAGCCTTGCCTATATTAACCTGATATTATCAGGCTCATTTTCTCAAGGTATGCGTTATGGACATCAAAAACGGTTTTGTCGGCACCATCGGCAACACGCCCATGATCAAGCTGGAAAAACTCTCGGCGGAGACCGGTTGCACCATTCTCGGCAAGGCGGAATTCCTCAATCCCGGCGGATCAGTCAAGGATCGTGCGGCGCTGTATATCATTCGTGATGCCGAAGAAAAAGGCCTGCTGAAACCGGGCGGCGTCATCGTCGAAGGCACCGCGGGCAATACCGGTATCGGCCTTGGCCTCGTCGCCAACGCCCTTGGCTACCGCACCGTGATCGTCATGCCGGAAACCCAGTCCCAGGAAAAGAAAGACATGCTCCGACTTTGCGGGTGCGACCTGCGTCTGGTTCCCGCCAAGCCTTATAAAGACCCGGATAATTATGTGCGCTATTCCGGGCGCCTCGCCGAAGAAATCGCGGCCCACGAGCCCAACGGCGCCATCTGGGCCAATCAGTTCGACAATGTCGCCAACCGCCGGGCCCATTATGAAACCACGGGACCCGAGATCTGGGACCAGACCGACGGCACCGTTGACGCCTTCACCTGCGCGGTCGGCAGTGGCGGTTCTCTCGGCGGCATTTCCATGGCGCTGAAAGAACGCAACAAAGACATCAAGATTGTCCTCGCCGATCCCATGGGCGCGGCGCTGTATAACTATTACAAGCATGGCGAACTGAAAGCCGAAGGCAGTTCCATTACCGAAGGCATCGGTCAGGGCCGCATTACCGCCAACCTGGAAGATGTGGTAATCGACGACGCCTATCAGGTGCCCGACGCCGACGCGCTGGAAGTGATTTTCGACCTGATGAAACATGAAGGCCTGTGTCTCGGCGGTTCCGCCGGGATCAATGTCGCCGCCGCCAAACGCCTGGCGCTCGACATGGGGCCCGGTCATACCATCGTCACCCTGTTGTGCGATTATGGCACCCGCTATCAAAGCAAGATTTTCAATCCGGAATTCTTAAAGGAACAGGGCCTGCCCTACCCGGACTGGCTGTAAGAAACGTTAAATATGATGCAGAAGGAATAATTTATGGCTGATACTGCCCCGGCACTGGTCTCCACCGAATGGCTGGCCGAACATCTCTCCGCCCCTGACATCCGCATTGTCGATGCCTCCTGGCATCTGCCCGATCAGGGCCGTGATGCGAAAGCCGAATATCGTGAAGCCCATATCCCCGGCGCAGTTTTCTTTGATATGGATGATATCTGCGACCAGGATTGCGCCTTGCCGCATATGCTGCCCTCGGCCGCAAAAATGGCGAGCCGCATGCGCAAGCTCGGCATCGGCGACGGCAACCGGGTAATCGTTTATGATAACAGCGATCTGCGCAGCGCCGCCCGAGCCTGGTATATGCTGAAATGCTACGGCCTGTGGGATGTCGCCATCCTCGATGGTGGTTTCCAGAAATGGAAGAAAGAACATCGCGAGACAGAGGATATTCCACCGATCCCCCGGGAACGTCATTTCACCGCCCGTTTCGACACCACCCGGGTCCGCGACCTGCGTCACATGCTGCGTAATATTGAAACATCAAAAGAACAGGTCATTGACGCCCGCGCGCCGGGCCGGTTCAGCGGCCAGGATCCAGAACCCCGCCCCGGCATGAAAAGCGGCCATATCCCCGGCAGCCTCAATGTCTGTTTCCGCCACCTTCTGAGCCCGGAAGACGGCACCTTCAAATCCCCGGACGAGATACGCCGCACCTTCGAAGACGCCGGTGTCGACCTCAAGAAACCCGTGGTCACCAGTTGCGGCTCTGGCGTCACCGCCGCCGTATTGTCGCTCGGTCTCTATCTGATCGGCCATCGGGATAACGCCCTTTATGACGGGTCCTGGGCCGAATGGGGCAGTCACCCCGAAACCCCTGTCGAAACCCAATAAGTCACATATTAAGTACACGCCATGAAAAAAGACACCCTGATCGCCACCACAGGCCGCAACCCGGAATTCACCCACGGATCGGTCAATACCCCGGTCTATCATACCTCCACCGTCACTTTCGATACGGTCAAGGACATGAAGCGCGCCATCGCCAGGCGGCATCAGGGTGTGCCTTATTACGGACGACGCGGCAACCCGACCACCTTCGCCCTGGAACAGGCCATGTGCGATCTGGAAGGCGCGGACGGCTGTTATCTCTATCCCTCCGGTCTCGCCGCCATCACCGGGGCGATCCTGTCTTTCATCAAGGCGGGAGATCATATCCTGATTGCCGACGGAGTCTATGAACCCACCCGCGGCCTTGCCGATAAGGTCCTCCTTCGCATGGGGGTCGAGGTCAGCTATTTTGATCCCCTGATCGGCGCGGGCATTGCCGACCTGATCCGGGAGAACACCCGCATCGTCTTTGTCGAATCTCCCTGCTCTCTGACCATGGAAATTATTGATATTCCCGCCATCACCAAGGCCGCCCACGCCCGTGATGTGCTGGTGATGATGGACAATACCTGGGGCACACCGCTACATTTCAAACCCTTTGATCACGGGGTTGATTTTTCCATTCACGCCGCGACCAAATATATAGTCGGCCATTCCGACGCCATGCTCGGCACTGTCTCCACCCGCAAACAATATTGCGAGCAACTGTTCAATATGTCCTATCAGCTGGGCTATTGCGCCGCCCCGGACGACGCCTATCTCGCCTTGCGCGGCATCCGCACCCTGAAGCTCCGGCTGAAACAGCATGAGGAAAACGCCCTGACCGTCGCCCACTGGCTGAAAGACCGCCCCGAGGTCGCCGAAGTGCGCCACCCGGCGTTTGAAACCTGTCCCGGTCACGACATATTCAAACGGGACTTCACCGGCGGCAACGGCCTGTTTTCGATGATCCTGAAGGACGGCAATGAAGCGGCGGTCACCGCTTTCCTCGAAAGCCTGCATCATTTCAAGATGGGCTTCAGCTGGGGCGGTTATGAAAGCCTGATCCTGCCCTATTATGGCATCGACAAAAACCGCAGCGCCACCGGCTGGCAGGCACCCGGCCCGCTGATCCGCCTGCATATCGGCCTGGAAGACCCGCAGGATCTGATCACTGATCTGGCACAGGGATTAGCAGCCTTTAACGATGTGACGTAGTTAGATCCGGTAGCGGTGCGGCAAGCCACGACCGATCAGGAACAGGATCAGGGCGGACAGGACAATAGATGGGCCCGCCGGCAGGTCCCACAAGCTGGACGTCATGATGCCCATGACCACCGCCAGACTGCCAATAAGCATTGAATAGATCGCCATCTGTACCGGGGATCGGGCGATATTGCGCGCCGCCGCCGCCGGAATAATCATCAGCGAGGTAATCAGCAACGCCCCGATCACCTTCATGGCAAACGCCACCAAAAGCGCGATCAGCAACATATAGACAATCTTGGTGCGCAGAACATTCACGCCTTCCACCTGGGCGAGATCCTCATGCACCGTGATGGACAGCAATGGCTTCCAGATCAGAATCAACCCGCCAAGCGCCATGGTCATCATCACCGCAATTCCCATGATTTCCTCAGGCCCAATGGCAAGAATGTCCCCGATCAGGAAAAACATCATATCCTGCCGCAGCGTTTCCTGCAGGGCGATAACAATCAAACCGATGGACAGAGAACTATGGGCCAGAATGCCGAGCAGGGTGTCGGTGGAAAACTTGCCGCCTTTTTGCAGCAACAGCAGCACGCCCGAGATCACCGCACAGGTCGCGACAATCACCCAGGGGCTCTGGGTGCCGAGCGCGACACCAAGGCCGACACCCATCAATGCGGAATGGGATATCGTGTCGCCAAAGTAAGCCATACGGCGCCAGACCAGAAAACAACCGAGCGGCCCCGCCGCCATCGCCACCATGATGCCCGCCAGCATAGCGTTAAGGATAAATCCATCAATCATGATGACACCCCTTGCCATGGTCCCCGCCGACCACATTGCCATGACTGTCATGATGATGGTCATGATGATGGGTATAGAGCGCCGCCCCTTCCACCGGATGGCCAAGCAAGGCATGATATTCCGGATCATGCTGCACCGTTTCCGGTGTGCCACTGCAACAGATATGACGGTTAAGGCAGACCACTTTATCCGTGCCCGCCATCACCATATGCAGATCGTGAGAAATCATCAGAACCCCGCAATTAATATCATCGCGAATACGGCCAATCAGCCGATACAGTTCTTCCTGGCCGGTAATGTCAATGCCCTGAACCGGTTCATCCAACACGATCAGGTCTGGCCGCCCAAGCAAGGCCCGCGCCATAAGGACACGTTGCATCTCGCCGCCGGACACCCTCTGCACAGGATGTTTCGCCACATGGGAAATGCGGACAAGATTCATCACATCCCGCGCCTGAGCTTCCGTGGTTCCCGGCCGCAGCATCATAAACTGATGCACCGTCAGCGGCAGGATGTCCTCGATCTGGATTTTTTGCGGCATATAGCCAATGGTGATCCCCGGCATCCGTTCCACCCGCCCCTGGTCCGGCACCAAAAGCCCCAGGGCGATTTTCATCACCGTGCTTTTCCCGGCGCCATTGGGACCGATCAATGTCACGACCTCTCCCCGGCTGACGGAAAAGCTTACCTTTTCCAGCACTGACGTTCCGGTAAAGGCCAGGGTAACGTCTTCCAGATTAATAAGAGGCGGCGCCGTTTCAGACATAGAGGGCTAACTTTGACAATTTTCGCACAATCCCATGACTTCCAACATGCTGTTCTCGCATGTATAGCCATTGGCATTGGCTGATTTAGCAATTTTGGTGGTCAGCTTCGGATCGCTGATTTCCGTGACCGTCCGGCATTTGCGACAGATCAGGAAATGCCCCTGATGTTTGTGCGCCGGGTCAGGACAGCCGATAAAGGCGTTCAGGGATTCGAGCCGATGGACGAATCCTTCCTCAATCAGAAAATCCAGCGCCCGATAAACCGTCGGTGGGGCAACTCTTTTATTGCCATCGTTACTGAGCAGGTCCAGAAGTTCATATGCCGTGACCGGCTTATGTCCTCCCCATACCAGCTCCAACACCTTGCGACGCAACGGCGTGAAGCGGGTATCGCGAGATTCACAGAGCTCCCGCGCCAGTCCCAAGGCATCCTCAATACATTTCCCATGATCATGCGTATGTGTAGACATTACAATTTTTTCTATTTCTTGATATGTTATAGCTTCCCATTAAGCTAATATTGGCCTGAATTAAACAATAATACAAGCCTTCTAAACGAGATGACCATGAAAAACCCACCCTTCACTCCGATCCCGGAAGAAACCCTTACAGCCTGCCTGGCACAATTGACCTTTACAGATCAAGGCCTTGTCCCCGCAATAGCCCAGCAGCATGATACGGGCGAAATTCTTATGATGGCCTGGATGAATGAAGCCGCCGTGCGGGAAAGCCTGACCACCGGCGTGGTCTGCTACTGGTCCCGGTCACGTCAGGCCCTGTGGCGCAAGGGGGAAACGTCCGGTCAGGTGCAACGTCTGGTGCATTTCCGCTATGATTGCGATCGGGATTGCCTGTTGCTGCTCGTCGATCAGACTGGGGTCGCCTGCCACACGGGCCGACGGAACTGTTTTTATCACGAGGTCACCAGCGATGGCATAAAGGTGATTTCGAAGGTCGAAATTGACCCCAAGACGCTCTATTCAAAATAACCCAAAGGGTCACAACAATCCCAACGGCCGAAAGGACCGCCAGACGGCACCCCTTCTTATTTCGGACAGACTGCCGTCTTAATTTTACCCTACTCCGCGTTATACTATGTCATTATCACGCCTGAAATTCAACCATCATGCTAACTGCCGGGACGCATCACATGTTAAAGCTGATCAAACTTATCCTCATTGTCGCCTTATGGACACCTGTCGCCGTTCAGGCGCAGACCTACACAACACCCCCCAAGATTGATCAGAAATATCAAATCCCGGACAGAAGCGGCGAAGCGGCATTGCTGCTGAAGAAAATCAAGCTTCTCCATCAAAGATCCCGTGCGCTCGCCAAAGGCGGCCAGGCGGATCGTTCGGTCGATGACCTGATCAGTGACCTGTACCTGCCCGATAACGTCAGAGATTTCAACCGTACCTATTCCCAGGAAATTGATCTGGCGCGCAACCCGAAAAATGCCCACAGCTGGTTTTCCCTTTCCCGCAACTACAGTCGTCGCGGGCAGTATGAAGATGCCGCCACGGCGGCATTCAAAGCCTATCAGCTTGAGAAAAACTCCCGCCAGAGAGCCGAAATTCTTGCCCATATGGGAGAAGTCTATGTCGAACTTGGCCAACTTGAAGATGGTCTCAACATCCTGCATCGAAGTCTGGAACTGTCCCCGGGCGACAATATCCAGCGCAGAATCACTGTGATCAAGGAACGTTTTTTTCTGACCATCAGCGATATTTCCGTCAATGTCGAGCAAGCCAGTCCCAACGCCTGCATTGTCTTCAGCAAAGCGCTGAAACACGGCCAGAAAGCTGAAGATTATGTCGCCGTCACCGGTCATAAAGACCTCGACATCACCGCCAAGGGAACACAAATCTGCATCAATGGTCTAAACTATGGCGAGACTTATGAGGTCACCATCCGCAAAGGCCTGAAAGGCGTGGAAAAGACCATACTGGATCAGGATTCCATCCGTAAATTCACCGTTCAGGATCGCGCGCCCCGCACCAGTTTTTCCCAGAACAGCTACGTGGTCAGCCGCACCCGCGATAACGTGCTTCCTGTGACCACCGTTAATGTAGACAGCCTGGAACTTTCGCTTTACCTGATCCCTGACCGCAATCTGATCCACGGCACACAAAGGGACTTTTTTACCAGACTCAACCAATATTCCGCCAATCGTATCAGTAACGAGGCAGGCAGCCTGATCTGGCAAGGCAGCGTTGATATCACCGGGGGCCGTAACCGCGAAATCAATACACTGTTGCCATTGGACGACATGATTACCGACAAACAAAACGGTCTTTATGCACTGGTCGCCACCATGCCCTGTAAAAAGGACGAACCTGAATGGCGCCTGCGCAGCCGACAAAAAGCCACCCAGTGGCTTCTGGTTTCCGACATGGGACTGATGACATTCAAAGGCAAGGATGGCCTGCATGTGATGGTGCGGTCGCTGGAAAGCGCAAAACCGCTACGCAAGGCCACCGTGACCCTGGTGGCGCGCAATAACAAAATTCTCGGCACCGCCAAAAGTGACGCCCAAGGCCTGGCCCACTTCCCTGCAGGGCTTGTCCGTGGCAAGGGCGGCGACGCCCCGGCCCTGATCAGCGCCGAAACCAAGGCCAAAGACTATAACTTCCTGAAGCTCGACACGGGTTATCTTGACCTGAGCAATCGCGGGGTTGGCGGACGAAGCGCGCCCGGTGAACAGGATGCGTTCCTTTATACCGACCGCGGCGTCTACCGCCCGGGCGAAACGGTAAAAATCAGCGCTCTGCTGCGTGATCCGGACAGTAAGGCTCTGGGCGCTCTGCCCCTGACCTTCAAGGTCGTCAAACCCGATGGCGCCGTCCTGATGGAAAAAGTCTTCACCGGCGATGCCCTCGGCGGATATGGCTTTGACATTGCCATCGCCAGCGCCGCCATTCCCGGTCGCTATACGGTAACAAGTTATCTTGCCGACGAAACCCATGCGCTCGGCATGGTCAGTTTCCAGGTTGAGGATTTTGTTCCTCAGCGCATCCGCGCCACCCTTAAAACCGACGCCGACTGGATCGAAACCGGGACACAAACCGAGTTTCTCCTGCAGGCCAATTTCCTGTATGGCCCCCCCGCCAGTGACCTGAAAAGCGAAACCCGTGTTCAGATCAATCGCAATCCCCGGCCTTATCCAAATTATAAGGATTTCAACTTTGGCCTGATTCAGGATGATTTCTACGCCAAAACCCTGCCCCCGATAACCCGGACAACGGATAAGGACGGGCGGGCCAGTTTGACGCTGGACCTCAAAGATCTGCCAGACACCAGCCAGCCACTTCTGGTTTACCTACAATCTTTCGTTTTTGATGTCAGTGGCCGTCCCGTCGACGCCAAATCGGCAATCCCCCTACGTCTGCGCGACGTGGAAGTGGGGCTGAAGAAAAGCTTCACCGGCAACCTGTCCGACGGCGACACAGCCACATTCGACGTCATTGCCCTTGACCGCAAAGGCCAACCGGTCAAGAACCGTACTCTCGCCTATGAACTGATTAAGGAAGACTATTATTACAGCTGGTATCGTCAGGGAGATTACTGGAACAGCCGCCAGCAGATCACCGACACCATGGTCACCACCGGTGAAATCATCACGGATGAAACCGGTCGTGCGACAGTCAGTCACCCTGCCGCCAATGGCCGTTACCGTCTACAGATACGGGATCAGAAAGGCGACAGCGCCGCCAGTCTGCGTTATTATGTCGGTTGGTGGTCAAGCGGCAGCGTGCCGAATGTTCCTGATGAACTTGAACTGTCCCTGAAAGACAAAACCACCCGCTCCGGCGAGAAAATCACCGCCTTTATCAAGGCGCCCTTCGCCGGTAAACTTACCGTCATGGTGATGAATGACCAGCTGCGCCACAGCAAGGAATATGACCTGCCGAAAGAAGGCCGCGAGATCGAGATCAAGGTTGACGGCGACTGGGGCCCCGGCGCTTATCTGATGGCCACCGCCTTCCGGCCTGATGCGGGTGAAGTATCCCGTTTGCCAGTGCGCGCCATGGGGCTCGCCTGGTTCTCGATAGATCAGGCCAAACGCAAAACCAGGGTTAGCATTGAGGTGCCGGACAGCGTCCTGCCCCGCCAGACCGTGAC
>TARA_R110002096_G_scaffold434386_1_pt1 | contig 10267 bp, 8 predicted proteins | sample TARA_R110002096 | Tara Oceans TARA_R110002096 (sample SAMEA4397295) | marine metagenome | biome: Polar Biome; feature: [DCM] deep chlorophyll maximum layer (ENVO:01000326); material: water (ENVO:00002006), including particulate matter (ENVO:01000060) such as... | depth 35 m
CCGATTATGATTTTAAATCCCGAAGCAAGTTCGGGACAGGTTGTCGCATAAATGCTCCTTAAAATCTATATCGGCATTAAAATACTACTTTAGTATTACTTAGAACCCTTAAACTATTTCAGGCGGCCCCCTGTAAAATGGGATGGTATAATCATTGAGAGCTACTTCAACTAAAAAAGATTGCTTGTAATGAAATGATAAACTTGATAGTTTTCCAAAATACTTAGAGTCCTTTGAATCAAATACTGGAAGTACGAATTTACAAAGCTCACATTCAACATTAGTTTCTTCGATGTGATCAGAATTATCATGACAAACTGTAGAAGCAGTATCATGATGGTGGAAGGTCTCAGGTGGAAAAAGCGCAGTTGCCAATACAGCAACTAATGCCAATGAAATAAAACGCTTCCAAAAATTCATAAGTGCAAAATTAAGAAAACCAAGTTAGATAATTTTAAATTTAAAAAGACTGAATGCGGGATAAATGAGTTCAAATAATAAATTCAAGTTAATTCTTAATGATTGATGATAATAAATGATTTATTTTGAATTTTTAGAATTTTAATGGCACACATGAAAAAACCTCAAAATAAATACATCTACCTACTATTTATTATTGGCGGTTTTTTACTTTATGGAAATACGCTTTCGCATGAATTTGCGCTTGATGATGCTATAGTTATCAATGATAATTCATTCACAAAAAAGGGATTTGCAGGCATCTGGGACCAATTGACAAATGATCAGTTTATGGGTTTTTATGGTGAAAAAAAATCGCTTGTCTCCGGAGGCAGGTACCGTCCTTTATCTATGGTTCTGTTTAATATTGAATACGCCCTCTTTGGCGAAAATGCCAGTATTGGCCACTTGATGAATGTTTTGTGGTACATCCTAAATGGAATCCTGCTTTACTTATCACTAAAACTTTTACTACCTGAAAAATACGCTCAATCAATTTGGGTGGGTTTACCATTATTAGCTTCCTTACTTTGGTTTTTTCATCCAATTCACACAGAGGTGGTAGCCAATATTAAAGGAAGAGATGAAATAATGGCTTTCAGCGGTGAATTGATAACACTCTTGTTAATTTTAAAATACCTTCAGCACAAAAAGCCGCTATACCTTTTGGGAATTGGATTTTCCTACTTTTTAACTTTGTTGTCAAAAGAGAATGCCATTACATGGCTAGCTGTCTATCCTTTAGCAATTTATTTTTTTAAGAAAAATGACTTTAAAGCATCCCTCCCTGCTTTTGGAGTTCTATTATTTAGCGCTATTGCTTGGCTGTATATCCGTTATTTAGTTGTTGGCGAAGGGATTTCAAATGTTGCAGACAACTTAATGAATGATCCTTTTTTAGAAGCGAGTAATTCTGAAAAATATGCGACCATCGTTTTTACATTGGGCAAATACTTACAACTATTGGTTTTTCCCCATCCACTTACTTTCGATTATTACCCCAAACACATCCCCATTTTAAATTGGAGTTCCAATGTTGTTATTTTCTCAGTTTTAGCTTATCTTTTACTAATTTTCATAGCTATCAAAGGATTTTTTAACCGAAACCTGATCTCTTTTTCCATTTTATTTTTTGGAATAACGCTGAGTATCGCTTCCAACGTTTTATTCCCAATAGGTGTATTTATGAATGAACGCTTTGTTTTTGTTTCCTCACTTGGGTTTAGTTTGGTGCTCGCATACTTTATTCTATTCGTTTTACCTAATTGGTTTAGAAACAAAAAGAATGCACTTACCATTCTAAAATTTTCATCTTTTATTATCCTTGCCCTCTATTCAGCAAAAACAATCAGTCGAAATGTAGTTTGGAAAAACAATTTCACCTTAGCTACCAACGATGCTTTAATTTCAATAAATGGAGCCAAAAGCAACGTAATGGCAGGAGGACAGCTAACTGAAAAGGCTCAAGTTACTCAGAATTCTGCTGAGAAGAAACAACTATTAGCGAAAGCAATAATGCACCTCAATAGAGCAATTAATAACTATCCAGAATACATTGATGCGCTGCTACTGATGGGAAATGCACAGTGGGAATATACAAAAGATGCAAAAAACGCATTGCCTTTTTATCAACGAATCATTGCTATAAATCCGAATAATAACAATGCATGGACAAATAGTCTAATCGTTTTAGAACAAAGTAAGGACGTTAATTATAAAATAAATTCTTACGAAACTTTGCTTCGTTACAATCCTAATAGAGCAGAAGTATACATCAATTTGGGTCGTAGCTATGGAAGAGACAAAGGGAATCTAACAAAAGCTGTTGAAGTATTCGAAACAGGTAGGAAAATAGCGCCAAATAACTTTGATTTATTGAGTAATTTAGGAACGGTATACGGTTTGCAACAAAATTACCCCAAAGCTATTGAAGTTCTTGAAGCAGCAATTAAAATTCAACCAAATAACGCGAAGTCCCATATTGATTTAGGATTGAGTTATTTTTATAACCAGAATCCTTCAAAAGCTAAATTTCATTTTGATACCGCATTTAAACTAGATCCAAGTATAGATCGAAATCAATTACCACTATAAATATGGAAAAAGAAATAAATTTTCCCGATAATTTTCCTTCATTCGAAACCAATCGATTAGCACTATCTGCCTTTAGTTCAGATGATGTTGAAAACTTCTTCCTCTTGCGATCCAATAAAGATTTTATGAAATATTTGGGTTTAAATCCTATGACCAAGAGATCAGAAGCAAGAGAGCGTGTACACGAAATTATTCAGGCGTTTAAAACTCAAGAGGGTATTACGTGGAAAATTAGCTTAAAAGGGACAAATGAATTGATTGGATACATTGGTTACTGGAGAATTAATTATCGTCATTTTCGTGGAGAGATGGGATTTGGTTTAAACGAAGCTCATCAAAATAAGGGTTATATGTCAGAGATAATGCCTGAAGTTTTAGCCTATGCCTTCAAGCAATTAAATTTAAATAGTGTTATGGCAGACGTAGACCCAGATAATTCACACTCAATTAAACTTTTAGAGAAAAGTGGCTTTATGAAAGACGGCCATTTTCGTGAAAACTACTATTTTAATGGGACATTTCTTGATAGTACTTATTATAGTATTCTTAGCAGAGATTTTAATAATGATTGAATTTTTTCAGTCAATAACATGCTTACTTAAAAAAAAAATCTACTTTTGAGTGAACTAAAAATTAAATAACCATGAAAATTACATTAAAACAAAGTTTATTTTTTCTCTCAATCGCTGTATTCTCATTAGTTGCTTGTGGCGATGATGACGATGGCACCACACCAACTGATAATAACAATGGAGGTAATGGCGGAGGAGATACAACACAAGTTACTGATTTTATGAAAGCTACTATAAGTGGTAGTGTAATCAATTACGAAATTACTGTAAAAGCTATAAACGCTAACGATAATCTTGCTTTAAGAGGAGTTTACAAACCTGATTCTACAGGAAGTAACGATGAAATATTAAATTTTCAGATTCCAGAAACTACTTCAGAAGGAAGTGTAAATTTAGGTCAATCTCAAATTTCATTTAATTACTCAAAAGATGGTGAAACATATTTAAAGAAATCTGGAACAATGAACATTACAAAATTTAATAAAGTTTCAAAAGAGTTCGAAGCAACATTTAGTATAGAAGTTGAATCACAGCTTCCTCCTGTTCAACAATTAAACTTAACAAACGGAGAAATTAAAGTAAAATACGATTAAAAATCATTATCATATTCTAAAAAGACCGATAAATAATATCGGTCTTTTTTTTGCTCTTAATAGAAGTTAATTCCCTGTATTTTAAGAATGAATAGCCTTACTTTTATGGCTCATTTTATATTATGAAAAAATCCTTTTTAATATCCTTTGGTATCTTTTTTACCGCATCTCTTATCGCTCAAAGGCCAATCAATAATTCTTCAGACATTCTCCAAGAGCTAAAAAAACTCAATGTAGTTGGCAATGCTTTGTACATCGCTGCCCACCCAGATGATGAAAATACTCGAATGATTTCTTGGCTCGAAAATGAAAAGAAAGTTCGAACAGCCTATCTTTCATTAACAAGAGGAGATGGTGGGCAAAATTTAATAGGTTCTGAGAAAGGCGATGCAATGGGTGTTTTGAGAACTCAAGAATTATTGCAAGCTCGTAAAATTGACGGTGGGGAACAATTTTTTACTCGTGCAGTTGACTTTGGTTATTCTAAAACAGCTGATGAGACATTGGAAATATGGGACAAAGACAAAATACTTGCCGATGTTGTTTGGGTAATTCGAAAGTTTAAACCAGATGTTATTATTACTCGTTTTCCTTCAGATTCAAGAGGAGGACACGGTCACCACACCGCTTCTGCTCAATTGGCAGAAGAAGCTTTTAAATTAGCAGCTGATAAAAGCGCTTTTCCTGAACAACTTAAAACTGTCGATACATGGCAAGCAAAAAGAATTCTATGGGATGTTTATTGGTGGAATACTGAAATCAGAGATGCTGCTTTGAAAGATGGTGGAATTATTTCAGTGAACATAGGTGCTTACAATGAAATTTTAGGCTTATCCTATTCAGAAATAGCTTCCGATAGTCGCTCCCAACATAAAAGTCAGGGTTTCGGGACTGCAAGAACTAGGGGAAATAAGCTGGAATACCTTCAACACACAGCTGGCGACAAAGCTGAACATGATTTATTTGAAGGAATTGATTTAAATTGGTCAAGAGTAGAAAATTCTACTGCTATTCAAAATCAACTCGATAAAATCATAGAAAATTTTGATTTAAATCAACCTTCAGCTTCGGTTCAAAACTTAGTTAAACTCTACAGTTTAATGAATCAGCGAAAAGACAACTTTTATATCGACGATAAATTAAAGGACTTGAAACGAATCATTCAAGCCTGTGCAGGAATATATGCAGAAGCACTTGCTGATGATTACAATTATGCACCTGGAGATGAAATTATAGGTATTTTCAAGTTAATAGTTAGAAGTAAGCTCCCATTTTCACTAAAAGCAATTCAACCAAAACTTGATTCTCTACCTGACACTTCTATTGAGCTTCAAAGCAATGAAGAAATTATTTTACCTTTTAGCATCAAGGCAAGTGAATTGATTTCTCATCCCTATTGGCTTTTTGGTGAACATTATGGTGTATTTAAAGTAGATGAACCCAAGTTAATCGGTCAACCTGAAAATGATGCCATAGCAGCATTTACTTATTCTATACAATTTTTACCCAGTAAAGAAGTTATCGACTTTACCCTCCCCATTGATTATAAATGGTCGGATCGAGTGGATGGAGAATTACACAGAAATGTAATCATTAGTCCTATAGTAACTGCTACTCCATCTAAAAAGGTGCTAATTTATTCTAATGACGAATCACAAACAATAGATATTTTATTAGAAGCTAACCAAGTGAATCTCAATTCTAGCATTAAAATGAATGCCCCATTAGGATGGAAAGTAAGTCCTGAAAACATCCAATTCAATTTCTCCAATAAAGGTGAGCAAAAGCTTGTCAGTTTTACTTTAACTCCACCCAAAACAGCATCGCAAGGTGAAATATCCTTTGAGATTGAAGGAGATGTTGCTAGAGCTATTCAACGAATTGATTACCCTCATGTAAAGCCTCAACAATTATTTCCTGAAGCCAAGTTGAAAGTCGTTAAAATAGATTTAAATAAAAGTGTGAGCAAGATAGCTTACCTTACGGGAAGTGGCGATGATGTTGCAGAAAACCTTCAACAAGTCGGATATACAGTTGAAACAATTGAAGCAACTAATCTGCCGCTAATTGATTTAAATAACTTTGAAACTATTATTATTGGAATCAGAGCATTTAATACTGAGAAAAGCCTAATAAATGGAACGACTCTTTTAAATGAATACGTTAAAAATGGTGGAAATGTAATTGTACAATACAACACTAATAGAGATTTAGTCACTGAAAATATTGGGCCCTACCCTTTCAGAATTTCAAGAAATCGAGTTACAAAAGAAGATGCAACTGCAACTTTTATAAATCCAACTCACCCTCTTTTAACTACACCCAACAAGTTAAGTCAAGAAGACTTTCAAGATTGGGTTCAAGAACGCGGATTGTATTTTGCTGATGAATGGGATGAAAAATATGAAACCATTATTGCATGGAATGATCCAGGTGAAAGTCCACAAGAAGGCAGCATTCTGGTAACTAATTATGGAAAAGGGCATTTTATTTATACTGGAATTTCATTTTTCAGGCAGTTACCAGCAGGTGTTCCAGGAGCCTATCGCCTATTATCGAATATGATTTCCTATGGAAAATAAAGTTGAAAAACTAAAAGAATCACCGCCATTTTTTAAAAAATGGAGCGGCTTATACCTTTTTCTACTATTTTTTGAGCTGCTTTTGATTTTGATATTTATTTGGATGACTAATAGCTTCCATGCATGAAGGAGTTTGGTTGGATAGATTGGACTGTAATGTTAGGTACTTTGTTTTTCATTGTAGCTTATGGCGTATGGAAAACTCGTGGAAGTAAAAATATAAAAGGCTACCTGCTTGGTGGAAATGAAAGTAATTGGTGGACAATTGGACTTTCAGTTATGGCAACTCAGGCTTCAGCAATTACCTTCCTTTCTACCCCTGGACAAGCATATATGGAAGGTATGGGTTTTGTGCAATTTTACTTTGGTTTGCCTTTGGCAATGATTATTATTTCAACTGTTTTTATCCCACTGTATTACAAGCTTAAAGTTTACACAGCTTATGAATTTTTAGAAGCCCGATTCGATAACAAAACTCGTTTACTTACAGCCTCACTTTTCCTTCTTCAAAGGGGATTAGCTGCCGGAATCACCATCTATGCTCCAGCCATAATCCTTTCTCAAATTATTGGTTGGAGTTTAAATTTCACCATCTTATTCATTGGCACTTTGGTGATTATTTATACAGTATCAGGAGGAACAAAAGCAGTAAATCAGACTCATAAACAACAGATGGGAGTTATTTTTCTGGGAATGTTTATTGCCTTTGGACTTTTGGTTGCACACCTTACAGATCACTTAAGTTTTGGACAAGGAGTTGAAGTTGCAGGGATAATGGATAAAATGCAAGTAATTGACTGGGAATTTAATCCATCAAGTCGCTATAACATTTGGTCGGGAATAATTGGTGGATTATTCTTGCAACTGAGTTATTTTGGAACAGATCAATCGCAGGTGCAACGCTACTTAAGTGGGAGTTCTGTAAGAGAAAGTCGATTGGGATTAATGTTTAATGGTTTACTTAAAATTCCCATGCAGTTTTTTATTCTGTTTGTGGGAATTTTAGTTTTCTTGTTTTATCAATTTACCATGCCGCCATTGCATTTCAACCAAGCCAATGTTAATCAGGTTTTAGAATCTGAGTATGCTCCAAGCTATATAGAACTAGAAAACAGGCAATCTAAGATTTTTGAAGAAAAGAAAGCCTTGATTTATCAATACAAAACACTTGAAGAAAACGAAAATATTAAGAAACAAATCAATAAATTACACCATGAGGAAAAATTTTTGATGAACCAAAGCAAGGATTTAATCAAAAAAGCCAATCCCGAAGCTGAAGTGGAGGACGATGACTATATCTTTATCACATTTGTAATTAATTACTTACCGATTGGAATTGTCGGTTTATTGTTGGCGGTAATTTTTTCTGCGGCCATGTCATCCACTGCATCAGAACTCAATGCACTTGCTTCTACCACCACCGTTGACATTTACAAGCGAAATTTAAAAAAAGACGGTTCAGAAAAACATTATTTACAAGGATCAAAACTCTTCACCTTACTCTTTGGCCTTTTTGCCATTGCCTTTGCTGCCATGGCAAGCCTTTTTGACAATTTGATAGAAGCCGTCAATATTTTAGGCTCTCTTTTTTACGGTACAATTTTGGGAATTTTCTTGGTTGCTTTCTTCTTCAAGTTTATTAAAGGAAATGCTGTATTTATCGCTGCAATTATCTCTCAGCTCATAATTATTTTCCTTTATACGCTCAATCGTTTGGAAATTATCAATATTGGGTATTTATGGTATAACCTGATTGCACCTGCTTTGGTGATTGGTTCTGCTTTTATTATTCAGTACTTCACCAATGGTCCTTTACAAAAGATAGAGGAATAGAAAGAATTAAAAAAAGTAGGAAAGGTTAAGTAGCGCCACAGGCTGAACATTTAAGTTGGTATTGTTCACTATATTTTCGCTACTCATAAAGTTAGTAGTGATATTACCATTGATAGAAGTGTTTGTAGTGTTGTCAGAAGTTGTCCCTCCTTGACTAACAGCCAATAATCTAAGTGCTAATTCAGTTCCAACACTAAAACGCGAAGCAATAAAATAATTAAACCCTCCTCCTGCTTGAAAGCCAAAAGCGATTCCACCATCCTCTCTTATTTCTCGAACTACTGAACTTGTTCCGACTTGAGAAATATTTCTAGTTTCAGACTCAGTAGTTGTTTTACCTATAAAAGTCAAGTCAATTTGAGCAAAAATATAGGGATCTAATCGATTAGAGGTTGAAAGGTGTTTTTCAATTCCAATAGAAACATTCATTCTAGCACTACTTATTAAGGAATCTCTTTCAATCAAATTTAATCCTGAACTGTCTGCTTGTTCTCTTTTAAACCGGTTGATGCTTAAGCCAAAACCTGTTCTTAACGCCAAATCGTCTTTTAAGTAATACTTTGCAAATAAAATATTCTGACCATAATCATTGCTAAAACTTTCTAAATTAATATTATCAGTTAAACCTGTAATAATAAGACTCACTCCAAAATCGCCTTTTTTAGGCATTAAGTCTTTGAATTTAGTTTCTTTTTCATTTTGAGCAACAACTGAGAAGGTTGAATAAAAGATAAGTGCAACAACAATAATTGATTTAATATTTAACAATTTCATAGACAAAGATTTTAAACTATCAATAAACAAAAAAAGGTAACTGTTATTGTTTAACTAGAGAAAGATTTATTCTGCAACATGGGTACGAAACTAAAAGTTCCAAATTTTTCAACTTTAAATTCCGTCTCATTCACTTTTATCAATCGCTGCATTTCTTGACTTTCACCCTCTCCAAGAGGAATGATAAACATTCCCCCAATCGCAAGTTGATTTTTTAAATCTTGAGGAATTAGAGGAGCTGCTGCTGTAATAATTATTCGATCAAATGGTGCGAAAGCGGGAAGCCCTTTAAAGCCATCTCCAAAAAATGTTTTTGGAAAATACCCTAAATCATTGAGTATTTGTTTGGATTTTAAATGCAATGATCTATGGCGCTCAATGGTAAAAACCTTTACTCCCATTTCCAACAAAACACAACTTTGATAACCACTACCTGTTCCTATTTCTAGTACTTTCATTCCGGGTTTTACCGATAAAAGATCTGATTGAAAAGCAACTGTATACGGTTGAGAAATTGTTTGACCTGAACCAATTGGAAAAGCTTGATCTCTATATGCAAAATTTACGAACGCATTGTCCATAAAAAGATGTCTTGGAACTTTTTCAATAGCATCAAGAACGGCTTGATTTTTAATTCCTTTCCCTTTTAACTCTTCTACTAACTTCTTTCGAAGTCCTTTATGCCGATAGGTATCGTTTATCATACAGCAAAAAAACAACTATTATTCATTCTGTAAATTTAAGGCAAATGGTCTTATCAATAGTGGCTTGTTAAAAAGCCAATTCTAAAAAAAGAATAACCAAAGAGATTCCCTTACTTTTGCAAAAAAATATTTATGCTCAAGATTGGGGTATTAGGTGCCGGACATTTTGGAAAGATTCACATTAAATTGCTTCAAGAAATTGAAGATTTTGAGCTCTTGGGCTTCTATGATGTCGATTCGGAAGTGAGCAATCAAGTTTCTAAAGAATTTGGAGTGAAGGCTTTTGCAAGTCAAGAAGAATTAATTGATGCAGTTGACATTGTCGATATTGTTACCCCAACACCATCTCATTATGATTGTGCTGTTAAGGCAATTCGCCAGTCAAAGCATATTTTCATAGAAAAACCTGCAACTAATACCATAGAAGAGGGAAGAAAGTTAATTGAATTGGCGAATGAAGCGAATGTAAAAGTTCAAATTGGACACAATGAACGCTTCAATGCTGCATTTTTAGCTACTTTGCCTTATATTAATCAACCGATGTTTATTGAAACTCATCGTCTTTCTCAATTTAAACCTCGTGGTACTGATGTTTCAGTTGTGATTGATTTAATGGTACACGACATTGACATTGTATTGAGTTTAGTTAAAAGCAA
>TARA_R110002096_G_scaffold147671_8_pt1 | contig 10258 bp, 11 predicted proteins | sample TARA_R110002096 | Tara Oceans TARA_R110002096 (sample SAMEA4397295) | marine metagenome | biome: Polar Biome; feature: [DCM] deep chlorophyll maximum layer (ENVO:01000326); material: water (ENVO:00002006), including particulate matter (ENVO:01000060) such as... | depth 35 m
CCATCGGCCGCAACCGCGTCAATGTGGGGCGTTACCGCAGCCGTGTCGCCATAGCAGCCGAGGGTCGGGCTTTCATCATCGGTGATGAAGAAGATGACGTTTTTCTCCGCAGCAAAGGCAGAGGTGATCAGGAACAACGCAGCACAAACAACGAAAGGGGTTTTCATTGCCTCCACCTTTCGGGAGATCTGGCCTGCGTCAACCAGCCATTTTACCGAGGGCGCCTATGCTCCAGATTTCAACGGTAGGGTGGCGACTTCGCTGTAGAAATACGTTCCGTTTTCACCGATCCTGGATTCCAGAAGGAGAACCTCCGTTGCCTTTTGGGAAATCGAGCCGGGCCGGGAGGGAAGGTTCGGTCGCTTTTGGCCATGTTTCAGCCTTGCCAGCGTGATGTGGGGCCGGAAAAGGCGCGTTTCCGGTTCCAATCCACAATCCTGGGCCAGTTGTTCCAACAGCTTGACCAAGTTCTTCAATTCCGGCGAAGCGGTGACCTTTGCCGCAATGATTCTGGCGCGAGAGACGCGGGGAAAGAGGACGGAACGTCCGATTTCGTAATGAACTGGAGAGGTTTGTTCGCTGATCTCAGCGGCTCCGCTTTGAAGTTGCTCCATCTTTTCATCCTCCAGTTCGCCGAGAAAACGGAGTGTGAGATGGAGATCGTCGGTCGGGACAAATCGGCCAAACCGCTCCCAGCCGCTTCCGCGAAAGAGTTGAATTCGATTGGTCAGAAAATCGAGACCGTCTTCGTCTGGTCTCAGGGCTAGGAAAAAGCGGCGTTGGGCCATAAAAATTGATACATTCTGTTTGCCGTGATGCAATCTCGGCGCGCTGGTGACGTCAAACGTCCCGAAATGAAAGCTCCGATTACTGCCCTGTTCGTCTTGTTGTTTGGTTTTAGCAATAGCTTCGCGCTCACTGCCCAAGAAATTCTTGAGCAGCATGAGCAGGCAAAAGCTGAAGCGTTGCAAGCTTATCTCGATGCCAATCCTGAAGCTGAAGATCGCGCAGACGCGGTTGAGCATCTCATCGATTCGCTGACCGTTTTGGGCGACAGCGAAAAGGTGTTTCCGCTGCTCGAAGAGCGCTACGCAGCCCTGGTCTCTGTTCCGGAGCCGGATCTTCAGGCCCTGCTCGGTGAATTGGTCCCCCAACTGGTGGACGGATTTCGCGTCGGCGAAGGCAAGGACAAAGCCCGTGAGTTTATTGATCGGGTTGAGAAAGACCTGGCGGTGGTGATTCAGCAGAATCCCCGAATCGGAGGCTATCTGCAGCAGTTGCGAGGCAAGTTGAATATGCCGGGAGTCGGCGAGGCCATGGATATCCAGTTCACCTCAATCAGCGGTGATTCCATCGACCTGGCGGAGATGAAGGGGAAGGTTGTCTTGGTCGACTTTTGGGCGACCTGGTGCGGACCGTGCATCGCTGAGATGCCGAATGTGATCAATGCCTACAAGAAACATCGCGAAAGTGGGTTCGAGGTCGTTGGCATTTCCCTGGACCAAGACAAGAACGCCCTGGAGAACTATATCAGCGAACATGAGATGACCTGGCCGCAGTATTTCGATGGCAAAGGCTGGGGGAACGAGATTGCGGGCAAGTTTGGAATTCAGGGAATCCCGGCGACGTTTCTGATCGGTAAAGATGGCAAGATTGCCGCCACCAATCTTCGGGGCGACGATCTCGAGAAGAAAGTGACCGAACTCCTCGGAGATTCTTAGGCTGCGGTACTTTCAGCGGTAATCGCTGCTTCGACTCGCGGTGCGGATTCCGCTGCGAAGTCGCCATTCCAGAAGCGTTTCCATCAACGCGCGTTTGGTCGCGTCGTGATCGGGATTGGACCAAAGGTTCACCTGCTCCCCGGGATCGTTCTCAAGATCGAACAATTGCCCTTCGTTTTCTCCGTTGATCGCATCGCTTCCCAGAATGTGAACCAGCTTCCAACGGTCGGTGCGCACCATGGTCATATAGTCGGCCGTGGTGAAATTTCCGTCGCGTGGATGCTCGGCAAAGACGCAGTCACGGCCTCTCCAATCCGGATCGCCTTCGAGCGCGGGCAGCAGGCTCCGAGCTTCAAAGGTGTCGGGAACGGAGAGGCCTGCGAGTTCGAGAATCGCCGGACCGATATCGAACAGTGAAACGAGATCGTCGATGGTTCGCCCGCCCTCAAACCGCTTCGGCGACCAGACGATGAGCGGCACATTCGTGACCTGCTCATACATCGTCCATTTCTGGCTGTGACCGTGGTCGGTGAGGCAGTCGCCGTGATCCGAGGTGAAGATTACGATGGAGTTCTCCAGATAACCCTGGGTTTCGAGGGAATCCATGATCTTGCCAACTTGATGGTCGATCATGGTGACATTGGCGAAGTAGTGCCTTCGCTGACGCAGCCGCTGTTCTTCGGTTGGATCAAGGTCCAGAACGACGGAGTCGTGATCAACTTCGTGGTTGTGGACGCGCATGCCCTTGTAGGCTTCGGGTTGACCGTTCAAGTCTTCCTCCGTCACTTCCTGAAGCGGCACCGCACGGTCGTCGTAGCGCTCCAGATACTCCGGAGTGGGATCGTAGGGCGGATGTGGTCCGGGGAAGCCGATTTCGAGAAAGAGAGGCTCGGTTTGGGGATAATTTTCGATCCACCACGACGCGGTGTTGCCGACAAACATGTCGCTGTGGCTGTCCTCGGGCAAATCCCAGGTAAACGCGCCCAACTTCTTTTCGTAGTTCGAGAATTTGCGATATTGCTCCCGCTGCTGCTTCACCAGTCCGCGGGCGGCGAGGGCCTTGTCCCACTCATCAAAAAAGTAGCGTCCCTCCAAATAGCGATCCTTGTTTTCGACCACATAGCGTTGATGAAACCCACATGGCGTGGTGAAGGGCCAGGTGTGCATTTTCCCGACATTGGCACAATGGTAGCCGCTCGCGTTCAAGTCTTCGATCCAGGAATGCTCCCAGCGATCGGCGTTTTTGAGGATGCCCGTGGTGTGGGGATATTGACCGGTGAACAGGCTTGCCCGTGATGGCGCGCAGCTTGGAGCCGTCACGTGGCAGTTCGTAAACGCGACGCCTTCGTTGACGAGCCGATCCAGATTCGGGGTGTCAACGTGGTCGAAACCCAGCGCGTTGATGGTATCGAACCGTTGCTGGTCGGTGAGGATAAAGATGATGTTGGGGCGTTCCTGGGCCATGTCGAATAGATTGCGGGATGTGCGTGCTCAAAAAGTGGAGATTAACCAGTTAGTGGGCTAGGTTTGAAAGTCAGGGACTCTTTGTGATTAAGTTAGGCTTGCTAAACGAACCGATTTGATCGATGAATCAACCCTTCGTCTCATGGAAGCTGCTGCCATCCAAATCTATCAAAAGCCACCCAAGCGAGATGTCTGGTTTTTCATTTCGTATGCGCGGAGGAACCAGCAGTTGGCGGGAAGCTTTATGGATTTGTTTCTCGAGCAGGTCGGCCCGGCCAAGAATTATCGCTATCATTTTTGGCAGGATTCCGAGATTTTGGTCGGCGATCAATGGCATGAGGAGATTCAGAAGGCACTGGAAGTCTGCGACTTGGGGATTCTGCTACTCAGTCCGGCATTTCTCAATTCCCAATACATCAGCGAGCAGGAACTCCCCAATTACGTTGGGGCGAAGGGCAAGGCGGTGTTGCCGGTTCTTCTCCAACGGGTCGATTTTAAGCTCCATGACCTCAAGGGGTTGGAGCGATTCCAGTTTTTCCGGCTCAACCGGCCGAGTTTCAAGCACTCCAAGTGCTACGCGGATTGCAACAGTCAGCAACGGCGGCAATTTGCGGAAGCCCTCTTTCGCGAGACGCAGCAACTGCTCGACGAACTTTATCTCCCAGCTGCCGAACTTCCCGAGGAGAGCGCCAAGACGGGGAAACCGCTTTCCGGCGGTTTTGCCTTTTCGCGGGCGATCAATCAACGCGCACGGCGGCAGCGAAAATCGGTCGAATCGGCCAATCACCAGGAACACGGATGATCGACTTTATAATTCAAACCTTTGAGGAACAGGGATGGGCCTATCACAAAGTGGAGGGAGCCGACGTCATCGAGACCGGTTTCGAGGCGCACCATACCAAGGTTCATCTTCATATTCAGGCATTTCCCGAGATCAGCGCGATCTCCGTGGTTTCCCAGTCGCCGATTGTCTCCACGTCGCCCGATCGACGATTGAAGGTGCTCGAATTGATCATGCGCGTGAACGAGGTTCTGAATATCGGGAACTTTGAGCTCCGTTGGGATCAGGGAGAAGTCGTTTTTCGGACGACCAACCTGTTCTCGAAAAGTCGTTTTGACGGAGCGATTTTGATCGCGTTGGTCGAGGCGACGATCGTTGAAGTCGATCGCATCACGCCTTGTCTCAATATCATTCAGAAGTCCTCACCTGCTGAATTGATGATGCTCGACGTCGCAGAATTGATGCAAAGAGATGATTTGGTGCCGGATGTCGGCAATTCTGATTGAATTGGATGAATGCAGACCATCGCGGACATTTTCGTGCTGCGCGGCGAAGAGCGCTTGGGACCCTACACTCCCGAAGCCGCTTCGGATCTCATTTCTAAAGGCCTGCTGGCTGAAGACGATCTCTGCATTCGTGCCGGTCAGAAACAGACCCAGCTTCTGCGCCAGGTTCTTGGTTATGGTGGCTCGGAGTTTGAGATTGTTCCCATGCCGGGGTTTGAGGCGGGGCGTGAGGAATACATTCCCTACACCACGCCACTCGATCCTCCTCCCAAACCGCCGGATCCCGCGGAAATCGACACCAGTCGCATCGTTTATACCGGGCACCCGAGCTATTTGAACTTTCCCTGGTTGGTCGGGACGTCGCTGACATTGATCATTGTTGGAGCGATCCTTTGGGCGGCCAACGGATTCATCCTGCTGGGAGGATTGGTGTTTACCCTGTTCACCTACGTCTTCATCTCCATTCATCGGGCGATGCGGCAGTACCTGATTTCCCGAAAGCGGGTCGAAATTATCTACGGTCTATTGATCAAGAGTTCCCACGAAGTGAGAATCAGCGACATTCGGACCATCAACGTGAAAGCCAACGGTTTGAAGGGCCTCATGGGCGTTGGAAATGTCGAATTCGCGTCGGCCGGAAGCGGTGGGATGGAAGTGGAATTCCGCGGAGTTCGGCGCCCTCACCAGATCAAGGAACTGGTGAGAGCGATTCAGGACGGGAAAGTTTAGACGGGTGTCTTAAACCGTGGGAGACCAGCCGTCGCGATATTCGCGGGACCAATGTTCCATCGCTTTTTCATCGACTGGTCGGCCCGTTTCGGGATCGATTTCCAGAACCTGCCTGGTCTTCAAGGCGATGTTTGCCAGGTGACACCAGCGGGAACTCTTCTGAGCGTCGCCAATTTCTGAATGGAGGGGAACGTCGGCTCGAATCGCGTCGGCGAGATTCTGGAAGTGGTATTGGTCGCCGCCAACTCGAGGCTGTTTATCGACTTCCTTGCCCTGCAGATCGTAGAACGTGATGCCCGAGCCATCGCAACTCGCAAATCCCTTTTCGCAAGACCAACTGGCAAAAGGGTGGGACTCCGGTTTCCGGCGATGGCAGCTACTCTGCTCCCAACTGGCGCCGACTTCTCCAAAATCGAACAAGGCGGTTCCGGTGTCCGGCGTCTCCTGATTGTCCTCGTGATGATAGCGATTGCCCTGAAACGAGACCGTCTTCGGGGTGTCGACTCCCAGTCCCCATCGGACCACATCAAGGCTGTGAACTCCGTTGTTGGCCATTTCACCACCCCCAAAATGCCAGTGCCAGTGCCAGTTGTAATGGACGAGATTGTCCTTGAATGCGTATTCCGGACAAGGCCCGAGCCATAAATCGTAATTCAGATTTTGAGGCGGTTCTGCCGGCTTTCCAATTCCAATGGAAGGGCGTTGATTGATGTAGTAGCTCCTTCCATAGATGGGCTTTCCGATCACGCCGTCCTGAAGCTTCTGGATCCCTTCGATCATCGACGGATAACTCCGGCGCTGGTTCCCCATTTGAACTTTGCGGTCATACTTTCTCGCCGCTTCGACCATCAGTTCGCCTTCCCGTCCGTTATGGCTGCCGGGCTTTTCGACGTAGACGTGTTTTCCGGCTTTGCAGGCCAGAATGGTCGCGGGTGCGTGCCAGTAGTTCGGTGCCGCAATGGAAATGATGTCAACCTGCGGATCTTCGAGGATCTTCCGAAAGTCGGTCACGAACTTGGCCGGTTGTTCCTGCCCACTGCGCTTGAGCACGCCGGCTGCTTCTTCGTGGCGTTTGGAATCGACATCGCAGAGGTAGGCGATCTCGACCCCCGGGACTTGGAGCCAGCCCTTGATGTGGCCCCTGCCTCTCCCCAGCCCCATAATTCCCACAATCAATTTTTGGGAAGGTGCGTCCTGACCACGGGCGCTGGTCAAGGTGTTGATGGTGGCGGCTCCGATCGCTGTTCCAGCAGCGGTTTTTGAGAATTGACGTCGGGTTGGATTGTTTTCGAGGGGCATGTTGAGAACACGCCGTTTCCCCGGTTATCTTATCAACTCCAGTCTCCGGAACGCTTTATCGAATGTTGGCGAGGAAGCCGTTTTTGCCGCGCTGAGTCACTGCCAGCTCTCTGCGGAAGAGGGCGGGATCGGCAATGTAGGTCTGATTGCCGTATTCGGCGCGGCCGAAGTCGCTGTCCACTGCCACAATAACTCCGGCAAGCTCCCACCGCTTGGCATCTGGATTGTAGTGGAATGCTGCCCCGCCGGAATCTCCGGGAGCCGCCTGGCATTCGTGAACGCCGCGTCCAAACTTGGCTGCAAATCCGAAGCTGGAGTAGTTACTGGTCGACATCGGCGCAGTGTAGATTTGTTCGATCGAATTGGTTCCCCAGCGCAGCGTGTAGTCCTCAGTCCAGGAATAGGCGTCGGAGGCACTTGCGCGACCACCAGCTCCCGCTCCGAGAAGAAGCAATTGGGTGCCGGATTTGGGGACCATGGTCGTCAGCGGAATGAACGGAAGTTTGGAAACAGAATCCCGGTTGGAGAATTCAATCTTGAAGAGGCAGAGGTCTGCAGTCGATCCATCGGAATTTTTGAAAAACTGTGCGGAACCACGAACTGCGTCATATCGGCTGCCATCCGAGAGTCTGAATGTGCCAGGGCCGACATGGGCGGCCGTCAAAACGTAACCGGATCCAAGGTAAACTCCGGTGGAACGATCAATCTGACCCACGTTGTTCCAGTAGGGAAATGTGTCCCGCTTCAGGGCCCGCTTCACATAGTGTTGCAGTGCTCCTTCGCTTTCGCTGATTGAGGCTTGGCCCGGGGCAACAAGAGCTTGGGCGGAATAGGAAGCCAGCATGATGATGCTGACGGAAACGAGTCTGAGAGTGAGCTGGAAGGGGAGTCTCCTTTTCATTCTGGTGTGGTGAGGGATTTGACGAGGGGTATCAGAATCTATTCGGGTTTGCCAATGCAGGACTCATTTTACGGAAATTATAAAAATTATCAATCACTTTATTTAGATCGAAGGGCAGTTTTGCAAATTTGAACGCGTTTGATAAGAAAAAAAGGAATCATCTTCCTGTCTAGAGGACGAACTAACTCAAAATTGCAGACTGTTTCTCACTTTTGAATATTAAAATTAAGAAAATGAAGAAATGGAGCTTGATGAGAGAGTTGGAGCTCCTGCTTGTTCGCGTCCCTTTTGGATAAGTCACACCTCTTCACCAGTTTTGCGGTCCCTCGCTTTGTGTGAAGGGAAACGAGAAGTCGTAGCCAACCGGATCCTTATTCCAGGGACGTCAAAAATTGATCTGATCCAGCAAAGCCCTCTCTTGCGTTTATCTGGGAAAGGTCCACAATCTAGGCTTTTCCCTGTTCCCTGTTTTAATGGCAAGAACTTCGTTACCACCCAGGCCTCGGCCAACCTACGGTCCCCAGTCCATTGCGATTGTTGGAAGCCTCTATAATCGCAAACTGGTCGATTCCCTCGTCGATTCGGCTCATGAGGAGCTGAAGGCGATTTTGCCGGGGGAGAAGTTCCCCATTTTTCGCGTTCCCGGTGCCTTTGAGATTCCTGTAACGGTTGAGAATCTTTGCCGCCGTGGCGCGTTCAGCGCGATTATCGCCCTGGGAGTCATCATTCGCGGTGAAACGGCTCACGCGGACTTGGTGGCGAGCTCGGTCACGGATGGTCTACAGAATATTGCGATCGAGCACGGCACGCCTGTCATTCACGAGGTCTTGCTCGTTGATACGGAACGCCATGCCTTTGAGCGTTGCATGGGAACGGAAATTAACCGTGGAATCGAAGCCGCGAGAGCCGCTGCCGGGATGGCAGATCTCTTTGGCCAAATCGCGAATGCTTATCCAGCGAATCACGCATGAGTAACAGAAGAAGAAAGGGGAGGGAAGCCGCGCTTCAGTTGCTCTTTGCCTCCGATATTGAGGGCGAGTTGAGTGACGGCCAGAATCGCAAGAATTTTTGGGAGCTTTGCAACGTGAAAGCTTCGCGGAGGGAATTTGCCGAGGAATTGGTCAACGGAGTTCTTGAGAACCTCGAAGCGATAGACTCGGTTTTGCGCCGTTGTGTCGATAACTATGAATTGCCACGGCTGGCTGCGGTTGATCGGAATCTCCTCCGGCTGGCGACCTACGAAATTTTGCTCGTGGAAGCAGTGCCGCCGGCTGTAGCGATCAATGAAGCGATCGAAATCGCCAAGGATTTCGGGACACCGGAATCCAGCCGGTTCATCAACGGAATTCTGGATCGGGCTCAGAAAGAAGCGATCACGGCGATTTGAGTTATGGGACTGTTTGATTCCATCCTTAAGCGATTCGGCAACAAGGAGATCGATTGGGACGATCTGGAGGCGATGCTGATTGGTGCCGATTTGGGCGCTCCGCTCGCCATGGAGATTATCGATGAATTGCAGGATCTCGGGCGGACGCTCAAAACCCAGGATGTTTTGGATCGAACCCGGGAGGCAGTGGTTAACATTCTTCCGGAATCCGTTCCCGGCCTGCAGCCTCTGGAAAATGGGAAGCCGCGGGTGGTTCTCGTTGCGGGGGTGAACGGCACCGGAAAAACGACATCGACCGCCAAACTTGGCTACTTCCTCAAACAGCAGGGCCTCAGCGTGATGTTTGCAGCGGCGGACACCTTCAGGGCTGCCGCCATTGAGCAGTTGGTTTCGTGGGCCGAGCGGACGGACATCCCCATTGTTAAGACCCAGTATCAAGGTGATCCAAGCGCCGTTTGTTACGACGCCTATGAAGCGGCGGAAAAACGGGGGATCCAGTTCCTCCTCGCGGATACGGCGGGTCGACTTCACACGCGTTCAAATCTCATGGAGGAGCTCAAAAAGGTTCGGCGCACGATGGGGAAGAAAGATCCGGCGGCTCCCCATGACCGGCTTCTGGTGGTGGATGCGACAACGGGATCGAATGCGCTGGCTCAGGCGAGAGAGTTTCATGCGGCGCTGGATCTGACCGGACTAATCATCACCAAGTTGGATGGATCCGGCAAAGGCGGAATGGCCGTTGCGATTCAACAGCAGTTGCAGATCCCGACCTGGTTTGTCGGCACAGGTGAGAAGGTCGATGATTTCCATCAGTTTGAGCGGAAAGACTTCGTCGAAGAGATGATCTAGCCTCTCTCTGTGAGTCGTTTTCGCCTCGCATGGTTTTTTGGTGGGAAGTGATTCAAAAATCCCGCAACATGATGGGATGAGTGCGCAAAACCCCACGCGTCGCCAGGTTCTGAAGTCCGCTGCCGCCTGCCTGGCGCCAACCATTATACCAGCAAGTGCGCTCGGGTTGGGAGATCGCCCGGCCCCGAGCGAACGGGTAACGATGGGCTTCGTCGGGATCGGTCTGCAGGGAATTGGAGTGATGGAGGCATTTCTTAAGCACGCCGATGTTCAGGGAGTGGCCATCTGTGATGTTCATGACAAGCATCATCGGGATCGTGATTGGGGTGAAGGACGCGTGTTGGGGCGCGAGATCGGAAAGTCGATCGTTGATCAAACCTATGGAACTACGGATTGTGCCGCCTACTCCGACTTTCGGGAACTCATCGCGAGAGATGATATTGACGCGGTCCAGGTCTCAACTCCCGATCATTGGCATGCCTTGATTACCCTGGCGGCATTGAGAAGTGGAAAAGACGTCTACTGCGAGAAGCCCGTAACTCACTCGTTTTTGGAGGGACAGGCGCTGGTTCGAGCTGTGGCCGAAAACGGTTCCATCTTCCAGGTGGGTTCTCAACAGCG
>TARA_R110002096_G_scaffold27330_5_pt1 | contig 10255 bp, 7 predicted proteins | sample TARA_R110002096 | Tara Oceans TARA_R110002096 (sample SAMEA4397295) | marine metagenome | biome: Polar Biome; feature: [DCM] deep chlorophyll maximum layer (ENVO:01000326); material: water (ENVO:00002006), including particulate matter (ENVO:01000060) such as... | depth 35 m
AGTAGCAACAGTCTCAGATCCTCATGAAATAGCCAACGTTTTGGGTGTAAAAGGTGTTGATTTTATGATTGAAAATGGTAAAAAAGTGCCTTTCAAATTTAATTTTGGAGCACCATCTTGTGTGCCTGCAACTACTTTTGAATCTGCTGGAGCAGTCATCAATTCTGAAGCTATTAAAACTCTAATGGCCAATCCAGAAATAAAATATTTAGCGGAAATGATGAATTACCCAGGTGTTTTATTTGATGACGATGACGTGCTAAAGAAAATAGCTTGGGCAAAACATTATAATAAACCTGTAGATGGACACGCACCTGGTTTGAGAGGTGAGGATATTACAAAATACATAAATGCAGGAATTTCAACCGATCATGAATGTTTTACTTATGCAGAAGCTTTAGAGAAACTTCAAAAAGGAATGAAAATTTTAATACGAGAAGGAAGCGCAGCCAAAAACTTTGAAGCTTTAATCGATTTACTACCAGAACATTTTGAAAATATGATGTTTTGTAGTGATGATAAACATCCTGACGATTTAATTATTGGTCATATTAATCAATTATGTTCTAGAGCTGTTGCAAAAGGGATGGATGTTTTTAAAGTGTTACAAGCAGCTTGTTTTAATCCTGTAAAGCACTATAACTTAGATGTTGGTTTGTTAAAGGAAGGTGATGATGCAGATTTTATAGTAATTGAAGATTTAAAAGATTTTAAAACATTACAAACTTATATTAATGGCCAATTGGTTTTTAATGAAGGTGAATCTTTAATAAAACAAGTATCATTTAAAAATTTAAATAATTTTAATTGTAATAAAAAAGAAGTTTTAGATTTTAGAGTAGAATCTTCAGCAAAACAAATTCGAGTTATTGAAGCCTTAGAAGGCCAATTAGTAACCAATCAAATTATTGAAGAGACTTTAATTGAAAACGGTAACTTAGTTTCAAATATTGATAAAGATATTTTAAAAATGACTGTTGTTAATCGTTACCACCCCGATAGCTATCGGGATCAAAAACCAGCTATGGCATTTATTAAAAACTTTGGATTCAAAGAAGGCGCTATTGCAAGTTCTGTTGGTCATGATTCTCATAATATAATTGCAGTTGGAGTTTCTGATGACGCTATCTGTAAAGCTGTTAATTTAATTATAGAAAATAAAGGCGGTATTTGTGCTGTTTCCAATTTAGAAGAGAAAATAGTGCCGCTTCCAGTTGCAGGTATTATGAGTGATAAAGATGGCGAAACTATAGGAAAACAATACGCAGAACTGGATAAAATGGCAAAAGCATTAGGAAGTAAATTACATGCACCTTATATGACCTTATCGTTTATGGCGTTATTGGTAATACCATCATTAAAACTAAGTGATAAAGGCTTATTTAATGGAAAATATTTTAAATTTACGTCTTTGGAGTTATAATGAGAATCTACATTTTTCCTCGCAAAGACGCAAAGACGCAAAGACGCAAAGTAAAAAATGAACAAAATATTTTATTATAAACGATAACAACTGCAGACTGCAGACCGTCAACTGAATACTAAAAAATGCCAATAATAGAATCAACCTACAAACCACCTTTCTACTTTAAAAAAGGTTTTATTGCAACCGTATATTCTGGATTAATTAGAAAAGTTTACGTAAAGCAAGAACGAGAACGTATCACTTTAAGTGATGGCGATTTCTTAGATTTAGATTGGAGTTTTTCAAAAGAAAAAAGCGACAAACTCATTATTTTATTACACGGATTAGACGGGCATGGGCAACGTCCTTACGTTACTGGATCAGCTAAACTTTTTAACGAAAATGGGGTAGATGCGGTTTGTGTTAATTTTAGAGGCTGTAGTGGCGAAGGAAATTTAAATTATTATAGTTATCATTCAGGAGAAACTAAAGATTTAAATGCCGTTATTCAGCATGCTATTGCGGAGAAAAAGTACGCTCAAGTATATTTGAAAGGCATCAGTTTGGGTGCTAATATTATTTTGAAATATTTAGGCGAAAGAAACGATATTCCTGAACAAGTAAAATCTGCTATTGCCATATCTACACCTTGCGATTTGTATGGATCGTGTAAAGAACTTCATAAAATAAAGAACAGGTTATTTCACGATCGATTTTTAAAAGATCTAATTGAACGATTAAAAGAAAAGCAAAAACAATTCCCAAATCATTTAAGTGAAGAAGCGATTAATTCTATTAAAACACTCAAAGATTTTGATGATGTTTACACTTCAAAAGCTCATGGTTTTAAAAATGCTTTAGATTATTATGAAAAGTGTAGTAGCCTCCAATTTATTCACAATGTAAAGACGCCAACACTTATTATTAATGCATTAAACGATTCGTTTTTGTCACCTGAATGTTATCCTGTAAAACAAGCAAAAGCTAATTTAAATTTATATTTAGAAATGCCTCAATACGGTGGTCATGCTGGTTTTATTGATAAAAATAATATTTATTATAATGAGCACAGAGCTTTAGAGTTTACTAAAACTATGTTAAAATAATAGCATTAACTCTAGGCATCCTATTTTTTTGTATTTTTAGAAGAGCTAAATATTAATCAATCTTCAAAATAATACACCATGCCAACATTCAATTTAAAAATCAACAATAAAACGCATACTGTTGAAGCAGATATGGATACGCCCTTACTTTGGGTTTTGAGAGACAATATAGACTTAGTAGGTACTAAATACGGTTGCGGAATTGGGCAATGTGGCGCATGTACTGTTCATGTTGATGGTAATGCTATGCGGAGTTGTTTACTTCAAGTATCGCAAGCTGAAGGGATGAATATCACGACCATAGAAGGACTTTCTGAGGATGGCGATCACCCAGTTCAAAAAGCTTGGTTAGAACACGATGTACCGCAATGTGGTTATTGTCAAGTAGGACAAATTATGACTGCAGCGGCATTATTAGAAAATAACTCTAATCCTTCAGACAGGGATATAGATGCAGCAATGCAAGGTAATATTTGCAGATGCGGAACTTATACAAGAATAAAAAAAGCAATCAAAACAGCATCAAAACTCTAAAACTAAAATCATGACAAAAATAAAAACACAATATAATCGCCGTTCATTTTTGAAGGTATCTGCTGCAGCTGGTGGTGGTATGTTGATAGGATTTAGTTGGTTAACAGGATGTACTTCAGATAAAAAAATCGCAGAATTAGCAGTTCCTAATGAATGGTTTGATATAAACGGCTATATAAAAATTGGTGACACAGGTATGGTTACTATTTATTCACCAAACCCAGAAATCGGTCAGAATATAAAAACCTCAATGCCAATGATAGTTGCTGATGAATTGGATGTAGATTGGAAAAACGTTGTTGTTGAGCAAGCGCCTTTAAATACGGGATTTTATCAAAATCAATTTGCAGGAGGAAGCCTTTCTATTAAGTTAAGTTGGAATGCGTTGAGAATGGCAGGAGCAACAGGAAGACGAATGTTATTAGAAGCGGCGGCAAAAGAGTGGCAGTTATCCGTTTCAGATTTAACAGTTTCTCAAGGCATAATTAAAGAAAAAAATGGAGAGCGAACCATTACTTATGGTGAAATAGCTTCAAAAGCAGTTGGTATTGAAATTCCTGAAGAAGTTGAACTTAAAGAAATTTCAGATTTTAAATTGATAGGCACAAGCATCAAAAACGTTGATGGTAAAAAAATTGTTACTGGTGAACCTTTATTCGGTTTAGATTTCAAAAGAGAAGGAATGAAACTCGCAATGATTCAGCATCCTCCAGCTTTTGGTATGAAATTAAAAGATTTTAATGAAGAAGAGATTAAAAGCATGCCAGGTGTAACAGATGCTTTTATTATTGATACAACTATTGAAGACCCAACGTGGTCTGATGAAAAAGGATTTCTTCAACTTATAGCTATTGTAGGTGATAAAACATGGCCATTAATGAAGGCTAAAAAAGCAATAAAAGCGAATTGGGAAATTATAAGACCATTGGAAAGTTCAGAATCTCATTTAGAGAGTTTAGAACAGGCTTTATTATCTGGAGAAGTTGTACAAAGTAGAGTAGACGGTAACCCAGAAGCTGCATTTAAAAAAGCAGCAAAAGTTATCGAACGCACATATAGTGCACCTTTTATGGCTCATAATACTATGGAGCCTATGAATTTCTTTGCGAATGTTACTGAGACTTCTGCAGAATTAGTGGGGCCTACACAAACACCAGAAGCACTTGAAGGATCTGTTTCTAAATTATTAAATCTTGATATAGAGAACGTCACCGTAAATATGACTCGAATGGGTGGTGGTTTTGGAAGAAGACTTTATGTGCATTTTGGAGTTGAAGCAGCTGCCATTTCTAAGAAAATTGGCGCTCCAGTTAAGCTTATATATTCAAGAGAGGATGATATGACCCAAGGAACTTATCGACCAGCATATAAGTCAAGATATAAAGCAGGTTTAGATGAAAATAATAATCTTATAGCTTTTACTGTAAAAGGTACAGGGTTACCAGAAGGGCCCATATTTCCAGATCGTTTTCCAGCTGGCACAGTAGAAAATTATGCTGCTGAACAAATAAAAGGAGAAACTAATATAACAACGGGCGCATGGAGAGCACCACGTTCTCATTTTACAGCAGGCGCTGAACAAGCATTTCTTGATGAGGTTGCAGAATTGGCAGGAAAAGATCCTATAGATTTTAGATTAGAATTGTTTAATCGTGCTATTAATAATCCAGTAGGTGAAAAACATGACTATGAAGCTGAACGTTACGCAGGTGTATTGAAATTAGTTAAAGAAAAATCGAATTGGGGTGAAACTAAATCAGGCGTTTATCGAGGTGTGGCAGCTTATTTTTGTCATTCTAGTTATGTCGCAGAAGTTGTAGACATGGTTTTAGAGAACGGACAGCCAAAAATTACAAATGTATGGTGTGCGGTTGATTGCGGCATTGTTGTGAACCCTGACGGTGCGAAACATATGATTGAAGGAGGCGTTATAGACGGAATCGGTCATGCGATGTATAGCCAATTAACTTTTGATAAAGGAGCACCTAATGAAATGAATTTTGATACATACCAATTGATTCGTCATTCAGAAGCACCTGAAAACATTGAGGTTTTCTTTGTTAAAAATGACATCGATCCAACAGGATTAGGAGAGCCAGGGCTTCCACCAGCTGTTGGAGCCTTAGCAAATGCATTATATCAGTTAAAAGGAAAACGATATTATAACCAACCTTTTGCTTTAAGTCAACCCGTTATAGGTTAAACTTGTATAGAATTTTCATGAATGACACACGAATTTAAAAACATAGTTGAAGAAGCTATTTTAGCTAAAGAGAATGGCTTAAAATCTGTCTTAGCTTCTGTTGTAGCTTTAGATGGCTCATCATATCGAAGACCAGGCGTTAGAATGCTCATTCTAGAAAATGGGAACATGATAGGTGCAGTAAGTGGTGGTTGTGTTGAAAAAGAAATATGCCTTCAATCTGAAACTGTTTTTAAAACGGGCGTTTCCAAGATGATGACTTATGATGGTAGATACCGTTTGGGTTGTGAGGGTATTCTATATATTCTTATAGAAATTTTTCAACCTTCTGAACCTTTTTTAAGTTCATTTTTAAGATGTTTAAAAAACAGAAGTTCCTTCGAAATTCATTCGCAATATAAAAAGGAAGAAGGTGCGTTTAAAGATTTAGGAACTTTAGTCTATATCGATAATACTCTTTTTTCAGTTTCAAACAATGAAATCAAAAAACAGTCTAAAAGTGGTTTAGTATTTAAACAAAGCATGCCGCCATGTTTTAAATTAGTAATAATTGGCGCAGAACACGACGCTGTACAATTATGTAAATATGCAGCACTTACAGGATGGGAAGTTTCTATAGTAGCTGGAGTTTCCGAATCGAAATCCATTGAAAATTTCCCTGGAGCTCATGAGTTTACTGCGACAACTGCAGAAGGTTTGAATGTTTCATTAATGGATAATCAAACGGCTATTTTATTAATGACACATAATTTTGCTAACGATTTACGTTATTTAGTTGCTCTAAAAGGTATAAACCCAACTTACATAGGCCTTTTAGGACCTACAAAGCGTAGAGGCGATTTATTATCTCAGTTTATGGAATATTGTCCAGATATTAATTTGGAGTTTTTAGATTCTATTCATGGGCCAGCTGGTTTAGATATAGGTTCTGAAACACCACAAGAAATTGCTATTTCGATAATGGCTGAAATTTTAGCTTTTTCAAGAAAACGACAAGCCATGTCTTTAAGTAGAAAAACAGGTCGGATTCATGCCAAGTAAAATTGCTGTAGTTATTTTGGCAGCAGGGGCATCAAAGCGTATGGGTGAACCCAAACAGCTACTCAAATGGGGCGATAGTACTTTAATTACACACACAATTCAAACCGCTTTAAAATTAAAAGTCGATACTGTTTATGTGGTTTTAGGGGCTAATTTTAAGTTGATTGAAAATTCAATTGCTCACTTTCCTATTACGATTTTAAATAATGAAAATTGGGAACAAGGTTTAGGAGAATCTATTGCTTTTACATCTAAACATCTTCAAAACGAGACATATAAACCCGAAGGTATTCTTTTTGTTTTAGCAGATCAACCTTTTATTACCGTTTCTTACTTAAAGTCAATAATTTCTAATTTTTCAAAAGGAGAAAAACAAATAATTGCTTCGTCCTATCAGAACAGAAAATTTGGAGTTCCAGCGCTTTTTGATAGTTATTATATAAATGATTTGTCTGATTTAAAAGGAGATTTTGGAGCCAAAAATTTTTTACAAAAAAGTGAATCTTTTATTAAAGCTTTAAAACCTCCAGTAAAAAATGTAGATTTAGATTTTAAAGAAGATTACGAAAAATTTTATAAAGAGCATTTCAAATAATAATGAGTTTAAAGGCTGAAGATAAAGCAAAAATACCAGAGCATTTTACTAATTTAAAAAGTAAAAAACCATCTACCAATAGTGCGGGTTTTAATTCTGTAAAGTCGGCTGTAAGTCATGCAGCTAAATATATGAAACCTTCAGACGCATTAAAAGTGTCTCTAAAAATAAATCAAAAGGGGGGTTTTGATTGCCCTGGTTGTGCATGGCCAGATCCAGATGATGAACGTTCTTCATTAGGAGAATATTGTGAAAATGGTATAAAAGCCATGGCGGAGGAAATGCAAAACAAACTTATTAATCGTGAGTTTTTTGCACAAAACTCTGTTGATGAATTAGCAAAACTATCAGATTTTGAAATTGGAAAATCTGGACGATTATCAGAACCCATGTACTTGCCAAAAGGTGCATCAAATTACCAACCCATTTCATGGAATGAAGCTTTTGAAAAAGTTGGAGCACATCTAAATGCTTTAGTTACTCCTGATGAAGCTGCATTTTATACCTCAGGAAGAACAACTAATGAAGCGGCGTTTTTATACCAATTATTTGTTAGAGAATTTGGCACATCTAATTTACCAGATTGCTCCAATATGTGTCATGAAGCTAGTGGAAGCGCACTATCTGAAACTCTTGGTATTGGCAAGGGCTCTGTAACTTTAGATGATTTATACAAAGCAGAATTAGTAATGGTTATCGGTCAGAACCCAGCAACCAATCATCCAAGAATGCTTTCGGCTTTAGAAAAGACAAAACAGAATGGTGGTAAAATAATAGCCATAAATCCATTGCCAGAAGCAGGATTAATGAAGTTTACAGATCCTCAAAGCCCAATTAAAATGCTAACAGGTGGCACAAAATTGTCTGATGTTTTTGTACCAGTTACTATTAATGGTGATGTCGCTTTTTTTAAAGCCATATTGTTGAAATTATTAGAAAAGGAAGAAGGAATTGGTGGTGTTTTTGATAAGGATTTTATAAATGAATATACAGATGGCTATGATACATTTATCTCAGATTTAAAAACTTATAATTTTGAAGACAGCTTAAAAGCTTCAGGAGTATCAAAAGAAATTTTTGATGAGGCTTTTGATTTAATTCTTAATAATGATAAAATAATTATTTGTTGGGCCATGGGATTGACTCAACACGAAAATGCAGTTGATAATATTCGAGAAATTGTAAACTTGTTATTATTAAAAGGAAGTATAGGAAAAGAAGGTGCAGGAACGTGTCCTGTTCGAGGACATTCCAATGTTCAAGGCGATCGAACCGTTGGTATTTGGGAAGCTGCTCCACAAGCTTTTTTAGATAAAATTGAAGCAAAATACGGATTCAAACCCAAAGTAGAACATGGATATAGTGTTATTGAATCTATAAAAGCCATGTATGAAAAAAAAGTAAAAGTATTTTTTGGTATGGGCGGTAATTTTATTTCAGCAGTACCAGATACATCTTATTCTGCTCAGGCTTTAGCAAATTGTAATTTAACGGCTCATGTGAGTACAAAGTTGAATCGGTCACATTTAGTAACTGGCAAAGAGGCTTTGATTTTTCCTTGTCTTGGTCGTTCTGAAAAAGATTATCAAAAAACAGGTGTACAAACCCAAAGTGTTGAAAACTCCATGGGTATTGTGTCGTCTACAAAAGGTATTTTGGAACCGTGTTCTGAGGATTTACTAAGTGAAGTTGCTGTAGTTTGTGGTATTGCAAATGCAACTTTGAAAGATCGAACTAATATAAATTGGTTACAATATAAAGATGATTATGACTTAGTACGTGATGATATTGCTGATGTTGTTGAGGGATTTACAGATTATAATAAAAAAATAAAACAACCAGCAGGTTTTTATTTGCCAAATGGCGCTAGAAATAGAAATTTCAAAACTAAAACTGGAAAAGCTAATTTTACAGTTAATAAACTTCCTGAATGGACGTTGAAAGATGGAGAATTAATTATGATGACTATTCGTAGTCACGATCAATTCAATACGACTATTTATGGTTTGGATGACAGATACAGAGGTATTTTTAATGAACGACGTATTATTTTCATGAATCGTGAAGACATGATAGATAGAGCTTTAAAAGAGAAACAAGTTGTGAATTTGAGATCTGAATATAATGGGGTTATCCGTGAAGCTAATAACTTTAAAGTAGTTGGTTATGATATTCCTAAAAACTGCTGCGCTACGTATTTTCCTGAAACCAATGTGTTAGTCCCTTTAGATAGTTTTGCGCACACAGCAAAAACACCAGCGTCAAAAAGTGTGAGAATTACTATAAGAAAGGTTTAGTGTTTGAATAAAAATTAACCACCAATAGTAATCATACTTCTATTATTTGAATGTAATTTGGGCTCTTGAAGTTTCTCTAAAGTATCCATGCCACCACGAACTTTAAGTTTCGCTTGTACCGCTTTTTTAATAATGGGTTCAATGGATTTTCCTGCTCTTAGGTTTGTCAATAAATCTGACTCACCAGATGAAAACAAACAGTTTTTTAATTGACCGTTTGCCGTTAAACGCAGTCTATTACATGAATCGCAAAACGGATTGGTTACAGAACTTATAATAGCGAAACTACCTTTGTACCCTTTTATTTTATAGTTTTTAGAAGTGTCGTTTGGAGCATCTTGCAAACGTTCTATTTTATCTTCTGGAAAAGCATCATTGACATAATTCATCATTTCAGCATAAGATACCATTTTACTCATATCCCATTTGTTACCGTCAAAAGGCATAAACTCTATAAAGCGAACTGAGATTGGTAAATTTTTAGTGAAATTGATGAAATCAATAATTTCATTATCATTAAAACCTTTCATTAAAACGGCATTTACTTTTACAGTAAAGCCTTCTTTTACGAGTAATAAAATATTATTGTATACCTTTTTAAATTCATGTCGACGCGTAATATGTTTAAACTTGCCTTCATCTAAGGAGTCAAGACTCACATTTATTTTTTTAACGCCATTAGCTTTTAAAACATCAATAAATTTGTCAATAATTACTGCGTTTGAAGTTATTGAAAGCTCAACAGGCAGTGTTGCCAATTTTTCTAAAATAACAGGAATATCTTTTCTAATAAAGGGTTCACCACCAGTTAATCTTATTTTTGTAACACCATGATCTACAAATGTTTTAGCGATTTCATAAATTTCCTCGTAGGTCATTAAATGACTTTTAGGCGATAATTTAACACCTTCTTCTGGCATGCAATAGGTACATCGTAAATTACAACGCTCTATTAGCGAAATACGTAAATAGGCGTGGTCTCTACCGTGAGAATCTTGTAATATATTTGTTTCGTTATTCATTTCAATATTTTTCACTATTCACTATTCACTATTCACTATTCACTATTCACTA
>TARA_R110002096_G_scaffold4501_26_pt1 | contig 10254 bp, 9 predicted proteins | sample TARA_R110002096 | Tara Oceans TARA_R110002096 (sample SAMEA4397295) | marine metagenome | biome: Polar Biome; feature: [DCM] deep chlorophyll maximum layer (ENVO:01000326); material: water (ENVO:00002006), including particulate matter (ENVO:01000060) such as... | depth 35 m
AAAAGTGCTTCGTCATCGGACCGATGAACAAGGACCATCTCCCGCATCTCAATTGGCTCGCTCATGAGGTGATTGCCCCGGTGCTGGGAGACGAATTTCACGTGTTTACCCCTGAGGTCGATGAGGCCGGAAACATCATGCACCACGTGATTCGGTCCGCCGATCGCTCGACCCTGGTGGTCGCGGACATGACGCAGAACAATCCCAACGTGCTCTACGAAATCGCGGTGCTGGATGCGATGGGACGGGCCTGCGTTCCCGTGAAGTTGGTCGATACCGAGGATGAGGAGTTGGACGCCGTTTCCTTTGATCGCGCCGCCTATCGTTGTTTTCGACTGGTGAAAGGCCAATCGGGAGATGCGCAACAGAAGTTGAAGCCGGTCATCGAAACGACGCTGAACGACCATTACCTCGGCAAGTTTCCTGACAACCCGTTGACCGACTTTTTCGGGTTTCCCCTCAGCACGCTTTCCTCCGCCCACGGGTTGGCGCGTGGCTATTTCAACAACTTCGTGGTGCCGGTTCTCAAGTCGTCGCTGATGGGCCGGCTTCCCAAAAAATATCGCAAGGGCGACCGGCCACCACTGGAGGTCATCATTCCGCCGCGGATCGATTTCGCGACGCGGGAGATGATTGAGGAACTGAGCAAACGGAAGAAGATCCTCAAGGTCGAAACCCAGGCGCCGGGCCGGAAAATCACGGGCTATGTCTGGAACATCCGGAAATCCGGCGAACCCGCGTTGATCGATATCCCGACGGCGTTCGGCCAGCTTCGCGACAACGTCCTTTCACGGCTCGGCCGCAATGCCCATCCCGATCCCAACTCCGCCGACTTTCGCGAAATCGAGGCAGATGAGATTGCGCAGTTTACGCGATTCCTGCGCCGGTTTCGCGACACGGCTGGCAATGTGGATGGCGAGGAAGCAAGGGCCCGCCTCCGCATTTTGACGCTGGACGAGTGTCGTGATCCCGGTTTGTACGAGGGAATCATCGGGACGTGATCCCGGCGGATTAGGAATTGACCTATCCAATGACGAGGCTTCTATAGTCCCCTGATGCCTTTTCTCCCTCTTCTCGCCAACTTCCTGAGCAATCCGTGGGTCGAACTCCTGATCGTCGGAGTCATCGTCGGAACCATCCTCGGTGCGTTGCTCCGCGACCGCGCGTTCGGCTTCATGGGCAACATGCTGGTGGGGATTATGGGCGCGATTCTCGGCGGTTATCTTTGGGACAAGTTGCTGAGCAAGTACATCTCGTTCGATCTCGGATCGATCAACATCGACATCAATCAGGTGGTGGTGGCGCTTCTCGGCGCGTTTCTGTTCCTCTTCGTGATTCGCTACATCAAGCGCAAGCAGAGCGATTGAGATTCGACTGGTGAGGTTGAATCCGGAATTTTTCACGATGGCTCTCCCTCGCCCAGTCACGATTATTCGCCGTTGGTTTGCGATGGCGCTTTTGGCAGGCTCGCTGACCGCAGCGTTCGCAGCCCAGCGCGAAGTCACCGCGACAACCCTCGTTCCCCGGGAATCCAGCCCGCCTCCGGCGGAAGGCGAAGACGTTCAGCCCGAACCGTGGCGCTATCTGCTCCACTTGCCGAAAGGCTACGAGGATTCCGACAAGAAATGGCCACTGATGTTTTACCTGCACGGACGGAGCGCGCGCGGGAACGATTTTTCGCGGGTTCGCCGCTACGGACCGCCGTCCTTTCTCGATAAGAAGCCGGGATTCCCCTTCATCGCAGTGTCGCCGCAGCTTCCGGCCGGTTCCTGGCCCTATCGCTCACTTCTCGAGTTGATCGATGAACTCACGGAACTCTATCGCATTGACGAAAACCGCATTTATCTGACGGGCGTGAGCCTCGGGGGCGGCGGAGCCTGGTATCTGGCGGCGACCAATCCCGATCGATTCGCCGCGATGGTTCCCCTTTGTGGATACGGCGGCGTTTCTCTGGCCAAGAAGCTCACCAATTTGCCGATTTGGGCGTTTCATGGCGCCGAAGACGCGATCACGCCGTTGGAGCCTCATCAAAAACTGGTGGACGCAGTGAACCAGCAGGGCGGAAACGCGACCATGACGGTGATTCCCGGCGGAAACCACGGCAACATCATCGTTCCCGTCTACAAAAAGCAGGAGCTTTACGACTGGCTGCTGAAACAGGAACGCGGCAAGCCAATCGTCCCGGTAAAGCAATCCAAACCGGCGCAAACCGTGAAGGTCGCCTCCCCCAAGCCGCGACCGGCGCTCATCGCCAAGCCCATCGCCGGAAACCGGGATCTGGAGACCTACGAGATCCAGGCGGGCGATACCCTCTGGAAGCTGGCGCGTGAATTCGACACGACGATCGATACGTTGAAGTCGATCAACAAAATGACCGGCGACACGATCTACGTCGGCCAAACCCTGCGCTATCCGGCGCTCGTCGAATCCAGCTCCGAGCCGGATCAATAATCACCGGCGTAAGCGCGGCGCACATTGCCGGATACCGGATTGAGCGGCTTTTCCGGCTTGGCGACTTCCACTTCCTCCTTCGCTTCGGCCTTGTCCGCTCCGGCCTTTTCCTCTTTGGGAATCACGATGGTTTGATCTCCGACCGTGATGGCGCTGACGATGGAAGGGTGGCTGGTATTGATCGGGCTCCTTGTCGAGATGCTGCGAACCGAGACGCGACCGCTGGAGGTGATCACTTTTCCAAAGGACGGGTTGGTGATTCGGGGAATGACCTGCCGTTTCCGTTCCGGCGCGGGTTCCTCGCCCAAGGCGAAATTGCCTCCCAGAAAAAGGAGTGAACAAATAGTGATGCCCCGAATTCCGGAGCCCAGTTGATGTCGCAGGATCTGCATCATTCTGAGTGTGTTGTAAAACAGTTGGTCCGGGGTTTCGGTGACCAACCTACTCATCCTGCTGAGATCTCAACGTATTCTTGGCGGCGATTTGCCGACGAAAAAGGGCTTGACCGCGTTAGGCTAAGCAAACCCAACAACGCCCGTAATTTCGAGAGCCACCATTATACGAATAATTCCGCAATCTGCACGGCGTTGAGCGCGGCGCCTTTACGCACCTGATCGCCAACCACCCAGAAGCTAAGCCCGTTTTCGAACACCAGATCCCGGCGAATACGCCCAACAAGGCAATCATCTCCATCCGTCGAATCCAACGGCGTCGGATACCTGCCCAGTTGACGGTCGTCGACCAATTGGACGCCCTCCGCCTTCTCGATCAGCTCGCGAGCTTCTTCCACATCAGGAGTTTCCTCAAACTGAACCCAGGCGGCGATGGAGTGCGATTTGTAAACCGGAACGCGAACACAGGTGACCGAGGCGGCCAACTCTCCATGCCCGAGGATCTTGCGACCTTCGTTCTGCATCTTCATTTCCTCGCTCGTGTAACCATTCTCCCCCACTCCACCAATGTCGGCAATGACGTTGAACGCGATCTGATGAGGATAAACCTTCGGCTGAACTTTCGATCCGGAGTGAATCGCCTTTACCTGCGCATCCAGCTCGGCGATTCCCGCCGCCCCACTTCCGGAGACCGCCTGATAACTTGCCGCGACGATTTTTTGCGCCGTCCACTTCCGGTGAAGCGGGTTCAGCCCCATCAACGTCACGATCGTGGTGCAGTTGGGATTCGCGATGATTCCCGAATGACTCTTTGCCGCTTCGGCGTTGATTTCCGGGATCACCAACGGGACGCCTTCATCCATGCGAAACGTGGACGAGTTGTCGATCACGAGCGCGCCCGCATCGACGGCATACTTCGCAAAGTCCTTGGAAATCCCGCCACCCGCACTGAACAACGCAATTTCAACGCCCTCGAACGATTCGGGAGTCAACTCCTCCACCACCAACTGCTCGCCATGAAAGGGGATGCACTTGCCCTTGGAACGTGCGCTGGCAAGAAGCTTCAAACTCGCGACCGGGAACTGACGTTGCTCCAGACAATTGAGCATTTCTTGGCCGACAGCTCCCGTTGCTCCGACAATCGCCAGGTGTTTTGGTTGACTCATGAATTCGTGATTTGAAATGGGCAGACAACCTACCAATGTGTGAGTGCTATGCAACAAAGCCAGCCGAAAATTCAAGTGTCTGTCACCGATCAAGAACTCCGCCTGATGGATGGTGACCAGGTCGTGCATTCCTGGCCCATCTCCACCTCCAAATTCGGGCTCGGTTCGGAGGAAGGCAGCTTCAAGACTCCTCTCGGCAAATTCCGGGTTGCCGAGGAGTTCGGCGATGACGCGCCGGAAGGCACCATCTTCAAGGGCCGCAAACCGGTCGGAACCTGGAATCCCGCCGAAAGCGTCGACGAGGACATGGTCCTCACGCGAATTCTCTGGCTGGAAGGACTGGAAGAGCAGAACGCCAACACCAAGGAACGCTACATCTACATTCACGGCACGAACGACGAGGAAAAGATCGGCGAACCCGCCAGCATCGGCTGCGTCCGCATGAAGAACGCCGACGTCATCGCGCTCTACGACCAGGTCGGTGTGGGAACCGAGGTCGAAATCGTCTGAACGCGTTTCCCGCGACCCTACAGCTTCGCGTGAGTCCCGTCGCAAAACGGTTGGTTGGCGCTGTGCTTGCAGTTGCAAAACGCGACGGTTTTCTCTTCGTCGATCGTCACCTTCTGCGGGCCGAACCCGGTTCCCTTGTGGCTTCCGTCACAGAAGGGCTGATTCACGGACTTTCCACACGCACACCACCAGTAATCTCCCGGTTCGAGTTTCATCACAGCGGGCTTCTTGTCAGCGATGGTTGGTTGGTCGTCCATCCCCATAGTCTGACGGATTTTGCGAAGCTGTCCAGTGTAGTCCGTCCTGCGGGTGCGAATGAAAGTGACGGGCAACGATGGCCTAAAAGTAGTCCCATGAGGCTCGTGGATCGCAGGACTCCACCGGGGTTCATCCCCGTGGTACCGAGACCAACCACCAGACTTCCGCCCAACCAAAGGCCGCCCCAATCGGGTTTACCCCGATTGAGCGCTGACTCCCCGCTAAAACGCCGCCAGATTCTCTTTCGAGCTTCGAGGGCAGAGTCATCGCTCGACCGGCACAAGGCCAGCCGGGGCGGAATAATTCGTTGCGATTCTGGTGGTTGATCTCGGTTCCACGGAGACAAGCTCGCGTGGAGACCCGGGGCGATTCCCAAGCTTGAACGGCCAGGACAATCCGCTCGGGGACTGGCGAGTGATTGAAAATGATGACGGACGATGGGCTACCCTAATCCCGCGATTCCGGCGTGATCGTCATCTCGACGCGCTCGCCTTTGCGCATCACCGCGATTTTCGCTTCCACACCGACTTTCAGCGCTTCGAGCACGTAGGTGTAATCGTAAATGTTCTTCAGCTCTTTTCCGTCGAGCTCGACAATGATGTCGCCGCCCTCAAGTCCCGCTTTTTCCGCCGGACCACCCTTGCTCACTCCTGAAATCTTCACACCTTCCACATCGTTGCCCGCATAATCGGGAATCGTGCCGAGATAGGCGCGGAGATTGGCGCGGCGGCCTTTTTGCTTGGAGCGTTCCACTTTGATGTAGTCCGGCTCTTCGGCTGAAGTCGCGAGTCCCCGCGCGACGAGTCCCATCAATTTGGTGATCTTCTGCGTGCCTTCGTAGTTGATCTTGTCGGCCGTATCGGTCGGGCGATGATAGTCTTCGTGCGCTCCGGTAAAGGCGCTGAGAATTGGAACGCCGCGGAGGTAAAACGACGTCGCATCGGTCGACAGATACGTGTCCTGTTGAATCGTGACCGGCAAGCCAACCGGCACGTTGCGCCGCTCGATGATACTGGGCCAGACGGAACTGGACCCGACTCCCTGCAACACCAACGTCTTTTCGAGACGACCGATCATGTCCATATTGAGATAAGCCGAAAACACGTCGCCCAACTCTGCATCCGCATCGTTCTTCGCCTTCTTCGCAACTTCGCTGACGAAACTCGCGCTTCCGAGCAACCCCATTTCCTCACCGGACCACGCCGCGAAGACGACATCGCGTTGCAGCTCGATCTTCCCGGACTGTTGGGCATCGGCCAGATAATGCGCAATCTCCATGAGACCGGCCGTTCCACTCGCATTGTCATCGGCCCCGTTGTGAATCTCGAACTTCTCCTTGCCGAACGCCCGGGAGGCGGAGTTGGCCTTGTTGCCGAGATGATCGATGTGGGCACCGATAATCAGCGCCGGACGTTTCCTGGCCTCCACCGATTTCGCCTTCAACCGGCCAATCACATTGCGCCCGTTCTCCGTCCGTTGATTGATATCGACCCGCGCGTCGAACTTCACGTCCGGAATCTTCACTCCAATCATCATCTCGCCCTTGTCCAGACTCGTCTGGATCTCGGCAAGGTCTTTCCCGGCGGCCGCGAGCAATTTCGCGCCCAGTTCCGTCGTTACCGAAATCGCGGCAATCCCGGAATCGGCCAACGAGGCATCGAAGCTGAGGGGAACCAGCTCCTCCTTCACCTCGGAATTCGGCCCGCTCACAAAAATCACCCCCTTGGCTCCCTTTTGCCGAGCCAACATCGCCTTGTAGCGCAGGCTCGCATACCGCAGGAACGTGCGCCGCTTGTCGCCGGAAAGTCCCTCGGGAATATACCGCAGCATCATCACCCACTTCCCTTCCACGTCGGTATGATAGTAGCTGGTGTAGAGTTCGCTCTGCGTGCCTTCCGACTCGGCCTGCCCTGCCGGAACATCGATGCCATAACCGGCAAAGACGACATCCAGCGCATCGATCCTGCCGAGCTGGGAAAACGAGAGCGGTCGCCAATCCTTGTCCAGTTCCGCCTTCCAACGCGCGTCGCCTTCCTCGATCCACAACTCATTGCCCTTCCCGAGATCAACGCCCGCGGTGAACTCGAACGGTTGAAAGTAGCTGATGCTCGATGGATTCTCGTCCCACGCGCTGAGGCCCCAGGTTTCGAACGCTTTCGCGACATAAGCCGTCGCCATTTGTTCTCCTTCGGTTCCGGTCAGGCGCCCCTCCAATTCATCGCTCGCCAAAAACCCGATCTGGGCGCGAAGATCCGATTCAAGAATCTCAGGCTTCGCATCGCGAATTCCGGCAGCGGCGCTCACGTTTTCCTCGTCCTGGCTTGGCGCCATCAGCTCCGTCGAACGGACCTGGCGTTCCCCGGATTTCCCGAGCGCGGAAAGCGCGGCTTCATGATTCCACGAGGCGAGAAAAATCTGCGACGTCTTGTTTGGCGTGCGATTGGTGGTCCAGGCGAGTTGGGAACCGTCCGGCGAAAAACAGGGCAAGCCGTCAAAACCATCCGTCGACGTAACGCGAACCGGCTCCTTCTCGCCCGCCGCATCCACCATGTAGAGCTCAAAGTTCGCAAAGCCCTGAAGATTGGTCGCGAAAATCAGATACTCGCCGCTCGGATGAAAATACGGTGCCCACGACATCGCGCCCAGCGTCGTCAACTGCTTCTCGCCCGTGCCATCCGCGTTCATCGTGAACACCTCGGCCTGATCGCCCTCGCGGCTGAAACGTCGCCAACAGATCTTGGAACCATCCGCATTGAAAAACGGCCCACCGTCATAACCCGGCGATTTCGTCAATTGACGGGGATTCGAGCCATCCGCGTTCGCCAGGTAAATATCCAGCCCGAATGACGGGTTCATCCCAAACCAGATCCGGTCTTCCTTGGGAAACTGAGCCGGCTCCTGGTGCCAATTCCGGTTCGAAGCATAGACGATGTGTTTCCCGTCCGGCGAATAGCACCCCTCCGCATCGTAGCCCTTCGCGTTGGTCAGATTCGTCCACGTTTTCGCCGCGAGATCATACTCGTAAATCTCGAAATACTCGTCGTAATCCCAGGAATAACGACGCTGCGTCCCCTCCTCCCGCATCTTGAACTCCGCCGCCTGTTCCGCCTTCGCCTCGGGATCATCCTGGGTCGATGCAAACATCACCTTCGTCCCATCAGGATGAATCCAGGCACACGTCGTCTTTCCGTGACCAGGCGAAACCCGCTCGATATCCCCGGTCTCCAAATCCATCAGATAAATCTGGAAGAACGGATTGTCCTCCTCACGCTCGCTCTGAAAAATCAGCTTCGTGCCATCGGCGCTGAAGTAGCCCTCGCCCGCGCGTTTCCCCGCGAACGTCAGTTGGCGAATGCCGCCAAGAAACTCGGCTTCCGCCGAAGCTGGATGGGACGACTCCTGCGCAACCAGGAATCCACCAAGAAGCAAGAAAAGACCGGTGAACAAGGGTTTCATGAACATGGAAGGATCAAAGACGAGGGTCGGCAGGCGGTCAACCGCAACCGAACGGGAGTCGTGCTTCAAAATCGGCCGGGCAAATTGCCTCCGGAAGGGTCGCAGACCACCGGCCTCCGCCGATCAACGGATTGGCGGAAACCAGGCGTCCGAAACAACGGTGGTGAATCCGCACCCGCGATTTCGCAACCACGTTGTGGTTGAGGATGATTGGTGGCCATGTTCCCAGGGTAGGCCGCTGCGCTTGGCCAACCCTGGGCTTTCCATGCGCAACCACGTTGTGGTTGATCGAGGCCTGAAGGCTTTGCCAATCCCAACGGGATTGCGAACGAACAGCCCAACGGTTGCCGCAGGCTACCTTGGGACCAAACCGGCCAACCGATATTCAATCCCAACGGGATTGCGAAATGGTGCGATGAACGCGAAACCCCAATCCACGATTTCGCGTCCTTGAACTGCGGCAGCTTGACGCCGCTTTCGCTCGTGATGCACGACCGCCAACCTTGAACGCGTTCCACCGGACGTCCGCAATGCGCCCACTCCGCCGACGCCATGAGGATGCTGGAACCGTTGAATTCAGGACCGGCGCCCGATCCGGCCCTGCCGCGCACCCAACTGGGCGTTCGGCGACAAGATTCTCTTGCACGATCAAAACTTTTGAGCTCCTTTCTCCTCGGATTTACTGGACGTCCATCTCGCAAAAGCACGCGCACCAGAAACTACCTACGCAAGCATTGTTTTGCATACCCAACTTCGGCCAAGAGCGAGGAGGCCAAATCGAAGAGTTGTTATGCAGATTGATCCATCCATTGAAAACAATGATCTCCCAGGCCGCCAAGTTGCCGGTCTGGTCTTACGTGAAGCCAAGAAGCTGCATCGCGCGGCCACTTCGGACTCATTGGCAAACTCGTTGCCCGTCTTGAGAAGACTTTTGTCCACCCAGGTCTTTCACGGAATCTCCCTGCCAGAACTAAGCCGCCGCCGTGGAGATGTGCAGCGGAAGCATGTGTTGCGAGCCCTGGCCATTGAAGCGGGATTTCCGGGATGGAAGGAATATCGGGACGCCCTGGTTGGCAAAGAGCCGAAGGCGCTGTTGCCGTTTGATGTCCTGAGATCCCGGTTCGGATATCCGAATCTTTGGTTTTCCTCGCCGGAAGAAGCGGAATCCCATGCCGCTGAACATGGCGGCCGCACGATGCAGGTCGGCCAGCAAGCAGTGGTGTTTCCGGAACGTTGAGCCCCCTCACACCTCAACCAACCTGTCAAATCCCCCAGCGCCCAAGCCGATATCGTGCTTGCCCCGGTTACTTTGATGGTGCTCATTTCAGCCTTTGGTCCTCCTGACCGGGCTCTTGCACCCCAATGATCCCAGCGGCCATGTTGACGGTTCGCTGAATCTGAAAACAAAAATGGAAAAGCTCAAAGAAATCCGCCCTCTCCTTCTCGCCACCGCAATTCTTGGCTTTCTGGTGATCAACTGCCCGTTCCTCTACTATGCACTGATCGCCACAGAGACCTATGCTACAGGAATGAAGAATGGCTTGGCGCTCGTATTTATCGGCGAAGCATTTCTGCTCCTGGTCTTTCTGGCCTTCATCATTGCCAAAATGGGATGGAAGCGACCGGGATGGGTTTTCTTTGTCTGTATGTCGATCCTCGGCAGCCTGGCTTTCAGTATCCCCTTGCAGCTCTACTTGATGACTCGACCCAACACCACCGAACCAGACGGTGGTGGCAATGCTTGACGGCGTTTCACATTTTGCCAACTCGGTCGCCAGGTGAACGCTCTCACGATTGATCCCGGGTCTGATCAGATTGCGCCCGCAGCTGCGGCTTGCCCATTGGCATTCCTGCTGCGCTTCGTAAGAAATGCGGGCTAGCCCGAATGTCGCTAGATTAAGCGGGTTCATCGGAAAATTTGCCCAGGTCTCCACAGGGATTTATTCCCGTGGAATCGAGACCAACCACCAGACCAATTCCATCCATACGCTCGCCCCGGCTGGCCTTGCGCCAGTCGAGCG
>TARA_R110002096_G_scaffold76069_20_pt1 | contig 10254 bp, 10 predicted proteins | sample TARA_R110002096 | Tara Oceans TARA_R110002096 (sample SAMEA4397295) | marine metagenome | biome: Polar Biome; feature: [DCM] deep chlorophyll maximum layer (ENVO:01000326); material: water (ENVO:00002006), including particulate matter (ENVO:01000060) such as... | depth 35 m
CGCCACGGTAGAGGCCCCCATACCAAACCCGTGAATGGCTTCCGCATGGGTCGCCCCGAAGAAATAATACAGCAGGCCAAGCCCCAAAAGCCCCAGAGACGCAACGCAAAGCCCCATGATGGAGCCGCCAAAGAAGGCGACTGTCAAGGCCGCCGCCGCCCCCTTGTCATGGGCGGCTGTGGTGGTTCTGACGTTGGCTTTGGTGGCCGAAAACATGCCGAGATATCCGGCAACCGCAGAAGCCACCGTACCGACAGCGAAGGAAATCGCCGTTTCCTGACCAAGAAAAATATACAGGGGAATGATGATTACGATGTTGAAGATCAGCAACATTTTATATTCGCGGTTCATGAAAACCATGGCGCCGATATGAATCTGGTCACCGATTTTACTGACCTTGTCAGTTCCTTCCGGGTAACTGACCACCATACGATAAAGGATGAATGCTACGAGTAGTCCGACAAGCCCCAAAATAGGGGGGTACAATACTAAATCCGCCATGATATCTCCCTTGGCAATTATTTCTTTAATTTGATTATAAGTCTCTTCCCTAAAACGATATTTTGCCTCTGTTACGAGGTCTGTTTTTACAAAGTAAATAAAACGTTAAGACATAAGACCATTGATAGCAAGATTCATGCTGACAAAAATGATAAATTAGCTATATTGCGCCGCAAACACCTTGAACCACAATTTAAAGCCAAAGAAGTGAACTCTCATGCCTTTAGTCGATAAAATCAGTGCCGGTAAAAATCCGCCAGAAGAAATCAACGTCATCATCGAAGTCCCCGCCGGCGGCGCCGCGGTGAAATATGAAATGCACAAACGCAGTGGCGCGATCCTGGTCGACCGCATCCTGCATACGCCAATGCGCTATCCGACCAACTATGGCTATATGCCTCATACCCTGTCGGAAGACGGCGATCCCTGTGATGTAATGGTCGTCGTGGATGAACCTCTGGTCCCCGGCTGTGTGATCCGCGCCCGGCCCGTGGGCGTGCTCCTGATGGAAGACGAAGCCGGCGGTGATGAAAAAATTCTTGCCGTGCCGGATCTGAAAACCGACCCGACCTATAAAAATGTCGATACCTACACCGATCTGCCGGAACTGCTGCTCAACCGCATCCAGCATTTCTTCGAACATTATAAAGATCTCGAAGAAGGCAAATGGGTTAAGGTCACCGGCTGGGAAGGCCCTGAAAAAGCCAAACAAATGATTCTCGACGGCATCGAACGGGCAAAGAACGCCCCCGCCGACGAAGACTAATTCATCACGATTTACCCGATAAAAAGGCGGTCTTCGGATCGCCTTTTTTATGTCGGGACCTGTGTCAATTCGGGAATAACTGTCAGGATATTTTACATGTTATGTTATTTGCAAAATCACTAAAAACCCTAATGTTTTGTAAATAAGGCATTTTCTCATAATGGCATACTATTTGCTTTAGGTATCTACACAACAATTCTACGGCACCCATAAAAAATGATAATTAAAAGGAAAAGTAATGTTCAAAAAAATAATGTTAGGTACCTTGAGTATTCTCTCACTCACAATCGTCAGCAATGCCCATGCGGGCGTGCTTTATTTTAGTGAAGACGATAATGCAAACGGTCTTTATACCCTGAATACAACAACAGGCGCCGCCACCAACATCGGCGCATCCGGCGTAACAGGCGCTACCGTTGGCCTTGCTCCTTCAGCCGATCCGACGAAGCTTTATGGCTCAACCTGGTCAAATATCGCCAGTACCAGCACAGATGGTAGCGGTGCTCCTATTATCGGTTCCGCCAATGCAGAGGCGTTAGCCTATAATCCCAATACAAACACGCTTTATGGCGGCATTAACGGCAGTTTCTTCTCAATCAGCTCGGGTGACTTTTCGGCATTGACCCCTCTGTCTGCTCCGGGCACGGATATTGAAGGCCTGGCCTATGGCGGTGGAAATATTATTTATGGCCTGTCCGGCGCCAATCGCAATCTGTATTCCTACGATATTATCAATGATCTTTGGACGTTGATCGGTGATACGCTTATTGACTTCGATCAATCCGGTTTGGCTTACGATATTGAGAATGGCATCCTATATGCTGTTGGTAATCAGGATAGCTGGCTCTATTCCCTTGATACGACAACGGCACAAGCCACCCGTATCGGCGATACAGGGATCCAAAATGGTGGTGGCCTGGCTTTCGTGGCAATGACCACCGTTCCTGAGCCTGCCCCGCTGGCCCTGCTCGGTCTTGGTTTGTTCGGTCTGGGTCTGGCCCGCAAACGCCGGTCATAACGCCCGGTTCCATATCCTTCAAAAGGCGGTCTTCGGATCGCCTTTTTTATTGCCCCGTTACCCGCTTTCCCCCTATAAGGTTGCCATGTCTTATTCATCACTCAGGGACTTCATCGCCCATCTGGAAAAAACCGGTCGTCTGGTGCGGGTCACAACCCCCGTCTCGACCCATCTGGAAATGACCGAAATTCAAACCCGGGTGCTGGCCGAAGGCGGCCCGGCGATCCTGTTTGAACATGTGATCAAGGAAGATGGCAGCAAAAGCGACATGCCGGTGCTGGTCAATTTGTTCGGCACTGTCGAGCGGGTGGCCTGGGGCATGAACCGGGAGCCGTCCGAACTGCGGGCGCTCGGCGAGACCATGGCTTTTCTGCGCCAACCCGAACCGCCCGGCGGTTTCAAGGACGCCATTCGCATGCTGCCGATCCTCAAGCAGGCGATGAACGCCCGGCCCAAGACCGTCAAATCCGCCCCCGTGCATGAAGTGGTGTTGACCGGTGATGATATTGACCTGACCAAATTGCCCATCCAAGGCTGCTGGCCCGGCGAGCCCGCGCCGCTGATCACCTGGCCGCTGGTGGTGACCAAAGGCCCGGGTAGCGCGCGGGAAGATGATTTCAATCTCGGCATTTACCGCATGCAGCTGCTCAATAAAAACCAGACCCTGATGCGCTGGCTGAAGCATCGCGGCGGGGCGCAGCATCATCGGCGCTGGAAGCAGCAGAAGAATGAGCCGCTGCCGGTGGCGGTGGTCCTCGGCGCTGATCCGGCAACGATCCTCGGGGCGGTGACCCCGGTGCCCGACACCCTGTCGGAATATCAGTTCGCCGGCCTGATGCGCGGCAAGAAAACCGAACTGGTCGACTGCAAGACCGTGCCGCTGAAAGTGCCGGCGACGGCGGAAATCGTGCTGGAAGGTCATGTGTCGCTGGATGATTATCGCGATGAGGGGCCTTACGGCGACCACACCGGCTATTATAACAGTGTGGAGAAATTCCCCACCTTTACCGTGACCGCCATCACCATGCGCAAGGACCCGATTTACCTGAGCACCTATACCGGGCGACCACCGGACGAGCCGTCGGTGCTCGGCGAGGCGCTGAATGAAGTTTTCATTCCGCTGCTGCAACAACAATTTCCGGAAATCGTCGATTTCTGGCTGCCGCCGGAAGGCTGTTCCTACCGCATCGCCGTGATTTCAATCAAAAAAGGCTACGCCGGTCACGCCAAGCGGGTGATGATGGCCACCTGGTCCTATCTGCGTCAGTTCATGTATACCAAATTCATCATCGTGGTGGATGACGACATCAATGTGCGCGACTGGAAAGATGTGATGTGGGCCATGTCAACCCGCATGGACCCGGTGCGCGATACCACCTTGGTGGAAAATACCCCAATCGATTATCTCGATTTCGCCTCCCCCGTCTCGGGCCTCGGCGGCAAGATCGGCCTCGACGCCACCAATAAATTCCCTGGTGAAAGCCACCGGGAATGGGGCGAGGAAATCGCCATGGACCGCGATGTCATTGACCGGGTGAGCGAGAAATGGGACAGCCTCGGGCTGCCCACCTCAGGCACCCCGATCTGGTCGTCCCCCTCATCTGACAAGAAAAAATAACTGCGGTGCAAACTGCCCGGATAGGCCGGATTATGACGCGTTTGTCGCCACAACCTCAAGGGCGGTGACGGCCTCAATATGGCTGCGGAACTGCTGCTCGCTAAAGTTAGAAGAAATTTTAGACTGCGCCACTCTCCAGTATTTAACGCCTTCTTCGACGGCTTCAATCCCCTTTTGGCTTAACGCCAACAGCCGTTGCCGCCGGTCCTGGCCCTTCATGATGGTAATCAGTTCCTGCTTCTCCAGTGGTCGTAAGTTACGCGCCACTGTCGAGGCATCCATCAAAAGTTCATCCGCCAGACCACTCACCGTAATGCCTTCATGTTTATGAAGCACCATTAAGATTATCATCTGCGTATACCGGATGCCGGTTTCATTCAATGCATCATCATATAATCGTGTTATGGCCCTGGCCGCACGGCGAACCTGGGTGCATACACACATTTCCAAAGACTCGTTTAAGCTCTGGCTTTCTGCTCTCGGCTTTACAATTTCCAAAGGAACCCCTTTTTACTAATTACTAAATGTGATAATAACTTTCTGTAATATCAACGCCTCTTATATTTAAGGCTTAAATATCAATTATCTAAAAGATATATTAAATAGTATATAATACAAAATCGTTGCCTAATTCCACTAAAAAATCTGATCATTCGAATATTCTTCTTGAGGTCTCGGCTATAAAAAGGCTTTAAAAATAATAACAACGCATCTTGTGATTGCATCATGAAACAATTTTATAGCAAAATATTTAAGCATTGGTAAGGAAAATGAAATGCCGTCAGACAGCACAAAAAAAGCTGATCTTTTTCTCGAAAAACTGGATTATCTGATCACCGCCGCCCGGAAAGCGGGTGCAGACGCCAGTGATGCCGTTATCTATGAAGGTCAGTCACAATCGGTGTCCTGGCGACTGGGCGCCCTTGAAGACGTAGAACGGGCAGAAAGCACCGACCTTGGACTGCGGGTTCTGGTCGGGCACAAACAGGCGCTCATTTCATCCAGCGACATTAATGATGCAACTCTCGACACCTTGGTGGAACGGGCGATGGACATGGCGCGCAATGCGCCGGAAGACCCCTATGCCGGTCTCGCCGACCCGGCGCTTCTCGCCCTGTCACCGAAAGATATCCCCGATCTTGATCTCTATGACGACACGGTGAAATCCGCCGACGAGATGCAGGCCCTGGCCCGGACAGTAGAAGAAACCGCCCTGGCCACAGAAGGCATCACCAATTCGGAAGGCGCCAGCGCCAGCAGCAGCAGCGGCCTGATCGCCACCGCCAATTCCAACGGCTTTGCCGGTCATTATCAATCCAGTCATTTCGCGCTCAGCATTTCCGTGATCGCCGGAACCGATGACAAAATGGAACGGGATTATGCCTATTCGTCCAAACGTCATTTTATGGATCTGCGTGACCCGGCCGCCATCGGCCATGAAGCGGCGGAGAAAACCCTGCGCCGCCTCGGGGCGCGACAAGCCAAAACCTGCAAGGCTTCGGTAATTTTCGATCCCCGGGTGTCCCGCAGCCTGCTCGGTCATTTGGCCGGCGCCATCAATGGTCAGGCCATTGCCCGCGGCACAAGTTTTCTGAAAGACCGCATGGAAGAACAGATTTTCAGCCCCGGCATCACGGTCATCGACAATCCGCATATCCTGCGCGGTCCGTCCTCCAAACCCTTTGACGGGGAAGGCTGCCGCAACGCGCCTCTGGATGTGGTCACGGACGGTATTCTGAAATGCTGGATTCTCGACAGCAGCAGCGCCCGACAACTGGGGCTCACGGCTAATGGCCGGGCAAGCCGCGGCACCTCGTCCCCGCCCTCGCCGTCCACCACCAATCTTTATATTGCCGCCGGAAGCCTGCCGCCAGAAGAACTTTATCAGGACATCAAACAGGGGCTGTATGTCACTGACCTCATCGGTATGGGCGTCAATGGCGTCACCGGTGATTACAGTCGCGGCGCCAGTGGTTTCTGGATTGAAGACGGCAAGATTTCCTATCCCGTGAATGAGATCACCATCGCCGGCAATCTCAAGGACATGTTCCTGCAGATGACCGCCGCCGATGATCTTGTGCTGAAATACGGCACCGATGCCCCGACCCTGCGGGTCGACGGGATGATGGTTGCGGGGGCCTGATGGTCACAGGCACCTGACAAACTGTTCCAGACGAGAAAAGCCGCCCTGAATGCAGAGCGGCTTTTTTCATTTTAACTTCAATTCTGAAGCCTTAGAAACTTGCCCCGACACTGAACAGCACCGTCGCGTCGGCATTATCGCCGGCAAGGTTGGTATCGATATAGGTAATACCGAAGTCCAGCCCCTGATAAGCCACAGACGTTCCCACGGACCAGTCCCACTTTTTATTGGCAAAGGCCCCGTCTTCATACCCGAGATGCAGATTGACGGTGAACGGCGTATCCGGGATCACCACATCGCCCTTGGTATAAAGATAGAGATTGTCATCATTACCTGTATTGTCACTGCTGAAGGCATAATTGGAACCAACAGAAGCAGAAACAAACCCGAGGTCCATACCGACAGACCCGTAAACTTCGAAATAGTCGGTATTGCTCCCGCCCGGATAATGATAGAGCAAGCCCCCAATATCATAGGTTATACCGTCTTTTTCACCGGCATAGCCTCCATAAAAATCGGTTTCCATGCTCGCACCATTGAAATCGGAGATATTGGTCGCCCAGGTTCCCACATAAAAACCGCTCTCATGGGCCCAGTCGAGCCCGCCCTGAAGAGAGAACCCCTCATCATTCAGGGACACGCCACGAAAGCGATAATCATTGGTCATGGTGATATTGGCGCTAAATCCGCCGCCAAGTTCTGCCTGCGCCGGCAAGGTTGCCCCCAGGGTACCCGCCAACAGTAATGTGGTGAATATTGCCTTTCTTCGTAAGGTCACGTCTCTCTCCTTTGTTCTGATTATCAGCAGATTTTTCTGCCTACTGCACTACTATTCAAATAGCATGCCAATTTCAGGTCTTGAGTTTAGACCCTATTATATTAATATTTAATTACCCTAATATTAATGATAAAACATAAGCTTAAGCTAAATTTTTACTCCTGATTATCTAAACCAGTAATTTGGCAAGACTATGGCATGCATCTTTTTTTGGCACCCCAGTCCACAACGCATAATAAAACGGCACAGAAGAACATCAGAAATCAGGCCGTCTGATAGGGGGGATCGGGGTAATATTCAAGATAATGCTGCACCTGGCGGGCAAAGGCCGGGCTATATATTTCCCCCACCACCCACAACGCCATATCAATCCCCGCCGAAACCCCCGCCGACGTAATGACCGCACCATCCCGGACAAACCGATGATTTTTCACGACTTCACTGGTGGGACTCAGCTGCGCCAAGAAATCTAAACAACTGTGATGCGAGGTGCATTTCTTGCCAGCCAAAAGCCCGGCCGCAGCATAAACCAGAGACCCGGAACAAACACTGGTGACCCAGGGTGTCTTTTGCGCCACCTGACGTATTGTTTCAAGCGCGTCCGGGTTGGCCAGTAGCGCCCGGCTTCCGGCACCGCCCGGCAACAGAATCAGGTCATAGCTACTGTCCTCGCTGAGGTTCTTGTCCACAATGACCTCCATGCCTTTTTTAGCCATCACTCTGTTCCCGCTTAAGGATGTCATCTCGCACTGTAATTTCGGTCCTTCCGCCGCGTCCCCCATTTCCTGCGCCACCCGAAAAACTTCCCAGGGGCCGACAGCATCCAGCTCTTCGAAATCGTCAAATAAAATAATACCGATGTTAAACATTTCACACTCCTTTATTTATAGAAGAGTCCATTATGACTATCCTCAATCTGGCGAAAATGACATATTACCCACGATTTATGCCATTTCACCGCAAAAGGCTTTACCCATCGGCCAACGGGTCGTACCATAAAGACATGACAGATACCCAACCGGGGCACGGCCCCAAAGAGCCTAAAATGACGGGACAGGTTTTTAAAAAACCTGCGCTGGTGCTCGGCGTTGTAATCGTAACAGCCGTTATTTTCTGGCCCTTGCCCGCCCAGTTCAAATATATTGGATCGCAATTCCTGACCTTCGCGGCGGCCCTCTATATCGGCCTGCGCATCTGGCGGTGTTCGCCCCGGGGCAAGGCCATTACGGTTTTACAGTCCGATTCCCCCTATGGCTGGCTGCCTTACCCCTTAGTGCTGCTTCTCGCCGCCGGGTTAACCTATTTCACCATGACTTATATGGGCTATTGGCCGCGGGCCCTGCTTGAATTCATTCTGGTGATCGGCATTGTCTATTACATGCTCAGGGCTTTTAAACGCTTTTTGATATAAAGATTGCCCCGATTCGAGATCAACATGAGAAAAATCGCTTTCCTGCTGTTTGACCAGTTTCAAATCCTTGATGTCACCGGCCCGGCCCAGGTGCTGAGCAGCGCCAATGAACTGGCCCCTGGCGGCGTCTATGATATCCACTATCTGTCGCTTGTCGGTGGCCCCTGCCGCGCCACCTGCGGCATGATGATTGATACCGAACCGTTTCGGGATCTCACCGGTTTTGACAGCCTGATTATTTCCGGTGGCGACGGCAGTCGCAAAGCAGCCACGGATCCGATCACGGTACAATATCTGAAGCAGGAGGCCCCTAAGCTGCGCCGCCTGATCTCCATCTGCACCGGCGCGTTTCTTCTGGCCGCCGCCGGACTGGTCGACGGCAAAACCATAACCACCCACTGGGCCTATGCCACCCAGTTGCAGAAGAAAAATCCCCGCGTGACCGTCAATCCCGACGCGCTTTATATCCGGCAGGGGTCAATCATCACCTCCGCCGGGGTAACCGCCGGCATGGATCTCGCCCTGGCGCTGGTGGAGGAAGACCAGGGGCGACAAGCCGCCACGACCATCGCCCGCCATCTCGTGATTTTCTACCGCCGACCGGGCGGGCAATCGCAATTTTCCGCGTTTCAGATCGCCCAGGAGACAAAAACAAAAGACTTTGCAGATCTCTGCCTGCAGATCATGACCCACCCCAACCGCGACTATCGTATTCCCCAGATGGCGGAAGACGCCCATATGACCGAACGTACCTTCATTCGCCACTTCACCCGCGCCGTCGGCCTGTCCCCGGGAAAGTTCGTCGAAAAAGCCCGCCTGGAAAATGCCCGACGGGCCTTGGCGGAAACCCGACTCAACCTTGATCAAATCGCCCATCAATGCGGCTATAGCAGCCCGGAAATTTTGCGGCGAAACTTCCAGCGCCACATGGCGGTATCCCCCAGCGAATATCGTCAACGGTTTGGTATATGACACAAATATGACGTAAAATTTTACCTTGGCGCAATATCGTGCTAGCCTGAAACCTTCCTTCACCTGTCTGAAAGGTAACTTTTGATAAAGTTGTTCGATATGCCGCGCCTTATGTACCCCCTGGTCGCAAGCCTGATGCTCCTGACAGGGCAAAGCACGACATCAGCCAAGGAAAAAATAACCTGGGTTCTGGCACAGGAACCCCCCATTACCTATGTCAGGGATGATGCCTATACCGGGTATGGGGTTAAAATGCTGCGTCTGATCCAGGCGGAATTGCCGGACTATGACCATGCCATGCATCTGGGCGGAAATTACCAGCGCGCCACCCAGGACGTCAAGAATGGCCCCCTCAAATGTGCCGTCGGGGTGATGAAGACACTGGAAAGGATGGATATCATGTCCTTTTCCACCGTCCCGGTATTTCATTTTTTCGATATTCAAATCGTCACCCGAAAAGAAACATTCGAATCCTGGGGCCGGCCAGAAAAAATATCTCTAAACCTGCTCCTGAAAAATAAAGATCTGATTCTGATGCTGTCAGAAGGCCGTAAATACACACCAGGCCTGCAAGCCATTCTTGATCGCCATCAGGGCGCCCCCCACATCAGAACCACCGCCAACGCACAATTCAGTGAAACCATGTTGCGGATGCTGCAGCATAACCGTTTCACCTATATGTTCGCCTATCCGGAAGAAGTCAGTTATCTGACCCGACAGATGGATAACATGGACAACATCGTGACCATTCCCATTACCGAAAGTCAGCTTTTTGGGCATTCCTGGGCCGTGTGCAGCAAAACCCCCCAGGGCAAGGACGCCATCGCCGCCATCAGCCGCGCTTTAAAAAAGGTGCGTCAGACCGAAGAATACCGTGAGGCGTATGAAGCCTGGATCGGGGGAAATCTACGCACGCTTTACCGGGAAAAATACCAGACGGAATTCCTCAAGATCGGCGAGTAGCCTACTCCCCCAACACCAGCGCCGGGTTGAGCCGTTCCTTATACCAGTTCAGGCCCCAGTGCAGATGAGGTCCCGTGGCGCGAC
>TARA_R110002096_G_scaffold24760_7_pt1 | contig 10246 bp, 9 predicted proteins | sample TARA_R110002096 | Tara Oceans TARA_R110002096 (sample SAMEA4397295) | marine metagenome | biome: Polar Biome; feature: [DCM] deep chlorophyll maximum layer (ENVO:01000326); material: water (ENVO:00002006), including particulate matter (ENVO:01000060) such as... | depth 35 m
AGTCCGATCGTGAAGAGGAGCAACGAAACCCCCAATTCCGCAACAATCGGCACCCCGCTCTCGGCATGAACGACATTCAGCGCATTTGGCCCCAACAGCGTTCCCGCAAGCAGATAGCCGAGAATCGCGGATTGCTTGAGCCGTTCGAAGAGCACACCGAAAAGAAGCGCAGCGCCGAGCAGGATGACAACCTGAAGCAGGACCGACCAAACCTGAAAGGTCCCCTCCCCCTGCATGGAAATTCCCAGCATCATTGCAACCTAGCTGGAACCCTCCATCGATGGTTCCGAGTCATCGCCTTTCGCGAAAATCGTGATTCCGTATTTCGCGCACAGTTCGATCACCTTTTCTCGTTCAAGCAGCAGCGTTTTTCCCGCTTCGACCACGATCGCAGAAACCTGGGATTCTCTGGCCGTCTCAATCGTTGCCGGCCCTACGCAGGGCACATCAAACCGCAGATCCTGGTTCGGCTTGCTCACTTTCACGACCATGGCCTTGCCTTTGCCGAGTTTTCCACCGCGCTCGATCGCGCGATTGGTGCCCTCAAACGCCTCCACCGCCAACACCGTGCCGTTTTTCACGACAATGGTTTGGCCGATATCCATCCGGCTGACTTCCTTCGCGATTCCGAAGCCCCAATCCGCATCCTGGATTTGGTCGCCCTTCAACTTGGGGCCGCAGACGTGCCCGGCATCGGGAATCAGGTCGTCCAGATAAGTCGTGGCGAGGAGAAGCTCAATCCCGTCCTTGCCAAGCTCATCCGCGATCGCGCCAAAAATCGATTCCGCGTTCTTCGTCTTCAACTTGAGAAGCAGCATCGCGGTCCGGGTATCGGGAATGATGTCAAAGAGGTTGGATGGAGCGATTTGGCCCACCATGACCGCTTGGCGGACATTTTGCTTTTTGAAGTAATTTATGACCTTTCCCAGCTGTCCAACCCGAAACCACGATAGCTCATCAACCTCAGCCTCCAAACCGGACTCCGTCTCATTGTGAAAGGCCGCAGCGACCAAGCGCTCAACGCCCGCCTTCCGGGCCGCCCGAGCAAATGTCACCGGGTAAACTCCGTTTCCGGAAATCATTCCGATGGATGAATAAATCTCTGTCATAGCATGAAAGGCGCCTCGTTCTTTATCGCACGGACTGCCTATGGGGAGCACGATGAAAGTGAAACAAATTCGAGTCAAAGAATAGCCATGAAACCCACCCCCATTTTTGCCCTCCTCATCGCATTTGCCCTCAGCAGTTGTGGCGACGAATCCACCCAACGAACCGATACCGAGGAGCTGAAAAGCAAGCTGACCGACATCCAGTATCGCGTGGCCGTGAAAAACGGAACCGAACCACCGTTCCAAAACGAATACTGGGACAACAAGGAACCGGGAGTTTACGTCGATATCATTTCCGGTAAGCCGCTCTTTTCCTCGGCCGACAAGTTCGTTTCCGGCACGGGTTGGCCAAGTTTCACCAAACCGATCGACGAAACCGAGGTTCTTGAGGTCGCCGATCGCTCGTTCGGGATCGTCCGCACCGAAGTTCGCTCCAAAACCGGCGATACCCATCTCGGTCACGTTTTTGACGACGGACCGGCACCGACCGGCCTGCGCTACTGCATCAATTCCGCCTCGCTACGCTTCGTTCCGAAAGATGATTTGGCGAAGGAAGGCCTTGAGCGCTACATCCCAGCTCTCGAGAAGGCTGAGTGATCTTATATTTTTTATATTTTCAGCACCCACCATCTCAACCTCGCTCGTTTTTGCGAATTATGGTTCTGTTAAGTGTGGCCGAATCTAATAAAATTTGTTAATTACGAAAAATAAGATGACACGTAGGTAGCATTCGTTCTAATGCGACGTGACCATGAAGATTCTCGGAACTCTCTTCATCTTGGCGCTGGTCTTCTTTTCTGCGATGCACGTTCTGCATTATCAGAGGGTGGAGAAGCCCAAGTTGTTGGATGAGGCGCAAAACCTGTTGGCGTCCGCCAATTTGGATTTATCCCCTCCCTACAGCCCGGGAGGTATGGATGTGGTGTTGCGTGGTTCGGTCGAAACGTTGGAACGCCGGGAAGAGGCCGAACGGATTGTCGATGACATTTTCGGGCTCAGAGCCCTTTCCATTCATAATCAGATTTCGGCACCGGGGATGTTCCAGACCGCCTACGATCAGCGAACGATGCAGGTTCTGATGCGGGGGAGCCTTGGCAGCAAGGAAACCGTCGATGAACTGAAAGCGGCGATCCAAAAGGGCGGAAAGATTCCGGTTCGCGACCGCGTCAAAATCCACCGCCAAATCAAGGAGCCCGGTTATTTGAAGAGCGAGCGCTTTCTCGACCTCGTTCGCAGCACGCATAAAACGCCACAACCCGTTTCCATTGCGGCGGGAGAATATTCGCTGCGATTGGCAGGCCCGGCGACCCAGGAAATGCAGGATCAATGGATGGGCATTATTCGAGACATCGAAAAGCAATCCGGAAAGAAGCTGGAGGTCGAAACCGATTTTCAACTCTTTCCTTCGTTGTATCACATGCCCGGCTACTTCCGGACGCGCCGATCTTACGAATTGAATCGTGACGAGTTCAACCGGTTTGCGGCAAAGTTGAAGCTCCATCAAATTTATTTCGATAGCGGCGAATCCAACGTCGACTACAACGACCCGGTTACCAAGAACGCGCTCGACCAACTGGCGACCTTCATCAATCAGTACCGGAACGTTTACTTTGTGATTGGCGGACACGCAGACGCACGAGGAAGTTATCAGGCCAATCAACGACTCTCCAAACAACGGGCAGAGGCGGTGAAGGAGTGGTTGGTCTCCATGCGCAATATTGATGCTGAACGACTCGCAGTTGTGAGTTTCGGCTCAACCATGGCTGGCGGTAATCAGGATAGCCCAGAGGCGAGAGCGAAGGCGCGACGTGTTGAGTTATTGATTCAATAATCGTCCTTCATTCTTGAGCTATTTGTATTATATTAATTCTCAAACTTCTGAATACGTCATCCAAGTAACCATTTATTGGCATGGAAGGAATCGCCTATCTTTTATCATCCGCTTTTGGCCTTACGCTCATCACGGCCATCGTCTTTGCCATTCTCGGCGCCCTTTGGGGCTGGGCCAATTGGGGGCGCGACCGAGACGCCTACGAGCAGCGAGCATCGCAGGCACGCTACGAACTCAAGAAGGTTCAGGAGACGCTGGCCAAGGAACGGGAGGAATACACTTCGCGCCAACGCATCTGGGAAAGCGAGAATCACGATCTTGTGAAAAAGCGGAACCTCCTGCTTCAGGAGCGTGACGAACTCCTTCGCAACAAGGGTGATATCGACCGATTCCGCATCGAAGCCAACAACCTCCGCGAGCAAGTTCAGCGCGAACAGGGCGAGCGCGGAAACCTGCAAAGGGAATTGACCGGCCTTCGCGAACAACTGGTAACCGCAAAGGCAAACCGCGAGCAACTGGACGCGGAACGACAGACTCTGGAAGAGGCCCGGCAGCAACTGGAACAGGAACGCAACGATCTGCAGGCCCACGTTCAGCAACTGACTCACGATCGCGACCACGTTAACGCCGGAGCTCAGCAGCTGGAGAACGAGCGGATGCTGGTCGAAAAATTGAAGCGCGATTTGGAAGAGCAACGTCTCGAACTCGAGATCAAGCGCCAGGAGCTCGAGAAAGCGCCTCAGGAATCCGCCGAATTGGTCGCCAAGGTTCAAGAGCTGCGGGGCGAACTTGAGGATTCGGAACTGGAGCGCATGGAGCTCCACGAAGAAATCAACCGGCTCAATCTGGAACTCGCCAAAGGAAGCGAGACACCGCAGGAGTGGAGCGAAGAGCGTTCGCAGCTGATCAATCAATTGACGGAACTCGGAAGCGAGCGCGACGAACTGACGACGAAGTTGGCAACGTTCCAGAAGGAAGCCAAAGAAGCCGAGCTGCAGTTGGAGAGCCAGTTGGAGCAACTGGTGAAAGAGCGGGAGAAGTTGCCGGATATCGAGGGACTGGACGATGAGCTGACCGCGCTTAACGAACGTATTTCCGAGCTCGAAGTAGAACGCAAATCCTGGTCCGAGCGCGAGGAGGAGTTAACGAGCGAACGGGACAACCTCAGCAAACGCGTCGCTGAATTGGAGTCGCAGGAAGAAGATCCGGATTGGAAACTGGAACGCGTTCGGCTTGAAAACCGGATTCATGAACTTTCGAATCGGATCGACGACATCGACGAATTGGAGCGCCAAATCGTCGACTTGAGTGGCGAACGTTCCTTCCTCTCTAAAGAGCTGACCAAAACCCGCGAGGAGGTTGACCATCTGGAACGCCGGATCGTTGATTTGAGCGGCGAACGCGCCCACCTCGCCAAGGAATTGAACGAGCGCTCGACGGACAGCCACCAGGTTGAAGAACTCAATTTGGAAATCGATCGCCTCAATCGCCGAATTTTGGATTTGAACAACGAGCGCTCTCATCTGGCGCGCGAACTCAGCGAACGCCCCACCGATTCCCACAAATTCACCGAACTCCTGGAAGAGCGCGACCGGCTCGACCGCCAGCTCACCAGCAAGGAGATCGACATCGATCGTCTCGAGAAACGAATCGTCGACTTGAGTGGCGAACGCGCCCAACTCGCCAGAGAATTGAGCGAGCGTCCTTCCGGAAACACCGAACGCCTCGAAGCGCGGATTCGCGATCTGATGGACGAGCGGGATCGCATGGCCATGGAGCTGAAAAATCGCCACGGAGGCAGCGCCCATCTCCACGCCGAAATTCTCGACCTCAAGGAGGAACGCGACCGGCTTGCCGCCGAGTTGAGAGACCGTTCCAAGGAACGAAGCCGACTCGATCAGGAACTGGACGATTGGTCGGGCAATCGCGCTCGCCTCGAAAATCGGATCGCCGACCTGACGGACGAGCGCAACATGCTCGCGTCCAGGCTCAGCAAGGTCGAACGCGACAACGCCGAATGGGCGGAGCAGCTCGAAAAAATCGTGCGTCGCCGCGACAACGATAACGGCGGTGCCGGAGGCGGTTCGTCCTACTACGGCTAGAAGCCTAAACCAAGCCGCTGCGGACCAACAACGCGGTTTGATCGGGATCCCGTCCCATGAAGTCGCGGAACAACTTCGCAGCGTCCTCGGAATTGCCTTTGCTGAGGATTTTGGCGCGAAAGTCCCGCCCCACCTCAGGATTCAACACGCCTTCTTTCTGGAAACGCGTGAAGGCATCGGCATCAAGCACCTCGGCCCACTTGTAGCTGTAATAGCCGGCCGCGTATCCGGTCGGACTCGAAAACAGGTGACTGAATCGACGCGCCATGGACGGGGGCCGTGTTTTGAGGGGCGTGAGGTAGCCATCGAGCAACTGCTGGCAAAGCTTGTCCAGATCACCATGATTCTGGTGCGCCTTGTAATTGACGTGCAACTCCAGATCCATTTTTCCAAAGCTGAGTTGGCGCATCGTGGCCGAGGCGGATCGATAGTTCCGAGCCGCGATCATCTTGTCGAACAGGTCATCCGGAATCGGCTCGCCGGTCTCAAAATGGCACGCGAAAAAGTCGAGACACTCGCGATCCCAACAGAAATTCTCCATGATCTGCGAAGGCAGTTCGACGAAATCCCAAACGACGTTGACGCCGTTGAGGGAGCGGATCTCGACTTCGCCCAGCAAATGGTGAAGCAGATGCCCAAATTCGTGGAATACCGTCTCGACTTCGCGATGCGTCAGCAAAGCCGGTTTCCCGTCAACGGACGGTGACATATTGCCCGCGATCAGTCCCAAATGCGGAGTCCGCTCTCCGCCCGCTTCCGGCGGCAACCCCGTCCGCAGATAATTCATCCACGCCCCGGCGCGTTTTTCGTCTCGAGGATGCCAATCCGCATAGAAGGAGCCGAGATGCTCGCCACTCTCGTCGTGAATGTCGTAGAACTTCACCTCGGGATGCCACACCTCGATCGCTCCTTCCGGGACACTGTCTCCCGGTTGGGCAAAGACGGCGTCACGCTCCGCCAGTTTGATCCCGAAAATCTTCTCGGTGATCCGGAACATTCCCTGAATCACGCCATCGATCGAGAAATACGGTCGCAACACCTCATCATCGAACGCGTACTGCTCCTGACGCATCGCCTCAGACCAATAGGGAGCGTTCCAAGGCTCGAGATGCTCGGCAGCCGCGTTCATCTTCTCAGACGCAAATTGTTCCAACGCCTCGTTTTCCTCCGCAAATTTCGCTGCGATCCGATCGTGCAGATCTTCGACGAACTTGAGTGCAGCTTCGCCGGTTTTCGCCATGCGACGCTCGAGAACGTGATTCGCAAAATGGTCTTCGCCCAGAATTTCAGCCAATTCCTGGCGCAGCTCCAAAATTTGCCAGACGAGCTCCGTATTGTCCCACGAATCCTTCAACCCCACGGTGGTCGATCCTTCCCACACCTCTTTGCGCAACGACTCATCTTCCGCGTACTCCAAAACCGGAGCATACGAGGTGATTTGGAGCGAAATGCGATATTTTCCCTCGTGCCCCTTTGCGCTGGCACTGGCCCGCGCGGCATCAATCTGGCTTTGGGGCATGCCCTTCAGCCGCGAATCGTCATCGAGAATCAGTTCCCACGCATTCGTGGAATCGAGCACGTTTTCGCTGAACTTCTGCGTCACCTTGGCCAACTCCGCTTTGACCTCTTTCAACCGGGTCTTCTTGTCTTCCGGCAGATCGGCACCGCTTTCCCGAAAATCCGCCAACGTCTCGCTCAAGAGCCGCGCTTTCGCCCCCGTCAATGCTTTCGCCTCCTCCGTCTCGGAATACGCCTTCACGCGTTTCCACAACTCGTCGTTCAGCGGAATCTGAGCGAAAAACTCAGTCACCTTGGGCAACATCGCGTTGTAGGCCTCGCGAAGCTCATCGCTGTTTCGCACGCTATCCAGGTGCCCCACCAATCCCCACGCCATCGTCAGGGGCTCGGTCGATTCCTCAAGTGCGACGAGGGTATTCTCAAACGTCAGATCCTCTTCGGTTGGCTGAGACACCGAGTCGATGTTGGACTGCGCCTTTTCCAAAGCGGCAGTGATGTCGGTCTCGATGTGATCGGGGGTAAGTCGGGACCAGCGAACGTGAAAATCGTCGGCAAGAAATGGGTTACTCATGGGCGATTCACTCCTAACCCAGACCTCCGGCATTTCAACCGGCGTCGTCAGATTGCGAGGGCTTGGATTCGACCGATTTGAGAAGGCCCAACTGCGTTTCCAGATGACTTTGCAGCTTCTTCGAGAAGTCCTCAACGGTGATGGGCTGCCTGGTTTCCAGCTCCACGGAGGTCATCCTCACATCGGCAATCCCGCAGGGAACGATCGCGTCAAATCCCCGCAGGTCCTTTGCCACATTGATCGCGAATCCATGCATGCTGACCCATTTGCGAACGCCGACGCCAATCGAGGCGATTTTCCGGGTCTCAATCCAAACGCCAGTGAGCCCTTCACGTCGGCCCGCCTCAATCCCGACGTCACCGCAACCATCAATCAGTGCTTGCTCAATCGCGCGCAGAAAAACGTGGAGGTCTTTGCCCATTTGGGTCAAATCCAGGATCAGGTAACCGACCAGCTGCCCCGGGCCGTGATAGGTCGCCTGGCCGCCTCGATTGATCTCAACCACGTTCAGCCCCTGCTCTTGAGCGTCGCGTAAACTGGAACGATCGCGCGTGCGTCCGATCGTGTAAACGGGATCGTGCTCGAGGAACAACACCGTATCCGGAATCTCCCCCGCTTGCCGTTTCGCAACGAGATTCTCCTGAAGAGTCAGTCCTTCTTCGTACGAAACACGGCCAAGCCATTGAAAATCGAGCGCCATAAACGGACAGATCGATAAGACCGATCCTCTGCCGGGTCAAATCGCAGCGCGGGCGGTTCCGAGCATGTTGCCCATCGCTTCCGTGTAAAAATGGGCGAGTCCAATCGCGAGCGCGTCAGCGGCGTCACTCGGCGGAGTCTCCGTCAATCCGAGCAAGGCTCGCATCATGAACGCGATCTGGTCTTTCGTGGCCGAACCGCGACCGACGACGGCTTGTTTGACTCGTTTGGGAGCGTATTCGTGAATTTTGAGACCGTTTTCCGCCGCCGCGATCAACGCCGCACCTCGCGCGGCGCCCATCGTGATCGCCGTCTTGAAACTCTGAACGTAGATGATCGATTCGATCGCGCAGACATCTGGCTGATGCTCGCGAATCACCTCGGCAATCTGGCTTCTCGTCGCCACCAGGCACTCCGACTGACTCAGTTTCGGCGGGTTGTGGACCACTCCGTAGGTCAACGTCTTGTAGAGATCTTTCTGGGGGATTCTTCGCCCGTCGGGAGAAGCAACTTTTTCGAGAACGGCGTAACCCGTGTTCCGCAATGCAGGATCGATTGAAATGACGCGCATGTATGATTTCCAGGCTTTGGCTTGGAAAAAACTTAAGCTCTCTTTAACATTCCGACAGCCTAAAAACCCATTTTTTGCAGTTGTCAGGCAGAAGCAGGTTTCAAGGCTGCGAGCCGACCGCCGTTTGAACCTGCTCGAGCACCATCTCCGGCGTAACGCGAACCCGCCAATTCTCCGTCAACTCCGACCAGAGAATTTCCCCCTCTTTCCCGATCAGGAATACCGCCGGTCGGGCGATATCGCCGTTGCTGAACGGATCCGCACCCACGTGGCGAAGTCCAAACGCGTCAATCGCCTGAAAATCTGGATCCGCCAGGACCGGGTAATCCAGATTCAGTTTCGCCATCTTCTCACCAATCACTTCCGAGCGTTCAGAACTGATGGCGAGCACTTCAGCCCCGGCCTCACGAATTTCCGAAATTTTCGACTGCAAACCTTGCAGTTCAGAAATGCAGAACGGTCACCAATGCCCCCGGTAAAACGTGAGAACGACCAGTTTCCCTCGATAGTCATCCAAACGAACGGTTTGCCCATTCGCATCCGTGAGCTCAAAACCGGGAGCCTGTTTCAAGGCCAGGGTTTGCGGAGTTGGTTCCGGCACCTGGTAGGAAATCACGAAAACGTAGGCCAGAAACAGAGCGAGAAAGAAAAAGGAAACCACCACCCCGGTCGATTGAAAAAGCCGGCTCCAACGGCCCGCTGAAGCCCAATTCTTTCGCAGACCTAACACCGTCAGAACAAATCCCAGGATGATCAGGGGCAGACTGATCCAGGGAACATCCCGCGTTGCGGGGAATCGAGCAAATACCAGGAAGTAACTGACAAACGCAACAAACGTCAGCAACGGACCAAGCCAGCCCATAGATCGAAGCATTCTATTCAAAATTCTTGCTGGTGGAGTTCACTTGGAATCCCCACCACATAGTAAAGTTTATTGTTATAGTACAACTCGAATCGATACCAACATTTGAAATGATTCAATGTTCTCATCGCATAAGAAGACAAAAAAGCGCCACGGATGTGCCGTAGCTAAACGTCCGGGCGCTTTAAAGTTTCCCACGTGTGCCGTCCATGGTTTCAAGGACCACGTTCCCATGGCCTCTCTAGGTGGGTGGCCGCTAAAACGAGCTTGAATCTGCCTTCCAGTAAAGGCCTGACATCAGCCAGCCGGCGAGCCTCCCTTGTAGGTTATAACGGTTCGGGCCTATCATACCATCTGGTGGTCGAACACTGCAGGAAATTCGTTCTATCTACCGTTCTTGAGCCGATAGACAGAATAAATCCAATTCATTCTCAAAGAGCAATCGGTGCCATATCGCATCGTCCTCTGTTAGTTGGATATTCTCGAATCCGCCCTTCAATGTCAATCTCGAAAAGACAAGGAATTCACGATTCCAAGGTGTTAGGATTTTCGATCCACCTAGACCAAGGTTAACAAAGCCAAAATCCTCTCATTGAGCTGTTGTTGCCATTTCTCAAGAAAGGAGAGTTTTGTGTAGATTTGACGGAGTTCGCCAACATCACCGGTTCCCAGATCCATCATTTCCTGAGCCTGGGTGACGGCGCCTAACGTTGACTGAAGCTGGGTTTGAACCTCAACTTCTTCTTCCGCCAACAAGGCTTTCGCCAGAGCGGAAGTTGCTCCCTTTCTTTTGCTCAAAAAGGAGTCCGCTTTCTGAATGGTGCTGCCGACCGACGCAAACAGCTGCATCAATTCCTCACTCAATCCTGCATCCCCCGTTGCGGAATTCGGAGCGATGAGTTCCAACAAATGGCGAATTCGGCTCGCGGAATTGCTCAGCGTTTTCCAGGCGAGGTTCAATTGAGCACTTCGCTCAACAAGCT
>TARA_R110002096_G_scaffold48398_8_pt1 | contig 10245 bp, 11 predicted proteins | sample TARA_R110002096 | Tara Oceans TARA_R110002096 (sample SAMEA4397295) | marine metagenome | biome: Polar Biome; feature: [DCM] deep chlorophyll maximum layer (ENVO:01000326); material: water (ENVO:00002006), including particulate matter (ENVO:01000060) such as... | depth 35 m
TTCCATCAGAAGCGTTTCCTACATACATGATAGGGTCCCACCCCTTCATGAAGAACAAAGTGTCTTTTAAAAAATTTACAGAGTCAGGAGGATGATAAGTGATACGGACTAAATCAGGTGAAACCTGATGGCGGTAGTCTGTCCACCCGTGATACAGCCCTGTTGAATTACCATCTGTCGCAGAGTTAGCAGCAGCAGTAATACAATTCCAAGAGATACCGCAGGAGACGGAGTTACCCGCAGGTACGCCGGAAAGGTCCTGAAACTCTACCCATTGGAATTCGTAGCCTGCGATACGGGAATCAGAGCCAACAAAAACATCTGGGCTGTCAACGACGCTTACATAGCGGTTCGTTGTTCCTGTGTTAAAATTGTCTTCGTGTTCCCCGTACCATGGTGTTGCTCTTTCAAAGGGGACTAAAGCATGGGTGTCCCAAATGTCGATAGACCCGCTATTCGACAAATTGCCAATAGCCCCACCCCCTATTGTTGTTTCAAACCTCACCGTCGTTGCAGTCCTATCTCTAATATAGAGGGTTCGCCCCACAAGAAGGTTTAAGTACCTGTTAACAGGTGCGCCGATGGGTAGATAGTACACTGCTTCACCATTTTGAAGACCGTGGTCAGACCCAGCCGCTGCAAGACTTATTGTATCATCAGCACCACTGTAATTAAGACTCGTCGTGAAAAATAAATAAATACCGTCATAGGTATTAGTAGCGGGGTTTCCTACATTTTGTGTGAGATGATAAGCAGCTCTAGATGCCCCGCCAAAGTAACCTCTAAGAATATTATTTCTAGTATGCGCTAAAGTGCAATGAGAGAAAGCAAACTTTCCTTTAGGGTCTACAGCAGACCAACTACCCATCTCGGAGGGCATTGTTACGGTTGACCCAACAGGTCTGTAGGTGTAGGAAAGTGCGTCTTCGGAACCCGCGACTGCCCCAGTAACGCCAGAGGTTGTAGAGTTGGGAGAGCCTGTGTAACCGGGTCCCTTATTTACTTGCCCACGAAAATCTACATAAGCATTACTTAAAACATGTTGGTATCGATCCCCCATGTTATCAAAGCTAGTAATTGAGTCTAGGCCGAGAAATTTTCCATAAGGGAATAGCTTACGAGGCATTAAGTGTACTCACTTATTTCAACAGTTAAACTTCCTTGTATGTTCACAATAGAACCTAACCACGAGTTTATTGAGGTTGTATACTCGTTCTGAGCTAAAGTAATAAGACCTGCGTTATTAGTATCAGAGTCGTCTTTCATAAAATAACTCTTTATACCAAGGATCATAACCTCGTCATCAATAGCTCTGAAATTGTCAGTACTTATTTCAGAGTAGCGTTTGATCCTAGCTTTATACGGGTGTGCTACCACGGCATTTGCAACTGAGTTAGACCCGCACTCATCAGCAAGTACCCATGAGTTAGCAATGGTGTTACCGCTAGCGTCTGTATTCTGTTTAACTACAAAGGAATATAAGTCTCCTTGAGTTGTTGCTGGTGTGCCACCGACTTCTGTTAGGTAACCTGCCCCCGCTACACGGACAGGGGTGTAAGTGTTAAAAGTTACAGTAGGGCCAACCAGAGTTAAAACTTGACTACCATTTGTCATAGACCCTACTTGATCATCGTAAGCAGTGTCTAGAAGATCAAGAAACATAGGGTGTCTATTAACGTCAGTAACTACTCGGTTTAAATAAGCTTTAAACCTATTCTGTTGAGACGTAACAAAGTAAGAAGCCTCCGCATCGCCAAGCTCTCGCATCGCTGCTTCCGCAAGAGTTCTTCCGCCTGAAAAATCTCCACGGCTTCCTGCTACTTCTAAGTTAAGGTTAGTAGACATTTACATCTCGATTTCTATCTGTACCTCGGAGATTTTTCCTAGGTTAATGAAAGTATGGTTTCGTAACAACTCTGCTTGCTCATCATTTACAACCGCATAATGATTATCAAATATAACTTCTTTACCCTTAATAGGGACACTCATGTGTGGTCCTAAGTTATATCTAAAAATGTGAGTTCCTTCACTAGAATCGAGAAGGTCCATTAAATCTTTATGGTTAGCTTTTGCTTCTAGCTGATCATTAACTAAGATAGCATCTTCAGAAGGGATAACAACGCCAGAGGCACAATGAGCGTGTGTACGTATAAGAGCCCCTACTTCTAAAGGGACCTCTAGTTTACCGTGGTGAAAAGTGTACTCTTGGTTTCTAATTTGAATAGATTTTATATGATTCTTTGTGTAAAAAACATCTACAGTTTTAGGCACTTTTTTCTTCTTTAAAGCTTTACTGGTAACCATTAAGGAACTCCCTCTCCATTGACAGAAACGACCACTAAAGAATACTCCTTAGTGGTCGTTTTGTCTAGGGGTGTGCATAATCCTTAGATTAAGCGATAGCGTTCCAGTTAAGAATACCTGCGTGGGTCTTCTCTTGTAGAACTTCTAAACCACATTCAGTTAGATATTCGTCTGTAACACCATCAGTGCCTGCGCTCTGACGATCTTTCATAAGTTGAGTATCATCAATGAATCTGTAACGTAAATCTTTAGTATCGAGAATAATTAAGTTCTTCTCCATACCGGGGATTTGACGGAACATTGGGTGTGTCTTAACCTGTAAGGTTCCAGCGAAAGTCTTATAAGAAGTAAGAGATACTCCATAGGACTCACCGCTATAATCTACAGGCTGCCATCTAGCTTTAGCAATTTTTTGAATATGCTCTGCAACTTTCCAGCCACAGATAGCTAGCTTCTCGCTAGAGCCATAAGCAAACGCTTTCTCTGCTAAGAACGTATCGAACTCAGCTTCTGTAACAACATTTGCCGATGCAAATGCGCTAGCAGAATCACTCATATTAGTAGTGATAGCAGTGAAGAGGCCTTCCGTAGTACGCTCAGTTAGAGAGGCAGCATCGCTGCTTTTCTTACCAAACATAAACGCACGTTCCATACCGACCATATGCTCTTTAAGAGCGTCACGGCTCTTTTCAAGATATTGATCTCCAGTACGGAAGTTTGTGTGCATCGCAGTACGTGAGATGCTGTAGGGTGTACGGAAAATCTGAGTGTAGTTTTCCGTGCTAGCAGCATCGTAACTAATGGAAGAAGGAATTGCGCTACCCTCTGCATTTACATTACCAATCATATAAATGACGTGGCCTGCTGCCATGTTTACGCCAGTACCACTGTTGCCAACACCGCGAACAACTGTGCCAGCGCCTGTGCTAGCGTTTATTGTTGCAATCTTAAACACTTCGTTAGTGGTTGCGTTCTTCCATAATTGTCCGGGACGAGCAAAGGTAGCATCAGCAACCGTAACAAAGTCCACACCAGTTGCAGAAGTACTGGCAATAGCTGAAGAGCCAGCTTTGACAACACCTGTCCAATTTGGAAGGTCTTTACGGAAGTTGTGATACTCAGGGTCATCCGTCTTTTCAGATGGAAGCATAGACAAGATAGCGGTTAAAGGTGCAGAACCGTTTGGCTCTAACATCAAGTATTTTTGCCGCCAGTTTTCGGGACGATGATCCGCTGCAAACGAACCAGTTCCCCTCATATTTAATACAGCCATGGTTATCTCCTTATGGCGTTATAGAAGGTTAAAAAGGTTTATTCGCCACAGCAGCTCCGTAGTTATTATAGCGGTTTAACAGCGAGTGTCCTCATCGGTCTTGACTGTTATACGGCAAACTTAGGTAGGCTTTTGTAGTTATCGAATTATAGCATAACTTATTAACAAATGTTAAGACTTAATTTAAATCATATTCATTATATCATCATTAAAGTTTGCAGGAGGTGGACCTCCGGGAGAATCCGAGCCGCGACTGGCAACAGTTTCACCTCCTGCTCGTTTAATTGTTTTCTCAACAGACGCTTTCATAGCTGCGTTTTCTTGAGTATTTTTATTACCCATAGAGATGGCGTGGTAATCCCTAATAGATTTATCCATAGCTTGAGGGTTCCCACTAATGATCTCTTTATATCCGGGGATAAATTTCTCTTGTTCATCTACCCAGCTAACGTAATCATTAAACTCTTGTTCAGTGTCGATGCCTAACTCAGAAGCAGTAGCTTCAGCAGTAGTGTCTACTAAAGTACGTTTACTAGCTGCGGCATTACTCTGCTGCTCTTGTTTGAACCCTTCAATATCAGCCATCATCTTTGGTAGCATAGAAGCTACCGTAGAAAGTTCGTTACCGTACATGATCATATTCTTCATAGAATCAAGAGCGTCTTCTGTAGGGGTAAGCCCGTTATCGTCAAAGAAAGCTTGGGCTTTAGTCTGCGCCTGAGCTAATGCTTGAGGGTCTCGCTGTTGTAACATCTGAGGAGGTGCTTCTGCCATAACCTCTGGAGCCGGAGCTTCTGGGTAAGGCGTACCTAGTAATGCAGGGTCCTGACTAGCTCTTTGCATACTAGAAGCTAACATCTGAGCAATCTTTTCAGGGTCTGTCTCACCTGTTTTTTCAGACAAGTCTCTAGCCATTTCAAGAATAGGGCCATACTTATTGTCCATCATCTTAAATTGCTGGACCATTGTTATAGCATCTGCTTCGGGGACATCTTCTTCTTTGCCCCTGTATTTTATACGAAGCATACGGTCAATAGCACCCTCTGCTTCTTGTCCCTGATCTTGTTCAGCAGCGTCTCCGGGCTGTCGCCCCTCACGAGGGTCTACATCCTGTGCTACTTCAAAATCGTAATCAGCTTCCAAACGATCATTAGCATACAATCGGTCTGCTGCTTTTAACCCATCTTGATCAGGGTTAGCGTCCGCTTCTGAATTAGTTTTAGGAGCGTTAGCAGGAGGATTAACGGCCTGATTAGGGTCAGTTATTGCTCCTGATCCTCTATTTCGCATAGCAGTAACGTCTGCTTCACTCTTCGTTGATGTCGGCATTAGCCAGTTCCTCTTCTGTTTCGGCTGCTTTAACTATTAAATCAGGTAGATTTAATGACGTTTGAAATGCGCTCATTAAAGCAGCGCAAACCCTAAGTTCTTTTTCATCGGACATAGCATTTTGTACTAAAGCTTGTTGTACACGGTTAAACTCTCCGACTAGATTGTCTCTATATAATATATAGAAAGCGTTCTTGAGTAGATCATCAAAACCACTTTTTAACTCTTTACTAGATCGTGCCATTATTATCTCATTCCCTGTGGTGAAGCTGCCATGTCAGGCGAAGGCCCAGCAGGTGCTTGCTCAACGCCCATAGCTTGTTGAGCTTGTTGCATCGGGAGAATATTTCCCGCAGCTAATTCTTGTTGTACTTGGTCGTCCGGCATAGTTTCTTGGGGTGCGGCTTTCCAATTCTCTACGTCACTAAAACCAAAGCTTTCTATCAGGCGTTCTACAAACTTATTCATATCCCACCCTTGGGCAGCTCCAGTTTCAGATAATACTCTAATTGCTCTAGTAATATTCTCTGAATTTTCTTGAGGGCTAGTAGGAAGAGTGCCGTCTACCACTACATAATCAAAGTCCCCTAAGATATCAGACCTGTTATAGTCAACTCTTCCTGATGGATTAGCTGAATTCACTTCTTCTTGTAAAGTTACAGAGCCTCCATCTACTTGGAAGAATTGTAAGTTAGATACCATTTGCCGAACTAAAGGTCTTATAGTACTAGCAGAAAGAAGACGTGCCTGCATGCCTAGACGTTGTTGACCAAGAGAAGTTAAGCGTTGGATTTCGGTAGCCGTCCTCTGCGTTTCAGCTTGTATACCTTGAGCCGTGTCACTAGCAGCCGCCACTCGTTGCATTAATTGTCCTGCTGTGTCCATATCCTGCCAATAATTCCTAGTAGCGTCTGGAATGTTTAAAGGCAGTAAAGCGTCAGAAGGGTTGGAGCCCGGAAGAGTACGAATTAAACGAGCAGAGTTAGGATTAAGAATATCTTTCACATTAATACGATTAGGATCAACGACCAATCTATTCTGTACAATACTCTGGACATTCTCGACGCGAGTTCTAAGCAACCAGTCTTGATACCGTTGTAAAGGCATTAACAAATCGTAAAGGCCTGTAGCAAAAGTTCTATGAGCATCATAGTTTGCTTCACCATGTATCAAAGGGATGTTGCCGTGGGGATAAGGAGATTTGTCAAACTGTATAATAGTTTTCTCGTCTGCTATTACAATTCTATACAACCCGAAGGGTGCTGGGATATTGAAACGACGAGGGTCACAGTAGACATATAAAGTATTTAAAACGTGAGCGTACCCTACCTTAGCCCCTGAGCCACTACTTTCTTCTGATCCTGTAGCTAAAGAAGGATCAATAGATTGCCCTCTAATTACTTCTTTTAAATAACTGTTAGAGCGCCATGACGTTGAAGGTCGGTTCTCTTCTAGACGTTCTAAGTTCTGGTAATGGTTACGACGATATAGAGTAGTGCGAGAAGCCCACGATCTATAACCAACGAACTCAGCTTCATGTCTGTTCTGGCTAGTTACACGGGGATCAGGGAAGTAAGCCCACGGATCAATGTTAACAGGTACGTTACCATCAGCTCCGTAGAAGTTAGCAATAGGAGACATGCCATATCTATTGTTATCTAAAAATATTTGGTAAAGTCTTTGCTCATAACCGACCTTACGCATGTTACGGTGTAGCTGGTTTTCTAAAATCTTAGCTGCTCTACGCTCATCCGAGTTACCTGTAGACTCTAGCTTAAATGGTGGCGCTCCACCAAAGATCGCCAAGTTGTAAGTACAGATAGTATCGCTGATAGCACGAGAATACGGGGTCTTAATAGAGTCGATGACCCTAGGTTTACCTGCGCCTGCTCTGCCTGATGCTTCCGCCTGAGACAATGTACCTGCACTAAATGATCTACTGCCATTTGTCCTCTCCACAATACTAGATGGTACATAGATATCATGCGTAACTTCTGCATCTCTCCAATAGGAATACCTAGCTGAAATCCTGTCGTAAGATAAATCAAAGTGCGCCCTTGCGTACTCTACAAGTTTGAGCTCAGTCTCGTCGTCCACCCATTCAGCAGCGTTGTCGTCTTTGTTAAGAGCGTTACCAACAGCTTCAGGACCTTTTTGTTGATCCATGACAGGAGCTGTTTCAGCTTCGACTTGAAATTGTGCCACAGGGTCTTCGTCTTCTGCGTTAAGGTCGTCCACCAACGATGGGTCATATGAGGGTCCTGACTTTTCTAATTCATCTTTAGCAGTTTGTTCGTTAACTGCGTCTTTCATAAAATCTAACTGAGTGTTTTCCAACGCAACTTCTGGGTCCACGTAAGCACCCATCTGTCTAGGGTCTGCTTCTCGCATACGACCTTCTGCAATATTGTCATGTATCTGATCTGTAGGTAAGACCATACTGTCAATGTTAGATTGATCGCCACTGGTAGGTTTCTTTGCCATTACAACCTCTATCGGGGTAAAATTGTGGTACGGAGCCTAGGGGTATTGTGGGTAGCGTCCCCTTTCGCCATAGTTTTTAAGCCCCATTGTTTACCGCCACCTAAAGGTTTAGCGATTTTCTTAGTAGACTTAGACCGTTGAAGGCCTGTTTTCAGACGAGGGTTACCGTTCATTTATCACCATTTCGTGTGTCAAGAGATTTAGAAGATATCATAAAGCTTTTAATTTTATTTGTCTAGTAGTCGTGAGAGGCTTGTCCAATTTCCCTCTCTAGGTCTAAAGATTGGTACATTTCGTGGGCAGACATTTGAGGGGCTAACTCAGAGGCTGCTAAGAACAAAGCAGTAACACAGTCATCGTGAAACCCTTTAGGAGCTTCATATCTTATACGTCCTGTAGAAGTGATAGTGTAAGAATATGCTTCTAATTCCTGCCAGATGTGTTCAGTGCTATTAGCTATCCCATGACTGCTGTTAGGCCAAGGTATTTTTAAGATTCCTTCTTCAATAAGGAGCATAAGGTTTTGGACCATTTTAACTTTACGTTCGTTGGTAAACTTAACGGGTCTGATAGCCAATCCCTTACCCGTAAGGTTATCGTAGATTGGGTCACCAACGCCACTGGCATCAAGGACCACCGTTCCACGATACCTACTACAGAACCTCTCAATCCTTTCCGTGACAATACCCCAGTCAAGATTGTTAAAACGATCAAACCCAACGACATTACTGGCAGGGTCCATAGCAACACACACAGTAAAGTCAGTATGTTTAGCAAGGTCCACACCAACGCGGCACATATCAGACTGGGGTAATATAACAGCATTTTCACTTCTACTCCTCATTATATCTAATCCTCTAAAGACAGCTCCTCCAGAGTCTAGAAACTCCGCTAGGAATTCTTGCTGGAAAATGTCTTCGGGAAGCTCATCTTTAAGACGCTCTAATTCTTCTGGTGGTATAAAAGGGTTTGTTTTAGTAGGGAACCTAAAAGATTTCCATGGATTAGGTTTCCCTTTATCCGTGACATCCGTAAGTCCTCGTAGAAAAAATTTATGAAGGGGGCCTTTACCTTTTGGGGTTCCTTGTAACCACGCCCAGCCAGCTCTGTCCAAGAGCATCGCAGCCACAGGGCCAGACCAAAGGTCATCAAGGTCTGAAATAAGGCCCGCTTCATTAATGATAACTCCATCATACTGTCCTCCACGAAGGTTGTCGGGTTGATCAGCAGAGAAAAAGACAATCTTATCTCCGTTAATTAAACGTACTTCCATAGGAGGAGTTTCAATAGTCTTCTGCACTAGTCCACCACTCTCAGCAAACATCTTGAGAACACGAAAAGATTCTTTTCCTTGAGGGTTATACACAGGATTTAACCATGCGTAGATTTTTCCACCCCTTGGGGAGACATGTGACAGACTGTGCGATAGTATTTTTATACAAGCTAGGTGATCTTTACCCCACCGTCTTCCGCAGACCAAGGTCATAAACCTGTGTTTATCGGCTAGAACTAGTTGTTGTCCGTGATGTGCGTCAAAGGAAACTTCTTTACTAGTCATGTAATACCTTTTGAGATTGTGTACCTGATAAGTACTTAGGAGGGGGAACCCCTTCCAATTTAATTCTGTACCATTCTTTTAATCTTTTAATTACTTTTTTCATTAATGACCTAACAGTGTGTTATAGCGTTTAATATCTTGTAGGGTTAAACAGTTCATAGATAAAACTTTCTTTAAGCGTATGGTTTCTGTCCTCAGGAGAAAGTTCCCTACGCTTGCTGCAAATAGATCAGAAGTCTCTTCTAATAGTTCTTCACACAGTTCTTTACTTTCAAATGCTTGGTTAGAGTTAATAAGTCCTAAAGGAAGAGTAGGGTGAGTGGTCCATACCAAGGCAGTAATAATATATGCAATAGGCATTAGTTTAACTCCTCTGGTCTTTTAAATGTAAGGGTTCCTACTTGAGTGGCTTTACCTGATTTAACTCCCTGTATTACTTCTCCTGTTTGCTCAAAATCAATTTCAGGACCACTCTGGTTAATAGTGATATGGACTTTACCGTCTGCTCTCTCTGCTTGGTCGCCGTTCATTGAGACTGGTTGTTGAGTAGGAAGACCTTTCTGTAAGATCAACTTATACATCTGTAACTGACCATCGGTCAGAGCTTCTTTCTCTGGGACCAAGAGTTGTACAGTTCCATTAGAACTAGTAATCCGTTCTGGTCTAGCGTGTAAATAATCAACCAAGCGCGATGCTAAGGCCGGAAGCTCGGTATATAGAGTATCAATAAATTGTCGTTGGTTACCAAGAAAAGAAGGATGTTTGAAAAGCACATCTTCGCCTTCGATAGCAGACAATTCATTATCTAGTCTTTGTAGTTGGTCGGGGCGTTTTTTAACTCTTCTAGCCATGATACCTGCTGGACGCTAAGGACGCTGTTTACGCTAATTAACTAATTAATATAAATTAATATATAGAGAGTATAGATGAATAAGAAAGTAGAATTTAGTGTCCTTGGTGTCATTAGTGTCCTTGGTCATCTAGCCCCCTAAAATTATATTATAAAAAAAATTAAAAGACAATGGTTTCAAGCAACTTTTCCAACCCCTCAAGAACTTACGCACTAGGTTCATAGAAATTTTTCGGCTCGTATGTAACTAAAATCGGGGGTCGAAAAAGTTTTTCGGTCTTTTGGGAAAGTCTGTTTTTTTGTCTAGCGATTTGTCTGACGTTTTGTCTGACATTTTTAATTTGTGGAGGGGCGGACGGCTGACGTGGAGGGGCCGGAGAGCGCAGACAGTCTGACACTTTGTCTAGGATTTTTGTCTAGCGTTTTGTCTAGCTGGAGACTTTGTCT
>TARA_R110002096_G_scaffold9145_3_pt1 | contig 10233 bp, 2 predicted proteins | sample TARA_R110002096 | Tara Oceans TARA_R110002096 (sample SAMEA4397295) | marine metagenome | biome: Polar Biome; feature: [DCM] deep chlorophyll maximum layer (ENVO:01000326); material: water (ENVO:00002006), including particulate matter (ENVO:01000060) such as... | depth 35 m
TTTCGGATATGAAACAGCGGTAAATAGATTTAATAACCTTCTACATAACGACGGGTTCACTTCATTCTTTGTGTATACATCTTCACAATGTTCGGGAGAAACCCCTCTGAAGTACTTTAAGTCTTCAGGAGATGGAGCCCCTGTCAGAAGATCTGGAAGTGAATGGAAAGTAAATGAGTTTAGAGACATGTCCACGTTAGCAGTGCTAGCTGGAGACTATACATCTAATACTTTAAGTGCTAGCGAAACTCAGCCGATGTTTGACGTGAAAGGTATGTATGAAAAAGTAAATATTTTATACATAGATGACTCTAAACCATGGCATCAGCAGAAGAAATTCATAGATACTTTTGTAGGAATCCGTCTAATAAACGATAATTCTAATAAAAATTTAGTAGATTTGTATGCCACTACCGTGGCAATGCGTAAATACAATAGATAATGGAAAAGAAAAGATCAGCCTTAAAGGTAAAAAATAAGAATATAAAAAATAAGTATAAAAAAGGCGGTACTAAGAAGTACCAAGCAGGTGGTACAAGTAAGTACCAAGGAGGAGACATGTACGGATCTAATAATATTCCTAATGCATACACTCCTAATAGTGCAAGCATGACGCATCTTGCAACTAGCCCTGATATAACTCCATCCCTTTTAAAACAAAGAGAGGAGTTAGGTGAATCTGCAGATTTGACAAGTATACAGGAAAATGCTAAAAAATCTATGCAGTCTTTTGATGCTGCAGCAGCTAGTATACCTAAAGGTATAACGCAATTGGGAAACATTGCAGACAAGACAGGACTTGCAGGCTCTATTACTACTGAGACACCTCCTGCTGTATACTCAAAAGGAGCAGAAGAGATGGCTAATCTAACTCCTATACCAGGAGTAGACCAGGGAATGACGGCGGCAACAAATACTAACAGAGCTGGTACCTTAACTGCTGGTGCAAAAGCATTTAAAGATGCAAGAACTGCAGGAGCTACGGGAAAAGAGGCTCTTAAGTTAGGTTCTACCGCCGCAGGGTGGGCAGGACCTCAAGCTTTGGGTACAGCAGCTTCTTTAGTAGGTAAAGGAATTGAAAAAGCCTCGGATGATAATGATGTAACGACTATGAATGCAGGGGAAACTGCAGGTACAATGCTTAAAGGTGCAGGATACGGAGCTTCTATTGTAGGGGCTGCTGGTTCTGCAGGTCTTATTGGTACTGCCGCAGCTGGAACTACTGCCGCAGTAGGCTCTGGACTAGCCGGTACACTAGCAACAGTTGGAGCCACTAATATGTGGAATCCAGTAGGATGGGCAGCAGGTATCGCAGCTTTAGGAGCTGGCGCATATGGCCTTATAAAGAGAGGTAAAGGTAGAAGAGATGTAGATGAGAAGGAAGGTATTTTTAATAGGAAAAAAGCTAATATAAATAAAGAATTAGCGGCACAAGAGACAGACAACTTAACAGTTGAAGGATATGACTTTGGTAACAACCTTTCACTTCCTAGGAATAATACTCCTACAAAGAGACAGACTGGGGGATTAGCTTCAGGAGGTACCCAAGGAAAAGAATTACCCGGAGGGGTAGCAGTGCCCCTCGGCGGTGGAGCTGTAGAATATCAAGGTCGTACACATGCTGAAGGCGGAATTATGGTTGACGGTAATACGGAAGTTGAGGATAAAGAAACTGCAGACGGAGTAACTATGGCAAATGGAAAACAAAAACAGTACTTCTTTTCAGAGTACTTAAAGCACAAAGGTACAAAGTCCTTTGCAAAAGAACATAAAGAGATTTTACAAAATGGCGGACAACAGTCTGACATTGACGCACTTGCTAGAGTACAAGAGCAAGCTGCAGGAAGAGATCCTAATGCTGTACAGGTAGCTCAAAAGGGTGGTCCTAAACAGTATCAAAATGCTGGGTTTAACACTGCAGAAGAGGAAGCTAATACTTTAAATCTTGAGACTGACTTAAGCTTGTTTGAAAAAATGAAGCAGAAGTACCAAGGATATAAAGATGGCGCTCCAGAAAGACAATTGAATAGAGCTATAAACGGTATAAATAGAGATGTTCCTACATCTGCACTACTTGCAGGGGCAGGGCAAATGATACCTGCATTGTATGCATTTAAGCATGAAGAGAAGCCTGTAGAACAAGTAGAGAAAGCTGGTAGAATTGTTGCTCCTGATTTAGAGAGAGTTAACTTTAATGCTGAGAGATCTTCTAATGAAGCAGGTGCGAGAGCTATGAATCAGGCTATAGATAACACTGGTGGAGGACCGGCATCTGTTATCGCTAGAATGGCTGCTCACTCTAAGAAGCAAGCACAAGATATGCAGATTGCATCTGCTGAATCAAGAGCAAATACTGCGATTGGCAGCCAGGAAGCTCAAATGCGTATGAACGCATCATCTCAAAACGTTGCAAACGATATGAGAATAGATTCAGCTAATACACAGATAAGAGAAAATCAGCGTATATCTGAAGAGAACTCTAAGAAGGAAGCTTTAGATGTAGGATTTAAAAACCTTGCAGGTATTAACTCAGACATTCTAAATTATAAGGCAGCGGAACGAGAAGCGAGAGCTTACGGGTCGCATGGTATTTATGAAAGAGATAAATTACGTACTTCTCTTAGAGGTAAAACTAACCCTAGTACAGGGAAAGTTTACACCAATGAGGATATTGCGAAGATAATTGCGCAACTAAGCACGGAAGAAGAAGAAAAAAAAGACTAAAACATGGCACGATATAGCTTAAAACCATACCAAAGTACGTACGTAGACCCTAAGTCTGCAGAGATTAATAATCAACTACGTCAGAATTTTGAGGCATCCTTTAATTCAGATGATGCATTAGCTGGGGCAGTAGATGAAATGGACGCCGCAGGATTTGCAGGCGACCAAGCACTACTCAAAGAGCTAGAAGGCTCTACACGTGACTCTCTTGAACAAAGGGCTAGTCGTGGGGATTACGAGACTATGGGAATGGACGTAGCTAAGAGTGCTAGAGCTTTTTCTAAAGGCTACGCACCTATTAAGCAAAATCACGCAGCACAGCAAGCGTATAGAGCCTCTATAAAGGAAGCCTATGAAAAAGGAGTGGGTAAACCTGGAGGTATAGATGCCGAGACATACCAGAAAGCAATGGCAATGTCTACTCACGGGTATACAGGTTTACAAAAAAATGAAGACGGAACTATAGATGAGGGAAGTTTTTTTTCAGGTAGAACGCTTGTTGGGGATGTAGATATATCAGCACGAATGTCTGAGTATATGAAAGACTACGCAGAAGAAAAAGGCGGTCAAACAAGAACACTTCAAGGGCAAAAAAGGATGGGGCCTGACGGCATGACTATTGACGATCCTGAAGGGACTACTTATCAGATAAAAGTAGGAGAAAAGTGGGAAACTATTCCTGAAGCGGATGTTGCAGAAGCTTTCAGGAATGTTACATCTCAACCTGATGTACAAGCTGCTCTTCAACAAAAGGCAGAGCTTCGTACTTTCAATATGACAGATGAAGACTTACGTCAAAACCTTTTACTAGATTTAGATGGAGATATTAATGATGAAGAAGACGGAGGCCTTAGAGGGGCGTTAGCGGAAGCAGTAGAGAAAGGTGAAACCGAAGAAGCTGCAGCTTTACAGTCTATGATTGATCAGAAGGAAGGGCTGCTCGGCGAAGCAGGAATAGAGAGTACAGAAGAAGAGATGGAGCTTAGGCGTCAGAATGCACGCCAAGAAGTTATGAGAGGTGAAATGTCACGTGAAGGTAACGCAGCTGTTTCTAAATATGGTTATACTAATGTATACTCAGAATATGAAGAGAAATACGATAAGAAGTGGATGCAGGATCGTAAAGCTTCTCTAGATGCTAAGGGTACGTTCGTTGCGGATCTTCTTACTAAGTCTAGTATGACGCAGATAAACAATATTGGAGGTAACACAATATCAGAAATATCTGCAAGTACCGCAGAGTATCAAGCGTCTGCAGATGCTACAGTTAAAGAGATAAACGATTTACTTGGGCTTACAAATAGTCAAGGCGGAGGGTATACAGCTGAGCAAATACTTGCAGGAGAAATGGACCCTGAAGTAGTGCATAAACTGAATGATGTAGCTCCAAATATTTTAAAAAATAAGATAGATAAATTAATACAATCTAAAGGAGATATAAGTATTCAAAATGCTTTAATGGATAAAGCTAGAGACGCTGTAGGGCAGAAGGCTTCTTTTGATGCTTTCCTAACTGAAAGTTTTGGAGATAAAACCGGACAGGAGGTTCTAGATAACGCTAGAAAAATCTCAGGAGATCCTAACATGACGCTTGAACAGTTATTAGCTGTTCAGAAGCTATCGCAATCAAAAAGCTTTAAAGACTCTCAAAGTTCAGAGAGAACTAGTGAAACCTTTACAAACACTAAAGCCTCAGAAGAAGAGCTAAACGCCGCTTTATTTATGGGGAAACTTAATACATTTGCGTACGGAGAAAGTAATTTACCTTTTGGAATTACATCTGCGGGACTTAAAAATAGTCTTAGAGATATAGAGAAAGAGAATACCTCTAAGATGGATGCATGGCTTGAGGATAACGCTCGTATAACAGTTGGAGGAATGGTATCAACAGTTATTCCTGGAATAGATAAAGCTAGTACTCAGGCTAATACTAAAAAAATAAATGCGCACTTCTTAAAAAAGCCTTTAGATAAACATTTTGAAATATTCTACGATGGGCAAAAACAAGACGGAACAGGTACTGTTGCTGGACTGATTGAGGATAACGAGTGGGACGGTGAAGATGTAGAAGTAGTAGATGTAGGATTCCACACTAGTCCTATACTAGGAGAGCCTAGTATGCAGATGAAGGTTAAAGGTACAAAAGACGGTGCTACAGTTTATAAAACTATCATTGTTCCTTACAGTAACATTAAGCAGTCTGGCCTTTCAAATTACTTTACTGATCCTAGCTATAAAATGTCTACAGAAGTTAGTAGGGCCCGAAATGCAGGTCTAACAGAGACTGAGATTTCTTGGTCAGGGGGTTCTAAGTTTAAGTGGGACGGCATAGATGGAGATAACCCAACAATTACGTATACAGCTCCCGACGGACGGGAAAAAATTATAGATGCTGCCTCCACAGTAACTGTAAAAGGAGTAGAGGTCAGCCTGCTAGATACTATTATTCAAGATGCAGTAGCTGCTGGACAAACATTTCACACAACATACAAATAATGGCTGATTTACCACAAGACTTTATAAGTCCCGTAACAGGGAAACCTTTAGGAGGGGAAACTACGACTATAGATAAAGAAACAGATAAGGCAGTAGCTATCAATCCTGTTACAGGTAAAGCGTTTAGCTCTGTCCCTAATTCGGGGGGAAACCGAGCATATATAGGAGGACTTCCAGGGAGGCCTGTAGACGTTGGTGAGCAAATGCTTAACTCACAACATTCTGTTAAGTTGGGCGAGGATATATCTAAATTTACAGACTACAATGTTCCATTAGGGCAGGACTTAGATTGGCAAGAACTTAGAGCTCGTAATCAGTCTACCTCTGAAAAGTGGGGTAGAGGATTAGCTAAAGCAGGTGTTACCACTTTAGGAGCCGTAGCTGAAAATACTATAGGGGTTTTATTTGGTCTAGGAGAATTAGCCACTGGTGGGGCGTACTACGACAATGCAATAGGTAAGTCTATAGATAAGACTAACGAGTGGATGCGTGAAGAGATGCCTAACTACCTTACAGCGGAGGAGCAGAAAATGTCTACCATGAGTAAGCTAGGAACAGCTAACTTCTGGGCAGATACAGTTGCAAGTGGTTTAGGATATTCTATAGGATCTATCGCTACTATGTGGTTGACAGGTGGTGGAGGATTAATAGCTAAAGGTGTATCAGCTGCTGCAAAAGGTCTAGGAATATATAGAGCAGCAAAAGCAGTTATAAATGGGACTAAACTTGCACAAAAACTAGCTAAAGGTGGATCAGGATTTGCTAGATCTGCACAGATGTTAGAGGCAGGAGCATTGATGTCCCTTGCTGAAGCGTCCGTAGAAGCTAGAGAGACACAGAAAAGTGTTTACTCTGACCTTGTTCAAGATTATATGAATGAAAACAATTTAGGGTCTGAAAACGAAATCGGTTCTGACCTTTTAAAAGATTTTGAAGATGTGTCATACGCTGCGGGGAACACAAACTTTGTTTCGCAAATGCCTGTTCTTATGGGGTCTAACTTACTTATGTTTGGTAAGCAGGTTGCAGGGTTTAAAGCTGCGAGTAATGTGTCTAAAGATGTTGCATGGGATGTAACAGCTAAAAAAGCTATAAGTAAACTTGCAGACCAAAGTGTGTGGAGACAGGCTTTATCAAGAATGAAACCTACTGCTTTGGGGTCATTAGAAGAGGCAGCGCAGGAGGGATTCCAATATGCCTCTGGTCATTTTGCTAGCTCCTACCACAAGGATAAGCACCACAATGGTGGTTATGGAGATATGTCAAAATCTTTATCTGAATCTATTAGTGAGACTTTTGGAACCCAAGAAGGGTTAGAGTCAATGTTTGTAGGGGCATTAACCGGAGGGTTGATGGGAAGCGCTCAGTCTACAATTAGTGGAGACTACGCAAACAGAAAAACAAATGCTGATGCACTAGCTAAGTTTTCAAACGGAGGGTACCTGCAAAATGTAGAAGCTAAGTACCAGTCTGCAAATGCATCTGCAGCAGCTGTAGAAAGGATGGATAAGTACCTTAAAGAGGGTAACATCAAAAAGTTTAAAGACGAACAATTCAGGTTAATATCTTTTCAAGCTCTAGAAGCGTTGGAGAGAGGTGGGTTTGATGTTATGATGGAAAAGCTTAATGATGCTAAGGGATTAGACCCTGGACAGTTCATGGAGCATTTCGGGTACCAGACTACAGATAAGTCAGGTAACGCAATAACCTTAGAGGATCAAACTGGAGGTAAGAGTCAAAGTGAAGTAATTGAAGGGTTAAAGGCGAAGCTTGAAAACTTCAAAACTGTTTATGATAACGTTGGGACTAGATTCCCGTTGGACGACAAGACTACAGGTCTTCCTAGAATGTTGATGAGCGAAGAGGCTAGAACTGCTGAGGATGCAGTATACGCTAAGCAATCTGCATTACGTGCCGAGTTAATCATCACAGGGGCAGAAGTTAAAGATAGAACTAATAGAATGAAGTCCATTAAAACTGGGCTAGGAAATATAATAGACGGATCCTTAGCGGAGAACGCAGTAGGTAACGCCAATAATACGAATGCACCTGTAACTGATTCTGAAGGTTTAGCTCTTAAGTTAGATGCGGCTACAATGAATCACTCCGAAAACAATCCAGGAGAGATGGATGCGGACATGTTTGATGCTAATGGACAGTTTGATTTTGTACAAAAAGCTCTTCATTCTACATACTTAGATTTGTTTGCATCAGACCCTATTGCGGCGGAAAGATTCCATGCAGAAGCTTCAGACTATTTATCTTTACTTAATGAAAATAAAATAGCTCTAGATGGGTACAATAAACTCTCATCTGATGAATATGCTCGAAATCAATTTGAAATAGAGCGTATAAAAGCTGAGGATATTTCTAAGAAGAAAGCTGCTGATTTAAAGGTAGAGTCTGCAATAAGTGACTCAAAGACTGCTGAGGGATTGAAGAAAGCGATGCCGGAAGAAGGGTACAGTGCGGAAGCTGGGGCTAGATCAGAGGCTAAATATAAAGAACTTAAAGCTGCTGAGAATAAAGAAAGAGACACATTCTTAAAAGCCTCTTTGGAAGATTTAGAGAAACTCGACAGAGAAAAGTTATCTGAAGTAGAGGTAGAGGGATTAAAATCTGCTATTGAGATTAAGAAAGGGCAGCAAGAAGCTGCAACCGACAAAATTAAAGAAGAGCAGAGGGACAAAGAGCGTGCAGAAGAGCAGGAACTTGAACAGGCCCATGAAGATAAGCAAAAAGAGGTTGAAGAAGCTTTTCGCGCTGACAATGTAGGGGACGTAGAAATTATATCAGAAAATGGTAGGTCTTTTCAAATAGAAGGTGAAGAGTATACCAATGTAGAAGTTAACCCTTTAGATGCATTATCTATAGACAAGGATGGTAATATAATAGGAGTCAATCTTGTGGACTCTCAGGGTAACTCTGTACACTTTTCAGGACCTGAGACTAGAGTTGATGCCCTTGCGTATTCTATAATCATGGCAGAAAGTGCTGTAGCTGAAGGAAACCAAGAGCTGACTAAAGAGGAAGTCATAGAGAAGGTTGAGGTATTTGAAGAAGAAATAGCTGTAGAGATTAGTACTGTAGGAGATAGAGGTAAGCACGGTATAAAAGATAGTGGGTTTATACGTGAGGAAATACACGCTTTAGAGAGAGGTCTTCAAGAGGCTTTAGAGGCATTTGACCAACTTAGAGCTTACTACATACAAGAGGAGAATGCTACTAAGGACGAACTTAAGGCAGATCCAAAGTTAAAGGCTCTTAAGCGTACTGTAAATTCTATACGAGCACAGATAGGTGCACGTAAACGTATTTTAAAAGCAAGGAACGTAACATTTGTTCCGTCTTCAGCAGAGGTGTTAAAAGTGGAAAGAGATGCTCTTGACTTAGTAGCAGCAATAGAAGAGGATTTAGCAAAGGCTGAAGCTGATGCTGCAGCTAGTGCCGCAGAAGCTGAAATAGCTGAGAAAGCAGCAGCAGATGCAAAGGCTTCTGAAGATGTAGATGCGTACGTAAATGCATCTAAAGAGTACAGAATATTAATGAAAATGGTAGAGGAAGCTAAAGCTTTAATATCAAAGCTGAAGCGTAAAATAAACTATCACAGAAAGAAACTAATACGTTTAGAAAATGAAAAATCCAACGACCTTCCAGGAGATGCAGAACAATCTGCACCCGAAACTTCAGGAGAAACTGAAGAACAAATCGATGAAAGAAAAGATACAAATACTCCAAAAAAGCCTCAAGCGCAGAAAACTGATGTAAACAGGGTTAAGTATACAAAGAATGGTAAAACAGGTATATACTATGTAAGTACGGATTCTGATGGGCAACCTCAGGTATTTACTGCCGGATCTACTACTCCTACAGTGTTCTTAAAAGGACAAGAAAAGGATAGAATGAAGATTATAGGTAAGTGGCATGTGCAGACAGGTAACGCCTTGGTTATTACCCATGAAAATAAAGCATTCATAGTGCTGTATAAAGGGGTAACTGCTAACGGTAAAACTGGAATTATACAAGAAGACGGTACGTATGTTAATGCAGATACTGTAAACGACGATATAAAGAAGAAGGTAGCGTACGCAGCAATTATAAAGAAAGCCAATGATCTTCACGCTAAAAGAGTAGCTAACACAACTACTACTGAAAGTGACGCTGCATTAAAGAAGGGCGAGGAAACAAAAGAAGCTGTAGTGTCTATTAAGAAATCTGCAGTAGAAACTAAAGGAACTCCAGGCCCAACTGGCGGTGGAATACAGAAGATAAGTAAGGCAGATCTTGCTGAGTTAATGGGAGAAGAATTTGAATCTGACCCAAATATGCCTTCTATAAATAAAGAATCCCTTAGAGAGTTTGAATCTGAAGAAGGAGAAAATATTTTAGATGAAGGAGACAATGTAGATGATGCTAATAGATTAGACGAGCTATTCGGACCTCAACCTACTTTGGCAGAGCAGTTAGGTAAGGCTAAAGAGAAAGCAGCCGCTCCTATACAACAATCTTCCTCCGTATCTGAGTTAGAAAAAAGAAAGCAAGAAGAGCTTGAGACTTTGTCCTTTGATAACGCTACTCAAATGATATTAGACGCTCTTAAAAGAAAAGATGGAGCAAAATATTTAAGAAGGTTGTCTTCTGAAGCTAGAAAGTCTGTAAAAGGAAAGGAAATAGCTAATAGATATGATGCGCAAATAAAATTACTAGATCCTAACGCAACTATAGCAGAAAGGGTAATGGCTGAATATTTCCTAGAGGATACCAGACGCCCTTACAACCCTGCTGCATTGTCAGCGATTGGAAGAAGTATTATTAAGATTAAAAATGGAGAAATACTTTCATCGTATGATAATGCAATAAACGCATTCTACCGTGCAGAGGTAAAGGCTGAAAACTCAAAAGACTCCGTACCAGCAAAGCCTACGCTAATGGCCTCAGACGATTTTGTACGAGGTAATACTTTTGAAATTAAAGATTCTAGCTCTCCGTTACAGCAGCAAGCAGTTGACTTTA
>TARA_R110002096_G_scaffold119508_1_pt1 | contig 10226 bp, 8 predicted proteins | sample TARA_R110002096 | Tara Oceans TARA_R110002096 (sample SAMEA4397295) | marine metagenome | biome: Polar Biome; feature: [DCM] deep chlorophyll maximum layer (ENVO:01000326); material: water (ENVO:00002006), including particulate matter (ENVO:01000060) such as... | depth 35 m
AAAGCAGAGCAGGCGCGGACAGAATTACTGCGGCGCGAGAAAGAACTAACGGAGGATGTGCGGAAAGAAACGGGTGTAACTATCGAACCGTGGGTCGCCACATCTATAGCAAAGGCGTTTGATGCCGTCGGGTTGTCTTATGATAGGACAGAGAAGACTGGGGTTCCCGCCTTTACAAAACAGTTTCTTGCGAACCATGAGAACCCTTTGGCGCAGAAGATTGTACGCATCAGAGAGTTTAACAAGGCCAACACAACCTTTATCGAAACTATTCTTGAGCACTCGCATAAGGGGCGTATCCATTGTGACTTTAATCCTTTGCGTTCTGATGAGGGCGGCACTGTAACGGGAAGATTTTCTTCGAGCAACCCCAACCTGCAGCAGATCCCGGCACGGGACCCGGAGATCAAAGCTATGATCCGTGGGCTGTTCATACCAGAAGAGGGATGCAAGTGGGGCTCATTCGACTATGCGTCACAAGAACCACGCTGGCTTGCTCATTACTGTTCTACATTAAAAGGCGTACATCGTCACCCTCAGATTGATGGCGTGGTGCAGATGTACCATGATGGCGATGCTGACTTTCACCAAATGGTTGCAGACATTGCAGGTATTTCTCGTAAGCAGGCTAAGACTGTCAACCTCGGTATCATGTATGGTATGGGCAAGGCCAAGCTTGCAGGTGTGATGGATATCACAGATGAGGAAGCTACTCACCTTCTTGCTAAGTATCACGACAGGGTGCCGTTTGTTAAGGGTATGGCTGACATGACTATGCGTAGAGCAGAAGAGGTCGGGCATATCAGAACGTGGCTGGGACGGAAGTGTCGCTTCAATATGTGGCAACCTAAGTCATACGGCTTCAGCAAGCCTATGCCACTAGAGGCGGCGGCAAAAGAATATGGCGGCAAGTCAGCAATCAAACGTGCCTTTACATACAAAGCCTTGAACAGGCTGATCCAAGGTTCGAGTGCCGACCAGACAAAGAAGGCGATGGTGGACTGCTATGCAGAGGGTCTAACTCCGATGCTGACAGTGCATGATGAACTGTGCTTTAATATAGAAAACAAGCAACAGGCTGAACGGATATCTGAAATCATGACTACCTGTGTACCAAACCTAAACATTCCGTTCGAGGTAGACACAGCACTGGTCGATAACTGGGGGGAAGTAGAATGAATTGTTGGCATTGCAAGCACGAACTTATCTGGGGCGGCGACCATGATCAGGAAGATGATGACGGTAAGTCCTTCATCGAGTCTAACCTGTCCTGCCCTAACTGCGAAGCCTTCTATCTAGTCTACTTGCCCGTAGAAGGAGTGGAAGATGTTTGATGCAGTCTTAATGGCTTGTCATTTAATGGTTGCGACTGAGTGTATGGTTATAGAGAACACCAAAGGGCCGTATGATAGTCGAACCGAGTGCCTTGTTCGCATGAACCAGATGGCTGTTGATGCAAGAGCCATGTTTGACAGGATGAACCTGCCATATGTGATAGTAAAACGCGAATGTCGTGGACCTCAAGCTGCATAGGTACGTTCATCCGCAACGAGCGGCCTGAGAATCGATGTTTTTATTTAATGATTTCAATGGTTTATAAATAGGGTTTTTGCTGGGTAATAAGAGACAGCCTAGTAAAAAAGAGAGGGGGTAGTTGATTGACATGGCGGCTACCCCTTTTTTACACACAAAAAAAGGAAGAGACCTGCTCTTCCTTCTGTATGAACCCTTACCCTTTTTAGGTTTTACTATTTTAGTTTTGAATTGTCGAAGCTTCAGGCTTCTTGCGATGGGGTTGGGCTTCCGCATGACACCTCTCCCTGACAGCAGTCATATATAACCTGACTACAGGTAAGACATTGCTCATGACCATGCACAAACACAGTCTTTAGCTCTTCACCGCAGCGGTCACACCGTTTGCAGTGGCGTTTTATCTCAGGCTTCTCCATCTGACAACGCCCTCATCCGTGATACCAAACGTCTTGCGCGGTTCGGAACCTGAGTGTACCAGCGGCTGTCAACCATCTGGTCTGCCGCCTCATTCCAGTCACGCGCATCAACACCAGCCTTCATGCCTTTGAACTTGGACAGCCGAGGGCGGCCCATGTTAAACATCATGTTGGCAATAATCTTCTGGCACTCATCAGGTAGGTGTGCAAAGTCAGAGTACAGTGTCATGCAGTCGTTAATCGTGACAGCCATGTCTAGGTTAAATACCTGCTGTACTCTCTCCTGCTCAATGACTGTTCCGACAGGCTTGCCATGTTCCTTGTCTTCCTTAGTCACAAGGTGACCGATGCCGAATGTAGGTAGGCCCAGATGGTCCAAGTATATCTCATACTTGCAACCCTCATCTTCAGCAAGCTCTTGACGAAGCTCGTTTAGCACTGTTGATTTCATCATGTTAGTTGTTCCCAAATGTTTGCATGTTCTTCAAGGCAGAGAATGGGTCACTGCCCATAAGAGCAGGGTCCCGACTAACTTGAGGAGAGGACGCGGGAGCCGTCAGTGGGGCTGGTACGGCTCCCGCTTGCGCTGGCACTGATGGAGGGACAGTACCTGCAGCAACTGGTTGAGGTAGTTCGCTGGCTTGAGCCTGACTAATAAAAGAACTAGCATCCAGATTCAAAGACTGCTTACCGGCTCCTAAAGGCTTATCACCTTCAGCCAGCTTAGACGAAAGTAGTTTATTGCTCAACTCTCTTTTTAATCCTCGAAGCTCTCTTTGAGGTACTCTATCCCCACCATAAAAACGACGTTGTTGTCCATTCACTTCTCTAGCCAAGTCCTGGCTAATGTTTAATGGAGTGAATACTCCTCGCATCAGATTTTTATAGTCAGGTATTCTTTGATTTTTTAGTTCCTTTTCAATAGCAGGACGCTTCATACCAAGAGCTTCCATCTTTGTAATGAGACGGTACATCTTGCTTTGCTCTCTGAATGCAGTCTCGTTTTGATCTTGGTAAGCTCCTAAAAGATCCGATGCAACAAGAGGTGCAACAGAGCCAACTCGCATAGCTCTGTTGAACTGACTCTGAGGCTGTCTTTCGTTTCTTAAATACTCAAGACTTCTATACATCAAAGATTGCTTGGGGTTTATTCTCTGCTCCGCAAAGCCAGTAAATAATCTAAACACTTCTTCACCAACCTGTCGAGTATTACCGCGAGGATCAGCGCCAACCCCAAGAGCCGTTGCTAGACGGGCGTTCATTGGAAGGTCCCCGCCAAGAAGAGAACTAAACTCTAGGTTCTGGGTCCGAGGATTGACTGCAGAGAGGTCTCCAACAACCTCTCTTACAATACCGGGGTTGGCAGCGTCGGCTATGTGCCCCAAAGCTTTTCCAATCTTAGTTCCGGTGGCATCTGTTTCGTTCCAAATTCTCGCTCCTGTTTGAGTAACCCCGCCTCTTGCAGAAACATCCAGAAGCTTTTCTGTAAAGATTGATTCTTCAGCAAAAGGACTAAACATTTCAGACAGCATAGTCATACCAGCATTGGCAGCAATGCTGGTTGCATCTAAACCAAGCTCATTACCTTTGTTGACCTCATTTAAAATCCCTTTGATAGGCCGCTGTAGGTAGTCGTAAGGATTAAAAAAGCTGAAGTCTGTATAGCCTGCGATGTTACCGTCTTTGTCAACGGAGGTTGGAACAAGGGTACTGTTCTGACTCCATGAAGGAACAATTTCTCTTAGCGCGTCGATAGCATCTCCACTTACACCTGTCATATACATGGCAAAGTTCTGTAGTGCTGGACCTGTAACCGCCGCTGTTGTAGTGAAACCAAGAAGTCTTCTTCTTCCTATGTCTCTTAACTTACTGCCAAGAACAACTTCACCTGAGTCTATGAGACGGCGGCCCTCTTGAATCTCTTTAATAGATCTTTCGATAATGTTTGTTGAGGTACGAACAATCTCGGCAGGGAAGGCTACGAAATTACCAAGAGGTAGCGATCTAATATCTTTAACAAACTGAGGAACTCGATCATAGTTTGGAACTGTGTCCTTCACAATGCTTGCGGCATACTCATTTAGGTCTTTAAACTTAATCCCGTTAACCTCTTGCGACCTAGCAAATGCTTCAGCCATTTCTGTGTCACCGTCGAAAGCATTAAGTATTTTTGACCGTTCAAAATCAAAGCTATATATTTTCCATATGTCATCACCGCCCTGATACAAATCACGGGCACCCTTGTCCAAGCTGGATAAGAACTGACCACCCTTGCCTCTTGCTTTCTTTTGGGCAAGGTTTACACCGAGGGCATCGAACTCACTCTTAGTTGTTGTTTGCAACCCGTCATCGATAATTCTATCTATCTCTCTGATCTGAGCCTGTGTTCCTATGATGCCGTTCTCTTGCAGCATTTGATAATACTGCTGTCTCTGCACCGGTCCTGCTTTTCTAAGGTTCTCAAGAACTAAGGACGTAGATTCAAAAACATTAGCGCCGCGTCCCCAGTTACCATTGGCAGCAGCGAATAAAGCGGCGGAGGATACGTTACGAATTTGAGTAACAGGACTAAACACAGTGGCAGCTTTCTGCGCCCACCCTTTGCCCAGCATATATGTACTATAAACTTGTCTAATAACAGGAGCAGTTTCTTGCCAAGTGCTTCTGGTTAAATCTTTATACATTCCCGACTTAACATATGTCTGTCTAGAAACATCATCCGGTATCTTAGTGCCTGCTTCTGTGACACCACCTTCTGCTGTTCTCGATTGAAGAACTCCTGTTCCGTCTTCATCTAATTCTATATACTTTGCTTTTTCTTCAGGAGACAGTCTCGCATATACATCTCCACCAACAATATCTGCGTCGTTCGCCAGCTTGCCGCCCTGCACTAACGCGGTGTCAGTTACTTTTGTTGAGTCTAGAAAAGAATAGAACCTTTCTTTAGCAACAAACTCTCCGAGGTCCGCCATAGTTGTGACAAAAGATTCAGCCGGGTTTTTTATTTCACCAAGCAGTAGGCGCAGAGCGTCGTTGTCAACTCTCCGAGGACTAAGCAGGCTTGTTTTAAGCTTGTCTCTTATCACTCTGCCGCTTGTTTTTTTATCGGGAGACTGAACACCAGTTTTGTCTCTGTATTTATTCGTAAGCTTTGTAACAATCTCGTCAACAAACTGAGGTGCCACCCCTCCGTTGGTTGTTATGCCAAGCTCTTCTCCCTCACCTAAAGGTCTAACCACTTTTTGATACAAGTCTTTAGTCGTATTGTAGTTTGCTGGGTCGGATAATAAATTAGCCGCAGCTTTTCTATTATTTATGTACTCTGTGGAAGGAGAAATACCTTTCTTTGGGTTTCCAAAATACGCATCGGGATCTTGAAAGACTCTATACTTCCTGCGCAAATAAGACCCAAGGTTAGACACGATCTCTTCTTGCATGTCTTCGCCAATTTCTTGATTGAAATACTTTGATTTAATAACCTGCTTAGATAAGTCATCAATTTCGTTTCGCATTCTTTTGGCTACCCGCTGAATAGGGGCTGGCAGTCCGCGAAGCAAGTCATCCGGGTTCGTGGCATCAAACGCTCTGCCTTCTCTTTGTGCGGCACGGGCAAGGCTGTCTATATATCCTGGGTCCTTGGACAGGAAGCCGTAGATAGAGTTGAATACTTCTGTTCTTTCAAGATCGCTGGAGCCATTTAAGAAGCGGGTCATAACTGTACCTGTCTTAAAAGCTTTATCTATTTCAGTCTCAAGTCTCTGCATTGTGATGCCTGCTTTGGTGGCAACAGAATCAAGGTAGCCTTGCATACCGGAGCGCACTTCTGCTGCTTCCTGAGACATGTTACCACGGAATCTAAACCGAGCTTGAATTCCTTGAACAACATCTTTAACAGTGGAGTTGGGCCCCACCTTATTTGCAATGCTCGGCACAGGGAGGTCCCCTATGCTTTTGGCAAGGGCAGAATCCCCTAATGTTTCCGCTGCCACCTTCAACGCTTTGGCTGTAGGTAGAACAACTGCTTCTAACCCTGCCCCGGCAACTCCCGCAACAGGCTTGCCCATAATACCTAATGCTTTAAAAAGATACGGCGCGGCTGCAGTGAGGGTCCCTGCCTCTGCGCCAAGCTTTAATTTGTTTTCGAGAAGACGGATAGCTTCTTCCCTGCCGGACAAACCGACATTCTTATCTGTTAATGTAGGGCCACCTTCAACCCAGTCACCAATTGTTGTCGTGCCATCACTAGCTACGATAGCATCAGCGCCAAACGCCGCCGCACTTTGCTGGGCAAGAACTGTTGCTCTATTACCTCTACTTAGTTTCGTGGTCCGAGGGCCGCCGATAGAGGCTCTACCTTTGCGAACAGCTTCTGCATAACGACCTGCTCTTGTACCACGTTCCGCGAACCCAAGACCTGGGATCTTGGTTAGCCTAGAAGCTCTGAGTAATTTTGATCCTGATGTAACAGCTTTAGCCGCAAGACCGCCGGGCACAACAAACTGTACTGCAACTTCTGCTAACTCAGCAGGTATGCCGACGGGGTCAAGCCCTAAGAAGTCCTGAAGCTTTTCGCTGTTGTCTTGTATTCTGTTTGCGTAGTCAGTGTCGAAGATTAAGTCTGAAGGTAGTACAGCTAACTCACCAATCCCTTGACCAGCTTTGATAAGACCGGCCCCTATACCTTCTGCAATCTCTTGATAAAAACCCTCGGACTCTGTCTCTGGGTCCACGGATCTTTCTGGGGTGATTCTAGTTCTAGTGGACTTGTTTCTACCTGACCTAGAGCTAGTCTCGTCAGGCTGATTAAGCATTGACCTGACTGCGTCTCTTGCTTGGTCATCATCCATGTCTTCAGGTACGCCGTAGCGTTTTCCGTTATAGACGTAAACTCTATTACCTTCTGATAACTTTGCCATTAGTAGCCCCTACTGTTATGTTTGACGAGAAGGCACTCTTTCACCGCGCAGAACCGCCGCTGTGTCCTCATCATCAAGGCCTGCCTTCCCTGCCAAGAACTCTAGGTCCGTTCGGCTGAGAGTATTTGTGCCGGCAAATCTATTTATAGTTGCTTCAGCAGCGACCGCATCCTCGAACATGTCGGAAGTTGATGGGGCGGCTAAAATACCTGCAAATGCCTCACTGTGACCAAGGTTTAACATACCTTGATATGAAAGCATGCTGACTCTGCCTTGAGTTGGCTCAAAGACTCTATCCTGTGCAAGCTTGGTAGCTTCAGTTAATGTTAGCTTAGGGTCACGGTCCATCATCTGTTTAGCCAAAGCGTTTACCTGCTTAATCTTTTCCGGCTGGTCTCCTTGAATCTCAAGTATCTTGAGATTAAGAGCTTGGTTTGAAGCGTCTTGAGCTTTCTTGTCTGTGATACCCATTGTAAGGGCGAGAAGGTTGCGCTGGTATTCGCTTGTCTCTTCTTCTTTCTTGCCGGCAAGGTAGTCCTCAAAGTTTTTAGGAGCCTGCCCTGCTAGTGCCGGAACTATGTCCTGCCCTGCGGCCCCTGCCGCAGCAACGTCAAGGAAATACTTTGTAAGATAATCTTTAGAAAGTCTTTTTGCTTTAGGAACAGGAGCATACTTCTCCAGCATATCCTTGTTTTCGTCTATAAACTCGGATGCAGTTTTGTTTGTTTGAAGGGACTTTAAAATCTGCTCCAGAGATTGAGTCTGAACTGCAGGAAGTGTTGTAGATGCAGCTGCAGATGCAGCTGCAGATGCAGCTGCAGGAACAGGAGGTCTTGGAATAGGAGAAGAAATAGGAGGAACCTGTGCGGTAACATTTTCTTCTACTGTGTCAGTGGTACTTCTTGGAGAATTGCGACCGCCTGCAAGTATCATTAAATTTTCCGCAGTCATTCCGTTATCAAGGGCCGCTGGCTGTTGAGCCATATCACCTATATTAATCCCGCCCATGTTTCTACGCTGAACAGCTTGCACAAGTTCAGGGCTGGAAGCCATTAAGCCAACAGCATCTTTACGAGTGTATTGTTTAGGAGCAAACATCTTACGGCGAAGTACATCACCAACTTTAGGACCGTTCATAATATACCTCTGCTAATTAAAGAACCCACCGGAGAGACCTGCACCTAGCAGGCCGATACCAGTAGTCATCATGTTAGGACTAGGAGCCTGAGATGTTTGCTGTTGTCCCATCAACTGAGGAACACCACGGAAGATGTCAGACATAAATCCGACTTGCTGGAACGGAAGCGCCTGCTGTGCCAGAAGATTAGCTCTGTCTACATCAAAACCTCTTTGCGCTTGCTGCTGTTGTAGGCTACCAATACCCATTAATGTATTAATGTCTTGAACACCCATGCCCTGTGCAGTTTGACCCAGCGCACCTTGCAGACGAGCCGCGTTTTGCGCCGCCTGCTGTGCTTGCTGAAAACCGGCCTGACGTATCTGACCTGCAGAACGTGCCTGCTGTTCCAATGTATCCGCCGCGAGTCCTGCTTGTGCAACACCAAAACGAGAACCACCAAAAGCACCTGATGCAACACCCTGACCAGCTAACTGGTTCTGAGCAATCTGTCCCTGCTCACCAATGTCAGATAAGGTTTGCTGTACAACTTGGTCTTCGTAAGGATTAAAGAACTCTGACACACCGCCCGGAGTAGCATACTGCTGTGCTCTTTGCATGTAAGGCTGATACCCGCCAATGCCTGACATAGCTGCTTGAATAGCGGCCTGCTGTCCACCGGATAGTCCAGCTAACTGCTGTTCAGCAAATGGCTGTGGTGTATCACCTAAAGCTTTTGCCTGTTCAAAAATATCCTTCAGGTAGTCTTCCTGAAAGGGCGCTAGTCTTGCCACCTGTTCTACTGTTTGTGTTGCCATTATGCTGTCGCCTCTAAGTCTGCCATCATATCATATATACGAGCCGCTCCGATATCTCTATCTCCGCCGCCTGCTCCTCTTACTGCTTTAGCTGTCAGGACAAACTCACCATCTGACAATCTTGCAGGAACTGAATCTGATGTTCCATGTCCTGGGCCGTCTACCTCACCGCCGCCAATGTGCTCACCGCCTGCGGCGTAACCTCTGATAGGGTCATACTCACCCCCTGCCGCTCTTGGTGTATACTTCTGAAGGTTACGGACCTCTTGGTTATACTCATCCATGTCGGCAGGACTGTTTATACTATACTCTTTATTAGATGTTGGGCCAACTACTTTGCCTCTAGCCTGTCCTTTGTAATTGTCATTGTACAATGAATCTGCTGTAACTTCCTCTGGGGCAAGGCCACCACTCAGGGCCAAGGCCCCAGCACCTAGTGCCCCGTACTTCAGCATATCAGAATCAAACAAAGATCCGAGGCCAAGGCCCTTGTCAGGGGTTAACCCGGAACCGATTCCAAGATTTTTAACTGGCTTAGTAATAGCATCTCCAAAAGGAGTATATGTACTCATTTCACGGCCCGGCACAAACCGTGAAAAACCTGGCGCTCCTTTTGGAGCAGCAGTGAACCCTGCCGCCTGCCCCATACTACCTACGCCATAACCCATAGCAGCATTCACTAATGCATCATTGACTGATTTACCTGCGGCAAGGGACCCAAGCCCTGAACCAATAGCCGCTCCGGGAGCTCCGCCTAAAGCGAAGCCTACTGTGCCGGCTATAGCCGGCAACGCCTCTTTAAATTTCTTAAATAATCCCATTAGGTAACAACCTTTACAGTGCCGCTATCATTATACAGTGCCCCCACCTCAAGTCCAGTCGCGGCTGTTGGCAGATTAGTCAGGGTAATCGTTGACCCCCGAAGACCTCCGGGGTTTCTTTCCTGTGCGATAAAGAGCTCTAATGCACGGAGTAAATCAGCCATATACACTCTTGAATACTCGTTAGGTGCTTCTGGAAGTCTTGGTGGGGCAATCTGATTGCTAGACATTAACGCCTCCCATCTGGGCGAAGGTCTACCCGTGGGCTACCGAGCTTCCATCTTGAACCTAGTGCCTCTGATTCTACACGAAGTGCGAAGGAACGTCCACGAACTCTGAGATATAACTGATCCGTGTACTCCTCAACCGGGCTAGAGGATGTCCGAACTGCATCGCCAGCAGATGTGCTGGTAAAGTTAGCGCCCGGAAAGTTGCGAGCTTTAAGAGTAAAGGTAGCCTGCGGAGAACTAAGAGCCGTGGAACCAGTAAATGTTAAGTCAGGAACTAGCCTTCTTATATATGAGAAGGTGTCTCCATCACCTATGTCCATAGATGCGGACTCAATGAAGGAGTCCATTGGAGACCCGTCATCGTCATATCCAAGC
>TARA_R110002096_G_scaffold135456_6_pt1 | contig 10211 bp, 13 predicted proteins | sample TARA_R110002096 | Tara Oceans TARA_R110002096 (sample SAMEA4397295) | marine metagenome | biome: Polar Biome; feature: [DCM] deep chlorophyll maximum layer (ENVO:01000326); material: water (ENVO:00002006), including particulate matter (ENVO:01000060) such as... | depth 35 m
GTTGACATTTTAGGAGAAATAAATTAAAACTTAACACGTGGCTTTCGCTACCATTGGTGCAAAGTTGATAATTACATACTTTTAAAACAGCAATGCGCATAGCTAAACCAGTTCCAACAATTAAAAAAAATGAAACTACTAAACCTTACCCTTTTTACATTGCTTTCCCTTACAGCTCTCGGACAGTCAAAAACGGACATGGAAGAGGTTTTAACACTTTCAATGGAATTGCCGAAACTCGAAAAATATTATGATCAATCTCATCCAGTAATAATTGACAACGGGCTAATAAATAACAATTTGAACATCTTTTACAAAAAAAAGAAAGTCAATATTTACACTAAGGAAATTTTATTCAACTTAGGGTATTCAAATCATATTGAATTCATCAAATTTGAGATTAACGAGAATAAAGCGGAACTCGAATTTCTATACAACTATGAAGGCGTAAATGTTAGTATAGAGTTTATGAAGAATGCTAACTCTTGGACAATAATCAAAAGCGAACTAAGGGAAATGAAAAAATAAAATTAATACGGATTTGAAGCAAAATGTAGAGGTTTGTGTTTTCAACCCACCGTCAAAAAATTTTGTGTGCAGGATTCTTTATTTACCCCTAAAATGAGACACTACAAAACCCTATTATTTCTTCTCCTTCAGACCAGTTTAACCCATGGACAGACACGAACAATTAAGGAGGTATTGCTTTTTTCAACTGCCAAAAGCTAGTGAACATCTTTTCTTGCTCTAGTTTCTTGCCTATCATCCAAACGAAGTCATTAATTTCCCCAGCTCATTCAATACCTTTTTCTAAATAAATCCACTTTTGTTCAACAGGTACAAAAGCTAAGAAAACATGGGAAGAAGCGCCTTGAAAGCAGGCTTAGAGCTTCATAGTCTAGTTCATCACAGGAAGACAGGCAAAATCATCAACCCCGCCTGGTTTAGGGGTCAGAATTGTTGGCGAATATTAGATAAAACAAAACCAGCTATACCTCGTTAACACCTCTATGAAATTGAAATTTTTTCTGATATACTTACTTTGTTTATTTTTTTTCGCTTGTAAAAAAGATGATACAAAACCTAAAGAACCATCAATTAGTTCATTTCAGAAAAATGTAGGCGGCTTATCTGACGATTTAGCAAACTCAATCCTAATTAAAGACGAAACTCTATATGTATTGGGACAATCTAAAAGTTTTAATGATGCAAACGGAGACCATTACCTCATAAAATTGGACATTGACGGAAATGTACTTTTTGAAAAAACATATGGAGGAAATTTAGCTGAAGAAGGGATTAAGATTAGCACAACAAATGATGGTAATTTTATCCTAATAGGAACTACAGAAAGTTATGGCAATGGACAAAAAGACATTCATATTTTAAAAATAAATGCGAATGGAATTGTTTTATGGGAAAATACATTTGGTGGAGTATTAGATGACACACCGATTGACATCATTGAAACCAGTAAGTCCGAATTTTGTATTGCTGCTACAACGGAAAGTTTTGGTGCAGGATCTCGTGACATTTATTTAATCTGGATAGATCAAAGTGGAAATTTAATTCGCCAGCTTACTTTTGGTGGGGCTGAAAATGATGGAAGTACCGGATTAATGGAAATTGAAAACAAAGAGATAATGCTGTTTGGCTATACTCGAAATTTTGGTGCGAACAGCAGAGATTTTTACTTAATGAATATATCATCAAATGGAGATTCAATATGGGCCAAACGATATGGAGGTGATGAATATGAGGAAAGTCAAGACTTTGCAAGAACAAATACTGGAGAATTTCTTTTAGTAGGTCATTCTGCAAGCACCGACCCGAACCATAATATGTATGCCGTAAAAGTAGATTCTACAGGAAACAAAATCTGGGAAAATAATTATGGAGGAGCGCAACATGATGGCGGACAAGCATCACTCATAAATAATGAAGGTAATTATATTTTAGTTGCAAGGAGTATGAGCTTCGGCAATGGTGATAGAAATATTTATTTGGCAGAAACTGATCCTAATGGTAACTTAATTTCTGAAAAAGTTATAGGGGGTTCTCAAAATGACTGGGGTCAAGATATTATTGAGCATGGGTCATTTTATTACATCGTTGGACATACAAATTCATTTGGTAATGAAGACAATGACGCTTATATCATTAAAGTGGCGAAATAAAAACCTTTGCTAGCAAGCCTAAGTCTTGTACAATCCTCATTCTAAAAGTCAAGCTTGAATTCTTGGTCGCTTAAAAGCCTAGAGACAGAAATAAAATAGGTCCTTTAAATTTTAAGGGTGTTACTCTTTGTCCAATATTGCTTAAGTTTTGGATGAATTTCAATTCTTTTTCAGCTGTTCAGACTTAGATACTAAATGCCAAAACTTATATTTCAAGATTTTAGATTCCAGAGAAGTTAAGGTGTTTTCCGCCTTTTTTTTTCAATAGATTTGTAGTGAACACAAGGTGTAGATATATACCACTGTGGCATATATGCGCTTGTTGGGCGTCATGCCAAAAACGACAATGAGACAGATAACCTACATATTAACTTTTCTGATTATAACAAGTTGTGGTCAATCCAATTCTAACAAGAATTCTAAACAGAAAATTTCTTCGGACACGGAGACAGATGAGTTGAAAACAAAAATTGAAATACCTAATCAAGAATCGGAGAATAATGCAACCGAACAGACTCTGTACAATAATCAAGAATTGAGTTATGAATTTAAAGATGCAGGCATATTCAAACTGACCGATACAATAACTGCAGACTTTAACGGAGACGGAAATATGGACCAAGCAATTTTCAAAAAAGAAAATGAAACTTCAGGAATTATTATAACTCATGGAAAAATAGACGAAGAAGTGAAAATTGGTTTTGGTAAACAACTTGCACATTTGACTGAATTTAATTGGGTCGACAATTGGGGACTTGTAAATGACTCTGAAACGTATGAAATCGTTATCGAAGACGGTGAAATTATTGGGGACAGAGAAGTCAGGCTTACCAATCCTTCAATTGTTGTTAGAAAAGAAGAAGTTGGTGGTGGACTAATAACATTTAAGAATGGGAAATACGTTTGGATTCATCAAACCGATTAAAAATAAAAAGAGCCAGTTGGCAAATTAAGCTGTTTATAACAAATAAGGGGTTCTGGGCTTAACGAGAGTTGATTGCTATCTACTAGGACCGCCAAGTCAAGGTAGTTTTCAGGATTTATTAGAAAATGAGAACCTTGATTTCTTGGTTGGTTAAAACCCAAGAAATCAACAGGTTCAATCGATTTCTAGCCTCCATCAACATAATAAACTTTGGGAGGACCCTACAAATAATCTAAATCCAAACAAAGCTTAATCGGCTGTAAAAATTAGTGCTCATAACAAAATCACTCGGCTGAAAGCTAGTGAACATCTTTTCTGGCTAGAGTTTCTTGCCTTGCTTTTCCTTGTATTTAAACAAGGAAAATTATTAGGCCGCCTCATTCAATACCTTTTTCTAAATTTACCCGCACAATTGTGCAAGCGGTACAATGTGTGAAATTTTAGAGAAGGACACTACTTAGAAATAGGCTTTTTATTTATAACAAAATGGAGTCACGAAACCATTAAAAAAACGGGGCGAAACCGAAAAGCCAAATGAGTAGGACAATATATTCTTATTACACAAAATTTTATGGAAGCACAAAAAGTGGACATGTTTATCATGGCAAATGGCAAATTCTTTGAAAGCCATCATGTCCCTCAAATCCGAGAACGACTACTCCAAATGGACGACTCTAAATGGGGCCTAGTTCAAACATTACAATTTAAAGACCCAACAACAAGTCTTATTGTATCATTACTAGGAGGAAGTTTAGGTATTGACCGATTTATGATTGGAGATACTGGAATGGGTGTTGGCAAACTTTTGACCTGTGGTGGTTTGGGAATTTGGGCCATTATTGATTGGTTCATGATTATGGGTGCTACCAGAGATAAAAATATAGCTAAAATTCAGCGAGTTTTATCTTAATGTCAATTAGCAGCAGTAAGCTATACTCTATACTGTTAATTTCCTGTATGGCAGGGTATATTTGGCTTTTTATTAGTATGACATTAAATCTAACTGAAAAAAAAACAGTTGAAGTTTGCCTAATAAAGCACCTAACAAATGTACCCTGTCCATCCTGTGGTTCTACACGTTCCGTTATTTCTTTAGCAAATGGGAAATTTAGTGATGCATTACAGATAAATCCTTTGGGCTATGTTGTGGCCACTATAATGTTGATTTCACCTATTTGGATTTTAATAGATGTATTATTCAAGAAAAAAACTCTATTTGATTTTTATAAAAAAATGGAAACGTTTTTGAAAAAACCAAAATTCGCAATACCACTAATTTTTTTCATTGTTGTTAATTGGATTTGGAACATTGCTAAGGGACTATGATAAACCTATCAAAATTCGTCTACGAACCAGGAGAGCATGAAGCGGAAAAAGCTTCAAATAGTTACCTTATGTCTTTAATTGCTCTAATAGGCGGTTTGCCACTGCCCATCATAAATCTACTCGCCACTTTTATTTTTTATTTAGGGAATAGAAAAGGAACATATTTTGTCCGTTGGCATTGTACTCAAGCTTTACTTTCACAATTCACGCTACTCTTTATCAATAGTTATGCTTTTTGGTGGACAGTATCCATATTTTTTGGTTCTCAAAGCATTAGCAATAATTATATTGCCTACATAATTGCAGCCTTAATTTTCAACCTTACTGAATTTATTGCAACAATATATACTGCAATTCAGACACGAAAAGGCATTCATGTGGAATGGTGGTTTTATGGTAGTTTGAGTAATTTAATTTGTCGGCCAGAATCATGAAAAAGATTTTTACTCAAGGGATATTAGTATTAATTCTGTTTTTCTCAACATGGCTTGTATTAATACAGGTTGATTGGATGACTGTTTTTAAAGTCCATAAAGTTGCAGATAAAACGGAAGAAAAACTGGGAGAACTCCTTTGGGATACTTTCAAAAAATCAGAAAAAGAAAATATTAATCCCTTTGTTACCAGCTCTATTGATAGTATTGTGAGCAAAATCTGTTCAGAAAATGGGATTGATAAGCAATTTATTAAGGTTCACATATTTGACAAAGATGAAATTAATGCTTTTGCATTGCCCAATGGACATCTTCTAATTTATAGTGGATTGGTTTTAGCAACAGACAATCAAGAAGAATTAAGCGGGGTGATTTGCCATGAAATTGCACATATTGAGCTTAATCATGTGATGAAAAAGCTAATAAAGGAAATTGGGCTTTCCCTATTAATATCAATGACAACGGAACAAGGGGGATCAGGAACTATTCAAGAGACTGCAAAATTGTTATCCTCAACAGCATTTGACAGAAGTCTTGAGAAAGAAGCTGATTTAAAAGCTGTAGAATATCTTGTTAATTCAAAAATAAATCCCGAATCATTTGCAAATTTTTTGTATACCCTAGAACAAAATGAACTTGAAGCAATGAAATATTTGCCTTGGATTAGCACTCACCCAGATTCTAAGGAAAGAGCTGAGTATATTATCGACTATAGTAAAAATAAGAGGGTGAAAAATGAAGCCATCCTTTCAAAGGGTACTTGGGGAAAACTGAAAGAAAAACTAAAGAAATGAAAATTACCAGCACCCAATACAGCCTTAAAATAGCTTGGGTTCAATTGTTTGCGAGACTTTGGTTCTTGCTGCAACTTTTTCCAAGGTCAGACAAATTGTGCTTCATTCCACCCCAAATTTCTTAACTAAACCACTACCTTCAATTAGGTAATGTAGACTTCCCTTTTTTTTGGACAGTCAAGTCATTCTTGCAGATAAAAATTCCTATAGATTTGTAATAAACCCAATGGATAGAATTGAATTGTGAAAAGTGAGATATTAAAATACCTTTCGAAATACGGCATAATTACTGAAGAAATAGAAAAAGCTATTTCTGAAAGTACGTTTATCAGAAACTTCAAAAAAGGAGACATTTTACTCAAGGAAGGAGGTGTTTCCAAGGAGTGTTATTTCATTTTAAAAGGATGCATTAGAAGTTACTTTCTTAAGGATGGTGAAGAAAAAACAATGGAGTTCTATACTGAACAACATTCGGTTGTACCAGTAAATTATGACACATTAGAGCCATCAGAATACTATTTAGAATGTTTAGAAGATACTATTGTTAGTGTGGGAAATCCGAAATTAGAGAAAGAAATATTTCAAAAGTATCCTGAGTTAGAATCACTATCCAGAAAAATCGCTGAAACTGAAATAATTAAGCAACAAATTTCATTTACCGAATTTAAGACTTCAAGCCCTGAAGAACGGTACTTAAATATGCTTAAACTTAGACCTGACTTACACCAAAGAGTTCCTCAATACCAAATAGCCAGTTATTTAGGTATTAAACCAGAATCATTAAGTAGAATTAGAAAAAGAATAAGTGGTAAGTGATTTCTTAACCAAAGTCAATGGGGTGGAATTTAATGCTGGCTACTTTTGATGTATGACTTACACGGATAGAAAAAAAATAAAAATTGCAGGAGGTCTAGTTATTCTGGGAATAATTATTGGCATATTAAGCATTGTGCCACCTGTAGAAAGCGATAATTTCCTTGAAGAAGTTTTCCCAAATAAAAATCAAGTTTTAACCGGTGGAATATTCCAGTTTTTTTTAGTTCCCATTTATATTGGCTTTTCGCTTTTACTTTACCCATTCCTCAAGAAGTATAACAAAACTCTTTCGATTGGGTTTGTAGGTTTCCGATTTATAGCGGCTACATTTCAATTAATTGGAATAATATTACTAGCAATATTTGTCCTTTTAAGTCAGGAATATTCAGCAGCAGCAGCATCAGATTTAGCTATTTATGAAACCATTGGAGCAATTTTAAGACTGTTTCGTGATTTGACTAATCACTTAGCTGTGATATTAGCAACAGGATTGGGTAACATCCTCTTTTATCAAATTCTATACAGAGAAAAACTGGTTCCCAAATGGCTTTCGATTTGGGGATTTATAGGAAACTCAGCAATAATGCTAGCCAGTTTCTTCATCATTTTTCAATTAATTGAGGTAATTTCAACGGAATATGGATTAATGTCAATTCCCCTTGTAATACAAGAAATTGTTTTAGCAATATGGCTACTAACAAAAGGATTTAAAATAAAACCGACGGCACAACAGAATGGGTAATGTATAGCTAAGCCCATAAAAGATAAGTACGGTTTCATACAAAAAAATTAAGCTTAATTGATTTTGATATTCCCTTCAATAATTTCACATTCTCATCTAAAGGCCGAAATAATTAATACTAAGCCCTAAACTTTCTCCCTTCCTCTCTGTTAGATAACTAAATTTTAATAACAATGGGGAACATTCTAATTATTGGCGGAGGAAGTGGAACGGGGAAACAATTAGTAGAAAATTTAAAAAATGAACATGAGGTTTATTCGTCCTATAATGCTAGCCCCATTGATCCAGAAGCCTCTGTGCATCCCTTTCAATTAGATGTATTATCGGATGATTGGGATTTAAGTTCCCTTCCAGATGAAATAAATGGATTGGTTTATTGTCCGGGAAGCATTAATCTTAAAGCCTTTAGCAGAATCAATATTCGTGATTTTGAAAACGATTATAAATTACAATTTTTAGGAGCAGTAAGAATTATTCAAGCCCTTTTACCGAATTTAAAAAAGGGAAAAGCTTCTATAGTATTATTTTCAAGTATAGCTGTAAAAATGGGTTTTACATTCCACAGTTTGGTGTCCAGTTCAAAAGGAGCCATAGAAGGATTAACTAAATCCCTGGCAGCTGAGTTCGCTCCACAAATTAGAGTAAATGCCATATCCCCTTCCTTAACCGACACTCCCCTAGCCTCTAGACTGCTCAGCACCGAAGAAAAGAAAATTTTTCAAGGCCAAAAGCATCCCTTAAAAAGAATTGGCAAAGTGGATGACCTTGCCAATGCTGCCGAATTCCTTTTGTCCGATAAATCATCCTGGATAAGTGGACAAATAATAAATGTGGATGGCGGAAAATCAAGCCTATTGGTTTAATTGGAGCTTATAATTAATTCGGTAGCATTACTGAAAATGGCAGAGCACCTCCTTATGATGCAATTCTCAAGCATTCTCGAAATCCAAAAATCCCTTTCCAAAAAGGAGCAAATCCTTAATTTTTTTCGATATTCGAAGCTCAATCAAACTTTAACCAAAATAACTACTATGCTGATCTCCTCAATTGAAAATTACCCCGGAAAAGAAATAGGACAAATTTTAGGAATTGCTCGTGGAAGTACTGTTAGAGCCAGAAATGTAGGGCGAGACTTTTTTGCAGGATTAAAAAATCTTATAGGAGGAGAAATTGAAGAATATACCAAACTACAAGCTCAAGCTAGAGAACAGGCACTGCAAAGAATGCTAAAAGATGCTGAAAACCTAGGTGCCGACGCAGTTGTAAACCTAAGATTTTCTACTTCTATGATCATGCAAGGAGCTTCAGAAATATTAGTTTACGGCACTGCTGTAAAATTTAAATAATCCTCAGCATCCTTGGATTTTTTATCTAGCTGGCCTTTGCTTTTGTATTGGGAAATATAATACCCCTGCTATTCCAATTCACACTTTTAATGCTCAAATTTATTTTCCCTGTCTTCATTCATAGATGAATTTAATTTGTAGGCTTTTTTAGAAATGGGAAAGTGGAAAGTGAAAAGTGAAAAACTAAAAGTTAAAAGTTAAAAGTTGAAAGTTGAAAGTTGGAAGTTGGAAGTTGGAAGTTGGAAGTTGGAAGTTGGAAACTAAAAGTTAAAAGTTTAAAACTAATAGGTTAGAATATTGGGAAAGGCTGAAGCTAGACTTGTATCTGAGGTACATCCTGAATTGAATTTTGAATATTGTACTGAATTTTTGTATTTCCTATCTTATGTATGGAAATGCTTTGGTTAATGGGAGTGGCTGCGGTTTTAGCTATGATTTTTGAACCATTTTTACCCTTTCGTTTTTATTGTTTTCTTCATTACTAGTCTCATGATCAAAACGATAAATCCAAAAAAGACCAGAATAGAAGATCGAAATTATCCCCTATAAAATATTTAGTGTCTTCTTTTATTTGATTTGGTTATGCTTTAAGAGCTAACTTTTCGAATGCAGCGATAATTTTTAATATAGATTTTCTAAACGTCATTTATATTAATGGCAACCTAAGGCTAAGGCTAGTGCGGGATTTTGAAACCGAATCTTTGTCCGCCAGACCGAATGTTATTGGGTTGCAGAATCTTCATTTTAAAACAAGCTGCTCGTATTGGCTATGGCCGTTTTTGGCTAATCATGCTTTTTTATTTTCTAATCCAAGTTTATTGAGATGTTTAAATGTCCACCAAGGCCTTCGTTAATAATTCTTTGCAAAGTCGAAAAGCGAATATCTTTTAGATTCCTTTCCAACTTAGAAATGTATGACTTATTTGTCCCTGCAAGCTTAGCAAGTTGTTCCTGTGTCAATCCTTTTTGTTCTCTTGCTTGTTGAATAAGGACCCCAAGTTTAAAAGTGTCATATTCGTTCTCAAACTGTTCTCTTTTCGGAGTACCCGTTTTGCCAATATTATCATTAATAAATTCGTCTAGGCTTGTGAGATCTTTATTTTTTGCTTTCATAGTATTCCCTTTTTATTTGCTCGGCCCTTTCTATTTGTTGTTTTGGTGTTTTTTGTGTTTTCTTTTGAAATCCTTGGCCAATCACTATCAGATTATCAATATCAAAAAAACAGAATATCCTAAAAATATTACTTCCGACTTGAACTCTTATCTCATAAAGTCCTGATGAGTTTTTAATATGCTTCAAATAGATTTCAGGAATCTGGTCAAGTTCTGTAACAACCCTTAATGTCCAAAGAATTTTCTTTTTAACCTTATCGTTTTGGTCGTCGAAAAACTTTTTGAAGTACTCTTTAAAAAAATAGAGTTCTCGTTTGTTTTCCATTATTCAAAAATACAAATAGTAGTCCGATTAGACAACTGGCTTTGAATTTTTTCATGTTTGTTAGGATATATCTGTTGCCTTCTTTGGAAATGGGATAGTTAAAAGTGAAAAGTGAAAAACTAAAAGTTAAAAGTTGGAAGTGGAATGTTGAATGTTGAATTGTAAGCTCCCCAAAATTAGTACGGTTTAAAAATAGAATTTCTAATTTTATAA
>TARA_R110002096_G_scaffold14606_20_pt1 | contig 10211 bp, 5 predicted proteins | sample TARA_R110002096 | Tara Oceans TARA_R110002096 (sample SAMEA4397295) | marine metagenome | biome: Polar Biome; feature: [DCM] deep chlorophyll maximum layer (ENVO:01000326); material: water (ENVO:00002006), including particulate matter (ENVO:01000060) such as... | depth 35 m
CAAGGCGCAACTGGAAGCGCCGTCCGAAAATCCTCTTTCGGCGCTGGAGGGCTAGAAGCTGGTGTCGGAATCCAATCAGCAAATCCTGGACAGCGCGTCGCGGGCGCTGCGCGACTCCCAATTCCGTCGCTCGATCGGCAATCGCTCGCACAGGCTGAAGCAAGGTCATTTTTTCAAGAAGCTTGGTCGTGCGGCGATGTGGACCGCCGCCGTGCTGGTTGGTGCCAGCGTCATCGGCGGGATATTGAGCGGCATCGGTTTCTGGGGCGTGATGATCTCCGCCGGCTTGATCGCCGGCGGTATCTGGGCCTCGATGAAATTTCCAAAAATGAAAGTTCCGACACCCGAGACTATCATGAAGTCCGATCTGAAATCGCTGGCCGGCAAGACCGAAATCTGGCTGGAAAACCAGCGACCGGCTCTGCCAGCCCCGGCGGTGCAGATCGTCAACGGCATCGGAGTGCAGCTGGACATGCTGTCGCCGCAACTGAACAAGCTCAACGAAGGCGATGCGGCTGCCTATGAAGTGCGCAAGCTGGTCGGTGAGCATCTGCCCGAACTGATCAACGGCTATCGGGCGATCCCGGCATCGATGCGCGGCAAGGCGACGGATAGCGGCAAATCACCGGATGAGCAGCTGATCGGCGGCCTGTCGCTGATCGAGAAAGAAATTTCCGGCGTGACCCAGCAGATCGCCAAGGGTGATATCGACAATCTCTCGATCCGTGGCCGCTATCTCGAGCTCAAATATGACCAGAGTGCCGAAGCGGAATAACGGGTTCGAAAATATATCGGCCAATAGTCCCGCTTGCCTGCCGTCGTTCATGCCCTTGACCTATCCGGTTTTTGCGTTGCGGGCCGTTTCCTGCACGCCAGCAGCGCCGGAACCTTCTGGCCGACTGGCGGTATTACAAGAGATATGCAAATTTCATCCAGGCGGGCGACAAAGGTTGCGTTTGAAACCGGAAATGCGTTAGTCGCGCTGCTCGACCGGCGGATCAATATGATCGCTCCTGGTCTCGTTTCACCACGAATTTGAATCTGCAAATCGCCAACCAAGCCGGTAAATCTTGTTAGGAAGTCCTGGAATGATGAACACTCTGATTGATTATCGGGAAAAAATTCGCACGCATCATCGCACCGACGAAACCGAAATTCTGGATTATCTGATTTCGAATTACGGTCCGGACGAGCAGACGCGCAAGCGGATTCAGGATCGGGCGATCAAGGTCGTGCGCGAGGTTCGAAGCGCTTCCGGTCCGACATTGACCGAGAGTTTTCTCGGCGAATACGGGCTTTCCACCGACGAGGGCCTGGCGCTGATGACATTGGCCGAGGCGCTGTTGCGGGTGCCGGATAACCAGACCATCGATGCGCTGATCGAAGACAAGATCGGCCCTTCCAACTGGCGCGACCATATCGGCCAGTCGGAAAGCTCGCTGGTCAACGCCTCGACCTATGCTCTGGAGATGACACGCAGCGTAATCCATCGGCCCGAAAGCAGCGGCCCGCTGGACGCCTTGCGGGGCGCGATCAAGCGTCTGGGCGAGCCGGTCATCCGCGTCGCGGTGCGACAGGCGATGAAAGAGCTGGGCAACCAGTTCGTGCTTGGCGAGGACATGAAGCTGGCGTTGAAGCGGGCGGAGAAATGGAAAGCCAAGGGTGCCACCTATTCCTATGACATGCTGGGAGAGGCCGCGATTACGCAGGAAGGCGCGGATGAATATTTTGCCGCCTATGCCGATGCGATAAAGGAAATCGCGAAGGTCGCCGTTTCCGACGATCTGCGCGAGAACCCGGGCCTTTCGATCAAATTGTCGGCACTCTATCCGCGCTACGAGATGAGCCAGCAGGCCAAGGCCGTGCCCGAGCTTGCCGACCGCGTGGGTGAACTGGCACGCGCGGCGCGCGACGCCAATATCGGGCTGAATATCGATGCGGAGGAAGCCTATCGTCTCGGTCTCTCGCTCGACATGATCGAGATGGTGCTGAGCGATCCGCGACTGACCGGATGGGACGGCTTCGGCATTGTGGTCCAGGCATTCGGCAAGCGAGCCAGCTATGTGCTCGACTGGCTCTATTCGCTCGCGACCCAGCTTGATCGCAAGATCATGGTTCGCCTGGTCAAGGGTGCCTATTGGGACAGCGAGATCAAGCGCGCGCAAATGGATGGCGTCCCCGACTTTTCGGTATTCACGACAAAATCCGCGACCGACATCAGCTATATCTGTTGCGCGTCCCAGCTGCTGGACATGACCGACCGCATCTATCCCCAATTCGCCACCCACAACGCGCATAGCGTTGCTGCCATTCTCGAAATGGCGGGTGACAATCAGGATTTCGAAATCCAGCGCCTGCACGGCATGGGAGAGACGCTGCACGACGCCTTGCTGCGCAACGAGAAAGTGCGATCGCGCATCTATGCGCCGGTCGGCAAGCATCGCGAACTGCTCGCCTATCTCGTCCGGCGTCTGCTTGAAAACGGGGCGAACTCGTCCTTCGTGAACCAGCTCGCCAATCATGCGGTCGCCGCGGAGATGATCGCCACCGATCCGTTCGAGACCTTGGTGGCCGACCAGCAATCGAGCCAGTCGAAAATCATGAAGCCTGCGGACCTCTATCAGCCCGAACGCCTCAATTCGCGCGGATGGGATCTCGCCAACCGCACCGATCTGAATGAATATGTAGCGGAGCGCGCACCCTTTGCCGAAAAGCTCTGGCGTTCGTCGGCAATCACCGTTCGTCCGGTGACCAGCGGAACGGCGCACAAGATATTCAATCCGGCGATCAAGGACAGCCAGGTCGGCGAAGTGATTGAGGCGGACGAAAAACAAGCCGGTGAAGCAATCGAAGACGCCCGCATCTGGGACGCTCCGGTGGTCGAACGTGCCGCAGTTTTACGCCGCGCTGCCGATCTCTACGAGCAGCATCATGGCGAGATATTTGCGTTGCTGGCGCGGGAGGCGGGCAAGACCCAGTTCGATACGATCGCCGAACTGCGCGAGGCGGTCGACTTTCTCCGCTATTACGCCAAGGAAGCGGAGAAACATCCCGAGGGCAGGCCGCGTGGAATAATCAGCTGCATCTCGCCATGGAATTTCCCGCTGGCGATTTTCACCGGTCAGGTGGCTGCGGCTCTCGCTGCCGGCAACGGCGTGCTCGCCAAGCCTGCTGACCAGACACCGCTGATCGCCGCTCTCGCGACCAATTTGCTGCACGAGGCCGGTGTGCCATTGGCTGCGCTGCAATTGCTGCCCGGTGCGGGTGCCACCGTCGGTGCTGCAATCAGCGGCGACGCTCGGATCAACGGCGTGTGTTTCACCGGCTCTACCGCAACCGCGCAGACGATAAACCGCAACATCGCCGAAAATGGTCAGGCAGATTCGCTGCTGATCGCCGAGACCGGCGGCCTTAACTGCATGATCGTCGATTCGACCGCTTTGCCGGAACAATCGGTTCGCGACATTATCACTTCTGCGTTCCAGTCCGCCGGACAGCGCTGCTCGGCCCTGCGGGTCCTCTATCTGCAAGAGGATGTCGCCGAACCGTTTCTCAACATGTTATATGGCGCGATGGACGCGACCGAGATGGGCAATCCGTGGTGGCTGTCGACCGACATCGGACCGGTTATCGATCAGGCAGCGCATGACAAGATCAGCGGGCATATCGCGGCTGCCGAGAAAGAGGGCAGGTTGCTCAAGCAGCTGGACTGTCCGGATGATGGCTATTTCGTCGGACCAGCGGTGATCAAGGTCGATAATATCAATGATCTCGACGAAGAGATATTCGGACCGGTCCTGCATGTTGCCACCTTCAAGAGCGGCGGCCTCGACCAGGTGATCGCTGATATAAACGGTCGCGGATACGGGCTGACCTTCGGTTTGCAGACCCGCATCGAACGCCGCATCGACAAGCTGACCAGCGCGATGAAGGTCGGGAATATTTACGTCAACCGCAACCAGGTTGGCGCGGTGGTCGGTTCCCAGCCCTTTGGCGGCGAGGGGCTTTCCGGCACTGGTCCCAAGGCGGGCGGCCCGCATTATCTGCCGCGCTTTTTCGCAACTTCCAGACCGACAATGCCGGTGACTGACGGCACGGTTCAGATGGCGGAAACTGTTCAGGTGGCGCTCGACAATCTGCCTACGCCGGACAAACGGCCGCGCAGTTCGGAAATCATGCCCGGACCGACCGGCGAATCAAACGAGTTGTTCACTTATGCGCGGGGCACGATCCTGTGCCTCGGCCCAACGGCGGAAGATGCGACGAAACAGGCGGAGATCGCCCGGAAGCAGGGGTGTGAGACATTGATCTGCGCTCCCGGTGCCGGCGGCGATCATGCGCTCGACGGGTTCGTGCCGCGAGAAACCCTGGCTGGACTGACCGGCATCGATGCCGTGGTTTGCTGGAGCGAGATCGACGATATCCGCGCCATCCGCAAGGCGCTCGCCAGGCGCGACGGACCGCTGATCCCGATCATCACCGAGGAAGCATTTGATCACCAGTGCCTGGTAGAACGTCACGTCTGCATCGACACCACCGCCGCCGGCGGGAATGTGTCGCTGCTAACCTGACGAATGCTGCTGGATGGACGCTGTTCGTGGCGGAGATGTCGGGAAAAAACTGGATCCCCCGTGAGGATTCGAACCTCAATTAACGGAGTCAGAGTCCGTGGTATAATCGCAGTTATACTGGGGTTGGCGCGAGTATGTTGCATCCATGTTGCACTTCACAGAGGTTTGTACCCGGGCCAAAAGCTTTGCGACACTTGAATTAGTGTTTCGCTGGTAAAGAGACATCGGCGCGTGGTTAGCGGTTGGTCTGCCAACGTCCCACTAGCGTTTATCCGCATCCATCCGTTTCTATGTCCGCTTTGCGCCCCAGTTACGGTCGTTTCATCTAAATGGCGAATGGACCATTAACGGTCGTTTAAATGGGGCTATGGGTCCGCAGGGCTTGATGCTTCAGCCATCATCGAGGGCATAGGCTATGACATAGCCGCCCTTGCCGTCGCGGACGCTTTGGGAATCGACATAGTCATTGTTCACCGGATCCCTGGGATAGCGCCAGGTCGGGTTGGGCACGGTGACGATGAGATGCTGTTTCCCGGTTTTTTCCGAGCGGTAGGACATGGGTGTCGACTGGCCGTTGCCGGGCAGTGATGACGCCCATTTTTCTTCGCCGGTGCGGACGTCAAAGGCGCGAACGGTGCTGTCCATCGTCGAACTGAGGAAGGCGAGGCCGCCGCGCGTGGTCAATGTGCCGGCACGAATGGCTGTGCCGACTTCGAGAGGCAAATTCAGCCGCAGGTTGAAGGGCCCGGAACCCTTCATCGAGCCGGCCGGCCGGCTCCACAGCAGTTCCTTGGTGTTCAGGTCCATGACGGCGATCCGCGACCATGGTGGCTCGAAACAGGGGACCTGCGTACCCAATATCGACATGAACGGCATCGGTATCCCGAAAAACCTGATCTGGCTATGATCATAGGGATCATCGGGGTCCACTTTATGCGGCGGGGCATCGGGATCCATCCGGACCGCGGGGTGGTTCTTGCCCAATAGCAGCGCGCCTTTCGGACCGGCCTCGGCAACCTGCTCCGGCGTGACCAGCATCAAGCGGTGGGCCAGCATCATCGGTGCCGCCACCAGCAGGCCGTTATCCGCATCGACCGAGACACTGCCCCAGTTGAACCCGCCAAAATTGCCGGGATAGAGCAATGTGCCGGTTTTCAGTCCGCCTGGCGCGGTTGGCGGCGTGTACATGCCTTCATAGCGCATCATCCGATATTCGATCCGGCAGACCATCTGGTCGAGCGGAGTCATGCCCCACATGTCCTTTTCGTAGCGATAGGGATGGAAGTTGGGCAGCGGTGAAAAGGGCTGGGTTGGTGACAGATATTCGCCAGCTTCCGGATTCTGCGGCGCGGGGCGTTCCTCGATCGGGTGAACCGGGCTACCATCGCGGCGATCCAGCAGGAAGATGTCGCCCATCTTGGTCGGGACCGCGACCGAAGGCACTTTTTCTCCGTCGTGGGTTACGTCCACCAGCACCGGTTGAGCCGGAACATCATAATCCCATATATCGTGATGCACGGTCTGGTACTTCCAGCGCGGTTCGCCGGTTTTGCCATCGATGGCGACAACCGCAGAAGACCATTCATCGTCGAATTTGCGCCGCGCCCCACCATAATAATCGGGTGATGCATTGCCGGTTGGCGCATAGATAAGATCAAGCTCCGGATCATAGCTCATGATTGACCATGAATTGGGTGTGCCCGGCGTATAGGTTTCACCCTCTGCCGGCTCTCCATGTTCCCCCGGATTGCCTAGGTCCCAAGCCCAGACAAATTTGCCGCTCATCGCGTTGAAGGCACGAACGACGCCGGACGGCAGTCCCAGATCCTGGGAATCGAGCACCTGACCGCCAACCACCAGATTGTCTCCGGCGACCAGCGGCGAGGATGTAATATAATAATCCTGTGGTTCGTGCGGGCTCATGCCCTTGCGCAGATCAACCGAACCGTCGCTGCCGAAATCGGTGCAGGTTGCGCCGGTGATAGCGTCGAGCGCGATAATGCGCGCATCCACCGTCGAGGTGATAACCCGCTTGGGACATTGTCCGGCATAGCCTTCCGGCGCTTCATGATAGCCGACGCCGCGACAGGTGCGGGCATATTGATGCGCTGCCGGTGCGGTTACATCGGGCGTATGCCGCCAGATTTCCTTGCCGGTCGCATCGTCAATCGCGATCACCACATTCAACGCGGCGCAGATATAGAGCATGCCGTTGACGTTGAGCGGCGTTGCCTTGAAGTCTTCTTCGACACCCGTGCGAAAGCGCCAGATTTCCTTCAGTCCGCCAACGGTGTCCGTGTTGATGTCCTGCAACTGGGCAAAGCGGGTGCCGCCCGGCGTGTTGCCATAGTTGCGCCAGTCGGTGGTCGGCTTTCCACCGGCAATTTCACGGACCGTACCGGTCCCGTTTTGCGTATATCCCTGGGCGCTCGCCACCAGCAATACCGCCACAATCGCGACGCCTGGTGCCGCGATCCAATATTTGGTTGATGGTACGGCTTCCGCATATCTTTTGACCAGCGTTGCGCGATACCAGGGCGTCAGGAACCACAGTCCCAGGACAAGCCAGGCCGCCAGCCGGGGTAGCAATGACAGGAAGTCCAGATCCGATTCAAACAGTGCCCAGACCAGCGTCAGCGCCAGAATTCCGCCGTAGATGCGCGGTGCCAGAACATTGCGCTTTATCAGGAATATAACGACCGCGATGGTCGCCAGTCCTGCGCAGACATAATAAGGGCTGCCACCGAGATAGACGAGAAATCCGCCGAGCAACGTCAGGCATGTCGCGATCAGCGACAGCAAGACAATGAAGGACCAATGAGCTGTTTTGGATATTCTCGTCATAATTTCATCTCGATCGTCTTGCCTGAATTCGTTTTTCCACGGTTTGCAGCGTGTTTGTTACATCGGGTAGATCATGTGGCCCCCATCGAGAACCACGCTCTGGCCGGTCATAAACCTGCTGTGGCGAGATGCGAGAAATACCGCGATCCCCTCCATATCTTCCAGTTCTCCGATTTGCCCGCTGGCCGAGCGCCGGCGCGCAGAATCCTGAAAAGCCTGACTGGTGTTGAGCGACATTTCTGTCTCGATGTAACCGGGGAGGATTGCATTGACCTGGATATTGGCCTGACCCAGTTCGACGGCCAGCGCCTGCACCAGCCCGAGAACCGCTGCCTTGGTTGTGGAATAGCCGGCAGCCCCGCCGGTCCCGATCAGAGCGGCGACAGATGATGTGACCACCAGCTTGCCGCCCTGCTTGCGTGCCAGCAGATGTTCGGTCACCGGCTTCCAGGTCTGAACGACGCTCATCAGATTGAGATCGATGGTATCAAGCCAGACCTGACGGTCGGTAAGATGGGACATGCCGCGAAAGCCGCCGCCGCCAGCATTGGCGAAACAGGTGTCGACCTTTTCAAATCGTCCGAGAGTCTGTTTAAACGCCTCGGCGATCTGTGATTCGTCGGTAACGTCACATTCGAACGCCTCGACATCACCGCCCATCGCCCGCAATTCCGCAACCGCTGCCGTATTCTTCTCTCGATTCCGGCCCCAGATGGCGACCTTGGAACCTGACTTCACCAGACCCCGGCCATAAGCCAAACCCAGCCCGCCGTTGCCGCCGGTAACCACGGCGACATCGCCTGACAAATCAAACATATATACTCCTAAGTGCCATTATTCTTGAAATTTTTGGACGATACAACCGCCTGGGCGGCTACTGTTTGCAGGCCGAGCAGATTGCCGTCGGGATCGCGTCCGAACATGATTTGCCCGCCATCCATCGGACCGGCCTCGGTGACGACCGTGCCTCCCGCATCCACCAATCTCTTTCGAGCGGCTTTCATGTCGGAGACGTCGAACACGATCATATTATAGCCAAGCGCATCAAGCGGGCGCGGCTTGGCCAGATCCTTTGTCGGGTGGCTGTGATACTGGAATATTTCCAGTTCGAGATTGCGCACCTGAAACCAGGCCATTTCGAGCTTGCTTCCGGGCAAACCGGAAACCTTTGCGGTATTGTCGTTGCCGAGCGGGAACCACTCACCCACGCGCCGCGGCGATGGCTGGTTGAGGAATGTGGTGTAGAAATCGACGATCCGGTCAATATCGGGCGTCGCCAGCGACACATGCCGGATACGATATTGATGCTCCGGCGGTTTCGGCAGCTTCAGTTTCGAGACATCGACATGTTCAATCTCGGCAATCAGGCCGCTATGGTCTCTTGCATAGGCGTAATATACCGGGTTTTTCGGATTGATCTGAACCATTTCCTTGTCGCCGATATGCTTGGCGCCGCCGGCCAGAAATTTCTGATAGGCTTTGGTATTCTGGTTCACCTGATAGCAGACATGGGCGATGCCTGGACCCTGGACATCCATGTGTGGAGTCGCCAGCGCCGCTTTCGAAGGATCGGCAAATTTCATGAACCGGACCTGCGCATTGACGCTTCGCATCATCCGGGTTTGTGCCGACACCCCGGTCCGGCCGGCCAATGAGTCAAAAAGCGGATTGTCCGAGATTGGCGATTGATCGACAGGCTGGAGATCGACGGCATCATTATATAATCTGGTCGATTGATCGATATCGTCAACCGAAGCCCCGATATAGTTCACGCCCTGAATGACGGAATCAGTTGCTATTGTTGCTCCCGGGGGCGTTCCACCACATGCGCTCAATAACGCGGTGATGCTCAGTCCTATTGCGACTTTGCGCATAATCTTCCTCCCTTCAATGTTAGGCGTCAAATTATCCGCGTTCGCTGCTATCCAGCAGATAGTGCTGATCGACAAACCGTACAGATTTCGACTCCGACATTTTGGCTCTAATCGCTTACTATACCAATAGTCAAATAAAAGACTATGAAAATCATTTTCTAATCGATATAGAGCCTCTTAATGGACGCTAAGTCCAATTAAAAATTGTTATCAGGGAGGATCAAAATGCCGAAAATGAGCCAAATCAAGCCGAATCACCTATATATATTGCGTCGCGCCGGCGCATCGCTCGCGACACTTGCGCTTGCGAGCCTGAGCCAGACAGCTTTCGCGCAAGAATCAGCCAGCGACGAAGATGATTCAAATATCATTATCGTTACCGCACAGAAAAAATCAGAGAATGTCCAGACGGTACCGATCGCCATTTCAGCCATCAGCAGCGAGACGCTGGACAATAAGGTAATCGACGACGGTGTCGATCTCAGCTTTTCGGTTCCCAACCTGACCGTCGATATCGCCGGCGCTTCCTTGCGCGGCGTCGGCAACCTGGCGGTTGCTGCCAGCTCGGAATCGGGTCTCGGCTATCATGTCAACGGCGTCTATCTCGGCAGCCCGGCATCCGAAGCCGAATATTATGACCTTGCGCGCGTCGAAGTGTTGCGTGGCCCACAGGGAACGCTTTACGGTCGCAATACGACCGCTGGCGTTTTGAATGTCATTACCCAGAAAGCGACCGATGAACTGGAAGGCTATGTTTCTGGCGGCTATGGCAATTATAATTCGGTGAAGCTCAAAGCAGCGATCAACCTGCCGATCGCCGATGGCTTCTCGACCCGTCTTGCCGGTTTCTATCTCGACCGCGACGGCTATACCACCAACCTGTTCAACGGCAACAATATCGATGGACGCAACATGTTCGGCT
>TARA_R110002096_G_scaffold316010_19_pt1 | contig 10203 bp, 6 predicted proteins | sample TARA_R110002096 | Tara Oceans TARA_R110002096 (sample SAMEA4397295) | marine metagenome | biome: Polar Biome; feature: [DCM] deep chlorophyll maximum layer (ENVO:01000326); material: water (ENVO:00002006), including particulate matter (ENVO:01000060) such as... | depth 35 m
CTGGGGAAGATGCTCCACGACCTGGAGATGGATGAGCGCTCGACGTTTCGACTCTTCATCAAACCGTTCATGGATGCCGAGAACTGGGATCAGGATCGAATCGACCGTTGCTGCACGCACGTGATTCGTCCTGATGGCGTGCTGGATTCGTTCTGCCGCTATTACCTTCACGGAGGGGCTGCTCTCTATCCCAAGCCAGGATGAGATTGCCGGAACCCGGCGCATACGGCTGGATCACCCTGGCTGCCATCATCTTTGGCGCGTGGTTGTGGTATCGGCGATGGAAGACGACCGATCCGACCTTGTTTGGGATTTTTGTCGGAGGAATCACAGGAGCGTTTGTCGGGGCGAAAGTCATTTATATCCTGGCTGAAGGTTGGCTTCATTTTGGAGCGGAAGATTTCTGGCTGCAAATTGCTGCGGGGAAATCGATTTTGGGTGCGTTGTTAGGCGGCTATGCCGGTGTCGAGTTAACCAAGAAGCTGATCCATTATCAGGAGCCAACGGGGGACTGGTTTGCATTCGTGGTTCCGCTTGGAATCGCGACCGGGAGAGCTGGCTGTTTGCGTTACGGTTGTTGTTTGGGCGCTGAATGCGATGCGGAAACCTGGTATGCGATGCTCGACGAGGCAGGAGTGGCTCGTTGGCCGGCCGCCGGGGTCGAGTTGATGTTCAATCTCGGCGTTCTTTTGGTCCTGTTTCAATTGCGAAAATTTCCCAGCTTAAAAGGGCAGCTCTTTCACGTGTATCTGATTGCCTACGGGGTGTTTCGCTTCGGTCACGAGTTTCTCCGGGGAACGCCCAAAGTGATCGGCGGCACCGTTTCCGGCTATCAGATTGTTGCCCTTCTGGTGTTGGGGCTGGGGATTTGGAGGTTTTGGACGCGGAGATCTTCTGCGGCGAGTTCCGGGCATTCCACGGATTGAAGCACCAGAAGATTGCGTAATTTCCCGATCGGGTTCAATATGCGAACTGATATTTATGTTTAGAACGGCTGAAATCGGACGGACGGTATCGAAAGAGGACTACGAGCTTCAGGTGCCGGAACTGAGAGAGGAACTTCTCCTGGCTCAGCAGCGCCTTCGCGCGGTTTCGTTCCCGGTGATCGTGGTGTTTGGCGGGGTGGATGGCGCAGGTAAAAGCGAGACAATCAATTTGCTGAATGGCTGGCTTGATCCGCGCTGGATCATCACGCGGGCTTACGGACCTCCATCTGACGAAATGCGGGAGCGGCCTGAGTATTGGCGGTATTGGCGGGACCTCCCCCCCAACGGTCGAATCGGTCTTTTCCAAAGCTCCTGGTATCACCGCCACATTTTGGATCGGGTTTACGAAAAGACGACAGAGCCGGAGCTTGATGAAGCGTTGGAGCGAATCGCCACCTTTGAGCGAACCTTGGCGGATGGCAATGCGCTCATCCTCAAATTCTGGATGCACCTGGGAAAGAAAGCCCAGAAAAAACGTCTGGAACAGCTGGAGAAGGATCCGCTCACGAGCTGGAGGGTAAAAGACTCAGACCGCGATCACCTCAAGCGTTACGATGGGTTTGTGGCGACGGCGGAGCGGACCATTATGCGGACGTCGAACGGGCAGGCGTCCTGGCACATTGTGGAAGGGTTTGATGAGCGATATCGCTCCCTCACCGTTGGCCGGATTCTGCTCGAATCGCTCCACAAGCATTTCGACGAAATTGAGTTGATGAAGGAAGCGCAAGCGGCCCGCAAGGCGAAACGTGAGGAGTCGCTCGCTGCTTCGGGAGAACCCACGTCTGCGAGCACCCTCGATAAATTTGCCAGCACCGGCGTCATTCAAAACGGGAGTCCGCTCACGATTTTAAGTGGGCTGGACATGACAAAGAAGCTCGAGAAAAAGGACTATAAGCACCAGCTCGAACATCACCTGGGCCGACTCAACAAACGGGCCCGGAAAGCTCATGACCTGGGCATCTCTACGATCGTGGTGTTTGAGGGATGGGATGCCGCCGGGAAAGGGGGCGCGATTCGGAGACTGGTCTCTGCGATTGATGCGCGGGCTTCCCAAGTCATCCCAATTGCGGCGCCGACGGATGAGGAGATGGAATACCATTACCTGTGGCGATTCTGGAGGCACCTTTCGCGAGCCGGCCGATTCACCATCTTCGACCGGTCCTGGTATGGCCGGGTTTTGGTCGAGCGCGTCGAAGGGTTTGCGACGGAGAGTGAATGGAAGCGTTCCTATGCTGAGATCAACGACTTCGAAGATCAGGTTGTTCGTCATGGCATCGTGCTCTGCAAATTCTGGATGCATATTACCAAGGAGGAGCAGTTGAGACGATTTGAGGAACGTCAACGCATTCCCTACAAGCAGTGGAAACTAACCGACGAAGACTGGCGCAATCGTGAGAAATGGGAGGACTACGAGTTGGCTGTCAACGACATGGTTGAGCGGACCAGCACCACGTTTGCTCCTTGGACCATGGTCGAAGCCAACGACAAACGCCTGGCCCGGGTGAAAGTTCTGGAGACGATTTCCGATCGGTTGAAGACTCGTCTGAAGCAGGCTGAGGATAGCAAGAAGTAGACGCTTTGCGACCAGGAAGGAGAGCCGAGTCTTTTCCTTTGTCTACCCAAGCCAACCAAAAATTGGTTTACTGGGAGTTCGCAAATTGTTGGACATATTCTTGATCATCCGGTGAAAAGAGTTGGAGATCCATGGTTCCTTTTCGTCCATCAGACTTCCCGAAAATTGGGCTGAAGCGACTTGTGGAAGCGCGAAACTGAGCCAAATGGTGGAGCATGAATCCCCTCCGATTACTTTTCACGTTTCTCACCCTTGCTGGCTTGGCTACTGCGATGGCTGAAGATTCGTTCCGCATCTATTCGGCAAGCCGAACCACCAGCCAATTGTGGATCGTAGAGGCCAAATCCAATGCAAACGGGCTAACGTTGGAGGTAGTTGAGAAACTCGATCTTGGCTTTGCCGGTTCGACCATCGTTTCGCATCCGGAGAAACCGCTGGTTTACGTATCGGTTCCATCCGGAAAGCCGGGGCAGGCACCCGGAGCGGTCATTCACTTGGATCGAGAAGGCGAGGATCGAATCACGACAGTGAATTTCAATCATGGCTATTCCTACCTGAGCTTGGATCGGGCGAATCATTTCCTTCTGGGCTGTGCTTACGGTGGCGGGCAGGTTGACGTCTATGAACTTGATGCTGACGGAGTCCCGGCCAAGCGGGTTGCCTTTTTGGATGAAGGAAGGAAGAACGCGCATTGTGTGCTGCCTTCGATTGATAATTCCTTTGTCTACATCCCATATGTCAAAGACACCAACGCACTCTTTCAGTATCAGTTTGATCCAGAGAGCGGTGCCCTGACTGCGCTCGAACCCAAGAATGCGAACCCTCCTGAAGGCTCGGGGCCGCGGCATATGGCTTATCATCCGACTCTTCCCTTCGTCTACTTCAGCAATGAGCAAAATCTGGGTGTCTCGGTTTACCGAAAGCTGAAGTCAGGGCAGTTGGAGATGGTTCAGATTTGCGATGCGGTGGGGCCGGATGAGTCAAAGGAAGGAGTGAGTTCCTCGGACATCGTCATCACGCCCGATGGAAAATATCTCTTCGCCGGAATTCGGGGCCACAAACGTGATTTTGACCGGATTTCGCGCTACCGCATCAAGAGCGATGGCCAAGTCGAATTGCTGGGGCTGACTCCAACGGATCCCATTCCGTGGGGCTTCGCGTTGTCGCCGGAAGGGAAATTCCTCGTGGTGACAGCGTTTAAGGGCGCAAGTCTCAATGTCTATCGTCTCGTCGGCGAAGGTGGCTTGGAGAACGTGGCGACCATGCCTTGGGAGCCCAACATCAGCGATGTGGTTACCCGAAAAGAGTAGAGCTTAGGTATCAGGGTAGCTCAAGAGTCGCTTGCTTTCTTCGAGGAGAAATTCGGGGTGCGTGAAGGGCTCGAAACTGATTTCCTGCCAGCGGATTCGACCGATTTCATCGATGAGAAACGTGCCGTGAAGTGGCTGATCTTCAAAATCGTCGTGGGCGCGATAGCTCTTGAAGGTTTGTAGGTCTGCGTCGGAAACGAGTGGGAATGGAAACGGGTTCTCGCCGTTCTCGGTGAACATTTGGCGGAGCCCTTCCGGCGTATCCGTGCTGATTGCGAGAAGGTCGATACCGGCCTCGGCAAAGGTTGCCTGGAATGGTGTGAACTGGTTGAGTTGCTCCATGCAATGCGTGCAGCCCCGGCCCAGAAAGAAGATGAGGATGACGGGTTTACCGGAATAATCAGCCAACGAGATGGGCTTGTCTTCAGAGTTCAAGAGCGTCCACTCGGGAGCACTGGAAGGTTTCCAACGGAAGGGACCGAGGGAATCAAGCGGCGGGCGTTCGCCGAGGTCGGGAGCCGGTTCTTGGGGAAGGCGCCAATCGCCGTCCACCCCCATCGCCTTGGCGATCGGAGAGATTCGTGCAAAAACCGGGTGATTTTGGTCTGCGGTGTGGCCAACCACGCGCAGTTTTTCAAACGCGGCTTCGGCCTCCTTGGGTTTGTCTGCCAGCCAGGCAACCCAGGATTGAATCGCGAGGGGATAAACCTGATTCTTGGAAGCGGATACATCTTCGTTTGCCAGCTTCAGAGCCTTTTCGAACTTTCCGAGTTTGGCGAACCAGCGGGCTTTGCGGCTTTTTCCCATGGATTTGAGCTCGTCGAGCGCCTTCTCAGCGGCGGCTAAATCTGGAGATGGGGCGGTGATCAATTGATAAGCCTGAAGCTCCTTCTGAGCTTTCTCCCATCCGTCGATCTTGGTTTTGAAGGTCTTCTTGGCGGCTTCGATCGCTTTCTTTCGATCCTTCTCGGGCGTTTCCTCATTCTTGATTTCGGCCTTCTTGACGGCTTCGGTCTGCTCTTCCCTGAGTTTGGTGAGGCTGGCATCGACCGCGGCAAGCAACGTTTCCCCGCGGTCCAAATTTCCGCTTTCGAAGGCTGCGATTCCCATGAAGCGATGCCATTCGGAGTCGTTGATGGTGTTGGAACCGGGCTGAAGATACGCCGAGTCGCCAAATTCGAGCAGGCGATCCCACTCCTCGTAGCGCAGCAACGTGTCGCGGAGACGCTGACGGCCAAGATTCCAGCTTCCGCCGCCATGATCGTAGACTTCGTCTTTGAGTTTTGGCAGCCGGGGCAATTCGATCATGTTGGTCGCGAGATCCACCGCACGCTGAACCTGACCAAGATGGTTAAAGTTCCGAATCAACCATTCATTGTTGTGGGCAAAATTTCCGATCCGGTCGGGCGTCATGCGAAAGCGCATCATGTGGGCGTGGTCGACGCGGGCGGAAGCTTCCTGCTGCCAGATCGCGTCGTCGTAGCGATGCAGCTTGGAGTAGATGTGGCCGGGCATGTGCCACATGTGGGCGATTCCGGGCGCGGCGGGGCCCAGCTTGGCTGCTGATTCCAACGCCCGCGCGGCGTTTTCCCGATCCCAGTGATGAATCCGATAGTGGTGGGCCGGGTGATTGGGGGCGAGCCGGAAAATCTCGTCGAGAAGCAGATTCACGGCCAAATGACTCGCGACCGGCAAGCCCTTGCCCGAGTTCTTGTAGATTTGCTTCATCAAAAATGCCTTGGCTTCGACATCGTCAGGATACTTCAGCACGATGTTTTCCTGCGCCCGAACCAGATCGCGGCGCCGCTTCTTCTCGTCGATTTTCAGGTTTTCGTAGTATTTGGCGATCGCCTGGATCCACAACGTCTCGCGCTCATCGGCGTTCTTGATCCGTTGACCCGCTTTGGCGACGAATTCCCGGGCGCGCTTCGCGTTGTCAAAGTTCGCCATGGCCATGCCCCAGTAAGGCATGGCGCACTCGGGATCGAGAGCTGACGCCTGACGGAAGGATCGTTCGGCTTCAAAGTCCCAGAAGCCGTGAAGCTGTCCCACTCCCTGGTCGAAGAATTGCTGAGTTTCGGCAACTTTCGTAGAGATGGGAAAATGAACATCTCCGGTTCCCGGAATCAGGACGGCGGCCTGACGAGGGCCTTCGTTAAAAACTTCACCGTGAACGGAATGTCCAAAAGTGGCCTCGGCATCCTCCTCTGCCCAAGCGGCAAACGGCAATGCCATGAGCAAAACGAGCGGGGTTTGAAATTTCATGGCAGAGACTAGCTGGGACTTTTGGTCAACGCAAATGGGGAAGCAACGGCTGAAAAATGGGACGGTCTCCCGAAAATCGAGGCCCATCAGCAGCCGTCTTTTCAGGATTTTATCCTTGCTTTAACGCCATTATTCCGACCATGCTACGCCAGCGTTATGTTGAATTCTCCAATCATCGATATAGCGATAGGGCTGGCATTGGTTTACCTCTTGCTGAGTCTTATCGTTACCGCCGTGACCGGGTATGTCGCTCAGCTCATGTCCCTGCGAGCGAAGAAGCTCGAAAAGGGGATGAAGAACATGCTGGGACAGCTGAAAGACGGCACCGACGTGACCGAATTGCTGTATGACGCGCCGCTCATCAAACCGTCGGTGGACCCGGATGGAGTGAAAGGAAAGAAGCCCAATTGGATTGACACGTCGATGTTCGTTCCGGCGCTGATTCAGGGCTTGAAGAAGGCGGACAAGGTCAAAGCAGAATTTAATGAGGAAGTCGATGACATCGAAAAGTTGATCAAGCTGACCGATGGTTCACCGATTGGAGAAAACATTGCCTCGCTCTATCAGCGGGCAAAACGTGAGGTTGGAGATTCTGTGGATGACGCGACCCAGACGTATGTCCGCTTCGAGCAAAACCTGGAGCAATGGTTCGACTCCTCCATGGAAGACGTTTCGGATTGGTATTCCGGGCACGTGAAGTGGATCACCTTTTTCATCGCGATTTTTGTCGCGGCTGCGTTCAACGCGGATTCGATCAGGATTGCGGAAACGATCTATGACGGGAAGGTCAAGCTCCCCGCAATGACGAAGTTTGCCGAAGAGTATGCCGAGGTCGCTGCGAACAGTGCGAGAAAGCAGCAAAACTGGCAGGCCATCTACGGGAACAGCCAGCAAAGTGGAGAGAATCCCGGTCCCCAGCCAAGTGATGCGGCATCGACTGAACCCATGTTTTTGGAATCGGGCTATTACACGGTCTATGACCAAGCCGAGCAGCGGGAGGCGATCCAGTCGGAGGTGGAGGTCCTGTTGGGGGGATTGCACGCCAGCGACATTCCAATTGGCTGGGACGGCTCTGATCTCCAGGCCTTCAAGGGTTGGATTGGGAATACCAAAACCTGGTTCGGCGCCGCGGTTGAAACGGATCAAAATCAGGGAGAAAAGCTGACCCTTGTCTTGGAGGTATTTACCGAGATCATCGAAGCAAAGAAGTCAAAAATCTATGCTCAGAAAGTGGAAGCTCAAGAGAGGCTGAAGCGCATTCAAGCCGGCAAACAAAGCAAGAGTTATGATTCGGCCAGTCCCCAAATGGTGGGCCAAGTGGCAGGGAATTTTTTGAAATTGGTAGAGTTGGTGGGCGAGAATGGAAACGGCGGCGAGATTGCCCGAGTCGAATCGTTGCTTTTCGATGCTGAAACTCAGTTGGAAGAGTCGAGGGCAATGATTGAGAACGGTGTGGATGAGGAGAAAACGCGGGAGAGCTTCAAAAAGTTGTTGAAGCTTGCCTATTTGGACAAGCTTTCGGAGTCAGAGCGCTATGAGCTGGGAGAGGAAGCGATCGAGCGTGTCCGGCGAGACCCAAAGTACGACAACCGTTCCGCGGAAAGCCTGGAGAAGGAAATCGAGTTTCTCTTGATCGATGCCAAGTCAAAGTATCCGGAATTGGTGGAACTCGGTCGTCGTTATTTCCTTCCTCAGTACTTCAAATGGTCGTTGCTGTTGCAAATGTTGCTCGGCTGGCTCGTTACGGCTTTCGCGTTGACGCTCGGCGCGCCGTTCTGGTTCGGAATGCTGAAGAAGCTGGTCAAGATTCGCGAGAATCAGAAAACGCAACGTTCGACGCCAACGGCGGCGTAGCTGCTGGATCTGGGCGTCTTGCCTGCGTCTGTTTTTCGCTCCTCAAAACCTGTGAGCGGAGCGGATCTCCCTGATTCCCGCTTCCTGTTGGGTCGGAAGAGGGCAGGGTGATTCTTGCGGTATTGCCGGTCTCGTTCGCTCAAATGTGGGAACGTAGTGGGTTGGAACGTGCGCTTACTGCGCGTTCTCTCGATGGAATATCAAGATTTTAGAGAGGCAAAGTAATTGCTTTGGCAGTAACTTTCTGGTTCCCACTTCTCCCGAGTTTGGCCATTACCCGTCACGACAAATGACTGAATTGGTGCCATTCGAGCGCGGTGAAACTTTCACCAAACTCTTTGTTTCCCACGAAAAACGCATTCAAGGGCTCATCTACGCGTTGACCCAGGATCGGGATGCCGTGGACGATATTTTGCAGGACGTGGCGGCCCGGCTTTGGCGGAAATTCGATGAATACGAGGAGGGAAGCAACTTCGGAGCGTGGGCCCTCGCCATTACCCGGTTCGTCGTTCTGGAATGGCGCCGGTCGCAAAAACGCGTGCCGCTCTTTTTGGAAGATGACGAACTTTTCGCGATTGCGGATTCGTATGTCGAACTGGAAAAGCCACTTGAGTCCGTGCGGACTCATCTGGACGACTGTTTGGCGAAACTCAGCGAACGGCAGACGAGCCTGCTCCGTCATCTCTATGCGGAGGGGTTCAAGATCGTCGAGTTGGCTGGAGTGTGGAAACGAAGTCGCCGTGCCATTCATAAAATGCTGAAGAAGACGAAAGATCAATTGTTGGACTGCATCGAAAATGCGCACTCCAAAGACCTCCGGGAGGGCCACTTGTCATGACCGATTCTAAAAACAACCGGGCTGAAGAGCTGATGGATCGTCTGTTGACCGATGGAGAGCTGGGCGAGGATGAGGCGGCGGAACTGCGTAAGTGGCTTGCCGGTTCGGAGGAGGCTCGGCAACGGTATTTGCTGCGATGCGAACTGGAATTGGCGATCTCGGATTCCGCAGCTTTGGGAGGAATCAAAGGCGGTGCGAATCATCGGACCAAACTCCCCACAAGCCGTTCTCAATGGCACGGAATCATCGCGGTGGCGGCGGCGGTCGTGATTGGCTTGGCAACCTTATGGTTTGTGGTCAGCAGGCGCGATTCGAAGACGGTGCCGAATCTGGTTGAGGAAACTCCGGAGGCTGTCTCAGACCCTGACTCCGTGCCGGTTGAGCCGGAACCCCCTGTGCCACCGGTTCCAGAGTCTCAGCCCGCTGCTCATTTGGTGGAAAATGCGGATCCGAAGAAGGAGGAGCCGAAAGTGATGCCCGCGCATCCCGAGCCTTCGAATGAGGACCAAGAAGGAACGGCTGTGGTCACGAACATTGAGGAGCCCAAAACGCCCAAGTCGGATCCGGTTGCGGACGAAGTTTTGTTGGGCCGCGTCCGTCGAGTTTCCCAGGAGGACGCAGATTGGAAAGTGGGAGCGGACGTGTATTCCGGCGAGCACGAAGTCAAGTCGGCACGCGTCGAGATCGACCTGAACGGAGTGTTGGTTGCGATTGAAGGGCCCGCGCGTTTTTCCATCATTGACGGAGTTCACCTCAGGTTGATCTCAGGTCACCTGGCTGCTGAGGTTACTCCGGCCGCGGAGGGATTTTGGGTCGATGCCAATGCGTTAGAGGTGATCGATCTGGGAACCAAATTCGCCGTCACAGCCAACACCAAAGGCGATGCTGCGGTTCACGTCTACGAGGGGCGCGTCACGGCCGGATTGGCAGGGCAGGCTTCACCACTTGAGCTGGTCGCGGGGCAGACTTCCCGCTTGAACCTGAAAACAGGTCAAATGGAGCCGATGCCGTTCCGCCAGGATCTCTTCGCCACTCCGCCGAATCGAACCGGAGACGTGGTGTCGCACAGTGATTCAGTATTGGTCGTGGAGAAGCCACCGCGCGAAATAACGCCTGAGCTTAGCGGTAAGCTTCTCCTATTTCGGGAACGTTTCGCGGTCACGTTGGCGCGCGATGTTTCGGTCGACATCGCAGCGGAACGGAAATCGGGCAAGGTGCGGAAAGGAAGCAAAGTCACCTCCTACCTCGTTCACCTGAGCCCCCTGCCCGATAAGTTGGCCTCCAGGGGGGCGATACGTTTTGATGGCCGAGTTTTGGGGATTCAAACCTCGGGCGCGACGCTCGGGAGGTCCGATCGGCGCCTGGGAGTCAAGGGCG
>TARA_R110002096_G_scaffold17266_24_pt1 | contig 10198 bp, 10 predicted proteins | sample TARA_R110002096 | Tara Oceans TARA_R110002096 (sample SAMEA4397295) | marine metagenome | biome: Polar Biome; feature: [DCM] deep chlorophyll maximum layer (ENVO:01000326); material: water (ENVO:00002006), including particulate matter (ENVO:01000060) such as... | depth 35 m
AAATTTCGAGTCCGACGGTATCAAGTGGCTTGTCGCCGCGTACGCCGGGCTCGAAACCGTATGAATCCGCTCGCATCCGGATTTTCAATCCAATCGGGGAACTGACATGTTCGAACAAGCAAACGTCCGCCGGATGGCGCGCGTCGTCACGGGATGGTGTCTGCTGCTCGCGCTCGCCGCGTGTGGCGGTGGCGCCGGTGACACGGCCGGGGCTGGCGCGGCCGACGAAACATACCGCTGGAAACTCGTTACCGCGTGGCCGCCGAACCTGCCGGTAAACCACGACGTGGTCGTCGGGTTCGCGCGCGACGTGGAAACGATGAGCCGCGGACAAATGAAAATCCAGGTCTTCGCCGGTGGCGAACTGATCCCCGCGCTCGAAGTGTTCGACGCCGTGTCGAACGGCACGACGGTACAAATGGGGCATGCTGCCGCGTATTACTGGGCCGGCAAGATACCGGCCGCGCAATACATGTCCGCGGTGCCGTTCGGTATGACGGCGCGCGGCATGCAGGCGTGGCTGCACGGTGGTGACGGGCTGAAACTGTGGCGCGAACTGTATGCGCCGTTCGACCTCGTGCCGTTTCCGATGGGCAATACCGGCACGCAGATGGGCGGCTGGTTCAACAAGCGCCTTGAATCCGTGGCGGATTTACAGGGGCTCAAGATGCGCATTCCCGGGCTCGGCGGCAAGGCGCTGGCGAAAGCCGGCGGCAACCCCGTGCTGCTGTCCGGTGGTGATGTTTATACCGCGCTCGAACGCGGCACGATCGATGCGACGGAATGGGTCGGGCCGTTACATGATGTGCGTTTCGGGCTCGATCGCGCGGCGCAGTATTACTATTACCCGGGCTGGCACGAACCGAGCACGCAGCTCGAACTGATCGTGAACAAGAAAGCCTACGACGGCTTGCCGGAACACTTGCGCGTGATTATCGACAAGGCCGCGACCGCGGCCGGGGTGGCGCTGCACGCGAGGATGGAAGCGGAGAATGCGCGTACGTATGCCGAAGTGCGCGCGAATGGTCACACGCAAATGGCCGAGTTTCCGCAGGACGTGCTCGCGGCGCTGCACGCAAGTTCCGTCGAGGCGCTCGCCGAGGAAGCGGACAAGGATGCGAAATTCCGTGAAGTGCGCGACAACTATGAAGCGTTCCGCGCGACGTTTGATGCATGGGATGACATCACGGAAGATGCGTACCGGCAGTACTTCAACCGGGCAAGAGCCGAATAGTCAGGCCGGCCGGCGGCGTGCGTTCGGCAGCGCACCGGGTGCCGCTGCAGCCGCTCGCCGTCACCAGTTCTCGGTGAGGATCAACAAACCCGGTACCCAGCACGTGAGCACGCCGATCGAGATAACACTGTAGGGCAGCAATTTGCCGAAATCCTTTTTCGGCACGTTCGCAAGATAGAACATAAACCACAGTGCGCCCCAGATGAGCCAGAACACCCCGAAACGCGCGTCGCCGCTTTTGAAACTCATCAGCGAGAACGGCACCGTCGTGAACGCGACGAAAAAACAGAACCAGCCGAATCCGCTCATATCGAGATCGAGCCACAGGCTGATCGCGACGTAGAGATACGTAAAGCTGAACAGGACGTAGGCACAGACGGCGAAGTAGTCGCCCGGCGCTTCGGCGCGGATCAGCGACAGCAGGGCGACGAACAGGGCGAGGCCACCGACCATGAAGTTCATGATGGCCATCGACTTCGCCTCGACTTTGCCCAGCCCGCCCATGCCATTGACGAGCAACACACCACCAACGAACAACAGCATCAATCCGACCATGCGAACGCTCCGGAGCCTGGGTAGCGGCGCAAGGTAGCACGAGTCGCAGCGCAGAAGGAAACCGGATCGCCGGGTGCCGCGCGGTACCCGACGATGTTTCGAGGTCTGGTCGGGTAGTGACGGCAACGACAGATGATCGCGGGCGGCGAATTGTCGTCGCGGGTGCGATAGCCGGATTTCCGCGGGTGCGCGCAAAAAAAATCCCCGCCGTAGCGGGGATTTTTGTCTCTCCGGGTAACCCGCGGTAAACGCGGCCCGGGCCGTGCTTACTGGCTGCTGTTGACCATGTAGTCGACGGCAGCCTTCACGTCGTCATCGGAGTAATCCATGCGCCCGCCTTTCGGTGGCATCAACCCGGCCTCGCCCATGAAGCCCTTGATGGCATGCGTGTGCAAAGTCTCCGTGCCCTGCGCGATGCGCGGTTCCCAGGCTGCCACATCACCGATTTTCGGTGCGCCGGCAACCCCGGTGGCGTGACAGATGAAACAGGCCGAATCATAGACTTCCTTGCCGCGACCGTCCGCAACTGACGGCGCGGCCGCGGGCTCCGCCGCGGCGGCGGCGGGTTCCTCGGCTGCCGGCATTTCTGCTGCCGGTGTTGCGGTTGCTGCTGCGGCCGCCGGTTCGGCTGCTGGCGCGGGGGCCGGTGCAGCCGCGGCAGCAGCGTCGCCACCTTCGCCGACCGCAGCGAGCATATGCATCACCGCGGCGCGGACCTCGTCGTCAGTCAAAGACGCCATGCCGCCTTTCGGTGGCATGATCCCGGCGTCGCCCTGAAAGCCGTTGATCGCATTGCTGACGAGCATTTCGGGACCCTTTTGCAGGCGATCGGCCCAGGCCGCCTTGTCGCCAATCTTCGGTGCGCCGCCAATTCCGGCATCGTGGCAGGCAAAGCAGATCTTGCCGTAAGTCGCCGTGCCAACGTCGACCGGCCCCGCGGCGGCGGCGGGCTCGGCGCCTGCTGCGGTGGTCGTCGATTCCGCACCACCCATTACGAACGGTTCCCCGATATTCGCGTTGCCAACCGGTGCGAGTCGTTCGGTAGCCACCTCGTCGTCCGTCACCGTCGCCTGGAAGGCGCCGTTCACCACTTTCGCCAGGATGAAGGCAACGATGCCCACAACCACGAGAAAGACGAGAACTAGGGAGAAGTTGCGCACAAACGCGGCGTCATCTACTTGGCTCATACTGCGTTCCTAAATAGGGGGACGTGAAATATTCAAGCGTGTTCTTTTCGTGCCACAAATCGTGACCGCAGCGCCGCATTATAGCGGAATTGAGGGGCGGCACTAGTTTTGAACGCGGCGTCGAACCGTCGCCTGCCCGATGTTTGAACCACACCGGGCGACAATCCGGCGAGCGCAACGCTGGCCCGTTCGATTCCCGTGCAAAACGAGAAGGTCGAATCCGCTTCTAAAGCAGCGGCGCCCCGCAGGGGTGGGAAAACGAGCCTTCGTTTTCGAGTGCATCCTGTCGGGTCGAGGTTTCGGATTACCCCCGGTTCAGGCTAAGCTTCGCCATTCCACAAAGTCTCACGCGCCCGTAGCTCAAGCCCGATAGCGTGCGCGCTGCGAAGGCAGAGGTCACAGGTTCGACAAACTCGCGGAGCGAGTTTGCACGCCGTAACGCAGTGCAGGCGCCCCGCAGGGGTGAGAAAACGAGCCTTCGTTTTCGAGTGCATCCTGTCGGGTCGAGGTTTCGGATTACCCCCGGTTTAGGCTAAGCTTCGCCATTCCACAAAGTCTCACGCGCCCGTAGCTCAGCTGGATAGAGTGCTGCCCTCCGAAGGCAGAGGTCACAGGTTCGAATCCTGTCGGGCGCGCCATCTTCTTCCCTTCTCGATCAACTACTTGTGTTCCGTGCGGGCCGACTCCGTGCAGTCACCGTGCAGTTTTTGGATCGAACGACGCCATATTCGCGAAGTCAGAAACGAACTTGCGGCATAACTCTTGCTCGCCTTGTTCGATCCACAAACCGTTCAGCACGACACTGTCCCCGTCGCTGAGCATACCGATGCTTCCCATGAACAGCTGTTCGACCGTATCAACTCCGAAGTCCCCGAACGTTGGCCCGGGCCCGATGACGTCGAGCACCGTCGTTGCGTCGCCTGTCGTCAGTGAGAAAGCGTTGTTCTGCGCTAGCGGCAAGAGCCAAACGTCGACAGATCGATCGCGCCGGCGAAGGTTGCACCACCGGAGAACTGCGCATCGCCGCTCGCGTCGCCGAAGGCATCGCCAACGCGGGCGTTTATCACCGCCCCGGCGGCAAGCGCATCGACAGACACAGAACCAGTAACAGCGCAGCGAACAGGCCGGCGATTTTCAGCATGCTGGCTCCTCCATGACGGGTGAGACGTGCGCCGGCGACGTTGCCAGGCGCTCGAACTACACCGGGAGTTGGTGTATTCAAATCCAGGTACAGATGACGGGTAAATAAAGGTTCGGTTACGCCTCCCCCAGGGCACGGAAATGCACAATCGCGGCGAGATAGCGCAGTTCGAAAGCAAGAAACAGAACGTTGCCTGCGCCCCTCGCTGCTATGCTCGTGGGTGCTCGTGCGACAGCGAGGTATCAGTGCAAAGGGAGCACGACATGAACGGGCAGCGAACGGAAACGACCGATCGGCGGCACGGCCGTCGCGGGCGCACACGACGACGGTCGCGTGTGATCGCGTTACTCGCCGCGTTGAGCGTCACCCCGGTGCTGGCTGCAAACGTGCGCGTTGCCGCCGGCCTGTACGCGCTCGAAACCTACACCGTGATGCCGCACCTCGATGAGATGCGCCGGATCACGAAAACCGAGCAGCGCTGTGTCGCCGCGGACGATGTTACGGGTCTGTTCCCGGTGATGCGGCAAGCGGCGTTTCGCGGTTGTGCCCTGCTGCCGCGCGCGAGCGATGAAGGGGAGTACGAGCTGCGGTGTCAGACCGCGCTCGTGGCCACCGGTCTCGCCGTACTCAACGAGGACGCCGGCGACGTCAGCGGCACGCTCGCGGTAAAAATGGGCGGCAAGAACATGACGTTTTCGCAGCACACGACGGCGCACTTCGTGGGCCCGTGCGCCGCCGGCGCGCCGGAGTAAGCGCCAGGTTCAGGCCGTCTCGGCAAACATCTCCCGTCCGATCAGCATGCGTCGGATCTCGGACGTTCCGGCGCCGATTTCATACAGCTTCGCATCGCGTAACAAACGCCCGGTCGGGTATTCGTTGATATAACCGTTACCGCCGAGCAACTGGATCGCGTCGAGCGCGACGAGCGTCGCTTTCTCGGCCGCGTAGAGTATGCAGCCGGCCGCATCCTTGCGCGTCGTCTCGCCCCGATCGGCCGCGGCCGCCACGGCGTACACGTAAGCGCGGCACGCGTTCATCGTCGTATACATATCCGCGAGTTTGCCCTGGACGAGCTGGAATTCGCCGATCGACTGGCCGAACTGTTCGCGGTCGCGCACGTATGGGGCAACGACGTCGAGACACGCGAGCATGATCCCGGTCGGCCCCGCCGACAGCACGATGCGTTCGTAATCGAGACCGGACATGAGCACGCGCACGCCTTCGTTCAGCTCACCGAGGATGTTCTCCACCGGCACTTCGCAATCCTGGAACACGAGTTCGCATGTGTTCGAACCGCGCATGCCGAGCTTGTCGAGTTTTTGCGCGGTCGAAAACCCCGCGAATTGTTTTTCGACGATGAACGCGGTGATCCCGCGCGGCCCGGCCTCCGGTTTCGTTTTCGCGTACACGACGAGCGTTTCCGCGTCCGGCCCGTTCGTGATCCACATCTTGTTGCCGTTCAGCACGTAGCAGTCGCCGCGCTTGTCCGCGCGCAGTTTCATCGACACGACATCGGACCCGGCACCCGGTTCGGACATCGCGAGCGCGCCGACGTGTTCGCCGCTGACGAGCTTCGGCAGGTATTTCGCGCGTTGCGCAGCGTTCCCGTTGCGTCGGATCTGGTTAACACACAGGTTTGAATGCGCACCGTAGCTCAAGCCCACGGATGCCGACGCCCGGCTGATCTCTTCCATCGCGACGCAGTGCGCGAGATAACCCATGTTCGCGCCGCCGAACTCTTCCTCGACCGTAACGCCAAGCAGGCCTTGATCGCCGAGCTTGCGCCACAGGCCGATATCCGGCACTTCGTTCTTTTCGTCGATCTCCGCGGCGTAGGGTTTGATTTCAGCCTGGGCGAATCGGTGCGCCATGTCGCGCAGGGCTTCGATCTCGTCGCCGAGCGCAAAGTTCATACTCGTCGTAAACATTGTCGTCCTCTTCTCGTAGCGGGCCTGCAGCGCCTGGGCGCCGGTTTCCCGGCAGTTTAGCGCAATTACTTCCGCCGCCGTCGTACGCTGGCGCGCGGCGGCATGCCGGATATACCCGGGGAACGGGTCAGTCTTTCGGGGGTTGCGCGCGGCGGGCGTCGAGCCAGCCGACGATCTTCAGCTTCGCGAACAGCACGAGCATGACGAACAGGATTTTGGCCAAAGTCAGGCCCTGCTCGAGCAGGGAGCGGGATTTCAGGATGTCGCGATGCCGGATCAAGGTATCGCTCGGTCCGGGTTCCGCATTGTCGTCGCGATTTTGCATCACAGGCAGTTTATCGGCCACGAAACGGTTAGCTATACTGTAGCCCGGCAATATCACCGGTGCCCGGCAGCAGTTTGCCGGATCGCGCATCCTTGCATTGTTTGACGATTCCGCGCGCTTGTTCAGCGCTTGGCAGCCAGACGATAATGCCTCGATGCAATCACGAATCTCGTCCAGACTTCCGCGCCGCCGGGCCCGCGCGCTCGCCCCGCTGCTACTCGTCGCGACTGTGCCGGTAGCGGCCGGAGAAATCTTCAACGACGGGATCCGCAGTGCCGAGGCAGAGCTCAAGCTTCTCAGCGGAATCCAGTACGGGTCCGGGATCAACTACGGCTTCGGCGCGCTCGACGCACCCGGCGAGACGGAACGCGCAGCGCTGTATCTCGCGGTGAAACCCGGTCTCGATCTGAGCTGGGCACTCGGTGATTCCGAGTTCTACAGTGAATTCACGTTCGTCGCGGCCACCACGACGCTCGATGGCGAACTCGCCGGCCAGGTTGGGCGTGGTGGCGACCAGGCGTTCGATACGGACGCGACGAAGATCGGCTGGCGCAACGATGTGATCGATTTCTCCGTTGGCGGCCAGGAGTTCACCGTCGGCGACGGGTTCATCATCGGCGACGGGAACTTCAACCAGGGTGGTCCGGACGGGCAATACTGGACCGGCGCGTTCACCGCCTGGCGCAACTCCGCCGTGCTACGCGTCAACACGAAGCCGGTGCGCGGAGATGTATTCTGGCTGCGCACGGACGACGATCTCGGCGATTCGCGGGTCGTCGGCGTGAACCTTGAAACAACGACGAAAGAGACTTTCGGCACGCTCGGAATCATGTATGCAGAAATCATCGACGAAAAGCGCTTCGGCTGGGAGGGCATGAAGATCGCGAGCTTTCGTGGCGCCGACATCAAGGTTCCCGGCATCGCGAATCTGAAACTGTTCGGCGAATTCGTGATGGAACGCGGTGAAAGTGAACTCACCGGCGCCGATAACGACGGCAACGCGTGGTACATCGAGGGGAACTATCGTTTCGCCGCGATCCCGTGGACCCCTACGGTGTTCTACCGCTACTCGCATTTCTCCGGCGACGAGGCGAACACGCCGGACAACGAAGAGTACCGTGGATTGTTCTTCACGATTTTCAAACGTGACTGGGATACGTGGTACCAGGGTGAAGTCACCGGCGAGATGCACCTGTTCAACCAGAACCAGGTGACGCAGATGGCGAAGATCAAGGTATACCCGCGATCCGATCTCGCACTCGGGTTCTGGTACTACACGCACGAACTCGACACCCCGCAGTATTTCGGTACCCCGGTTTCGGACACGGATTGGGCCGACGAGATCAATCTCGGCGTCGAGTATTACCCGAGCGACAAACTGTACGCGTACTGGGGCTTTGCCTGGGGCCATCCGCGACAGGCCGCCGTCGATGTGTTCGACCACCGGGACGACACACTGATCGTGCAGATGTTCCTGTCTTACACGTACCGCTGAAGCGGAAAGATTTTTGACCACACGACCCCAGGGGGAGACACAACATGGCCACGGTTTCACTCATCGAATACGACGACGCGTCGGCGGAAGTCCGGGCGATTTACGACGATATCCGCGAGGTCCGGAAATCAGACTTCATCAATAATTTCTGGAAAGGTCTCGCGCACAATCCCGAGCAGTTGCGCCGCACCTGGGAAGGAATCAAGGAGGTCATGGCGCCGGGCGCACTCGACCCGTTGACGAAAGAACTCATCTATATCGCCGTGTCGGTCGCGAACAAGTGTGAATACTGTGTCCATTCGCACACGGCCGCGGCCCGCGCGAAAGGCATGAGCGACGAGCAATACAGTGAGCTTATGTCCGTGATCGGGATGGCGCATTCGACGAATGGGCTCGTCACGACGATGCAAATCGAGGTCGACGATGTGTTCAGGGCCGACTAGCCTGACTCACTCGTAACGACGACCATCGTGCTCGAGCCAACCCGCCGGATGCTCTCCGCGCGGGTCGTGGTGCGTCCAGTGGACCACGCCACCGCGATCGTTTGTTTCGAACTGACCGCGAAACAGCACGCGATCGCCGATCTTCAGTGCATCGATCCGCGGCGCGAGATCGATGTTGTGCGCGACAAGCACGGTTTGTCCGCTCCCGAGTTCGAGGATGAACCGTTGATGCCGCGAGCCCTCGTTGTCGTCCGGCAGGATCCGTTTCACGGTCCCGATTGATTCGACCATCGCGCCGTCGGCGCGAGCGTTGAAAGTATCGGGCAGCTGCGGCGGATCGGCGGCCGGATAGATCGTTGTCGTCGGTGCCAGCGCGGCCGACGGCGGCGCGCTCGTGTCGTTGATCAGGTAGTAAATCGCGACGACGACAAGCGCGACGATCGTCGCATACGGGGTGTGGGGTTTCGATTTTCCGTTCATATCACTCGATCATTGCCGGCGCGCGATCCGTGCCGCAAAGCATACGTGATCACCCCCCGCGGTGTTCAAGCCCGCATTGCCTCGAGCTCGCTCCAGCGCTCCATCGCGTTGTCGAGTTCGGCCTGCGCCGCGCGCAATTGATCGAGGACGGGCTGGGTTTCTTCGAACGGCCGATCATAGAAACCGGCGGCGCCCGTCGCTTCGAGCAGCGCCGACACTTCGGCTTCCAGGGATTCGATGCGGTCCGGCAGCCGGTCGAGCTCGTGCTGTAATTTGAACGTGAGTTTCTTCGGCTTCGCGGGCGCGACCGTCGTTGCCGCGGAAGCTGCCGTATTCGTCGCGCGTGCTGTTGCTTTGACGCTGTCGGGGCGATCGACCTGTGTCAGGACGTTGCCCTGGCGCAACCAGTCGCTGTACCCGCCGACATAGCTGCCGATCTTGCCGGCGCGTTCGAACACGAGCGTGCTCGTGATCACGTTGTCGAGGAATTCGCGATCGTGACTCACGACGATCAGCGTGCCGTCATATTCCGTCAGCCGATCCTCGAGTACTTCGAGCGTTTCGACATCGAGGTCGTTCGTCGGTTCGTCGAGTACGAGCAGGTTCGACGCGCGCGTGAACAGGCGTGCGAGGATCACCCGGTTGCATTCGCCGCCCGACAGACTGCGTACCGGGGTCATTGCGCGCTTCGCGCTGAACAGAAAGCCCCGCAGGTAACCGATCACGTGGCGCTCCTTGCCGTTGATCGTGATGAAATCGCGGCCGTCGCCGACGATATCGGCGATCGTGCGATTCGGATCGAGTTTTTCCCGCAATTGATCGAAATACGCGATCTCGAGATTCGTGCCGAGCTTTATGGTTCCCGACTGCGGCTGGAGTTGCCCGAGCAGCAGGCGCAGCAACGTGCTCTTGCCCACGCCGTTGTTGCCGATGAGACCGACCCGGTCGCCGCGCATGATCTTGATCGACAGGCCGTCGATCAGCGGTGTACCGTCGTAGCTGTACGAAATATTCCGCGCTTCGATCACCTTGCGCCCGGAGCGTTCCGCTTCCTCGACGTGGATCCGGGCTTTCTGTTCCGGCTTCACGCGTGCGGCGTATTGTTCACGCATTGCTTCGAGTGCACGCACGCGACCTTCGTTGCGCGTGCGCCGGGCCTTGATGCCCTGACGGATCCACGTTTCCTCGGCCTGCAGGCGTTTATCGAACAGCGCGTTTTCGCGTTGTTCTTCCTCCGCCAGTTTTTCCTTGTCACGCAGATACGTGCGGTAATCTCCGGGCCAGCTGCGCAGTTTCGCGCGGTCGATTTCGACGATCCGGGTAGCGAGTCGCTGCAGGAACGCACGGTCGTGCGTGATGAACAGCACGGCGCCGTTGAAGCCGCGCACCCGGTTTTCGAGCCACTGAATC
>TARA_R110002096_G_scaffold122204_30_pt1 | contig 10197 bp, 11 predicted proteins | sample TARA_R110002096 | Tara Oceans TARA_R110002096 (sample SAMEA4397295) | marine metagenome | biome: Polar Biome; feature: [DCM] deep chlorophyll maximum layer (ENVO:01000326); material: water (ENVO:00002006), including particulate matter (ENVO:01000060) such as... | depth 35 m
GTTTCACCGTCACGCGGCGCTGCGGGGTGATCGTGGTGGACACAGGCTTCAGCGTTCGACAGACGATTGCGCCGCTGCCAACTGGCCCCGCCATCTTCAGTCGCAAACACTCCGGCTGCGGAAATGCCGACCCAGAGCTTTTTCGCATTGCCCGGATCGGCGATGATCGTATGCAGCACCAGTCCGGCAGCGCCCGGGTTCCAGCTTTCCGCAGACGGGTGGTCCGTCAGCGCCTCGACACGGTGCCATGTTTCGCCGCGATCCTTGCTGGCCAGAAGGCCTGCAGGCTTGGTGCCCGCGTAAACAGTGCCATGGGCATAGCAGAGCGACCAGATCTGAGTGAAGTCCTCGTTAAACGGCAATGCCTCGTCGGTCCAATTGATCATCTTGGCAAAGTCGGCATCATTGGCGGCCCACTCATCCAGTGTGCCTTTGGTAAGCCTGACAAGCTGCCAGGTTTCGCCCGCATCTTCCGAACGCCAGATGCCGGCGCCATGCCAGTCGCCGCCACCGCCTGCCCACAACGTGCCGGTTGCCGGGTCTCCGACGATGTGATTGATCGGCCAGCCGTCGCAGAACGGGCCTGTCACTTTCCAGCCGCTGCGGCCGGTCCCGCCGGAGATCAAAAAGGCACCTTTGGTGGTACCGGCCAGGACGGTCAGGGTGCTTGATGACATAGATTGTGCACTCCCCTAATTTTGGCTGAGATTAGATCAGATTTTGTGAATGTCGAGTACTTTGACAGTCCGCATCCGGCGCTCAGCTCCGGCATTTCGTTGACAGATATTTCGCACTGCCGCTGTATAGACTGACGGAACAAAACATCGACGGCTGCTGGTTTGCGGCATCAAGCGCGGGCTCTGACCCGCTTCAGGAGAGCTTATGGAAACGATTTACAGCGATCTCAAGCAGTTGGGTGGCCAGACAGAACTCCCGGACTCCCCCGAACAGGCCGTGATTGAACGAGTGGCGAACTCTCAGGCGGATGTGGCGTATTGTGTGCGTTTCACTGCGCCGGAATTCACCTCGCTGTGTCCGATGACGGGCCAGCCGGACTTTGCCCATCTGGTCATCGACTATGTGCCGGGAGACTGGCTTGTGGAATCCAAATCGCTCAAGCTTTTCCTCGGCTCGTTCCGCAATCACGGTGCATTTCATGAAGATTGCACGATCTCAATTGCTCGGCGTCTGGTCGATTTTCTGGGACCGCAATGGCTCCGGATCGGAGGTTACTGGTATCCGCGCGGCGGCATCCCGATTGATGTGTTCTGGCAAACCGGCGCCATGCCGGAGGGGGTCTGGATACCGGATCAGGGTGTACCTCCCTATCGCGGCAGGGGATGACGCGCTCGCAAACACAAGCAAACGGGTGTTCGACCTGCCGGATCAGTCGCGCGATTTCATCAGCCGCAGGAAGAACCACACCGGCACCACGATCACTGCGCCCAGTGCAATATAGCCGAGGAAATCGCCCAGCGAATTGAAGACGCTGATAAAGGCGCGTTCGATAAAGTCGATCAGCGTGCGGATCAGCTCCAGCGGTTGCAGCTGGAATGCCGACAGCACAAAGCCGACCACCAGAGACAGAATGATCAGCCGGACGGCGACACGCAAAGGCGTATCGCCAAGAAAGCGGTCCAGTCCGGAGCGCCTGTCGTTCAGGGAATTTGGATCGGTCATTCAGAACCCTTATGAATTTCCACCTGATGTGGGTATGGAATGGTGATTCCGCCAGCATCAAATGCTTCTTTGACCTTTTTCAGAAGCGAGAAATTGACTTCCCAGTAATCACCGGTATTGCACCAGACCCGCAATTGCAGATCCACTGATGAATCGTTCAGCGTCGTTACCCGCACCCATGGCTCGGGCTCGCTCTTGGCACGCTCATCCGCTTTGACCACATCCAGAATGATGGTCATCGCCTTGTCGATATCGTCGTCATAGTCAATTCCGAAGGTGATATCCAGCCGTCTGGTTTCCTTGCGGGAATAGTTGGTGATGGTCGACCCCCAGGCATCGCCATTCGGCACGATGACCTGGATGTTCTGTGGCGTGACCAGTTGGGTAAAAAACAGATTGATGTCTTCCACCGTACCGCTTTCGCCGCCAATGGAGACATATTCATATAATTTGTAGGGCCGGAACAGAACCAGCATGACACCGGCCGCGACATGGGACAGGGTGCCCTGCAGGGCCAGGCCGATTGCCAGAGTGGTGGCACCCAGAACCGCAACCAGGCTGGTTGCTTCAAAGCCGAACAGTTGCAGGACAGCAATGATGACGAACACCACCACCAGATAATAGGCAATCGTCGACAGAAACACGCCCAGCGTTACATCCAGCCGGGTACTGGCAACGGCGCGTTTGCGTATCAGGCTTTTGATGAAACCGGCAGCCCAGAAGCCGAGCACCAGAAACAGGATCGCCTGTGCGACATTCCACAGAAAGGGAGCAATGTTTGAGGCCAGTGACTGGGCGAGTAGGGTGGCGTCTTCCATGTAAAATCTTCCGGCAAAATGTTGGCTAATTGAGTTCAGACCCTAATTCCGGGACTACTTAAAGCACTTTTGGATGATGGTGAAGCATTTGCTGATCCGCTTCACCGCTGCCTCACCTATCAGATATGCCCACCGCTATGGAAGCCGCATCTTGTGCCGAAATCGACAAAATGGATCACATAGTGAAACCGGAAATTGTATATTGATATTTTTCATGGTCTGTGGCATCGGTAGACTATCGCTCGGAGCGCCGTCACGGCAACCCCTGCGAGTGCCAGCCTGCCGAGTGAGCTGGCGACCAGCCTGATGAAATTGGACCGCGAAATGGCCAGCAATGAAAGTTCCAAAGTACAAGTCATTGATCGCGCCGTCGAACTTCTCAATTCACTGTCCCGTTACCCGGACGGCGTGACGCTGACGGAACTGAGCCAGTATACCGGCTTTCACAAGGCGACCGTGCTGCGTTTCCTCAAATCACTGGAGATCAACGGTCTTGTCGAGCAGGAGCGCACCGGAAAGCAATGGACATTGGGCGCAGGTCTGTTCGAAATCGCGTCGCGCGGCAGACGCGGCAATGATCTGCGCGAAATTGCCCGTCCGGTCATGGAGCGCACCTGTCGCGAAATCGGGGAAACGGTTCAACTCGCCATATTGAGTGGCAGTGATGTGATTTACGTCGAAAAGGTGGAACCGGAAAATCTCGATCTCAGAATCAACACGCAGATAGGCACACGGCGTCCGATTCACAGTACGGCTCTTGGCAAGGTTCTGGTGGCGGATCTGCCCTGGAGCGAGGTCGAGCAGATACTGCAGGCATCCGGTATGCCGGCGAAAACCCAGCAGACGATCCGCGATCCGAAGGAATTCCGCACCGAACTGGACAAGGTGCGCCAGGCCGGGTTTTCCGTTGATGATCATGAATTCAACGAATTGGTGATCTGCGCAGCAGCCCCGTTGCGCAATGCCTCGGGCAGTATCGTCGCCGGATTGAGTATTTCGACATTCGGAAGCGATTCCGCTTCGCAGCGCTTTGCCGACATCATCAAGGCGGTCAGTGCTGCGGCCGAGCAGATATCGGCAAAACTCGGATACAGGAAAGTGAGCTGACATGACGCAAGGACGCACTATCGGCAAAGATGGCAGTCGGGAGCGGCTGAAAGCGCTCGGCATTGATCTGCCGGTTCTGGCGGCACCGGTAAACGCCTATGTCGATGCTGTTGTGGATAATGGACTGCTGTACCTGTCGGGCAAGGGCCCGCGACGCCCTGACGGCAGCCGCAGAGTGGGCAAGGTTGGCGGCGATGTCTCTGTCGAAGAGGCCGGCGAGGATGCCCGTATAACCGGGATCAATCTGCTGGCGGCCATCCACGCGGCGATCGGTTCACTGGAAAAAGTGGAGCGCGTCGTGAAAGTGCTGGCACCGGTCAATGCCGTGCCGGAGTTTGCTGATCATCCCAAGGTCATAGATTCATTTTCCTCCCTGATGGTTGATGTCTTCGGCGACAAGGGCCGCCATGCGCGGTCCGTCTTTGGTGTCGGCAGTCTGCCCAATGGCATGACAATCGAGATAGAGATGATCGTGCGGGTTGCGCGGTGAACGAGATGGTCACGCTTTCGCATGGTGGCTCGAGCCTGATGGTCAGGCCACTGGGTGCTGAACTGACCTCCTGGACCGTGGATGGACTGGAGCTGTTGTGGCAGGCAGACCCCGATTTCTGGCCGCGCTCGTCACCAATTCTGTTCCCGGTGGTCGGCCAGTGCGTCGGTGGTGCGATCCGCATTGGCGATCAGCGCTATCCGATGAGCCGCCATGGCTTCGCCTCGCAGATGCCGTTCACGACGATGGAATGCACCGACACCGCAGCCCACTTTCTGCTTACCGATACGCCTGAGACCCGGCAGCATTTCCCCTTCGCCTTCGAGCTCAAGGTCAGCTATCGGCTCGAGGCGGCGTCTGTCACCTGTGCGTTTTCCGTTACCAATACCGGCGCCGAACCGATGCCCTATGCGATCGGCCTGCATCCGGGATTCAACTGGCCGGACAGGAATACCGGCAGCGACGCGAAAATTGTTTTCGAGGCTCGCGAACAGACCGGTGTGCCTGTAATCACACCGGATGGGTTTTTTACGGACAGCGAACGGGCGGTCGATTTCGACGGCAAGACACTGGCTTTGTCCGAGCACAATCTCGGTTCTGAGGCGCTGTGTTTTCTGAACGCAAAAAGTCGCGCGCTGACCTTCCGTCAAAAAGACCGGCCCGCAATTACGATTGCCAATGATGGCTTTCCCCACTTTGCCATCTGGACGAAGCCGGGCGCGCCATTTCTGTCAATCGAGAGCTGGACAGGGCACGGCGATCCGGAAGGTTTTGGCGGTCCGTTTCAGGAAAAGCCGTCGCTGCGCAGTCTTCAACCCGGCCTGAGCCGGCAGGATACAGTCCGCTACAGCTGCGGCGAGGTCGATCATGGTTGAGGTCTCGGTGGTGACGGATGAACCCGATTGTCTGGGAGAAGCGCCGCAATGGCATGGCGGCGAGAACCGGCTTTACTGGGTCGATTCCTTTGCCCCGGCCATCAGGTGGCTCGACCCGCTGGACAGCACCGTCACCTCATTCCCGCTGCCGGCAGACATCGGCTCATTCGTCTTTGCCAGGGACGGAAGTCTGGTCGCCGGAATGCGCGGTGGGTTCCATCGCATCGACCTTGCAAATGGAACTGTCGAACCGCTCGTCAATCCGCTGGGTGCTGATCCGCGAATGATGCTCAATGACGGCAAATGTGATCGCCGCGGTCGTTACTGGTGCGGCAGCGTACATTCCGATTTCATCGGGAGGCCAGCTGCAATCTTCCGGCTCGACCCGGATCTTTCGGTCCGCGAAATGGACAATGGCTTTATCATCGGCAATGGCATCGCATTCTCCCCGGATGACACGCGGATGTATTTTGCCGACAGCCGGGACGAAACTGTCTGGGTCTATGATTTCGATATTGCAACAGGGTCGATATCGAACCGCCGGGAGTTTTTCTCGACCCTCACAATCGAAGGCCGGGTTGATGGCGCAGCCTGCGATACAAATGGCAATTACTGGTGTGCGCTGGTTCATGGCGGTGAGGTTGGCTGCATATCGCCGGAAGGGGAGCTGATCGAGCGCATTGCCGTGCCATGCCGTCATCCCACCATGGTGGCGTTTGGCGGACCCGACCGCACGGACCTTTACGTGACAAGTGCAACTGCAATGCTCGACGAGAGCGAGCGCGGCGACTGGCGGGATGCGGGCAAAGTGTTCCGCATTACCGGTCATGGAGCTCAGGGATTGCCCGAACCGGTATTCGATCACGATTTCACTGGCAAGACAGGATAGCGAGATATGCCCACAGTTCTGATCACCGGCTGCGACAGCGGAATTGGCCGGGAATTTGCTCAGCAATATGACGCCGAAGGCTGGGACGTGATTGCGAGCTATCGCGATATAGGCAATGCGTTACAGTCCGGCAAACACCTTCGCAATATTGCACTTGATCTGACCCGGGATGATGATTTTGCGGCGCTGCCCGCGGCACTCGACAGCGCGCCGGTCGATCTTCTGGTGTCAAACGCCGGCGTTGGTCTCGACATCAAACGCCTTGGCGCGCTGGACTTCGATTATGTCCGTACCATGTATGAAATCAATGCCATCGGCCCGTTGCGTCTGATCGAGACGCTGGTCGACAATCTTGCAGCAAGCGACATGCGGCGGATTGCCTCCATCACCAGCCGCATGGGTTGCATCGGTCTCAATCTGTCAGGTGGGCATTACGGCTATCGTGCCAGCAAGGCCGGCATCAACGCCATAATGCGCAGTCTGGCAATCGATCTGTTTCCCCGTGGCATAACGGTCGTGTCGATACATCCCGGCTGGGTTGATACAGCGGGCGGCGGCGGCAATGCAGCAGTCCCGGTTGGCGAGAGCGTTTCGTCAATGCGCAAATTGATCCACCATCTCGGCAACCATGAGACCGGGCAGATTTTCAGTTATGACGGAACACCCCTGCCATGGTGAGCTCAAAACCGAAATGGGATGTGCTGATTGCGGGCGGAAGGGTTATCGATCCCAAAAACGCGGTCGATACACAGCTTGATATCGCCCTCAGCGAGGGCTCGATCGCGTCGGTCGGCGCCGGATTATCCCGCAGCAATGCCGACGCAGTCATTGAAGCGGATGGCATGCTGGTTGTTCCCGGCCTGATTGATCTGCATACCCACATCTATCACAAGGCAACCGCCTATGGGGTCGATCCTGAACCCATCGCCCGGCGCTCCGGTGTGGTGACCATGGTGGATGCTGGCAGTGCGGGCGCCGGAAATTTTGCCGGGCTGAGGGATTTCATCTTTGCACGCTCGCCGCTTCGGCTGCTGGCCTATGTCAACATTTCCTATCCTGGCATATTTGCGTTTGACCGCGATTTTGTTGTCGGCGAAGCGGCCGTGCGTGAATTGCTGTCGGTCGATCATTGCGTCGCGGCGGTAGAGGAAAACAGCGATCTGGTGGTTGGCGTAAAGGTCCGGCTGGGGGCAAACACATCCGGAGATCTCGGCCTGCTGGCGCTGGACCGGGCGATTGAGGCGGCAGAGCGTGTCGGCCTGCCGGTCATGGCCCATATCGGAAAACCGCCCCCGACCTATGCCGAGATTCTCGCACGGCTGCGCCCGGGCGATATTCTGACCCATTGTTTCCGGCCGGCACCAAATGCCCCGGTGGACGCGGCCGGCGATGTGCTGCCAGCATTAATTGAGGCGCGCGCAAGGGGTGTGTTGTTCGACATTGGCCACGGCATGGGCGCTTTCGGATTTGAAAGTGCGGAATCGGCGATTTCACACGGATTTCTGCCTGACATCATTTCCAGTGATGTTCATGCGCTGTGCGTTGACGGCCCGGCGTTCGATCTTCTGCATACGATGAGCAAGCTGATGCATTGCGGTGTCGCCCTGGCTGATGCCATTGCCATGGCGACACATCATCCGGCCACCGCAATGGGACGTCCCGATTTGGGGCACATCACCATCGGCGGACCGGCGGACCTCACCCTTTTGAAGCTGGTGGACGCGCCGCTTCGTTTTGTCGATGTTCTTGGCCAGGAAAGGATTGGTTCGTCCCGGCTCAGCCCGTGTGGCGCGTTCGCAGCCGGTCAGTATATCGAAAGCGAACCCCGTGATTTCGAAAGCCTATAGTATCACTATGTGAGATTCGATATTGACATGTAATATTAATATTGCGTGACATTGGCAATTCTGTATAGTTCAGACCCATGGAACCTAGCCAGAAAATGCGAATGCCGACAGATTGGGGAGTGGGACAGCAAGGCCCCGCAGACCTCATGCATCTGGACACGCCAGCAATCGTGGTCGATCTTGCCGTGGTTGAACGGAATATCCAACGCGTTCAGTCGATTTGCGACAAGGCCGGTATCAAAAATCGGCCGCATATCAAAACTCATAAATCCGTCGAGCTTGCAAAACTTCAGCTGAAATATGGTGCTGCCGGGATTGCCTGCCAGAAGCTCGGCGAAGCCGAAGTCATGGCGTCAGCCGGTATCGATGACATTCTGATCAGTTATAATCTGCTGGGTGCAGCCAAACATGCCCGTCTGGCGGATCTACACAACCGCATTTCCCTGGCAGTCTGCTGCGACAATATGATCGTTGCAGAACATCTGTCCGAGGCCATTTCCGCAACCGGCAAGCGGCTGAATGTGCTGGTCGAATGCGATACCGGCCGGCACCGCTGCGGTGTCCTATCGCCGCAGGCGGCGGTGGCACTGGCCATCGAGATTGATCGTCTGCCGGGTCTGCATTTCAACGGCCTGCTGCTCTATCCGCCCAATGGAGCGTGGCGTGAGGCCACGCAATTCGTCACCGAAACCCGTCAATTGTGCAGCCATACCGGGCTCGAAATTGAAACAGTGTCCACCGGCGGCACGCCCAATCTTGCCTATGCGGGCCGGTTTTGCGAAACCGAATTCCGGTCAGGAACCTCGATTTTCAACGACCGCCAAATGGTCACTCTGGATGCGGCGCGGCCTGCCGACTGCGCCCTGTTCGTGCACGCCACAGTCATCTCGCATCCCGAGGCGGGGCGTATCATGCTGGATTCAGGGTCCAAGACACTGACCAGCGATCTGGTGGGGTTCGACGATTATGGCTTGCTCGTCGATTATCCCGAAGCGCGCCTGATGCAATTTGCCGAGGAGCATGGCTTTGTCGATGTGTCGCAATGCCAATCGGTACCGCAGATTGGGGAGATTGTACGCATTTTGCCCAACCATGTCTGCCCGGTGGTCAATTTGTTTGATCAGATCAACCTGGTCGACGGGACGGGAAATCAACGAAAGCTGCAGATTGATGCACGTGGACGAGTGAACTGAAATGGATGCAAGACTCGTACAGCCACGCCACAATGAACGGCTCACAAACCCGTTCCGCGAGGCGCTCCGGCCCGGAAAGCCATTGATCGGGATCTGGTCAATGCTGAACTCGATTAATGCCTCGGAAGGTTTGGGATGGGCCGGTTATGACTGGCTCCTGATTGACGGTGAGCACGCCCCAATCACACTGCCGGATGCAATGACCCATCTGCGGGCATTAGCTCCCACTCCGACAGTGCCCATCGTGCGTTTGCCGTGGAACGACCGCATTCTGCTGAAGCAGTTCCTTGATGCGGGTGCCCGTACCCTGATGCTGCCCTATGTTCAAAACGCCGATGAGGCCCGCGCTGCGGTGGATGCAATGCACTACCCGCCACGGGGCAGCAGGGGCGTTGCTGCAATGCATCGCGCCAGCCGCTACGGCTTTGAAAAGGACTATCTGCGCAACGCATCGGACTCGCTGTTTCTGATTGTCCAGGCGGAAACCGCGCAAGCGCTTGACAACATCGACACGATCGCCGCTGTCGATGGCGTCGACGCGGTCTTTTTCGGTCCCGGCGATCTGGCTGCAAGCATGGGCAAGCTCGGCCAGGCGGCAGATGCCGAAGTGACCGATGCAATCGACCGCGCCGCCGAACGGGTACGCGCCTGCGGCAAGGCCGTCGGCGTTCTCGCCCCGACACCAGACATTGCCGAACGTCATCTTCGCACCGGTTATGACTTCGTCTCGGTGGCCAATGAAGCAGCGCTGCTGTTCTCGGCGGCCAGCGCCTCGGCCCAGCGCTTTCGTCAGGTTGCCGGCACGTCTGTCCTGGAGCCGGGTGTCTGACAATGGCGACAGTCGAGTTCCGCAATTTGATCAAGAAATACGGTGAGCTTCAGGTCGTTCACGGCATTGATCTGACCATCAGTGATGGCGAGTTCATCGTTCTTGTCGGCCCGTCCGGCTGTGGCAAGAGCACCTCGTTGCGCATGCTGGCGGGTCTGGAAGATATCACCTCGGGTGAAATTCTGATTGGCGACAAGACGGTCAATGAAATCGCACCGCGCAACCGCGACATTGCCATGGTGTTTCAGGATTATGCGCTTTACCCGCACATGTCGGTCTACGACAATATGGCGTTTTCGCTGCGCTACCGCGACACGCCCAAGAGCCAGATCAAGCAGCGCGTAGCTGAGGCGGCTGAAATTCTCGACCTCACCGCGCTGCTCGACCGAAGGCCGAAACAATTGTCCGGTGGCCAGCGCCAGCGCGTCGCCATGGGCCGGGCCATTGTCCGCAAACCGCAAGTGTTCCT
>TARA_R110002096_G_scaffold4493_26_pt1 | contig 10194 bp, 5 predicted proteins | sample TARA_R110002096 | Tara Oceans TARA_R110002096 (sample SAMEA4397295) | marine metagenome | biome: Polar Biome; feature: [DCM] deep chlorophyll maximum layer (ENVO:01000326); material: water (ENVO:00002006), including particulate matter (ENVO:01000060) such as... | depth 35 m
GTGAACCTTGGTGAATTTTGGAACCTTCCGTGGAGCGACCTGAGGAGGTGCCGATTGCAATCCGACTTTCGGGGCCGGGATAGGCTGAATCTGAGCCGCTGGCTTTTGAATCTGAGGCGCCGGAGCCGGTTCTATTTTCGGTTGAAGGGGAGCCTGGACCGCCGCGGTGTCAGGTTGCGTCAGCAGGCGCGATGGCGGATCCAATGGGCGAATCTGAGGTGACACAACCGGAGCGTTCTGATTGGCTGTAGCCAGTGCCTCCTCGGTGGATGCCGATTTATCTTCACGCTCTACGGAGCTGATGATCGAAACACACAGGTCGTTGCCCAAATCCTGAGACGTTGAAACGCCGAACAGCAGCTTGGTTTGGTCGTCCAACTGCTCGTTGATCTGCTTCATCACGGTCTCGACTTCAGACAGCGTGACGGATTCTCCTCCGGAGATTTGCACGAGGACGCTTGAAGCGTTGGCGAGCAATTCTCCGCGCTCGAGAAGCGGGTTGGCCAGGGCTTCCTGAAGCGCGGCGTTTGCCCGGTCTGAGCCCTCGGCACGGCCAAAGCCAAAGAGGACGCGTGCATCCCGGCCATTGAGAACGGCCAGAACGTCCGCCATTCCAACGCGGATGATTCCGGGCTTCTCCACCAACGACGTGATTGCGCGGATGGACTGGCAAATGGTCTTGTCGGAAGCGGAAAAGGCCTTGTCCACGCCGTCGGTCGGAACGATCAAATCGCCCATCCGGTCGTTTTCAAAGGTGAGGAGGGCGCCGGTATACGTCTTGAGTTCCTCCAGCGCGGCCTGGGCCTGCTGCAGCCGGCGACGTCCCTCGAAGTGGAATGGAATCGTGACTGAGGCGACGACAAATGCGCCTTCTTCTTTCGCGATCCGGGCAATGACCGGAGTGGCGCCAGATCCGGTTCCGCCGCCGAGACCAGCGCAGAGGAAAATCATTCTGGTGCCTTTAACCGCAGCGCGAATTTCTGCTTCCGCTTCCAAGGCGGCGTCGCGTCCCATGTCGGGATCGCCTCCACAGCCCAATCCGTGGGTTAAGTTTTTCCCCAATTGAATCTTCGCTCCCGCTTTCGAGCCGTTCAGCGCCCGAACATCCGTGTTGAGGATGACCAGTCGCTCATTCTCGACACCTTCCGAGGCAATTCGGTCCAGAATATTGGATCCAGCTCCGCCAATTCCCAGAACCTTGATCGGAAAGTTCTGGCCCGCTGTCGAATCGGTATTTTTGTCTCGATGAAACTCAATCATGGTCGCTGTTTGTGGCTATACGGGAATTGGACGAGAAGCTTCTAGGTTTTCTTCTTTGCTTTTCTGGTTTTTATCGCGATCCCCCAAATAAACCGCCCGCCTTGGCTGGCTGTGCCTGACTTTGGGTCTGTTGATCCAGAAGCTGGGCATAACGAATCAGGCCAATCGGAGTGGCATATTGTGGGTTTTCGAATGCGGTTCGCATCCCGCTTGGCGAATTGGAGTCCGCCTGATGAACCGGCATTTGAAAAACGTTTTGGGCGAGGTCCGCGATCCCGTCGAGGAGACTGCAACCACCCGTCAGAAAAATTCCGCTCGAGATTCGGCCAAGAAATCCGGTCGGCTCAAGTTGGCGATAAACGAGCTGCAACGTTTCCTTCATTCGCGCATGAATCACATGATTAAGCGTGTTCTGATCGACCTGACCGCCAGGGTAGCCCCGGTCCGGTTCAATCGTGATCATCTCACCCTGTGTCTTGCTGTCAAAATAGACCGAACCGTGTTTCGTCTTCAGGCGTTCGCTGATTTGAAGCGGCAGTTCAAGAACCAGAGAAATGTCGTTGGTGACGTGATCGCCGCCGAGGCCAATGCATCCGGATGCGGCGACCGAGCCATCCTGATAGAGAACGTAATCCGTGGTGCCTCCGCCAATATCAATCAGCAACGTGCCTTGATCCTTGTGGGCGCGGCTCACCACCACTTGAGCAGACGCCAGTGGCGAGAAAACGATTTCCTCGACCTCCAGCGGGACTTCGCGGACACAGCGAATCGTATTCTGGATTCGATTTCGAATTCCATGAATGATGTGGTAATCCGCTTCCAGAACCTGTCCCTGCATCCCAATCGGGTTGAGGACCGGTTCTTTGCCATCCACATAGTAATGGCGGACAATGCTGTGGATCAGGGCGTTGGTTTGCGGGATCTCAATTTCGCGAGCCGTTTGCTTCACCTCATCCAAGTCCTCTTCAGTCACCGCTGCGGGCCCGCCCGGAATCTCCGTCCTTCCGCGATTATTCATGCAGGCGACGTGGGCGCCGGTGACTGCCAAATAAACAGACTTGATGTCGACGTCGCTGCGTTCCTCGGCCTTGACGAGAGCCTCATGCAGCGAGGCCGAGGCTGATTCCATATCCACGATCTCGCCTTTGCGGACACCCCGCGACGGAGCCTGACCAACTCCCAGGATTTTGATTCCGCCGTCTGGGCGCACCTCTCCGACCACCACGCAGATTTTGGAGGTGCCGATTTCGAGGCCGACATAAATTTTAGTACGTGCCATAGCAGAGACGATGATGGTTAATATCCGAAAGTTTTTTTAGTTATCAACATATTCAAAATTTTAAGGAATCTTTTTTCGAAAAGTGGACTCTTCAGCAATGTCCGGGTTCGGAGAAGTGGATTTGTCAGGACGGAATGTGATCGGAATGTTGCGTTTCATCAACAAATTCACAGTGGCGATCTTGCGATTTGACGATTTTGACCGCTGAAAGATCAAATTGAGGTCGTTTATCTGGCGTGACAGATCGCGAACGCCAAAAATAGCAGACGTTCCGCTCTCAAAGCGAGCCTCAACCGAAAAGTCGTTCAGTTCGTGAACTTCAGTGATGGGTTCATCGGAGTTTTTCCATTCAACGCACAGGTTCAGAGCGGTAAACAGGCTTGGAGAATCCGTGATGTTGCCCGGCGGAAGAATCCGCTCCTTCGCCACAATCGAGGGGAAGGGGAGTTCGGCTTCCTTTTCAGGGGAAGCGGCTTTCAGGTATCCACCCGCATCCAGCAAATAGAGTTTGGTTTGATCCGCTTCGGATCGCATTCGGGCGACTGGCTTGAACGTCTCGATCTCGAGGCGACCTGTGTCCGAAATGGTGACCTGGCGGATCTGGGGTAATGCTTCCAGCTTCTGCTTCAGATCTCCGAGATCGGCTTTGGCGAACTCTGCGCTCTCTGCAATTCCACTTTCCTTCCGAATCTCCTCCTTTGTCAGATTGCCATCGGTTCGGATGTCCCAATCCGCCCAACTGACAATCGAGTCCCGCTCGATAATTCGAAGACTAGCCCAGATGATCGCACCAATGAGACCGAGAAAGAGCGCAAGTTTCAGCCTGAAAGTCCCCCTGCTTCTTTCCACAGATTGGCACGGCTAAGACTTTTGGGCGTCGAGGGCGGCTTTGGCACGCGCTGCGGCATCTTTCGCCTTTTGCTGAATCTCTTCAGGGGAGGGAAGGGATGCCAGGTCGATTTCGGCCATCACTTCGGCGGGGATGATTCCGTCGGATTGAAGCTTGGTGAGGCACTTCTGCCGCTCATTCAGGGCTTTGTCAGGACTGCGCTCCTTGGAAAACCTGGATTTGGCCGCTTCGCTGCGATCCCGCAAATTCGTGTAGATATCGCCACCGAGCAGGGCCGAGATATCCACCTTCATCTTCTCACGGTTCACATCCTGGTCACTGACCGGCGCTCCGTTGATGGGGCCGGACGCGTATTTGGGGAACATGATGGCAACTTCGGGGCAGACGCGTGAGCAGGCGGGACAGTTCGTTTTGCAGTTGTCCTGATTCTGCACCTGGATCTTCTGATCGTCATCCACGCCGTAAACGTCGAAGAGGCAGAAGCTGAGGCACTGCATGCAGTTGGTGCAGCGGTCGTAGTCGATCACCGGAAACCATGGTTTCCAGCTTTTTCCGCCTGCCGAAGGAGGCTGATTCATCTCTTTCCCCTGCTTGAATTCATCAACCAGGTTGAAGACGGCATCCGCATCCATCGCCGTGACGTCTCGCGTTTCGACACTCACCTGGTTGCTCGCATCCTCGACTTCCGGCGCGGAATCGCCAAAATTTCCCAGGACGAGCAGACTGTCGGTCACCGGCTTCGGAGAATTGCCCTCCGTTCCAATTCGTGTCACCGCGTAGCCGCGATCCAGCAACCCGCTGAAAACTTCGAACTTCAGATCGTCGTCGATTGGAGGGGTGCCTTCGCCTTCGTAAAGGACAACTTGGAGGGGGCTGGCTTCGTTGTTTACCATGATCTATTCGTCAATAAGTTCGTCCAGGATGTTTTCGGCGGCATCCTCCCGCATGTTCAGCACGGTTACCTCATCCTCGCTGTCTGGAAAATCGACTCCCGCGTTGTGGAACAGCCACTTCACCGCGCGCGGATAACAGGCGGCAATCTTGACCGGGCCATCTTTGAGGAGTTCACCCAGGCGAGGGTCTTTCCGCGCCGCCATTTCGCACAAATCGGAAACGGTCTCGAAGGTTGTCTCCGATTCGCAGAGTCCTTTCAACACTTCGTCCTTCACGTGATCGGGAACGACTTGAGCGTAGGCGCATCGGCAGTAGAGGACTTTGGGCATAAACGGCATAACATCTGCCCAGAATCCGGCAAAGCGCAAGAAATCCGGAAACGTCTTTGGGATTTCGAAACCTTACCCCAGTCCGGCAAACTGCCGATACCAGTTGAGGATCTGAGGCCCCCAGAACAAAAAGACCAACGCGCCCAGGGCGAGGTAAGGGCCGAAGGGAATCGGTTTGTTCCATTTTTCGTTGGCGATAAATTTTTGGCCGATTCCTCCAAAGGAGCCGAACACGGAACCTGCAATCAGGGTGAAGACGGTCGCCTGCCAACCGAGAAACGCTCCGATCATCATGACGAATTTCACGTCGCCCAACCCCATGGCTTCCCGCGGTTGCTGAATTCTTCGAGTGGTTCCCTCGATCAACTCCATCTTGTCGAGATCCGTCTTTTGCTCACCAAACTCTGCGCGATTCCAGAACATGACCAGCGTATCCGTTTTCTGGGGAGTGCCATCAATCTTCACATCGGAACTCTCGATCACCAACCGGTCGGTTGGGCGGGAAAAAAGATCGCTCCAAGGGTAGACGTCGGTCCCGATCTCGAGCTGCGGTTCCCCGTCCTTGTCCGGCTGATGAATCTTCCAGGGAAGCGCTTCCTCAAATTCATGAATCTTCCGGCCAAAGGCAAGCTTCCCGCCTTCAACCACCGCCTTCAACAGTCCCCATCCCACGATTCCTCCAATCGCGGACCACATCAGCCCCCGATACCAAATCGCATTGGGCAGGCTGGAATCATCCACCACAGCCTGGTTTACGATCCCCGACCCGGGAAACCATGAAGAAAGCAGGGGCAGCAATCCGGCCAGCAGCAGTGCAACCACCGCTCCTCCCCAGTTGAGGCTGTCGGGAATGATGTAGTGCTCGAAATCGATGAACGTTGCCGAGATCAGCAGCGAAACCAGAATCCAGGTTACAATCGGCCATCCCCAGCCAAAGGGCAGCAGGGTGAGCCAGACCGCGAGAAACAGAACCGCGGTTAGCCCCTCCACTAGAACATAACGCACCGCAATGGGGGCCCCGCACTTGGCGCATTTCCCTTTCAACATGATCCAACTCACGATCGGAATGTTGAGGTAGCCGGGGATCTGGGTTTCGCACGCGGGGCAGAACGAACGTTTTGGTTCGTCCACCCTCATGTTGCGGGGAAGGCGATGGATCACCACGTTCAAGAACGAACCGACACAAGCTCCCAGCGCCACCACAAAAAGGAGCACGACGGGATGGCGAAGCGTGGGTTCGAGCGACGATTGAAGTTCAGCAGGATTCATGGGATCGACGCGGAATCCTAGCACATTCCTCAGCCAAACAAAGAAGCAAAGCTTAAGAATTCTTAAGCAAATCGGATTTGGAAACGCAAAAGCCCCGGCCAATTGCGGGCCGGGGCTTCTGGATCAAATGGATGGGAAGATCCTCGGGTTAAGGAGCAAATCTCCGGTGGCTCACCACCCGGAAACGATAGTAGTGATCGATGCCGGGAACATCGCCTGGAGTACTGCCTTCCTGAAGATTGACGGCATAGTCAGGAATCCGTGTGTCGTTGGGATCGACGTAACGTTCCAGAATCGTGGATCCACGATACTCGCTGACGATGTTATCCGTAGCTTCATCAAAGGAGGCCCATTCCGAGTCGCTGCGTCGCTGCCCCGGATTTTGAGGAGACATGATGGACTGCTTCAGGATCTGGCTCCGGAAATGCACCTGAAAGGTATTCGATTTCGTGGTCAGGCGTGGGTAGATATTTCCATAGGGTTTCTCCCGTGCGTTGTCACCCACCGTGCTGATACCGTCCGTCATCTTCGGATTCCAGAGATCCCCCATTTTTTCAAGAGTCCCCAGCTTCAGGATGAGTCCATCCATCGCCTCGGGCACGAGGTAAGTCTTGGTGAATTCCGAGGCACTAATGAAGTGTTCGTCATTCGCGAAACGCTCCTCAAATTGCTTGAGGGTTTCATCGGTATTGATCCAGCTCCGCAAGCTCTTGTAGCGGAGGTCTCCTCCCTTATCTTCCCACCAATTGTAGCCTTTGCCCCAGCCTGAGCCGACCTTTGACGAACCCGCATAGGGATCATTGGGAATGGTCAGCATTTCTTCGGAGGCAAACACCCCGTGAAGGCCGGAGGCTCGTTTGATGTGGGTAAACGGCGCAATCTCGTAGTTGACATTAATCTTGCCAGCGGTTGAGAGCGGCTCGCTGATGGACCACGGCTCAACGATTGGCATCCAGAAGAAATCGAGGAAGAAGTGATCTTCAGGATCGAGATTGCCGGGATGAATCTCCCGCTCCTTGATGTAATCGGTTCCTTCCTTGAACAAGTTCATGTTATTCACGTCTTGCTGCTTCCGGAAGAGAAGCGTTTGCCAGGGTTTGCTCTCATACCGGGTACCGTTTTTCTCACCGTAAACACCGGTTGGCAGCGACCCAAACATCACCGCTCCAGTTGTGATTCGATTCGGCGAAAACAGGCCCGGCCGTGAAGGCTCATGCTGATTCGGTCGGCTAAAGTAGGGAACCTGTTTGCGGGCAACGGCGCCATATTCCTTTTCATAGGCGGTTAACTCCAATTCCTGACGAATGCCGAAGGAGTTGCCTTCGTCGGGCTTATTTATCCAGCATCCGTCACTTTGCGTTGCCGTTCCGTTGTCCCAATCCCCGTAGGGATTAAAGCGGCGTCTATAGGTGTCTGGCGCATAGGACTTGGCGACAGCCGCTTCTTTGCCATTGGGCGCAATATAGACACTAAGGGCTTTGTCACCGCCGCCGAACCCAGCGAAGTCCGCGCCAATATTGGCAGGCGTATTTTGATTTGACCCGTTGTCATAGACCCACAACGAATGACGAGTTTCATCATTGGTTAAGTGTCGAACCTCTTCATCGTAGAGCGGGTGCTTGATATACCCAGTGAAGGTTTCGATTTCATTCAGGAAGTTCCCGATCTCATCATCGGTGGTCTCGATGTCATTGTTCGTCGTCAGAAGTGGCCTTACTGCGGAAAGGCGCGCATCACCGTGGCTGATGACATAGCTGCGCGTTACATCGACGTTGTAGTCATAAGACTCTGATTGGTTGCCGCTACCCGCCAAAGGGTCCCCGGAGTCGTTCACTGCCGGCAGTTTGTAGTTTTGATGGATTAATGTGCCGCCAGCGCCATCGCCAAGGAGGAAGGCGAGACGACCAACTCCAGGATTGTCCTCCGAAATCCTGACAGGTTTGGGATCACCTTGAAAGACGGGTTTAGCATCGTTGTCATCCCGAAAGGCTCCGGTCTTGTGGAACGTCCAGAAATCGCGTGCCTGGCGAGTATGCTGAAGAATTGGTACTCGGTTGCGGCCAAAACCTCCGGCCAAGCCAGGGTGCAAGTTGGGAACAGGCAGGTGGTCGATATCGTCCATCTCCACAATCGCCACCTGAACAGGCTGGTCGACGTCCTTTTTGGTGTCGGAATTGTATCCGTCATCGAGAAACAAGCGAATCTCGATGTCGCCACACTCAACCTCAAGCGCCTCATCTTTCTTGACGCGGATGGGGCCGCCGATGAAGGGATAGGCTTCAGCAGCCTCGTCACCGATCTTGTCGGTGGGATCTTGTTCCGTGCCGCCATTGACCCATTTGGCTGGTAGTGGGAAGAGGAGCTCGCCTTTGCCTTCACCGGGATCATAGTTTTCGGCGTTATCATCTTCAGCGCGATAAGTCGCATAGCGGGCGCGCCGGACTCCCTTGCTGCTTTGGCTGGAGAAGAGAGCCCGTGCGCTATAAACCCCTCCGTTGGTGGTGGATCCCCAATAATGATGGGTGGTGTCCGCATCCGGAGACTTCAGCTCGTAAAAGGTGTTGGAAAGGTGAGGGAACAGCTTTCCGTTATGCTTTTTAGGATTACCGCCTCCGTCCAGATATTCCCTAATTCCATTAGCCTTGATTTTGAATGTGTCGGGATCCAATCTTACCTCCAAACGGAAATCCGGCTTGATGCCCGTCCAGCCCTTTGCCGGACAATGAAGCTGCATGATCAAGGCCGGCTGGATGATCTTTTCATCAGATTTCAGCGGCCTCTCGATCGGGATGGTATAGTTCCAGTTCTGTTTTGCGACCAGCATCCTCCATTCCTTTTCGCGTTGCTCTTGTTGGGCTGGGTCGAAATTGGTGAAGTAGTCTGAAGGGATATAGTCCTTGTAAACTTTAGCAACGTCTCCCTTTTGGGTTCCATTGGCCTTTGAAAGGTCCGGATCAATATTCTGATCACTGAGCGGGCAGACATTGCCATACCAGAAATGCTGGTGGGATGGCTTGAATCCCCTGTTGCCCAATCCCTGGGCATTGATTCGCCACCCGTGCTCGACCATCGCGGCCAGCTTGCGACCTCCCAATTCGTTGGTGCCTTCCGCGCAGCAAATAAACTGCAGACCCACTTCATTCAGAGCATAGAATCTGCCGAACCCCTGGGAAAACGTGTCTGGATTGATATTGCCTGCATCCGTGATGTCATCGAATACCGGGGTTGCTTGATCGGGATTCTTTGGATTGATGCGCAATGGTGCAACCTGACCATGACCGGGATGGAGCTTCCGGTTGTCGTCTCCATCCGTCATGCTGCTGTTGTTCACCAGAAGGCGGTTGTTGGTGAAGGCACGATGATCATGAGGATTGTCACCCCAAAGCGTATAGCCACTCTGATCCTGGGTAATGGGATCGACCAGATTGTCATCGAAGAGATTGGTGCATCGAATATAGTCGAACATCTGCGTCATGATCTGATAGCGATCATACGGATACTTGTCTTCAAAACTGGCACCGACTCCCGGGATGGGCTGTGAGGTCAGCCAGGAGAAATACTTATAGAGTTCCTGATTCCGAGCGATATTGATGATGTCGTGATCCGGAGAATCCGAACGCTCACGCATGATGTGATAGCGTGCCCTAGTGGAGTTGATGCTGTCATTACTTTCTGACATTCCCACCTCAGCACAGAAGCGGATGCGTTTATCAAATTCCGTGAAGTGATAGGTTCCTTCCTTGCCGCCCGGTGCTGGAGGGTCCAATTCCGGATCCCCATGAAAGGATGGCCACATGCTGATCCGCGGGGTGTTGAAAACCGTGGTCTCCGGGGCACGACTGTTGGCCGTCAGGAAAAAGCGCAACCGGTTCAGGTAACTGACCATTCCCCGGGAGTCCCCCGCGGCCCATGGAAACTGATTGACCGTGCGGGGCAGAGCCATCGATTGAGCGTCAGTTTTATCTGATCCCTTGAAGAGGAGTTCATCAAAGGTCGCGTAAAGTCGGTGACGGTCCGGGACTGGCATGTCGATCGTCGATTCGCTGGCCCGAATTTCGCGAACTCCACTCATCGAGGTGTTTTGACCACCAACCACGCGAGGGGCGATTCGATAAATCAGTTCGTTCTGGGTGGCCAACTGTTTCAGCAGGCCCGGATCGTTCGTGAAGCGAGGGCCGTTGGGAAACAAGACCGGAGCGATCGAGGTGACGGCCGGGTGGGAGGGGTAACGCTGAAACTCGTTCCGGACTGGCTGAGTGAGGCCATAGTTCCGGTCGGCCAATCCTCCACCGCGCGGTACGTCCCATGGACGG